>Ga0315274_10000672_pt1 | contig 53065 bp, 73 predicted proteins | sample YL17G02_20_MG_FD_203700 | JGI IMG/M metagenome (GOLD analysis project Ga0315274, IMG submission 203700) | Sediment microbial communities from Yellowstone Lake, YNP, Wyoming, USA - YL17G02_20 | ecosystem: Environmental > Aquatic > Freshwater > Lake > Sediment | place: USA: Wyoming | collected... | reverse complement strand
CAAGCGCAAAGCCGATTGTGCCCACAGGCGGCATGTCGGAGAGCAGATCGGCCTCGTAGTCATAGGACTGAGCGCCCGGTTCCGGTGTGTCGGCCAACAGATCCCCCTCTGACGGGTATGTCGTGAGACCTCTACCATCGAAGGGCTGCCACTGTCCTCCCGCGCGCTCCCAGAAATGTTTGGAGTCGGTGGCGTAGCCGAGCGCTCCATTGGCCGGCGCGGCGCTCAGTAGCGCGGCCTCAGTCGCGTATGTGGTGACGCCGCCACCCCCACCGCCAAACGTCTTCTCGCCCCAATTCGGATTCCCGATGCCGCCGACCAACTCGTAGACTTTTCCATCGGAGATGACAGCGACCCACATCCCTACTTTACGTTTGCTGGAAGGAATCGCGTCTCGAGCAGTCAGATCAGCTACAACGCGCCAGCCGCCAAGTTGATCGACATCCTCAACGAGGGGAAACGTGCCGGCGTTCTTGGCACGGAGAGTGTCAATAATCGTCACCGCCATATCAACTCACTTGAACCGTCGTAGCACCAAGATTACTGTTGGTACTACGGTACAGGTCATAGTTTTGAGTAACCCCATAGATGTTCGTCACCGACACTGTACCAACGAAATCGAAGCCGCCTTCAAAGCCGCCCACGGTGAACGTCGGCGTACCATAACTGGTTGGCGCGGCAAAGTAGATATGCTCACCAACATTGGGCGCGACCGTGAACGTCACGGCACGACTCGGCAGCAACGGTTGATTGGCCAGCCCTTCGATGTCGGCCTCAGTCGAGAGCCCGGCAACTCCGATGCCGTAGAACACTCGCGGTCGCCAAGCGGCGGACGTGGCACGAGTACCGATCTCGCCGCCCTCGCTTGCCGCCAGATTCCAGGTCACGGTCGCGTTGTTTGCCGTCTTGGCGTAGGCGTGCAGATAGGAGAACGCTGTCGGAGTCGTGCTCACGTCGAGCACCGGGTTGCCCTGATCGTCCTGCACGAACGCCGTCTCGGGCGTCCGATTGTAGCTGGCCGAGAAGGCAGGATTCGTGAGTGTCTGCCCGACCTCCTGCGTACTCGGCCCTCCGAATGCCGAGACTGCAAACGACGCAACGATGTAGCTTTGCTTGATAGGTCGAAACGCGGCGACGCTCCCGACCTCGATCACGGCGTAGCCGTCATTACCTGTCACGGTAGGGAGGCCGCCAGCGGTTCCGAGCTTGCACAGCGAAACCAGCGAGAGCTTCTCGGTTGTCGGCTTCAGGACAATGCGGGCCATTCAAGCCTCACAAGCGAGAGGGCGGGCGCAGATTGTGTCTCCGCGCCCGCCTTCACAACTTCAGATCAGACTACAGAGCCGGGAACTGCGCGGCCTCGTCGAACGTGTAGAAGATGCTCTGCTGATACGCTCCGTACTGGTAGCCCAGGTACAGATCGCCGGTTTGAGCCAGGTACAGCCCCTTGTACGCCGCCAACACGCTCCCGCCCCACGGCACTGACGCAGGAATCGTGAGGGCGTTCGCCAACTTCAACTGTTGTGTGGTCGGGGCCGTGTCCTTGACCGTGTACGCGGTTGGGATCGCAGGGAATGTGAACGGGCTGGACGACCAGTTTTCGATCTGGATGGCCAGGGGGTACGCCCCAGTCACTAGCGCCTGGATGAACTCGTAGACGTTGCCAGCGCCCACGTTCTTGACCAGGCCAGAGGCCCCGTAGCTGCCACCGCCGCGTGACTCGCCAACCGAAACGATCACGCCGCTAACGTCCCCGCCCACCGGGAGAGTAGCCGCGACGATCAAGCCGGCAGTGGGGTTCGCGCCGCCCACCATCACGAGCGGCGAAGGGATGGGATTGGTGTAGCCGACCAGCCCAAACTGTGAGGCCAGGATCGCCATCAGTTGCGCGACATGCTCCTCGTCCAGCTCGCCCACCCCCCAGGTCAGGAACGCCTCATCGAGCCGCCTGCTCTTGGTGCGGCGCACCTCATGGATTTGCAGCGAGTTGATCTCGTGCTCCACGACGAACGCATTGATCTTCGCCGTGAGCTGACTGAGCGTCAATTCGGCAGGTTGCATGGCCAGGTCAAATTCCAGCATCAGTTTCATGATCGTTCTCCTGCGAGCCGGGCTCGCGTTGTTGTTCTATCGTCTGGAGCCAACGCTCCGGTCAACCAGGCAACCGCCCGGAGATGCGCTAGGTCAGGTCAACGAAATTCACTTCCCACACGAGATCTGCGACCGGCCATCCCAACAGCTTGCTGTCCGCCGTTGTCTTGACGGTCACCGATACCTTGTCGCCGTCCGCGTAAACCTTTTCGTCGCCCTCGTCGGTGTCGAGCGTGATCTCGATCAGCATCCGACCTTTGTTGAACGTCGGAGTCCCGGTCACGACCGGAGCATCCACGTCCGCATCAGTCACGACCTCGGCGGTCGAAATGACGGGCGCGAATGCCGCCCACTCGGCAACCATGCCTCCCGTGTCTTCGAGCGATACGGCGAATTGCCGTTTGAGTGTGCCCACGGCAGCGGCGTTCGCTTCCGCGATGTCGATGTCCACCGACTGTGCAGGGACGGCCTTGAGGAGCAGCCTGCCCGACAACGCCTGTGTCAGACAGCGCGAGCATTTGCTCTGCCCGCCTGTGCCGGTCTCTACGTCCCGCAGCCGCTTGAGGATGCCGCCAGTGTGGACCTTGCCGAGCACGTCGAGGTCTTTCAGATTCTTTGCGATGAGATGCAACATGGTCAACTCTCCTTACGACAGCTTGATCGGGATGATTTCGGCTTGTTCCACGAGCGGGCCGGCTTCGGTCATACTCACGATCAGGTAAGTCGTGCCCGTGCCCGTCACCTGACCGTAGAACTTTGCCTCGTTGTCAGTGAGCACTTTGGCGGCCGTCGAAGCAGCGCCAGCCAGGAGTTGCCCGCGCTGTGCGCCAGCGACGAACGTGGCGGTCGTGGACGGCGTGACACACTCGGGCTCATCCCACAGCGAGCACTCGAAGAGAAGTTGCCCCTGTACGTCGTGATCGTGTTTGTCTTTGACTTCCCAGCCGAATGCTTCCGTCCCTGTACCGCTTCGACTGACCGTTTCCTTGTAGATATGAACCAGCATGGTATCTCCTTGAACTTGGGTGTCAAACTACACTTTTCTGAGCCGTATCGCAATCGTGCGAGTCACTTCCTCAAACGATGCCAGGCGTAGACTGTTCGCACACCGCCCGCCTCCGCAGCTACGAACCGAAGACGCAACCTGAAGCCTGGCGGGAACCCTACCGTGCCTTCAGACACGATCTGATCGATCTTGCCGCTCGGCGGGATGTAGACCGTCTCGCCAAACTGCCCGACCGATGTTCCATCTGGAGCGCAAATGTGCAACTCGGCGTAGTCGCCGGGTTGGTGATTGGTGACCTCCATCCCAGATCCTTGAATCTCCCGCGTCTCGGGAAACGTGAGATCGCCGTCTGTTTCCTCGCCGGCAGGCGCGTCGAACATGATGCCGGTGACGCACATCTTGCGCCCCTGTTTCCCCGGCAACATGGCTACATACAACGTGCCATCGGCGTCGATGGTAGCCGGTTTCTTGGCTTCATCGGTGATGTAAACGGGAGCAGGCGACGGTGGGGCGTCGGGCCTGTCGTAGTCTTTCCGTCGAATCGCCATTGGCCACCTACCCTATTTTGAGAAGCGTCAGGATGCGCTGATACGCGGTCGCGGTCGCTCCCGTCGTGCGCCACTTCACTTCGATCACTTGTCCTGCCGCGACGGTCACCACCGCTTGCGTCGAAAGCGGGAACACACTGGCCTGCACTTTCATATCAGTCACCGTCAATCGACACTCCGATTCATTCACCTTAGAACCGTTCGCGTAGATAGAAACGTAGAGACTTTGCGTCGCAGAGTGTGCCACCGAAGTCGAGAACATGACGAGATACGTGCCGGCACCTGGCGTGAGCGTCATGCTGTCAATTTGCGCATCCGATGCGCTCGCTGTCGTGGTCGAGCCGGTGGCCGAAGCCGAGGAAGACGAAATGCTGGCGCTGTTCGTGGTCGGTCCCCACTGATTGCTCGTCGTGTTGTACCCGAGCACCTGCCCGTTCGTCGCGCCGGCTTGCGCCAGTTGTTTCGGGTGTAGCTTTCCCGCCATGCGCCCCTCTTAGAAGGTATCCATGTCGACGTCGATAGCGTCGGTCGCTGCCAGTTGGAAGCCGGCAACCGAGCCGTTCCACCGGAGCGTGTCGCCAGCGGCAACCGCGCTGAACGCCCGCGCCGTCGTGCCACCATCGCCCGAGAAGTAGCAGCACACGCCGACTTTCGTGCCGTTGCCGACCGAATAGCACACGCCATTCACGGTCACGGCAATGCGCCCGCCGAGCGCGTTGGCACTTACGACAGTTGTTGCCGTCGCTTGATCGCCATCGGCCACGGTCACGCTCGCCGTCATGTTCTTATTCGACGGTGTGACTACAGGAACCGCGTGAACGTGGTTCGCGCCAACGAGGTTCGCCGCCGAACCCGCCGTGTTGGAGGTGCCGACGTTGACAGGTGTTCCGAGCGTGACGCCGAACCGCGCATCGGAGCGAAGCATGGTAGTAGCCGAGCCGCTGTCGGCTGTCGTGCCGCCCGAGATCCCGACGCTCGGCGCTGCCGTAGACACCTGATGCTTGTGATTGGCGCGCGGGATCTTTTGCCCGTTGCCCGCATCGGCCGCGCCCGCGTCAGTAGCCGCGAGATCGGTTCCGAGAGCGTAGTTGACTTGGAGATCGTCGGTGTTCGCAGTCAACCCACCCGAAGTGGCTTCGATCACGAGGTTGATCGTGCTTCCCGACATCTGCAAGCCCGCGCCAGCGGTTACGATCCCGGCCTTGCTGAACAACGTGAAGGTCAGGGATGTAGAGTTGAGCGTGATCGGATTCGGTGTCGAGAGGATGTACCCGCACGTCTGATTTGCTGATCCTTCCTCGACGTAGGTGTAGACGCCGCTCGTGACTTTGGCCGACGTGTCGGCGTCGGTCGTGCGCGTCAAGGTCCAGGGGGTTGTCGGAGAACCTACGTCACTCACGAAATAGAGCCCGTTGTTCGCGCCGGTGCCCTCATTCTTCACCAGGACGCGCTGATTCAACGCGATGTCGGTCTTGCCGTCGATGCCTACGACGTTGATTGAACCGCTGACAGACGCCGTGAGGATGTTGCCCGTGCGCGTGTTGGCCGGCAGGGCCGCTGCCGTTGCCAGGCGGCATGATTGCTTGACGTCGAGCCCCTGCACCGAAGCGTCAACGTATCGCTTGTTCGCCACGTCCTGATCGTTGTCGGGGTCTTTGAGCCCGGTGATCTTCTTGTTCCCCACAGCCCAATCGGAAGTCAGCGGGTTCCCGCCGCCCGCCACAATGACGGACGAATCGACCTTGCCGGACGTGACTGCATTATCCGCGATCTTCGCGGTCGAGATCGCCAGGTCTGCCAGTTGTTTGCCTTGGATTGCCATCAGAATCTCCTACAGGGCCTCGAAGATGAAATCAATTCGGTCTGTCACGCCAAGTTGAAACCCGGCCACAGAACCGTTCCAATAGAGCAAGTCACCTGTCACAATCGCGCCTGTCGCTCTTGCGGTGAGCCCACCGTCGTGACTGAAATAGCACGGCACGCCCGCCTTTGTCCCGTTCCCGATTGGGTAGCCGACGCCGTTCACCATCACGACGAGCCAGGCGTTCACAGGCGGCGCGGCAAGAATTGGCGTGATGCACGCGAGGCTGTTGTCGGCCAAGGTGACGGTCGCCTGCATCCCGCGATTCAGCGGTGACAGTGACGGTGCGTAGCCACCAGCCAGCCGGTCGAGCACCCATCGCCGCTGCGCTGCGGCTTGATCGTTGGAACCGATGCCGATGTTCTCGACACCGTGCGCCCCCATGTTGATGTCGCCGGCCAGGGTCGCGCCAGCCACTCGCGCTTGTTCCAGCGTCGTGACGTGCGGGTTGTTCACATCGACAAGGTGCGCGCTGATAGCCGAGAGGTTCAGCCACGAAACCCAATTCGTGTTCGCAATCCCGCCCGTGAGCTTGTAGACGAGCCCGTTGGCGACCACGTAGACGGGCATCCCTTCTTTGCGGCGAAGGCTTGGGATCAAATCTCGGTCTGTGAGCGTGGCGACAATGTGCCAGCCACCAAGAATGTTGACGTCCTCCACAACCGGGAAGCTGCCGGCATTCTTCGGGATGATTGTGCTGATGACTTCAACAGGCACTACAGCACCTTCACATTCGTGAGCCCGAGGTTCGGATAGTCGCTCTTCCAGAGCCCATAATTCTGAGTGCCTGAAAGGTTTGTCACCATCACGGTCGCCACCTGGCTGAAGCCACCAACGAACCCATCGACCACGAACACCGGCGACCCGTAGGTTATCGGCGCGGCATAGTAGATGTACTCTCCGACGCCTGCCGTGACGTTGAACTCCACTTGACGGCTTGAGCAGAGAGGCTGATTCGCCAGAGCTTTGATGAACGCCTCATCATCGGCACCTGGCAAGCTCGCGCCGAAGTACAGATAGTTCGTGCCTGTGATCGACTGCCGGATGTCGAAGATGAATTCATCCGAGGTTTGCGTGCCGTCTGCCGGCTTGGTGATTCGGATCTCGCCGCCCCACACCCCTTGCTGCAAGTCGCCAACCTGCCACTGCACCTCTGCGATGCCGTTGACAGGATCGGTGAGCACAGCGGTTCGCACGAGCGGCGTGATGTAGCCGATGTGCGCCTCAATGACCCAACCCGTGATGTTGACTCCCGAGAAGTCGAGAATCATAGGCTCGGTGTCGTTGGCGACAAGTTGCACAGTCGGCGGCGGCGGGCGGATCGGTGTCTCGGCGACGCTATGCAACAGGTTGAACGGCGAGGTCGGGATCACAGGATCTCGACTGCCATCTTTCGTGAGCCAAACATCATAGGCGAACAGGCCGGGAAGTGCCTGTGCGAAGTCGCCGGGCTCAATCAGGAATGTCGCCATGCTGCCAGAGATAGATCCCTGTTTGACTACGCGAGGCCAATCCTGACGCGGCTTCTTCTTGATGGTGAGCAGCACTTCGGTGCCGGCGCTCGACAGGTCTACCGGAGCCCCGTTCTGGCCGACGATGTTCACTCGCAGCTCCACGTCGGTGCCCTTCGGCACGTTCAGAGTCTTTCGTGGATCGGTGGGTACGCCCGCTTTTGGCGGCGTTCCGTCTGCCAAGATGCCGGTGAGTGTGATCCGCATGGCTCGCTATTCTTCCTCGGGGGGCACAGTCTTTTCGGTAATGGAGGCTTCTTCCTCCGATACCTCCCGCAGCATTTGATCGTAGAAGTCCGAGCTGTCCGAAAACCAGACGTTTGCATCGACGTCCAATACGGCAATGGCGCCGTCAGCCGTCACAGTGTACCGCCAATATATTTTCACAATAGCCTCCTACACATATTCGGCCGAAGCGGTCCAATGGAATCGACAAATGTTCGGGGATGCGGGCGTGTAGGACGGAGGGCCTTGGTTACTGAGAAGATTGAATCCTCTTCGACTGATGTTCGACACTATTATGGCCCGAGTGGCAGCGCCGCCGACGTCGTACACGGTGTTCGCCGAACCGACAACGGCCGAGTACACGGCAACGCTCGGGGGTCTCGATTTTTGCACGAGGAAACGCGGGGGAACGATAGGCAAGATTTGCCCGTTTGCGATTGCGATCGGTAGAAATACCGTTTCGTGTATCGACTCATTGTTTGAGTATGGAGGGGGGTAGCTCGCTACTGCCGTGTACCAATCGGCAGCCTCAAAAGATTTCTCGAAAAACGCCATGCACAGCCCTAGCTCTTCTCTATACACGCGAGCACACCTCACCCACGGCTGCACGAGCGCACCCACTGCCAACATCGCCTGCCGGATCTGCACGTACTCAGAGGCGCTCGTGGTAGCGAATGTGTAGTAGAGCTGAATCGACACGCCGGAAATGCCGGCGCGAAATGCCGGAACAACCAAAGAGAACGTCTGCCAGCTCGTCGTCAGCGTGAAGGAAGCGAGCGCGTCTTGCTGGTGAGTGGTGGGGTAGTCCGGAGTGGCGGCAGACGGGTTGAAAACGGTGGCCGACGCGACCCTCGCCGTGATTGTAGTGGGGCCTCCCGACGTGCGCCGCGCTTTGAATGTGAAAATTGTCGGCTGCCCCGCCAACTTGCTCATGTAGTCGCGATTGATTTCTTGCGTGGTGTAGTACGTTTTCGGCACCGTGCCGCCCGTACATCGTACGGCTATCCCTTGCAAGTCTCCCGACCCGTCCCGTTCGACGGACGAGAGCACATAAGGGCCACTATCGCCACCTTGAACCGCAACGGTAGGGGCGTTGAACGTCGACCAGCGATCCGCGTGAAACCCCACCGCCCGCACATTGGTCAAACTCAAAGTTGTCCTCTCATACCGTTGAAAGAAATCGAAGCCGCCATTCTCGATGTAGTTCTGAACGGGGCGTAAATCGACATAGGCTTTCGTCGCAGCATCTTGGGCCAGCGCCGGATCCGAAAGGTTCACCACGCGCTTCGTGTTGGCGTCCAAGTCGGACGCGATGAGGGTCAAGGCCCCGGACGAGGTTACTTTCAGAAGCGCGGTGCCAAGCTCATCTTGCCATTGCGAGAGATCGGCGGTTTGCGTACCGCTCCAACGCTTGACGATGTTTGCTACAGTGGCATCAGCGGGCGAGCGAATCACTGAACGGTACAGCTCTTTCAGGTTCAGATCGAGGTTGCCCGCTGCCGTGAACCACGTGAGTGGCACACCGGCTTCGGTCTGTACCTGGAAAGGATCTGCCCCGCCCGCGTTGAACCGCTTGGCCACGAGCGCGACAGTTGCCGCGTCACCGGCCTTGAACACGTAGGGGACGCCTACGGTAGCGCCTGGCGTGGCGTTGTTCCCATCAAACCGATGGGCGTTTAACATTCCACTGGAAGGAGCACCATAAAGCATGTACGCACGGTCAATAGGGGTGATGTCCGCGCCGCCCACACCATCGAACCACACGTCGCGGTTGCCTCCGCTTACCGACATGATGCTGCCAACCTGGCGGCGGTACGAACCCGGGGAGACACTCAAGGTCGCGGTGTTGCTCACGTAGACAGGATCGCCTATCGCACCGGAGCCGAGGGGAACAGTTGCGATGCGCCCGATGTATCGGACCTTGGCAAGCTCGCCGGCCGACACGCTGAGATTGCCGGCAACGTCGCCTTCCACCACGCACAACAACTCGTCCATATTGTCGAGGGAGCTGGCGAGCGCTTTTGTGAAGCCGGGAACCGTTTCTTGGCCGGGCAAGCCGGCTTTGATGACTGCTCCGCTTGTGACGCGAACCACATCGCCGTGCGTGAGCACCCCTCCCGACGTGTTCTCTCCGACGAGGGAGCCGGGATCGGAAAGTAGCGCGTCGATGCGACGGAGAAGGGAATTCATCGCGGAGGCCCACCCGTCCGCAAGATCCACTTCAACCGTTTCGCCGGCTGCGGGAATGCGCTCAAGCGTCTTGAGTTGTCGGATTCCAACGATGGCCTTATCGATCTTCTCGTCTGGCAGGCCGAAGTTGACGATCAACTGAAGGAGGTACGAACCCTCTTTCTTTGGTGTGAACGTCGGGTTTTCAATGTTCGTCGCACTCAAGGAATCGACAGGGCCGGGCGGCTGATCGAGGATCGACCACAAATATGTCAGCTCGCCGAGGTTGTCGTCGTTGGAAAGCTGCACGAGTGCGTTAATCGGCAACGCATCGTTGCTTCCGGGTGTGCCATTGATCTCAATGCGAGCTTGCGTCATGGGTATGTCTCTCTGTTACAGCATCATGTGGCCGACGACTTGAAACGAATTAAGAGTAGCGGCTCCGTTTGCGACGCAGTAAAGTAGGAATTTCCAGTAGGGTTGCCCTATGGCGACCTTCACTTGTGGCGAAGCGTTCACGCCCGCCACCGCCGATTGAATGACAGAATCCACCAACCCGGTTGCGGACAATCCTATGGTCGCTGTCTGAATAGTCCCCGCAGCAATCGCGTTCGCAACGCACAAAGGGGACGCGATTGTGGCGTCACCGGGGAAGAAATACAACTCGACAGAAACAGGGTTGTTGCTGATGCCCACCGCAGAGACCACCAATCCTGGCGGTGCGTGGAGCCGCGTCATAATCACAGGGATTCCCCCTGCTGCCATAGTGATCATGGCTGCGAATTGTCCGGTGCCTCCGGGGCAAAGCATCCGGCGATAGTCTACTATTGTGTCGGCATCGAGTGTTGTGATTGGCGCACTCCCCACATTGATGCGCGAAATTTTAGTGTAACCAGCGGACGGGCTCGGCTCCAGGCCCGGGTTTCCTGCTACTCCTATTTTGAGACTGAGGGCGGCTGTCGACTGTGCCGGATCGGTCACTTGTCCGATATTGTTGTCGAGACTCCAAGACAGGGTTTTATTAACGGAGGCGGGATCGAACACGCCTGTGCTGATGTTGAGGACGTCTCTGGAACTTGGTTCGCCCACCAAGCGGTTCGTTTTGACCTCAATGATGTCGATTCGAGTGTTGGGCGCCGACGGCGCAGCAGGCAAGTTGAATTGGTGATCGGCGTTCAGAGTGATGGGCTTCCACTGCGAAAGGTCATTCACTCCCGAGATGCCGTTGATGTCTGATGCCGTCGCTGGATCATAGACAAAACCAATTCCGGCCTTGACTACGGCTGCCATAGCCGGTGGACCTGCCGGTCTTGTTTTGAAACCGCCACCGACGAATCCGGTGATCGGGGCTGCCGCATCGTCGGGGTAGATGACTGCGCGACTCAAGAAGATTTGAGTGAGCACTTCGCGCAGAGTGCGATCGGATTCTGACACCAATCGGTTGATGTCGCTAGACGCCGGGCGCTCTCTCGTGTTGATGATGGTACGGTCAAAAGCGTTGTTTGCCATTATTGCCCTCTCTGTTCTACTGCTACCGCCGCCCCCGCCGCCACGATTTGACGAAGGGTGTCGAGTAGCCCTTTATACACGGATTGGAGTTGAAGGTCGAACCCATCGAAGCCCCCCTGAAGGAAGCCGAAGCCGAGATTGCTCGGCACGTCCCACGCACCGACGGAGCGTTTGCCACCAGAAGCAACGCTCATCAAGGCAGCCGCGTTGATCGCGGCGTCGTCCCACACCATTCCGGTGTCTATCAAGGGCTGAATCGACTCGACCACGACAACGATTCCGCCACGGAAGTCTGATTCGTCAAGCCATCGGTTGCGAAACGGATAAGGGTTGCGAGGATCGTCGTAGCAGAACAAATTCGGATCGTAAAGAGACCCGGAAATTGTTTGCGTCGGAGCGTCCCAACAGGTTTGGTAGGTGATTTGCCACGTCTCGATAATGTCGAAACCTGCGCCATACGTTCCGAGTAGAGTGGTGATCACACGAAAAAAAGCCTCGGGACTGACGGTGTCTGGCAGCGCTCGCAAACGAGCCCTGTAGGCGGCATCGGTTTCATTCACGAGACGCAACAATCCGCGATCGCTTCCGAGCGCATCGAGAGCGGCGTCGGTTCCGCCAGTCGTGTCCGTGGTTTGGGAAACGGTGATCGTGGTGTCTCCGTAGTCTGGCGCTTCGATCAACACCTTGATCGTATCGATCTCCCCCGGCAGCGTCTCCCCGGAAGCAGTCAGCACGCTCCCCTTTACGTTCCATTCGTAGCCCACGGAGATCGCTTGAATTGGCACGGAGAACGGACCCAAGTCGGTCGGCCCGAAGGCGACATCTTGCAGCGTCACGAAGTCTTGCCCACCGATACTGCACGTGACGGTCGAACCTGCTTTGACCACTACCGCGATCCCGTCCGGATGAGGCGACGGCCGAGACAAAAACACCGTCCCGGTCGCTTTTGAACCGCTCGCAGCCGTGGCAATTTGCGCGTTCTGGCCGGCAATTTCGATGGCGCGAGAGGCTCGGGCGAAAATTTTTGCGTAGGCTTGGAGGATTTCATATCCCGGCCCCGGAGATTTCAACGGCGCAAGATAGTGCTCGGGAAACACCCGATCGATCAGGTCCAAAAAATCCTGTTCCGTAAGGGCTACGATCGGGTTAGAAATCTCGGCCATTCAATCCTCACGCGAGCGAGTACGCATCCGGATTGGTCCCGGTGATGATCGGAAGATTGGTTTGCGCCGCGAGAGCGCTCACCAACCCGAGAGAAGCGCGGATCACTTGAAGCGGCTTGGCGACGATGTCTCCCGCCGGGCTCAAAAGCTCTGTACCGGTATATACGAGACCGGGAATGGTTCGTAACACCGCGCTCGCGTCGACGACGAGAAACGGCTTCCCTGGAGCTAACGAATTGATGTAGGTCACAATGGCGGCGCGGGCCTGAAGCGACGCGAGGTTGACATCGACTCCGGCTAAGAACGTGAGGGCGAGCTGCACAGGCTGCAAAATGACGTTGGCAACCGTCACCTGAACGAAAATCCCAAGCGCTCGATATTTGTTGAGAGCGTCGTAGACGGCGGACGTCAAGAGCTGACTTTGCAACTGATAGCGTGGCGGCACCGTGCTGTAGTCCGCAAACTGCTCTGTGTACGCGTCGGCGACCGACAGCAATGAAAACCGCGCCGGGCGCCCAAGCGAATCGATCACGTCGAACGCGCTCGCTTTTCGCACCCCTGGAACACCCAAAGCCGCCGCCTCAACGGCGTCTTTGGTGCCGCGTCGTGCGGCGGCAAAGAAACGTCGCGCCCTATCGCGAAGCGCCTCGTCCTTTTCAGAGTCGTCGCCACCGGCAGAGGCGAGAGGGTTCGTGACCACGAGATCGCTCGCGGCACTCGGAATCGTGCTCACGACGCTGTTGATCGAACCGATGATGACGTTTTGTGTGGCACCAGCGAGCACGCTGCGGGCTCCGACAACCAACGGACCGACGGTGCCGACCAAGAAAATAGAGTCTTCGATGGTTACAAATTGCACGCCTTGCGCCGTCTGCGCGATCGTTCCGGTCGGAATCGTGAACGTGGTCGGGCTCGCCACCGTGGTCGAGAACGACACGGACACGAACGACGCCGCCGCCGGTTTGCGGGTCATGCCGTATCGATCGAACACGAGACGATCGAGAGCCGTACCCGTAGCGGAATCGAGATAGAGAGCGGCCGACAAATCGGTGAGTTGGCCCACGACTTCGTCAGCCATGGCGGCGGCGGCAGCCACAAGAATGTTGGCGTCCATGCCGTCTCGCTCGACTGCTTCACGAGAGATGCGCGCGTTGCGCACGAGCACTTCATCGCGCCCGAGTCGAAACAAGTCATTGAACGACGGAAAGTCCGGCATGGCTGTCTCCTATAGTACAACTCCGGAGGTAGGTATCGGCACGCCGATCTCTATTTGTTGACCCGTGTTTTTCAACTGCGCCCGAACCTGCACGTATAGCACGTTATCGGTTGTGAGGGAGAGGAAAGTGTTCACGTTATTCACTTCGGGCTCGGCCAACACTTGCTGATCGATGTCGGCCTTGAGCTTCACTAAATCCCCGGACGGGATCGGCTCTTTCACTCGTAGCCCGATTCCGTAATCGGGGAGATGAAAGAAGTCTCCGGGCATAGTAATCAATCTACGAATGATCAGCTTCCGAAGCAGGTCCGAACCGGACACGTTTTCGTAGTCGCCGGACGCGCCGACCACAAGCGTGCCACCGATCAAATCCGGAGCGCTGACGGGAAGCGGCGGATTGGCGACGTCTCGTACTTGCGCGTTCTGGCTTGCGAGTTTCGCATCTGGTGTCGCGGTCTCTTCTGCTAACGCCCCCGCAAAATTCGCTTTTCGAGGAGGCAATAGGATCCCGCCGCCGGCGTCGCGTAGCGTCGCCGAAGATACTTGGTGAGCCACTAGAGCCGAGCCGAACGGCTGCAACACCGTCAGCTTGTAGACGGTCGGCGAGATTTCGTCGACGCGAACGACGTTGAAAAATTCAAGCGTGTCGAGACGCTGCACCGTCCACGTGTTCGGGTTGAAGGCGTCGCCCTCTCCCACTGACACCGTGTGAAGAGGCTCGGCCGACAGCGTGACGCGCACCTCGTTCGTGCTCAAAGCTACCGCCGAAACGAAACTCACGCCGACGACTGACGGCGCCGAGCCAAATCCTCCGGTGCCGTACGGGTCGAGACCCCAACCAAGTTGTAACGTCATCGGTCTCTCCTATAAAATCGGCGCCGTGATTCCGAGAGGAAAGGTCGCCAATGCTCCGGTTAGGTTCAAAATGTGCAAGCCAAGATTCGGCATACCCGGTGGCGGCGGAACCCCGCCGCTCACGATGTTCGTGAATGCCGCATTCGTCGACAGTTTGTTGTCGCGGTTGTAGTTCGCCGCCGCTTCGATGTCGGCCTTGACGGCAGCAAGCCCCGGTGGCGGAACAATCGCCAACGCACCGGCAAAGACCGATGCCGGCGGCGCGAGCGCTCCCCACCAGGCAAAGATCGCAGCCTGCAAAATAGTCGTGCCCATAGAGCCCGAGAGCCCGGCTAGCGCGCCAATCATCGCGGATTTCGCTACTGGCAAAATTGCCGCATTGATCGGGATGCCGTTGCACACCGCGTCGATGAAGTAGGTATTCCAAGCGTTCGTCCACCCTTGGATCGCAGCGGGCTCGGTAGAAAAGATGCCCATGCTCGCGAGCCCGTTGATGAGTGTGTTTGCGACCTTGCCCGGCATCTGTCACCCGTTCGGCATCTTGATCTTTGTGGAGTTGATAGCGGAATCCCATGCGGGGAATGCGGCGTTCGGAGCCAGTGGCGGGCCGGACGGTCCGGTGCCTGTCGAGTGGGTATGGTTATCGAAAATGGCTTTGATCCCAACAAGAGCCTTTTCGTAGAGATCTTGCAGATTCTCGGCAATGGTGACGCTCTTTGAGCCGTCGAGCATCGTGACTTTGGAATCGTCAGCTTCTACATCCCCGATACTGACATCCGGCGCATCGAGGAAGAGCTTGCCAGAACCAGTTACCTTGAGCCGCAAGCTCTTGTCCTTCTCGATCACGAGCATCACTTCGGTCGGATCGTCGGTAGCTTCGGTCGGGGGCGTATCGGCGGCAGACCACAGTCGCGCCACCACGACGGGCCCGTGTGCCGAGTCTCCCGACGGCACGACCACCACGAGATCGTCGTTATCTTTGATCTTTGCGTAGAAGCCGAAGCCCTGGCCGACGTAGTCTGCCGACACGCGCGCCGACATCGTTTCCCCCGTCGGCAAGAGCTGCACGTCGACGTAGACGCCGTGATCTTTGTCGACGACGGAGTCACCGAGAGCGACGGCGAGCGAGACCCACGTGCGCGGATCGATGCCGGGATACGACATCGCCATGCCCATGCGATGAACGTCCGGAGTGCGAGATATGCGGGTTTTTCTCATGTTAAATCTGCACCGCGAGCCTCACTCTGGAATCGGAACCAACGCCGGAGGAATCGGAACCAACGCCGGAGGAATCGGAACCGACGCCGGAGGAATCGGAACCAGTGCGGGCATGTCGTCTGGATCAGTGAAACGGGCTTCAACGTAGTTCTGGAAATCGAACTCGACTTTGGCTCCCGATTTCGAATCCCACGTGAATCGGACGTTGGCCACGCGGAACGTCTGTTGCAACTCCGTGATCATCTTCCGATTGGTGGAGACGAGCACGCGGGCCAAATGCTCGTCACCGAGTCTCGCCGCCACCTCTTTGACCTCTTCCTCGAAGCTCCGCGCCGAGTGCTGGTTCAGCTCCGAAATAATCGGCGGGTACGTCCCGAGACCTGAGCCATCCATGCGGATCTCGACGGGATCGCCAGGTCGAATCTTGAGCATGTCGGCATCTTGGTTCGAGCCTCCGAAGCTCGCCAGGTTCTTCGTCTCGCACGAGCCGCCGATTTCCTGGCGCCCGATTTCGGCGTGTAGAGACTTGGCGACTCTCAAGAGCTGATCCTGATTTTTGCAACCGGGGTATGCCACTCTCAAAACAGAGGTTTCGGCAGCTTCCCCGCTAGGGCCGACGGTCGTGGCTCGGGCTTCGATTTCCTCTTCGGATGGGTATTGCGCCTTGATCCATCTCTGCTTCACCCCCTTTGTAGTGTTGTCCGTATCGATCGAACTGACCTCGATTACAGGCACCTTGACGCCACCAATTTTGCGATCGAACTTCAACGAGGCAATGTCTCGACCGAAAACGAGTCGCCGGTATCCGAATGTTTCCGATTCTTTCACCGTTGGCGGATCCAAGTCTCTCGGGTGACCCCCTGAAAACGGAGTCGGGAAGCGAGGATCGAAAGCCTTGTCGAGACGGCGTTGATCGTAGAGATTGAGGGTTGGCCGGAGCCGAAGATTTGAACCAACAAAATATGGCACGGCGCCACACAAAAAACACCACTGAACGATTAGATCCCAAAAATTGATCCGCCCAGCCTCTCCTTTCGTTTTAGAGGGGGTTTTCGAGCCGGAGCTTTTCTTTGACGTCTGCTTTGTAGGGCCGGCGGCGTCGAAATTTGGACGGGTGAGATCCCCTTCGACATAGGGGGTCGGCACCTTTTTATCCGGCCATTCGCTTGGATCGATCTCGACTTGAATGCCCTTGCCGAGAGGGTGCAGCTCGTTCACGAGCCGCTTGATCACTTTGTCTAGCGGCTCGCGCAGATCGATTTGCTTCAGTGTTTTCTCAGTCGCGCTCGTATCGGCCAGGATCCCGCGCAAGTCGCGCCCCGACAGCTTCACGCGACTGCCGCTGTCGTTGTACTCAGTCACAATGTCGTCGACTACACCGGCTAAGAGCAGATTGTCGACGGTCGTTTGAGCAATCGATCGTCGGCGCCCGAGACTGGTGTGCCCCGTCATGCCAAAAGACCATTCGAGAGCCGGCACGGCGTCGAGGTGAATTGCCACGCCGATCGCTCGAACTGCACGCGGATCAATCGGGAAGTCTCGAAACAGAAATTCCAGCTCGAACGACCCGGCGTTGCGGTATCCGGGGATCTCGACGGAGGCGGATACCGGCACGAGCCCGACCACGACGCTCATGTCGTCTTTGCCAGACTTCGAGAGAATGAGAGGCTGTGGCACCGACGAGGGCTCCGTGTCTCCGGTTTTGTCTGCCAGCTCGTCCGCAGAAATCGGTTGGGCGATCGTGAGCTTGCTGTCGAAGCGGATCTGGCAGTTGACCACGAGACTCGGGTAGTAGACAGACGCAACGGAAATCGGGCTCGGCACGACTAGGTTCCTTCCGTTCCGAGTTTCGGCACCAAAACCACCGTGCCGGCATGGAGCCTGCTCCCGCTGATGTGATTGTACGTCGCGAGACGGCGCCATTCGTTCGCGGTGCCGTAGTATTGCGACGACACGTCGCGCAAGTCCTGTCCCTCGCGCGCCACGAACGCGGCGAGCGTGGCCTGTTGATACGAGTTGGCGAGCATCTCTTGTTGCTGGCGAGCAGCTTCTCGCTGCAACTTGCGGGCGGCAAGACGGGCCTTGCGTGTCTTCTCTTCCGAGTCGATTGCTTGCTCCTGAGTGACCGTTGAAACGTCGGTGACGGCACGCTGTGCCCGAGCCGGAATACTTTGAAACGCCGAAACGATCGACTGCGCCTCGTCTTTGAATGTTTCCAGAGTCGAAATGACCTTGCGAAACGTCTCCGGACCCGACATCGCCAGATTGACGAACTGCTGCGCCATCGACGAAAGCTCGGCGGCGGCATCGGCGATCGCGTCGATGGCGTTGTTCACGAGGTTGATAATCGACGCCACCATGGCGAACGCGTCTTTGATCACCTGCACGGCGTCTAAAAGCGCCTGAACGGCGTTAAGAATCTTGTTGATGATGTCGACGATCGACAACGACGTGCCAAAACCCACGGGCAAAACCAATTCGCCACGACTCGACCACTGAAACTCAATCGACCACTCTAGGTCTTCGCGCCGCTGCCACGTCTGCTCGAATTGCGTCATGATGCCGTGACGGGTGATTTCGTCCCATTTCACTTCGAGAAGCTGTCCGCGCATGCGAAACCCGTCGACCACCTTCGCCAGATCGGAAACGTCCCGCACTGCGGCCCCTTCATAGAGAGCCACGGCAGTCTGTCCGAACACGGGCAAACCGCTGTCCGTGGTAGTCTTCAAGAAGCGATCTTTCCACATGCCGTTGATCGTAGTCGCGTCCTCTTGCGTACCGAGCATTTGAATCGAAGCGATCGGATTACCGGGATACCACGTGAATTCGGCACGCATTTTTCCAGAGAGCTTGAGCGGCCTATAGGGGAGCGCCCGCCCCTGCAAGATCAGCTTTCGCCTTTCTCCGGTCAGCTCCTTAATCGACAATGAACTCGGGCTACCCATGGCCTATCTCACGTTCCCGAAAACAACGGATTGAACCCCTGGCCGATTTTTTTATCAGCAAGCGCGGCCAAGTCGTTCGAGAAAGCGACGGCGATACGATCGGGATCGAAACCCTCGGCGAAGGTTTGCGTGATGTCGAACTTGCTGCCACGGAAATCAATGTGGTTCTCCGGAGGCTTTTCGGCGGTGGCGTCATCCGTCTTCTTCTTGCGCTCTAGCCCGAGATCCATAGCCGCCTTGATTCCGGCTAGGCGCTCCTTCTCGGCAGTGAGGCGCGCTGTCTCTGCCCATCCCTTCTTCATCGTCTCAATCGGATGCGTGACGAGCTTGGTCCAGTGCGAGAACATGTAGATAATCGTCTGAATGACGTGCATGATCCCGTCCAGCATATCCCCTAAAGCCATGATCACGACGAAAACGGTCTGTGTGAAGAACTTGCCTATGATGCCCTCATCACCAAACACATCGAAAATGGGACTGAGCATGTCGCCAATGACAGAAAACCGAGCCATGATGGTTTCGATGAGCTGCGACATATGCGTGCGAATGCCCTCGTAGTTACTTCGAATCAAGCTGACGGCTTTCCATATGATAGTGATGACGAGCATCAGCAGCGCCAATGGTCCCGCCAGTCGCAACGCTGCCGTCGTAAAGCGCAGCAGCCCCGGCCACACACGACCAAGACCTGCGGTGATGCGCGCCCATATCGGCGTTGCTTTGACAAAAGGCAAAGACTCTCCCGACAACACTTTCGCACCTGAAAACCGGGCTACGATGCGCTCGAATAAAGACGTAAACTCGCCGGCAATCGCTCGTGGCGTCGCTAGTGCCCCTTTTCCTAATGCCGCAGCACCCCGCCCCAATCTGCCAGCAGACATCGGATCTATTGCCGCGCCACCCGCTTGACCAAGAAAGCGCTTGGCGAGACCCCCCGCCTTTCCTCCCCACGCGCCAAGCCCTTGACCCGTAGCTTTTTGGAGAAAAAAGTTGAGCATCATCGCCTTGCCGATGGCTTTGACGAGGTCGAGGTGCTCGCGCAAAAAGTCGCCGAACATCTTCCCGTACTCTCTGGCTTTCTCGATCCACTCCGGCAGCCTCTTCACCACGTAATCCATGGCGTCTTCAATGTACGGGAGAAGCTCCGTCACCAACACGAGTTGAATTTTTTCCCACCCCGACGCGATCTGCCGTTGCAATTTCTGAATTCGAGCCACGCTGTTCACGTGCTCGTCGGTAGAAATCCCCAGCTTGTCAAACTCGTCGATCTGTTTTTTGATCTCGCCTGGGCCCTCTTTGAGTACGTTAATGAGCTTTCTCGCGCTTTCGGGGGGCAGTCGATAGAGCTGTTGCAACTGTTGAATCGACAACTTGTGGGCTTGTGCCGACTTTGCGAGCTGCATAAATTGTTGCTGCGGCGTCTTCCCCGCCAAACCAAACTGCTTAAAGAGATTCAGATTCCCGCGCGTTGCGCCACCGAAACCGGTGGCAGCCATCTTCGCTTTATTGCCAGCCATGGCGAGACGGTTCATCGCCGTCACGGCTTCTTGCCCCGTGATCCCGGCATCCCCGAGAACGTCGATCAACCCCCCGGCTTCTTTCGCCGCCATGCCTGTGAAGTCACGAACTTTCTTTACCGACTCCAGAAAGCCGATCGTGCCTTTAATGGCGCCAACGGCGGAAAACGCCCCGGCAGCGGCTCCGGCCAACACGCCGAACGAACCGAGTACGGACGAAGCGCGATCAAACATGCCGGAAATGCGGCCGGCGGCTCCGGACATCGCCGCGAGCGGTTGCGACGCTTGGTCTACAACCGAAAATCGGGTAGAGACATTATTGACAACGTCAACCATTGGCGTTTGTCCTCATCGCGTCGCTCTCTTCCCGAAGCAATTCACTGACGCCTTCAGCCAAACTGCACAGGTCGGCAAACGTCATGTGCAAACAATCCTCAACCGGCTGATGCCCATACCTCCCGAGGAAGGCCACGAGGCGCCAGATCCGGCGCATGTGTTCGTCCACGCTCCCGAGTCGGCTCGTGGCGAGTAGGAACGCCCCGTAATGGACTAGCCCACCCGAACTTGCCGACTCGCCAGAAAATCCTCGACCGCTTCCTCCGGCGGCGCATGCAGCTTCGCGTGCGCTGTCATGAGAAGCTGTCGAACGGGTGGGCTCATCTTGCCAAAAGCAGCGTCGGCCGAGCCGTCGGCGATCTTCACGGTCTCCCCATTCACTTCCACGAGCGCCTGCTTCAACTGCTCGTACGCCATTTTGAACGTGTCGCCGTTCGACCGCTTGGCGCACATCATTTCTTCGTGTGCCGTGAGCTGCACGAGCCCGATCGTCTTGACCTCGTCGCCGAGAGACGCCGGGATCTCGTACACGTAAACCGGTCGTACTGCTTTCGCCGCTTCTATCTTTTCTCTGATCGCGTTTGCCATGACACCCTCCGTTTAAGTGAATGGCTTGGGTTACAGAATGCTGATGTCCGACGCCGAGAAGTCGAGCCCGACCGTGCCGTAGTCGGCGCGGCTGCCGAACGAAATCGGCACTTCGCCGAAAAACGCGTCGGAGATCATCACGCGAGGCCGGTCCCCGTTGGGGAAGTTGAGCGTCGCTTTGATGTTGATCTGAGTGCCCGGGGTGCGCCGCTTGGCACGGTCGATGATCGATTGGATCGTGCTGAACACGTCGCTGTTCTCGAAATGCAGCTCGACGCGACCGCGAACCCCGTTGAAGATTTCGTCGTAGCGGTTCGTCTTCTCGCCGAGGTAGCCCTCTTCCTTCAATTCGAGCTTGGCTGCCACCTCGAACGAGCGCACGTCGGTGACGGTGTCCTGCACATCACCGTCGACCACGAGTAGCACTTCAACTTCTTGTCCTTTAATGCGTTGGTCCGCCATTTTTCACTCCTCGGGCCACAGCCCGTGCAAAAACAAAAAGGCGCGTGAAGTGGCCGAAGCCTCTTCACGCGCCCTATCCCCTCACGAAACGCGAGGGTGAAGCCGTGATTCAGTGGCTAGAATGCCACTGCCGCACGAACAGAGTCAAGCCTACTTCGCGGTGACGTTCACACCCTCGCCCGCTTCCACCTGGAGCACAATGAAGTCGGCCGTCGCCAACGTGCGCACTTTCGCAATCGCCACGAAAATGCCCTTGGCTTCGAGATCCGGCGTGTTACCGCTCTTGTCGTCGATGATGTACCCGGCAATGCGCTGCGCCGGCGGGTTGTTAATCGACAACAGACCCGCGAGAAACGCATCCATTTCACCGACGATGGTGTCTTTGAGAGCCGGGGTCAGCGGCAACTTGGAGAACTGCACCAGCCGTTGCGACATGGAGTCTTCGAGGAAGTCCGCCATGCGCCGACGATTGATGTTCTTCTCGCCCGAAATGAGAGACGAAGTGATTCCGGATTGAATGATCGGCCCGACCGTGCGATCGATTCGCAAGGCCGCGACTCCGCGCTGCCGAAGCAACGTGTAGTCGCCGATCTGCAACTTGGTCACTCCGCGCTGCACGCCCTTCACGGGGGCGAGGATCTCGGGGATCGGCGGCGCCGCTTGCCCGGGGTTGCGCTCGGGAGCGAGCACCGACAAAATGCTCGCCATCCACGCGTCGAAATGCGTGTCGACGTTGCCGTCGGCGTAGAGCTTGCCGTCGGCTCCCTTCATGTTGAAGCCCACCGCCTCCGGAATGAAGGTGAGAGCGCCCGGCCAATCGTAGAAAATGCGCTCGTTGCGATTGGCCCCGACGCCCGGATCGCTGTCGCCGACCACCGTATCGATCGATAGGGTTGTCAGCTCCGGCGACACAACCGCCACTCGGCCAACGCCTTGCGTGCTCGCGGTGAGCACGTGCGACTTGAGCTTCGTTCGGATGTCCGAGTTGTGTCTCGCCGCGACCACGATGTTGACATCGCGGGCCGGCAGATCGTCGGTCAGCAACGCGTCAATCGCGGTCGAATAGAGCGCCGTGAGCTTCGCGTGACTCACGGCATTCGGAGCCTGCACATCGGCGTCGTACGCCAGCCCGGGAGACGTCGGCGACGTCTTCATGAGCAAGCCCGACAGCGGATCCCACGACGACGCGGTCGGCACGGGTGGAGAGAGAGTCGGGCCGAGAGTGATGCTCGCGGCGATCGTCGAATCGAGAGGCCGCGCCGGCAGTGTGTAGCCAGCGGCTTCCGACATCTGATGGTTGAGGCCGGTGTCGGCGTCGGTGGACGGATGAATGCGCCACGCCAGGCTGCCGCCAGACGTCGCCCAATCGAAGTTGATGCCGTCGATCATCTCGACAGTGAGTTGCGTCGCCGAGCTTGCGTCGGCGGCGACTCTGAAATTGCCGTAGTTCAAACCGGCTCCGGCGTTGTTGCCTTGCGCACCAGCCGCGCCGATGACTCCGACCACCAGAATGTCACCCTCTTGAACCGGTCCGCCATTCTTCGCCGTAGTGAACGCGCCGCCGGCAGCGGTGAAAAGTTGCGTCGCGGCGGGAGAGCCCGCCACGGTCACGGCGCCGTCGACGCCTTGCTTGTAGTGGCCGGCGTCCGTGAAGACCACGCGAGCGCCGAGACGCGCGCGGTTGGTTGACGATTTGAATTCGCGCCCCGCCGCCACCGTCGCAGCCGCGATCGGCACCGCCGGGGTCGGATTGGTCGAACCCTTGTTCGTCGGCAAGAATCGCGCGAGCCGCACGCCGAGAGGGGAGGCCAGATTGATCGGCACCAAGACGAGCCGCGAAAACTTCTTGTTGCGCAGCGCGATGAAGCCGTTGCCGCCCGAGATACCGGTGTCGCCGATCGTGGAGTCGAAGCCGCCCACCTTGTTGAGCATGTCCTGCCCGGTCAAAACCTCGACGGGGATCGGATTGGTGGAAACGACGCCGACGGAGTCGACAGACGTTGCGAACGTCATGTCCGCAAACTCACCAACGATGGCGACCGTGCCGACGCCGACACCGTTGATGCTGCCGGGAGGCGGAAGATCGACGATCACTACACCCTCGATTGCTGTGATGACTTCCACACCGGGGAACGACTGAAAGCGACGAATGAAACCAGCCACGACGGCCTCCTACAGTTTTGAACCTACCGATTCGGCAACGGCAGTGTACGTTTTTCCAAAGATTCTAGCAATCCTGCACCACAACATTCGGTCCTGTAATTACCACATCCGGACCGACCTCGTCCAAGAGTACCTTGGGCTTGGCGATCGGATACTCGAACACGTTCCCGACGGGCAACTGGCCGGTGATGACGAAAACCGCACGGCGGTAGCGGCGCATCGCGTCCTCTTCCGAGTCGATATACTGCATCGACTTCGGCTCGAAGACGGCAAGCTGCCCGTAGTAGTACGGCAACAAAACCTTGAACCCATACATGAAGTCGACCGGACTAAGGGATCGCTCCAGCCCGGCGACGATCTCCATGCGCTCTTTTGGATCGTTCGCCCAAATCTCCACGCGGAGATCGATGACGAACTCGCACGAACTCACGAGATAGAAATTCGAGGTGCCGATCCGATTCCGAGCGTTCGGCATCGACGGCGTCAAACGGCTAGCGTCGTACAACCCCGGCTCGGGAGAGTAGACAACCGCCGCCGGATACGCCGCCGGATCTTCCGGCTCGGCCCACGTCGACAACACTTTCTTGAAACGGATCTCTCGCCCTCCGGGGGCACGAAAGACGGACGTGGTGAGATAGTCGGCGAGCCCTCGCGTCAACGCCGTGCGAACATCGGTTTCGCGCACGTCCGTGACAGTCGGCGCCGCCTCGGAAGAGGTGACAAGCGTGGCGCGCACCTGTGCCCCGTCGCTCATTTAGGCTTCCTCCCGAGCGCCCTTTGCATCTCGGCATCGACCTCGTCATTCACGATCTTGACCATCTGATCCAACCCGCCCGACATCACTTTGCGCGCCCGCAATGGTCGGGTTTTCAACGTCTGCGCGATGGCCCACGCGGCGTCTTTCGCTTGCACGGCATTCAACCCGAGCTTTCGTTGCGCCCATCGTTCGAGACTGACTTTACCCTGCCGACTCACAGCGGCGGGCCGACGTCCGTACTCGATCACGGACGAATAGGGAGCGTCGTTACGAACCTCGGCGCCGTTCGGCAGCGGGTTCGATCGCCATGACGCGTGGTATCGACCATAGTTGAAAGCCCCTGTTTTCCCGCGCTCGCTCGCGGGTGGCGCCTCTTTCGTACGGTCCTGCATGACTTTCACACACCGAAGGGTTCCCGATTGCACCCCGCGCACTGCCATCGGAACGAAATTTTTCCCCAGGTCACGCATGTACGCCTGCCACTGCTCCAGAGTCATGTTGACGGTAATGGTCGCCATCACTCGGGATCCCCGTTGCGCGCCCGATCTTCGTGAGCCTTCTCTAAACGCAACTGCCACATGAAACGACCGGCGGCGTAGTGCGGCGCCGAACGAAGAAAGAAGCGCCGCTTGTCGCTCGTGCCGTCGAGCTTCGGAAATTCGATCTCGTAGTACACTTCGACGTCCGGATCCGGGGGGCGCCCGTCAGCCGACAAGAAGCGAAGATCGTTGTCGGTGAATCGTCCGCTGATTTCCGACACGAGAATGCTGCCGACCTCGTCGAGCCCGACCGGCTGCACGATCTCCGTCAACGTGGTCAAGTCTTGCACCAGCGGCGTCGGCAACAAGTCGAGAGTGTTTTCGACAATCGGCGTTCCGACTCCGCGCGACCCGTCGCTCCACCTCACGCGCACGATGCGGATCTTATAGGGCCGCATTCCGAAGCGAGTGAAAAGATCGCGCACGCGATCGGCTACTGGAATCAGCCGTTGCGCCAGCGTCGCGGTGATTTGCTTCGCGGTGAGATCGGTGAACTTGGTTGCCACGACAGGCTACCTCACCGGGATCGACCCGGAGCGCACGCCCATGGCGACTCGGTAGCGCGTCGAGTAGGGGTAAACAGGCACGCCGAGAATATCGGCAAGACGAAAGCCCCAACGCGCATATTCCTTTTCGAGCTGATCCGGCTCGTTCTCTCGCAACTTGAGTGAGTCGAGCTGTATGGCAGCGAGACGATCCTGAGAATCAATCAACTTCAGCTCCAGATCGTCCATGATCTTGAGCACGCGACGCACGCGATCGACGGCGTCCTCGATAAGATACGACATCGCCGAATCGACAAGAAAGATCGTTTGCAACGGACGGGGTATGCCGAACGAGAGTGAAGCGGCTGGCTGCACGGCTAGGTAGCCGAGATGATACCGCACCCGCTCTTTCTCTCTGGCATCTAGCGGCATTTAGAACTTCTCCAGCTCCACGCCCGCGTCGATTGCGCGCTTGATCCCGTCGAGACCGTAGCTCGACACCTCGACGACGTCGCCTACGTGCCAGGTCACGATCTGTCCGTGCAACGAGAACGACTTTTGCGTCTTGACCCGATACCGGCTCGCCGGTTTCTCGGCCACAGGCGCCGCCGCCGGAGCGGCCGGGGCAACCGGGGCAGCTTCGGGAGCGGCCGGAGCAACTTCTGGAGCGGCCGGAGCCGCCGCCTTCACGCCCGGATCCGTGGGCTTCGAGTTTTCGCTCGACATCGGTATCGGCTTGATGCTGAGTTGCGGATTCACTTTCCTGGCCATGGCATCCTCCTATGCGATTAAAAGGCAGCGGAGTGAGACACAAATTAGATGGGCACCGATCATTATCCCGACCGTTGGGAAGTTGCCCGTCAATCTCGTGTCCCACTCCAGGCGATCGGTCCGAAGACCGACAACACAAGGCCCCGAGTCATCCGTGTATCCCCGGCACAGCCGGACACATCAGACTGGCTGCCAAAACTCTGCGCGGTTCCGTGGCGTAAGCCAGGGTTTGCGCAAATACCACGCCACTCAAACCCGAAGGTCTTTCGGCAACAAGGTTCCCGAACGTCGTCAACTCTTGACCGAAGAGTGTCAGAACAAGGGAACGCACGAGCCGAAACAAAGAGTGGCGAAACCCCGCTCGTTGGCGTAACCGTCCGAAGACAGTAGCGAGCGGTTGAGCCGCCGATTCAACACGCCAGTGCGAATCGAAAGAGATCCCCGAAGGTATCTCGCAGCTCGAAATGCTCCCACAAGGAGAGCAACTTGAAAACCCCTGATCCATTCGCCCCTCGCACCCCCGCCGCCCGAGGGCGACGGGGGGCGAAAGAGGATTGATCACTACTCTCCGTGCTCGACGATCAGAGCGCGCTTGATCCTGGCGGCGTCGCCCGTCACGCTGTCGGTTCGGATGGGCCAGTCACCGATGAACTTCCACGCGGTACTGACCATGTCCTGCAACCGGTTGAGCGGCGAACGGATGATGAGCTGGATCCGATCGCTGTAAATCTCGATGCCGTTGTTCGTCACCTTGGGCTCGCCCACGGCACCCGTGATCCCCGCCTCGGTGATGAGGCCGGAAAGATCCTGGTAGTATTCCATGAGTAGACCTTGCGCGACGAACAGCGGACGATGAATCTTCACGCCGCTCGTGGTGCCGTCGTTGTAAAGCTCGCCGGCGAACGGATCGTCCTGCGAGTACGACGCCGTGAGACCGCCTTCGACGGTGTCCGGGCCGGGGCACTCGGAGTTGCGGAAAAACACGGTGCCGAGCAGCTCACCGATGGCGAATTGCCGGTACATGAAAAAATCCGGCAACGAGGTCAGCAGCCGAGCGAACTGATCGTCGGCGAAAATCTGAGCCTGGCTGATCGGATCGATGTGACAGTGGAAGCGACCGTCGGCTTGCTCCGGCACGTTCTGCGACCAGAGCCGCGCCACTGCCGATCGGATGTCCGCCAGGGTGAACTTGTCACCGGAGCCGACATCGTCGACCTTGAGGCCGCCGCCGACACGCACCAGAACGGTGCGGTCGTTTGCGACCACATAGGCGCGAGCGGCCACTGCCGTCATCGCGGATTCCAGAGTCAAGGTGCCGGGGCCCGCCTCGTCGCCGGCGGTGTCGGCCGAGAAGCCGATCACGTTGAACGCCGCGTCAGCGCCGTTGTCGAACACCCGGATCGCCAACTTGTTGTTCGGCGACACGGTGTCGAAACGCACCGCACTGCCGAGCGGAAGATCCGGCCGGCGGGCGCGGGTGAAGCCGTTCAGCCGCTTGACCCGAAGGGTCGTGCCGCTCTGCGGGCCGCCGTCCGCGACGGTCGAGCCGGAGAGAGCCGCGTTGTACATCTTGTTGCGCGAGATGCGGTTGAGCGTCTGCGCGGCGCCGAGGCCGAGTTGCTGCGCGTTGCGGAGAAACAGCGAAGCGATCGCGGTGATGCTCGACGGCATGTGCGTGTCGATCGCGTCCGCGTATTGCTGCAACTGAGCCGTCCACTGCTCATACTGGAACTGACTCGGGGTCGGATCGGTGCCGGGCACGAGCGCCTTCTGCTTCGTCTTCAGAAGACCGGTGCCGGTGAACACCATCGTGTCGCCGACGTTGTTGGGCCACAGTTGCGGCATGGCCTCACCACGGAACAGGTTCCGTGGATAGAGTGCGTCGTGAAAGGCGCGCTCCAGAATGTTTTCTTGAGTGAGCGCTCGGATGTCCGGAGCCATCAAAATCGTTGAAAAATCAGGCATCGTGATCTCCTACTTTGGTTTGGCCGCTTTTGCGGTACACGTTAAGTGATACGGCTAAAAGGGTGCGGCCGTCAAGCAAGAGAAGCACGAATCGAAGATCGCGCTACGGTCCGACGCTCAAACCGCGCTTGGCGATGTGAGCGAGGAATTCCTCGCGCGACATTTTCTTCGCGTCCGCTTGTCCGCCGGCTGCGGCTGCGCCTGCGGCAGCTCCCGGCTTCGGCGCGGGCGGGTTTCCGTTCGTGCCGGTGCCAGTGTTTGCCGCCTTCACAACCTCACCGAACAGGTACGGGTGGGAAGTCCGCAGCTCTCCGAAGAACTTGCTCTCGTCGAACGTGGCAAGCTCCTTTTCGGTTTTCCCGTCCAAGTGACGAGTGAGCAAACGAATCGCGTAGTCGACGTCTTTGACGCCCGAGATCACTGCGGTCTCGCGCAACGCCATTTCCGCCTCTTTCGCGTCGAGCGCTTGCTGCAACTCTTTCCGCCGAGACGATTCCGATCGGATCTGCTTCAGGAGTTGATCCCGCTCTTCGCCCCACCGCTTCTGCTCTTTGTCGAGCTTCTCCCACGAGCGTCTGTCGACGTTCGAGTTGTTGCCCTTCGCCTGTTGAGCATTCTTCCCGCCGTTCGGCTGATTCTGCGGATTCTGATTCGGCTTGGGTTCTCCGTCGCCGTTATCAGAACGGGTCGATCCGCCTTTCGCGCGGACGGCTTTGAGAGCCCCTTGCATCTCTTCCGGTGAAGAGTAGCCAAGCTCTTTCGCCAACGCCGACAATGCCTCTTTCTTCCCCTTCGTGAAGTGCTCTTCTTTGATGCGCTTCATGCTGTGCTCGGGGATGACGAGGTTTTTGCCGCCGCCAACCTTTCCGATGTTCGATTGCGACGTCGCGGGAGCCGCGTTCGCGGTTCCGCCGTTGTCGCCTCCGGCAGCCGCCGGTGGATTCTGCGGTGCGGCTTGGGGATTTGGTGCCCCTTGGTTTACCGCCCCTTGTCCTGTTCCTGGTGTCCCTGTTCCTTGGTTCTCTACCTGCACGTTGTCCGGCATTGCTTCCTCTTAGCCCCTTGCGATACCCATCCGGTCTCCGACTGATTCACCGCCGTCGTACACGTTGGCGACAGATCACGCCGGGCGCCGAAAGACGCACCGTCGGGACGTGCTGAAATTCACGAGGTCGAGATTCCCCGACCTCGCTACGTTGCACTGTCCTGCACTATTACGAGCGCGCGAACGGGGCAGTCATGTCGACAGCCGCTCGCGGAACGTACTCGATCACGAACGCCGTCACGTCGCCGGTGGCGAAAGTCAGCGTCGTGCCGTCGTCACTGAGCTTGGCGACGCCAACGACTGTGCTGGCGGCGGGAGAAACGACGGTGGCGCCGGCGTCACCAGCAACGTACGCGCCGACGGAGCCGGCGGTGGTGGCGGCGGTGACGCGCAAGGCGATGACCGACAAGATCGCCGGGTGGCCGCCGTGAGCAGCATCGGTGATGTTGTGGGTGGTGCCGGTCAAGCCGGTCAGCGTCACTTTGGTAGGGGTCAGGATCGTGCCGAGCTTCGCCAGAGCGAGGGCGTCGCCGACCTGATTCAAGTTGCCCTTGTCGAGCACGGACTTGACGGTGTCTTTCACTACGGTTGTCACTGGCATTTTGTTCTCCTGTATTCCTTGACGGAATGCGGTGAAGGTACACGAAATCGACAACGAATTGCAACGTCTCTATGCCCTCTCCCCGAGAAACACGCGCACCGTCGCCGGCGTCGCGGGTGTGCGAACAAGATCAATCGCCGTGATCGGCGAGGCGAGAGACATCAGGATCAGGTATGTGTCGAACGGCACCGCCTGTTGCGTGCCGTCGGCGCTCGTGAAACGAGCTTTCACTTTGCCGCCAACGGCTTTCAGCAGAACGACGTTCGCATTCGTCACGCCGCCGAACGGCACGACCACCGGAGTGTCGACGTTCAGATCGATCTGCTCGAAATTCTTTTTGATGAGCACGAGGCTCTCGTCGATCACGGCGTCGATGTTCGGGTCGAACGACTGCACGCCGTCTAACGGCGTGGTCGTGTAGCCACCCGACAACTTGAATTGATCGGCCATGCTGCCCTCCTGCCGCTTCGGCTATTACGCCGCGCGGCCACCGGGAGTCAGCGGACCCACCACAAACGGCGTACTCTCGGGAGCTTTCGGCATCTGCGCGGTCGGCAGGCGATCGTCGGTCGGCACCGTGTCGATGCTCTCTTTGTAGGTGCCGCACTCGGCGTCGTACTTCTCGACCGCTTCCTTGTGCGTCTTGTCCTGGCCCACGTCGCTCATATCATTCATCGTCATTGGAATCTCCTTACTTCTTGGAAACCGAAAATGGCTTCGGCTCGGCAGGGAGCGACGCGATCGCCTTCGTCGGCTTGCCGGCGTCGCTGTGCTTGTAGCTCCCGTAATTCTTGTCGAACGCCTCGACCGGCTCTTTCAGAGTCGCGTCCTGTCCGACCACGGGCGGGCCCATCTCTTTCCAGTTTGGCAAATGGCTCATGTGCTTACCTCTTGCTGACGTTGAAGGGTTTCGGATTTTCGATCGGCTTGGCTCCGGCGTCGGTCACCTGTGCTGGCAGCTCGCGGTAGGTGCCGGCCGGTGCCATGCCTGGCTGCGCCTCGGGAACGCCGGCGGCGGCGTTGTACGGCAAATGCTCGGTGAAGCCTTCGGGACGCGTGCCGATTTCGAGAGCGCGGGTGCGCGGAGTGCGGTGAACGCCGGGGGTCGCTTTGAATACCATGGTCATCTCCTACTTTCTGCGCGGCTCATTCAGGTGCGCCGACATCGGAAGCCCCTGGTAAAAGGTTTGGTTCTGCATGTGGCCGAGGTGAATGGGACCGGGATTGCTTTTCACGTAGACCTTGGCGCCGGTCGCGCTGACGTAGTAGCGACCGCCACGGGTGCCGGTTTCGATCGACTTTTGTTGTGCCGCAGAATCTCGTGCGCCGCTTCCGACGCTCCTGGCCCACGTCCGCAGCTCCGGTTCGTCCGCTGTCCGCAACCACTCGATGTGCTCGTCTAGGTAACAACCGAGACGGTCCGGATCGTCTACATCTCCGAGCCATATTGGATCCACAATATGCTCGCCGGCCAAAATTTGTTTCGCCTGTTCGTGCGTTCGAATGAATACCACGGTCTCCTCCGTGCGCCCTCGGGCGCGGTTCGTTTTCTCGCTAGCGCGTCGGCTTTCTGATAGTCGGGATGCAGCACACCGACAGAATACTTGAGAGAATCGCGCGCCCTATTCATAGCGTTCGCGTGATCCCCCTTTGCAGACAGCTTGCGCGCGTCAGACAGCGCGAGCTTCGCGCTCGAAGACATCTCGCCCTTGTCAGCGTGCTCGGCAGCTTTTGCGATCGTGTCTTGTTCCGTTTCCTTGAACACTCTCGAAACAAACGCTTCCGGCGTATCCATCGGGGTCGGAGTTACCGGCAGCAACTCGACTTGCACACCGCGCGGCGCAGCTTCCACAGATCGAATCAGCCCTTCCATTTCGCGCCGCTTTTCTGGCCCCATCCCTTTGAGTTTGGGTTCGATCTGCCTACGCAACTGCTTTGCCGTGTCCTCTGCACGGCGCTGCGCCCCTCTCCACTCGGCAGATCGAGTGTGCCACATCGGGTCACCGCTGTGAGGATCTTTCATGGTCACACCTTCGGCTTCAATTCAAACGGCAAGCCGGGATGGTCGGTCGGCTTCGTCTCCAGCCCCGGGATCACACTCAACCCGAGATCGCCCTTGGCGGATCGCTCGGGGTGCTCGGGCGGCAACGCGTAGTGCTTGCCGTTGCCGTGAAAGTCGCTTTCTTTGTGCGTGACGCCGGGCCGGATCAGAATCGGAGTATCGACCGGCATTCCCGTGTTTCCATAAGAGTGTGCCATGGTCTGAACCTACACGCGAGAGAGAGTTTCGTCAACTATCGTCGTTTCGGTTCCGCCAAGTGTGCCGACATCGGCAACCCTTGGCGGAAGATTTGATTGCGCATGTGCCCGACGACTACCGGACCGGGGTTGCTTTTCATGTAGATGTGCTGCCCTGTCGGGCCCACGTAGTAGCTGCGCGCCACGACTATTCTTCCGTTTCCTCTTCGTCGCCACCGCCCTCGGACTTCAAGCCGCCGCCCATACGGGAGTAGACGTGCGCCACGACGGCCCACGGCTGATCGTACTTCGAACCGTCACCCTCGGGATCGACCGCTTCCTTGGCCTTCTCCCAAATCTCTTCGTCCTCGACCCACGACGGCGGGTTGCCGTGTTGCTCGGGATCGTAGCCCTTGGTCAGCTCCATGATCTCGGGCTCGCCGCGACCCTCTTGGACTTCGGAACCGATGGCGGCGACGTCTACCTCTTCGCCCTCTCCCTCTTCGCTTTCGTCTTCGTTACCGGGGTTGTCTTCCTCTTCGGCCGCTTCGTCCTCTTCGCCCTCTTCGTCCTTTTCGGGCTCTTCCTCGACGGGCTTTTTGAACTTCTTGCCGCCGAAAGGTGACGAATCGCGTTCCACGAGAGCTTTCAACTTCTTGCCGCCGACCGCCATATTGGCCTCCTCAAATTACTTGCTCGGCAATGTACTACTGCAACCGCGTTTTGCGACAGCCCCGACTCATACAAAGCCACGACCGTTTTCGCAGACACCTTCAATGTCGAACGAAACACCCCAAACCCATCTCTATACTTTGCCATGGGTACCGTTTAACACAATCATACGGGCCACACAACCCGATCTCCGTCCACCCATTGCCAACCGGGGATCCCCCAACCCGGACGTACCGGACTCACCGTAGCTCGATCTTGCGGTCGCATGGGGGGGAACGCCCACGACTGACCGCGAAACCGTTCGAGCCGCTTGGCAACTTTCGGATCCGAACGATCGATGTAGCTGTCGGGAAAGTAGAACTGTCCGCCGGGGCGAATGATCTGCCCGTGCATGGCGAGAGAATCGTCGTCGACCCTCTCGTCCAACGGCTGCCCCGTGGAATCGTCAACGTATTCTTCCCACCGCATGTGCAAATCGTCGAACACTTCGGCCGACGCTTCGAGACCGTCGGCTTGCGTGGAATTCGCGGCCCAAAGGGTTTCGGTGCGAACGATGCGCTCGGCCTGCCACCACTCGTTGTCGAGCCCGTCCATGACTCGATCGATCGTGTCGGACGTCGTTTCTCCGATCGCCAAGGCCAACGAAAGATCGTCCTCGATACCCTCGACCACATCGGCGGTGTAGTAAGCCAAGCTCTCGTCGTTCGTGCGCAACAGGGACTCGCGCCGGCCGTCGATGACGCCTTGAAACAGAGCCGCGTCCTCGATGGGCAACACGACGTCGGCGCCCGTGAACTCACGTTCGAGCGTAGTCAAGTCAACGATCAATCCGCGCAACGACTCCGTTTGCGCCTGCCGCGTCAATCCCGCCATCTCCCCAGCCATCTTCTGCGCCAACATCATTCGGCCTTGCTTCACTTGAGCCAGCATGATCCGCGAATGGTGCGCTGTGAACGAGTTGCCGAGACGCTTCGGCAGCACTCGGAGCTGACGCTCCAGCTCGGATTGCGCGTTCGCGTACAGCTTTTTGAGACTGACGAGCCCCTGCCGGTCGACGAGACGGTCGAGCCGACGGCGATGCTCCGTGAGCATCGAGCGGTAGACGCCTGGCAGCTTTGGCAAGACTAGATCCTGCCCTTCGGCGGACCGTACACGAGATCGGCGTGAGACTGATCCAAGTGGATCACTTCGCGCGGATCATGCTTGGGGTCGATGGCCCGCCGGAACGATCGCAACGCGGATCCCGTGTTTTTCGAGAGCCGGTGTAAGATATTTGTGCGCCTCTTCGAATCGGAATTCATTCCACAACTCCTTTGAGTATCCTTTTGCCGACGACCCTTCCCACGGCTTGCCGCCGGCAGCGGTAACGACGACGCCCATGCGATCTCGCATCGACTGATTGGCTTGGGCATACGCCGTGTTGAGATCGTCTGCAAGTGCTTCGTTCGCCGCCAATTTCGGCCAACCGGTCTCGGGACGCGCGACGACGATCGTCTCTCCGCTCGGGCGCACGGCACGCATTTCTTTCAGATTGGCGGCATTCGCCAGCATCAAATCTTCCCCACTGAAATAGTCGCCCTCCGGATGGTTGTGCGTGAAGACCGCGTCGCCGCGCTTCCTACACTCATCGCGCAACTCTGGCGTGATCGCCACGCTATCACTTTTGCGGTCCGTCAAGCGACAAAGCATGTTGCCCTCGACGTCGTACACGGCGGCGTGCTCCACATCGAAGCCCTTCATCCGACTTTCCGCCTCGGTGAGAGAGGCTCGCGTCGGAACGTACTGATCCGGGCGCACCGCCCGCATCCTGTCGTCGTATTCCCAGTCGATTCGCGTCGACGCGTCTCGCGGAGATTGCGGCTTGCTCTTGGCTTCACTCAAACGTCGAAGCGTCCGCGTCTCTTTCCACTCGCTCTCTTTCGAGATGCGAGAGGCGGCGCCGGATTTCGACGCGAACTTGCCGCCCGGCCCGCGCGGGTGCAGCTCTTCAGTCCATTCGGCGACGCCGTTCATGCAGCTCTCTTAGCCTTCGACAGCCGGGCGAGCTGCGCCGTCTCTTCCTTGTCGCCGCGCTTGGAGACCTCGGGAGCCACGTGGCGAGAAGACATCGGGCGGCGCTCCACGTCGGTCACCTTGAGAACGTCGCCGGTGTAGACGCGGATCTCTCCGAGTGCGCTCATGCGGTAGCCTTGGGATCCGGGGGTGGCGCGGACCTTCAGCAAGGCGATGTCTTCGACAGGTTTAGCCGCGAGTGCGTGATAGTCCGTCATGTAGAAAAGGGGATCCTCGGGACCGCCGGCGCCCTCTCGCACCATCAGGAACCGCTTGTAGAATTCCATGCGGCTGTCGAGCTTCTCTTCGTCTGTCATTCCCCGAACATACCCGCCGAACACGGTTTTGCCGTCGGCGGTCGTGTGCAGGTTGAAGCCCTCGGCACCAGCCGGCAAAGCAGGCTCCGGAAAGAACATGCCCATGCCGACTCGCGGCACGGTCGAATCCGTACTCGATTCGTTCGCGCGCACGCTTCGCCTCTCGGCTAGTGCCAGATCCATTCCCGAAGGAAGCGGATCGCCAGGAGAATGGTGGGCGTCGTGCATTCGAATGAGATCCTCGGCAAACGCGCGCTTCGCCCCTTTGCCTTCGAACGCCGCATTGTAGAGATCGATCGGTTTGATCTCCCCCCTCGCCACCTGTTGCCCTTCTCGCATCGTGTCGTAAATGGTTTGCGCCACTGCGGGATCGTCAGTAAGGGAGATGGTATCGGAAGCACCGCCGCCGAGACCGGACGCCACGCCCCCAAGCTCGTCCCGCGTCTTCAGCCCCGATTCGAGAACGCCCGAGGCGCCGGTCGTCACGTGGTAGTAGTCCCGATCCGGATCCAACTTGATCGGAAGATTCGAACCGAGGGAGACGCCCAACTCTTTGACCTCATCAGAAGACAGCTCGCCGTGGGAGAACGCCCGAGTGATGTCTCGGTGCCTGTCGCGATCGTGTTGCAACGCACTATTGATTTCGTCAGACGACAGGTCTCCCGAGAACTCGGCTTTCGGCCACTTGTCTTTGAGCGCCGCCATTCGATTCGCGGCGTCCCCGGCAGCCTTCGCCGCGAACTTGCCGGCATCATCGTAGAGCTTGCGAAGCTGCGGCACAGATCCGCGGTCTACCACCCGAGCAAGCCGGCGCCGGTGCTCGTTCATCGTCGCCTGGTAGACTCGAGACTTGGAAGGCATGACTACTCTTTCGTAGTAGCGCCGCTCTCGCGCGAATCGTAGACCTTTTTGTAGGCTACATGCACGCTCGGCGACGCGCGGCTTCCCTCACCATACACCGTCTCGCCTTTCGAGTAGCCGCGCATCAACTCGACAGAACCACTCTTCATCATGTAGGGGCGAACCTCGTACACCGCAACAATTTCGGTTGTGGGAACCGCACCGCGAACACCAACCTCCCCCTCGGGCGCAGCGGTCTTGTCGATCAATTCATCCGGCGGTCGCGCGATCTTCACAATATACGACGGCTCTTCGAACGTCGGCAACTTGTGATAAGGCTGAAACCCGCCGGCATAGCTTGCTGCCGTTCCGCCGCGGTCGGCAAAATACGTCAACCCAACTTGCCGATCACCGATGTTGTACGCGCCGCGAGATTGCACCTTCCCCGACTCGACGATGCTTTGATACTCGGCATGGCCAACACCGCGATAGATGAAACCAGGCTCGCCGGCTTCCTCGGGGATACTCTCCGAATACCCAGAATCCGAGCGGAGTTTCGGATAGCCGTCTTCGCCGATCTCGGAAAGGCTCTCGTCGTAGTAAATCGGATTGTCACTCCATTGGGATCTTGTTTCTTTGACGGTTTCTGTCGCGCGCGGTGTAATCGTCACTTCGAAAATTTCACCGGGCGACCGGTACATCGTTTTCCTCTCGGAAGCCTCAAGATCCCAACGTCCTTCGTCGAGCAAGTCACGAATCGTCTGATCCTTTATCTTGTCACCGCAGAGGGAGCTAATCGCCTTTCCCTTGGCGATAGCTTTCGTGCGATCTGCTTCCGAGACACCAGGCGTAGCGTTCGGAATTTTCGGGCCGGACTTCGCGCGGTACAGCTTTGACAGCGCCTCCGACTCTTTTGCAATCGACTCTTCCGCGGCATTTTGCGCGGCTTCTGCTTTCGCCGCGAACTTGCCGGCTTCGCTTCGAGGATGCAGCTCTTCTTGCCAGGTGTCCGACATACTAGATCCTTACCTGTTTCGGTCCAAGAAAGTCGAGAGCCTTTTCGCCTTCGGGCTCGGCTCGGGTTGCGGCGTTCCGCTGCCGTTCATGTGTTCCGGAGAATGCCACTCGCCGGCCGTGAGGCGGATCGCGGCCGACGCCGTCGCATTGTTCAAGGCGTCGACTTTGGAGATCGCGGCTTGGATCTCTCCGTGCGTCGCTCTGGTGTCGAGGATGACGCGCTCGGCTTCGATCAAGGCTTGGATGATGGGATCCATCACACAAACTCCTTCGCCCGCGTTGCGCGCTCTTGAATCACGCGCCTCATTCCAGAAATAGTCTCCGGGCCTTTCCCTTCAAGCCAAAATTTCATGTCGTTGGCGAGCTGTCGTTTTTGATTCTCGTAATCAGGCGCCGTCTCCGGCACGCGAAATGTCTCGAAAGCCCGCTCGGCCAAAGTCTCGTATCGTTCATCGGCTCCCACACTCTTGAGTTTTGCCGCCCACCCCGTCGCCCATTCGTGTGCGTCTTCTCCCTTGATCTGTTCGGTCCCTATCTGACCTGGCGATCCAAATTCGATTGCCGACACGGTGCGCCCGAAATTCTGCACGAAACTCGTGTATGCCACCGAACGCGTAACAGTCATGTTGTAAACGGACGAATCCGTATAAAGCGGGGCGTCTCGATGCAGCTCCGGATTCAGCTTCAAGCCGTATGCTTTGATGATTGATTCCGTGTACTGACGGGCATCGATCTCGGTGATGGCTTCCTCAATCGCGGATTTCGGATGAAGCGTTTCGGATTTCGATTCGGACTGCGCATAGTTCACGCTGTGAAACAGCTCGTGCGTCAGTGTGTGGAATGCTTCGTACTCGGATTCGAACTCCACTTTGCCACGATCGATCGCCCGCCAAATCGCCAAGTGCTGATCCGTGCGCAACTTCACGTCGCCCGTAGAAGAACACGAACCGAGCCAGCCTTCGTTTTCTAGTTTGTCTCGGGCCTCGTACGTCTCCAACCCGTTGCCGTCTCCGTGAAACGTCGTCCGCAATTCGTGAGACAAAACCCTTGCCCCCGCAGTCACGGCCATCGTGCTTGCGTTAATTGCGGGCTGCGCCTCAAAAGGAATAGTCGCACGACGGGAAATATCCGACAGAGACGTGAATTCAGGATGATCTGTTCGAACCCATCGCTCGGCTTTTTGCACTTCCTCTTTCGCTGCCTTCAGTTTCTCTTGAATCCCGAATCGAACGGAGGAATCCACCTCAAATTTAGGCGCTTTGGGGTGTCCCGTCGCTTTCGGTCCAACGTCTAAACGCGGCACCCCCGCCTTACCAAGTTCCGCCTCATCTCTATCCCCCCGCACCCAATAGTGTTGCGTATGCGTGCGTCCGCCGCGCGTGACTTCCTTCTCGACTTGCACGAGAGCGGACAGCTTTTGCGGCGAGACCCTCACACACTAGCCCTTCTCGCGGTCTTCCTCGTGAATGTCGTCGTGGCAAGACGCGCAAATGGTGGCGATTGCGTTCGGGTCGTTGCTCTTGCCCTTCTTGGCGAGCCACTTCGACGCGGGGTTTTCGAGGTGACCCTTGTGGTGCACACTCAGCATTTCTTGCTTGCCGCACTTTTTGCACTTGAATTCGTCGCGGCGCATGACCCCGAGAACGAGAGACGGGCTCAATCCGCCCTTGCCACCGGTGGCCAGCGTCGCGCCGGCAGCCTTGGCTTCGCGCTGCAACTTCTTGAGAGCCTTGCTCTCATCCGGATGCAGCGGCTTCTCTTCGTTCTCGTCGGGCTTTTGCGTCTTCAGCTTGACCCACTTCGCAAGGTTCTCACTCACGGTTTCACCAACGCCCCCGGAACCAAAACCTGTTCGTTGATCGGCTTCGGCCCGTAATCGAATTCACACAACACCCACGACGGCTTCTTGCTCATGGCTTTCGCCAGGTCTTTCTTGCACCGCGCGCACGCGAACGCGGTGCCGATGCGAACGAACTTCCCGTACTTGAATTCGACCATCGGGATCTGCCCGCCGTTCGAGTGCGCCATCTTCACGAGAAGCTCGGGGCACTGATCGTTCAGCTCTTTGAACGGAGCGAACGAGATCGCGCGCACGACGGCCGGCGCACCGCACGGACAGCGCGCACTGTTCCAAGCGAGCTTCTGGTGAGTCTCCAGCGGCGTCTCTTTGCCGTCGGCGAACTTTTTGATGTGAATGGTTTCCGGTTTCTTGATTGCTTCGTCTGCCATTGTATTCTCCCTCGCTTACGGGGCCCACTCGCCCTCTGATTCTTGGTACTCTTCCTCTCGCGGCGGCAACGGGCCGGACAAATCTTGTCCACGACCACGAGCGATTTGCCGCCAATGCCCCTCTTCGAACATGGGTTGAAATGGAGAGGCAGAGTCTTTCGCCTTGGCATCTTCGATGTCATTAGGGTTGATCTGAAACTCCCCCTTCGTCAGCACAATGACCTCTTTCTCGCCTTGGTGCATGACCTCCGACCCAAGACGATACGACGCCAAGATCGACGACTTCGGCACCGTCATTTTCATCACAACGCCGTCGTCGCCCGTAAATCCCCTGGCCTTGTTCACGTCTTCAGAAAACGAGCACATCACTCCTGTTTCGACTTTGACCAAATTCTCCTCGTAGGCAACCGGAAGAGGGGTGTCTTTGGGGAACAGCTCCGCTTGATCTAGAGCGCCGCTCTTGGCTACGGCGTCGATCGCCGCCTCTCGAATGTCTTTCGCGTACTCGCCTTTGATGCCGCGATAGAGCGTGACCGTGTCTTCGTCGTAGAGAGACTGCGACACCGCCGCGAGAGCGTACACGGCTTCAATGTCCTCGTCCGTGTAGCGCATGAATTCGTTGTCGACGCGCTTCACGTACTCGTCGCGGTCGGCTTCGGCGGCTTCGTCCGCCTTCAACTTCGCATCTTCGGTCTTCCCTTGCGTCTCCAGCTCGTACGAGACGCGCTCGTTGATCATGTCGTTGGCTTGCTTGCGCAGCTCGGGACTCGTGCTTCGACGAAGCTCGAAAATCTCCTTGGCGTTCTCTGCCACGTCTTCGTCTTCACTCACCGATTCGTCGGCGAGAGTTTTCATCACCTCGTCGCGCATGTCGGCGTACGCCTCGCGCTTGAACTGGCCTCGATACTCCGCAATCGACGAAGACATATAGTGCTTGTCGTAGTGGTGCGTCGCGTTCTCGGCCAAGAGATCGCGCTCTTGCTGCACGGCTTTGTCCCACTCTTCACCGTCGAGATCCTCGAATGCGATCGTCGTGGCGAGAGAGCGGAGCTTCGCCGTCCGCTCTTCGCCGGGAGACGAAACCCAATCGTCGAGCATAGTCTTGGCGGTTTTCGTTCCTGAAGACGCCTCGGACAACATTTCCTTGCTCAAAGCGTCTTTCGTCGAAGCCAACTCCGTTGGAGTCAGTGTTTGCTCTCGGCGGCTTTGCGGCCACGTAGCGACCACTTCAGCAGAAAACCCCGCCTCTACCAATTTGTCTAGTAGCCGTTGACGATAACGGGTCGACCACTGCTCCGATCCTTCCCCCGTTGTGGACCCCAATGCTCGATTCAACGCCGCCGTCGCGCCGCTCTTCTCGAACGTCTCGCGCAGCTCCCGAGCGCGCACCCAATAGGTCTGCTCGTACGACGTGCCCATTCGGGTCACGGCGCGCTTCACGGGGATCAGGTCTTCGCGGGCCACGGGTTACTCCGCTTTGTCTAGATCGTCGCGCATGTCGGCGAAGCGGCCGGACCCGATGCGAATACCGCGTCCGGTGCGCAGCGTGCCGATCGCCGTCGGCTTCGTGCGCCGCGCCTTCGTCAACTGTTGCGTCGCCACCGGCTTCTCGACCGCCGAGAACGCCTCAAGCTGTTTCGGGTCGATTGGCATAGTCGGGCTCTCCGTAAATCGCCGCCACCTGCGGCCAAGTCAAAGCGGCGGCACCGTGGCCGACGCGGATTGCGAGATCGTCGAGAAACAGATCCGCCATGGGCTTGCCCTGCTTCCCGTCGTCAACGGCGTCGAAGATACCAGGAAGCTCGGCGTTTGCGAAGTCTATCATTTGCCGATAGCGGGCGAGGTGCAGCTCTTTCGACTTCTCCCACGCCGATCGATTGATTCGGACGACGCCGACGCGCACGAGCGGGTCGAGATTCGGATCCTCCCAAAGCGATCGATTGGCTCGGGCAGAGTACAGGATCAGGCGGTGCCCGGCACGCTTCAACGCACGCAAGCCCTCTTTGGCACCAGGCAACAAACGCAACGGCGTGTCGAGATCGTCGTACGCGTGGGCACTGCTCACCACGGTGCCGTCGAGGTCGATGGCGATGTGCATTGCTACCCTCGGCGTTTCTTCTTTGCCTTCACTTCGAACGCCGTCGGCGGAAGGTTTTCCAGAACCTTCTCGGGTGCCGTCTCCTGCTTCACGGCCACGCAAATCTCGCCGTCCTTCACCACTTCGCCCTCGGCCGTGAGGATGCCGACTTCGAGGGTGTCGTCGCCGCGCTTGGGCATCGGCGGCAACTCGGAAAGAACCGTCGCGGGCTTCTCCGTGGACGCCGCCGGCGCCAGAGTGCGAACGACAGCGAGAAAGAGCGCGTCCTTGATCCGCTGTTCAGTCGACAGCTCTTCGTACGGCACCAGGCACGGGTGTTCCAACACCTCGGGCCGCTTCTCGGGCCCGTACTTCCACCCGGCCTTGCGCTTGTGCTCGGCCCACTCTTCGTGAGACTTGGCCGGCGTGCGCGCCGGGTCGGCGATCGCCGCCTTCACCCCGGCGACGGCGCTATCTTTCTGCCACGGTGGCGCCATGTCCCACGTCGCGTGCGAGTGATCGCCGATCGTCGAGCAGTAGGCGCGATTCGCCTCGTGACAAACCCGCGCAATTTTCTCTTCCGATGTCTCCGCGTGTGCCATTGCCTCACCTCACAGTTTTCACGGCGTACCCGGTTGCCACCACGAGAGCGATGGTCACGGTCACGGACGCCAACGAAACGAATATCGGCGACTCGTACCACTTCGGCTTCACATCTTCAGCGGCTTTCTTGTACGCCGCCTCTCGCATCTTCGCCGCGTCGTTGTCGATGCCGCGCAACCTCTTCTCCCAGTCAAGATCCGCCTTAGCGAGCTGCACGGCACGAGTTACCTCGATGCCAGTCACGGTCGCGCACGCGTTCGCCCTCTGGCCGAGATTGATGGCGAGCGGCACCGTCAAAATCTGGCCGTCGAACGGCGCCGCCTGGCCCTTCACCAAGGGGGCGCTGCACAACGCTCCGTCGCACACCGGCAGCTTCGCCGCCGCAGACGGATCAGACGTTTCCGCCGCCAGCGCGGACCAGGAACTTTGCGAGATCAACAGGGCTGGCAGCCAAAGCCACCGCCTGTTGCTTCTGCTCTTCGCTGAGTGCGGCGAGCTGCGCCTTGTACTTGGATTCGACTTCTGCTTTCGCTTGCGCGGTTCCACGTTCCGCCTCCAATTTCCGAATCTCGGCGCCGGCGTTGATGGCGTCGACCTCTCGGCGCACGGTCTCGAACGGGTTGCCCGCCGAGCGCCGGCCGAGAGCCCACGCCAGAACGATGAAGATCACGAATACCGGAAGGTACCAGTGATCCTTGAGCCACAAAAGAAAGGTCACGCCGCACCGCCGCCGGCGTTGTCTTTCAGTGCCGCCACCACGTCGGCGGCTTTCGACCCGACGATCTTCAAGCCGGACAGGCCGAGCAAGGCGCACAGCGTGTAGAATTCCTGCGGTGCCACGTCGAGCATCGCCTTCGTCGCGGTCGCCACGTCTGCGGCCGTCGGCGCCGCCGCCATGACGGCGCGACTCCACACGAACATGCAGTGACCGAACACAATCCACGTGATCATGCGGGTCATGGAGACGACCCACACGGCTTTGCCGTCGCCGTCTTCGTCTTTCATCTCCATGAAAAGCCCGCCGAACAACTGCAAGAGCTTCTGCGCCACGCCGCCATAGGTTTTCTTCGCCACGTCCGCCATCGTCTTCAGTGCCTCACTCATGACATCCTCCTGTTAGTTTGACCACTCTCTCACTCTTCGGAATCGTACGGGCTCGACATCGGGCGTCCCGGCATTGGTCTGCCGAACGTCTGGCGGCCCGGCATCGGTCTGCCAGGCATCGAACCGCCGCCGAGCATCTGCAACGTCTGATCGGCCGTCGCCCCGCTCGCCTTCTGTTGCTCGGATTTGATGCGCTTGATCATAGCGTCGACGTCGCCGACCTTGAAGTATTCGGCCACGAACTTGATCGCGTGCTCCAAATCGACGAGACCGCCGGCGCTCGCGGCGACCGCCGACCGCGTCGCCAGCTCGACGTCGGCGAGAAGCGGCTCGAAGTATTTCGGCCATTGCAACTTGAAGACGCCGCCGGGCCCGAGCTTCTGCGGCTCCGTTTTCGTCTCGCCGTTTTCGTCGTCGACCACTCTCGGCGGCAACAGGATCTCGAACTTCTCGATGACTCCCTCTTCGGCGTTGATCTTCCCCTCTTGCAAGAGGCGAACAGCCTTGATCATCATCATGATGAGCGGCTTCAGTCCCTTCTCGCCGTATTGCTCTCGAAGAACGTCCGCCTTCGAGATCATGGAAGAGTACGCGCGTTCGATCTCGGTCGCGGTGCGCTGGCTCATGTCCGGATGTTCGAGCACGCATTGCGCCACTTCGAGCGCTTGGCTTCGGAACTTGTCGGCCAACTCGATCGCAGACTTGGCGCCGGAGCCCTGCAACTCCATGTAGTGTGCGTCACCCTTCGACAACTTGATCGCGTTGTCGCTGCCCTTCTTGATCTCGGGCATTTCGTCTTCGGTCACGACCACGAGCGTCGGATCGCAGTTGCTAATCGTGCCGAGGTTCGCCTGCGACTGCAACGAATCGATCGATTCGGCAGTGTCATAGATGCCGAGAACGTCCGAGTCGCCGTCGATGTCGTCCTGCACCGGCAGATTTTGGATCCACACCACGGGGCAGAATCCGAACCCGTGCACGGTCTCCTTGTCGACCTCCCACTGCGGCTCGTTGCCGTCGCCCACGGGGGCGGGCTTGAAGAGAACGTCGCGCTCCGTGTCGATCACGCGCCGGTACCACATGGCGATCTCTTCGTACTCGCCAGTGACTTCGTCGCGCTGTTCGACGACGTACATATACCGCTTCTCGATCGAATTCAGGATCAGCTTGGTGCGATCCTTGAAGTCCGGAATGCACCAGCGTGGATCGTGCACCTCGACCTCGGGCACACCCTCGACGAATTCGAACCCGATGGCGACCGTGCCCATGGCGCCGCCGTACTGCCGCGCCTGAATCATGTTCGGCCACAGCCGCGACGCCTCGATGAGCGCTCCGACGTAGTTCTCCGTATCGGAATCACCCTCGACTCGCATGAACGGGTGATGGCGCTCGCTGAAAAGCAACTCGGTGAAGCGGTCGACGATCACCTTGACCAACGCGTACGGCGCCGTCGGCTTGCGGAACTTGATCGGCAGGTTGGCTCCGGCGTCGTAGAACCCCGGAGGGATGAAGCCGGCGGTCGAAATCGACTCCTGAGAAAGCGCGTCGACGACTTCGTGCCCGTTCCAATCCACGCGCCGCGTGGCGTAGTTCTCGCAGCGATACCATGCCCACAAACGATTGAGCATTTGCTGCCTCGGGCTCATGCCGAGGCGCGCGATCTTCTGCATCGCGCTCGCAATCGTCTCCGTTTGCTTGGCGCCGCCGCTCTTGTAGAGCTTGTCGGCAAGAGCACTCAGCATGCGCTTGACGCCGCGTGGTTCTACTCTCGTTGCGCTACTCATGTTCGCCGCCCTACTTCGAAGACATCATCTGAATCAAAATCGACGTGCCGGCGAAGAGGGCGCCCGCGAGCGCGCCCCACAAACCGGCCTTGACGTTCAACCGCGCCAGATCCTCTTTCACCGTCGAGAACTTGTCGACCACTTCGGATCGAAAATCGGACACGTCGCGGCGAATCTCCTGATTGTCGTGGCGCAGCTCGCGGATCTGCGAGAGCACGAGTTTCTTGTACTCATCCCAATCACCTCCGTTCCCGTCGCCGCCGTTGTCATCTTCAGAATCTTCGCCGCGATATGCCACCATGGGCTACTCCGCTTTTTTGGGCACGACTCCCTGCCGGAAAATTGCCCGGTCGCCGAGAGCGTCGGCCATTCTCGCCAATTCCATTGCGCGCAACGCCGCGTCGAGACACTTCAAAGCCGCGTCCGGCTTCGGCGGGTCGTAGTGCACGACGTGCTCGCCCTTCTTGTCTTTTTGGATGTTCGGTTTTCCGGTCATGAGAGCCAGGCCCGAAAACTCCCGAGCTACCTGCATGAAGCTCGTCACGAGATCCTTGGCTAGAACCGAGTTGCGGGTCTCGATCTGACCCGTGACTTTCGCCGCCGCAGCCGGGTTCGCAAAAATCGCTTCGTCCGGGTCCACAGCTTCCGGAGCTTTCGCCCCGCCGTTGCCAGCTTTGATCGCAGCGTCATGATCCAATGCTTCCTTCAACTGCTCTTCGTTCATCTCTGACATTTTGTTCTCCTCCGAATGCTCTCCGGGTGTACCACGTTTTCAATGCGCGAGTCACCTAGCGAGCGTTGTTTATCCTTCCGACCCACGCTCTCTTTTTGGCGCGGCCGACACCCTCGCGGGCAAACCACGAAGCCATGAGACGGTCGCCCGTGTGCGCCGCCGGCGAGTAGTAGAGCATCTCTTGGATCCACATCGACACTTGTTTGTGAATATGGCCATCTTTGCACGGGATGATCCACTTGCCATTCGCCATCTCGACGGCGAGAGACTCGATGCCGAATTCCGGGTTGGCCTTGTTGCGCCCCGTCGTGAACGGCTGCACCGTCACCGCACTCTCACTGCGCGCGAATTGCAGGATGTATTCTTGCGCCGCGTTGTTCTCCACGTACATCACCGATCCGAATCGTCGGTGCGTGTCGACCAACTTGTCGACGATCTCGGGCCCGCTGTACTTCCCGCCATCGATCCACAACAATTCGCGGTCCCCGTTCGGGTACACCAAGATCGTGAAGAAAATGGTGTCGCCCGAAATCTTCTTGCGCGACACCGCCAAGTCTACTCCGGTAATTGTGCGGCAACCCGGCGGCACGGCTTCGAGGCTCGGGCGCGGCTCGCGGTCGGCGCCGCGCGCCAGGCATAGATCGATCCATTCCTTCTTGAACCGCGCTTCGGCGTCGTCTCTGGCGACGCACATCATCTGTCGCGCGAATTCGAGAGGGCCAAGCTCGATGCGCTTGGCTTCGATGCGTGATTCCGGCCAACGCTCGGGCCAACGGATCTCGTTCGTGTCCGGATCGATCACCGGGTACCGAAACGCCGCCCACCCTCCGGTGCGCGCGAGGCGGTGCAAAAAATCCTCGGGATGATAGGCGGTGCCGATCACGATCACCCGAGCGTCCGCCGTCAGACGCCCCGACAGCGTCGCGTGGTACCAGTCCCACAAGTCCTGCCGCAACCCGGGCGTACGACAGTTTTCGTAGTCGAGCACGTCGTCGAGGATGAGCACGTCGAGACGCGATCCGGTAATGTTGCCGTGAATGCCGCACACCTGCACCGACGGATCTTTCGCCATCGTCTGCCGCTTCACGAATAGCTGACTACTCGTCCACGGCTCGTCGGGCAACAGATCGGGGAACACCTCGTGCAAGTCGACCGACCCCTCGATGTACTTCGCGATCATTCCGCCGATCTTGCCGGCCTGACCTTGCGTGTTCGAGACGATGCAACAACGGAGACCGGTATTCCGGCCAAGCTCGAAGAGCGTGCGACCGACGCTCACTTGCGAACTTTTCCCGCTCTCCACCGACGACCATATGAGCAAGCGGCGGTGTTGATTGATCAACGCCTGCCACGCCTGGTGAATCGGGGCTTGCTTGATCCGCTCGTTCGTCTTCTCGTCGCGCAGCACGTAGCTCATGAACGCGCTAGCGGATTTTTGCGCCAAACCCAGGTGTAGGAGATCGGCGGCGCGAACGCGATCCTCGTCCGTCTGCGACAAGCAACTCATGTGTTGACGAAAGCACTACGGCAACGGCGGGCGGTTGTCAACGATTCGTCTTGCACCTAGGGCACGCCATCGTGACGTGCTCGATCTCGTCGTGCCACGGGTGACCGCACGAGTCGGACTCGATAGCCGCGTGGAGCTTGCGCAGCGCTTGTTGCAGGTACGCCTCTGGCGCCGTTTGCGCCTCGAACCACAGGCCGGGATCCTCGACTTGAGCTTTGACGATCTCGCGCGCCCGGCTCATTTCGACACCGCCACGTACTCACCCGACGCCGGAGGTAGCGCCGAGTCCCATCCCAACACCCCCCCCCACGCTCGATCGATCCGATCGAACGGCGCACGATTGGCGCGCAAAGTCAAAAATCGCGCAAAGGCCCGCGCTCTCCGGATCCGGATCTTCGCCTCGACACGAGACGGGCGGCGATAGTGTTCGATGCGTTCGGTCATGGCTGCCCTCGTTCCCTGTCTTGTGCTTTCGCTCGAATTCGTGCAGCCCGAAGCGTCTTCGCTTTGAAAATCTCCCCGCCGCTCCGGAGCAAGACGCACTCGCGGCAGACGATGTCGAGCCCGCGACCCTGTTCGGCGACGACAGCCGACCACGTCTCGGGACCGATCGATCGAACCCGGAGCACGAGAAGGCCGTCGACGACGCGCAGCTCGCCGGGGATCTTGCGGTAGTCCAGGCCAACGGACGCGGTCACGCGCACGTTCTGTCCCGTCCAACGACGATTTTTGTGCCACCCTCGCTGTGAAAATACCTTCACCGTCGGCGGCAGCTTCGAGCGGATCTCGACCTGGAAATCGAACTTGCCGCCGACCCACTTGTCGCTCGGGCGGCGGTAGCGACATCGCACAAAGGCGTCGGACAACTCGAATGCGATGTCTTCTCGCACGGCGGCGAGGCGTTCGACGATGCCGATAGAGCGCGGTTTGGAGTGCCACACATCGGCCGAGCGGGCGGCGGCTTCGGAGGCGAGCCGGAAACGGTTTTGCTTGTGCTCCAGGTGACGCTGCGCTCGATCGAAAAGCGAAAACTCCCGCAACCGATTGCTGGTGAGCTTGTTGCCGAGAGTGCCTGGGGCGGTCTCGACGTAATGCTTGAACGCGTAGCGCACGTCGTCGACGTAGGTTTTGGCGTCGAGGTCGCCGAGAGCGGCGGCGCGGACGGCGACCTGCCACTCGCGTCGGTTGCGGGTGGGAAAGGGAAAGGATTGTTGCGCAGCGGTTGCGGTCACGGCTTCACCTCGACGACAAGGGGTTCAAAGTCTCGCTTGAAAATCTCGAACGCTTGCTCTGCGGTGCACCGATTGAAGTGGTGATTCCACTTGCCCGAGTACGTGTTGAGAGACGCGAAACCGAACGAGGGCAAGACGGAGGCGGCGCGTTTCGGATCGTCGAACCTGCCGAAAATGGCGCCGCCCCCCTGCCCAACACTCACCAGAAACGGACCCGCGAGCGTGAGAAGGCGATAGTCGTAGAGGGCGCGAGGCGTTCGCACGGCGCCCCTGGCCGTCAAAAACGCTCCAACCAATTTTGTGAGCTTCTCGCGCTCTCGTTTGATCATGTCATAGCCGCGTTTCATGATGTCTTGCCTCCTGTGACTTGTGCAAAAGTCACTTGTTGATCATGTGGTAAAGGCACTCTCCGAGATCCTCGGCATAGACGTCGCCGCGTTGATCGATCGGGATGGCTTCGAGCGTGCCGCGCTTCAGGCGGAAGTGCCTGATGTCGTACAGGTCGCGCCCGTTCAACTGGATTTGGACGTAGCGGAGACCCCGGGCGACGGTGAAGATCAAGGTGTGCTCGTCGGCGGCTTTCGGGTCACGGGCGCCGCACGCCAGCTTGATTGCGATCGGGATCTGGCTCCAGATTGTGTTGACGATTGTGAGGTCGGTCATGGGATCGCCTTCACCTCCGGTGCGTTCGCCGCCGGAGCGTAGCAAATGTCTCCCTCGTTTTTCTCGTAGCAGACCCGGCCACACCGACGACACCGCACCGCAACCTTCCCCGGTGTGTTGTCGAAGGTGCCGCCGCAAAAAATCCTCTCGGGCCCTTTCGCCGCTTTATGGGTAGTCATGGGGTCACCGCCCGTCCCGTTGAGATCATCACGTACGCTCCTGGCCCACGTCCGCAGCTCCGGTTCGTCCTCTGTCCGCAACCACTCGATGTGCTCGTCTAGGTAACAACCGAGACGGTCCGGATCGTCTACATCTCCGAGCCATATTGGATCCACAATATGCTCGTCGGCCAAAATTTGTTTCGCCTGTTCGTGCGTTCGAATGAATACCACGGTCTCCTCCGTGCGCCCTCGGGCGCGGTTCGTTTCCCTCACGGTCAGTGTCTCAAACCGTGAGGTTAATGTCAACACACATTCACACGGCGCGCGTACAAATTTTTGACGCGGGGAGGCGTGCCGATTCATACTGTAGGGTTTTTGTCAATACGCTTTGCGTCACCCGCGCGAGCGCGCGAGTCGGGGTAGGTAGTCCTCGCCCTCGCCGCGCCGGGGGGTGCCGGGGGGTTCAGGCTGCGACCTCTCGCGCGTCTCGCGCGTGAGCGTGCGCCCCACCCTCGCGCAAGGCGCGCGCTCATTTTGTTCAGGTAATGAAATGTCGCATACGCTTTCGCAAGCGTGCGTAATCGTTGCGAAATCTCTAAGAGTTTACATAATAGGTCTTATCAGACAAGATCAGGACAAGCCCTTGATATTGCTATGCTTACAGTGTGTTTCAATGTGCGCTTGTCCCGTTCCCTCCTGACGTCAACAAGGGCGTCTCTGAGTCCACAACGATCCCCTCGGCACGCGCGGCTTCGAGAGCCTCGTACGCTGCGCGGATACGCCTGGCGGCTTCGGCCATAGAGACATCGTCGACGCTGTGCCGCACCCCGATAATGCGCGAGGGCTCGCCGAGCAACAGGCGCTCCATTTCCATTGCTCGGGCTGATGCGTCGATCGCTTGCTTCAGCGACAACGTGAGGGATGCGATCACGCGCGTAAGCGATCCCAGCTCCAACGGCGTGAGCTTGCGCGGCGTGCCGTCTTCCTCGACTACGCAATAGGACGCGAGTGACTCCTGCACTTTGATTCCGACCTTGGCGGCGCCCTCGGCGAGCGATTGCATAGAGCCGAGAATCGAGAGTGCGCTGCCACGCGCGAGGCGCACGAGCTGCGCCTCTTCGACAACGGAATCGGTCGCGTCGGTTTCCGCCTGGCGCCGACGATCGATCTCGCGTTGCTTCTCGTCGATGGCGAGTTGCTCTTCGGCCTTGACGATTTGCACGGCCGATTCGTCGCGCAGGGCGGCGAGGCGCGCTCGCGCGATCTCTTGCTCGTGATCGATGATCTCGCGCATGGGTTGGCGATAAGGGAGATGCTTGGCCCACCAAAAACCCCTCTCCCACGCGCGGCGCGCGGTGCGATAGTCGCAGTCGGCGGCGGTCGCGGCGCGGCCGGCGTTGCCCGGGGCGATGCGAAACGAAGCGATCAGTTTGTCCCATAGTTCCTGGCGGATTTCGTGTCGCGGCATTGATCGATCTCCCTCAGACAGACATCCTACGCCAAACAATTTGCGTTAGGCAACAAAGTTGCCGAGTTTTTTGCGTTGCGGCGACAGAGCTTGGCGTTGATGTAGGAAACGAAAGGCGCCTACGCCAAATTTTCGACAGGTAACGCCAAAATTTTAGCGTTGTCGGCATCCCTTTTTGCGTTCTCGACAATCCGCCGTAGCTCGACGTGAATGTCACCCAAATGAAAGCGCGTGCTCCCGAACCGGTACACGTCAACCGTCCTACGAGTAATCTGTTTTTTGATCCTCGACGTTCGGTGAAACGTCTTCGGAATTTCCACGCCAAACTCGCGTTCGTACCAGAGTCGAGTCAGCGACAAACCGCGAGCCGTCACCCACTTACCGCTGAAGCGCTTTTCACAACGACCGATGCGTCGTCCCGTCTTCATCGCCGCACCTCGGCCGCGCACTTGGCGCACAGGAAAAACGTCCCGAGCGACCACGCGTCGCCACCGCACGGACACTTTCTGGCCGGAGCGATCGGCTCCGTTAACTCGGAGTGCACCTTCTCCCCCGCGTCGGTCTTGCTGTAACAAACAAAGCGCACGTGTCCGTCTGCTCTCACACGCCACAACCTACCAAGAGGGTCGCGCATTCATAGCTCCCGGCGCCCCGTCGCGCCTTTCCGCCTGCATAGAATCGATCTCGCGGGCGCAATCTACATGGGCGTACAGTTTTCGTCCACCCACAACGCAATCGACAAGCTCGTCGCCCTTGCCGCACAACTGACAGCGGCGAAACGCGAGCGACCATCGGCGATCGTACTCCGGTAGAGGAATCTGTCGCCGCCTCTGCGCACTACCCTTGCCGTTGCGCATTTGCCCTCGCTTTCATTTCCTTGTCGACGGCCGACAAAACTGCCGTGAGATGTTCGACCGCAAGCTGCAACCCGGCAATCTTCTGCAAGGCCCAACCCTCGAACGCCGTCGACCGTTCCGCGCTCCAGTGCTGTGCGATCTCTTTCCCATGACGGCGATGCATCGTTTCCCAATGCTCGGTGAATTCGTCCACGAGTGCGAGAGTACGATCATCGACCGCGCTCTCGACCGCCACCTGCACCGCCTTGCCGTCGCGGATCACAATCATGTGTCCCTCAGAGATCCAAGATCGGAATGTTGTGAGTACGGCACCAATCCACTTCAGCACGAGAACCCTCGCTTTCTTTCCAACGCGGCGCGCACGTCGCCGCGTCACAGCGCTCCAACAACTTCAAAGTCGCATCGAGCCACCATTGCTCGGTCAGTGTCCCGTTGAAATATCGGAACATCGTGTGCGGACACAACGGCACGAAACCACGCGTCGCCGCGCGCATCGAAACGATCTCGGCCTGCCGAATGTTGTTCTCTACCTCCCACGCGTTCGCGCCACGGTACGGGCCGATCACATACACGACGATCACCGACGCCATCTTGCCCCCTCCAAAATTTGATACCAACGAGGCGGCGGCCCCTGTCGCTTCGCCGCAGCCGCCACTAGCGACGCTTGCGCCTCTGACAGAAACGCCGACCCGTCGTCTTTCAAGTCTGCCCCTCCAGCCAACGCGGCTAGCGCGTCGCTCGCCTCTCGCGCTTTCCAAATCGACGCGAGCCGATCGATCCAATCCTCGACAATCTCCTTGCACGCCTTACGCCGAGCCCGGTCGCACACGAGCCCTTGCGACCACGAGCACAATGACGAATAGATCACCACACCCCGAGCGATCGAAAGGGGAACGCCCCTAGCCGTGAGTCTCGTCGCCACGAGCTTCACTTCGTCGCACATTTGCTCAAAAGGTTCTGACTTGCCGAGGTTCACTTCGCGTTCCTTCTCTTCAACTCTTTATCGACACAAACGATCCTTTGGTTCGCCCGTGCAATGCGGTTCTCTTCCGCTCTCAACACATCTCTCGCCACTTTGCAGCGCCGCCGCGACAAGCGGAGCACAAACTGCGCGCCCCCTTTACACATGCGCAGTTGTGACTTGGTCATTCGCACGAGATCGATCACGGCCCCCCCGCCGGTGGCGCGGCTACCGCCGCTTTGGCCTCTACTTGCAGCGTGCGGCGCATCTGCGCCTCGCACAACACAGCCAAACTCGGACCATACGGGTCCGATTCTAATATCGCGCCGCTCACCTCTGCGTGGGCGTCGGCTAGGCGTTGCACCAACGCGAGCCATGCAGGATCGCGTTTTGATTGTTGCTTACGTTGCTTGGTCATAGATTCCTCACGCTGCGGGCTTCAACTCTGTTGCAGTTTTCCCGGTCTTCCTATGCTTCAACCTCCACGTCAAAGGCGCGCGACGCGGCAGCAATCGCCGCCACCACGCCTGTCGCTCATCGACGTCATAGTAGGTCTTTCCTCCATCACACGAAAAGCAAGAGCATTGCCGCCTGCTCTGATACATGGCAGGGTCGTTTGTTCCGCCATACTTCGACACGTCCATCCACTCATCGGGGTTGTCTGTGAGCGGCCCGAGTGGTTTGAAACGCGCCACGATGCCAAAGATTCTCAACGTCTGATGCGCTGAAAACCCGCTGTGCCCTTGAGCGGCAAACACCCGCACGAGATCCTCTACTGCCTTGCCGAGCATTCCGGCATAGTCGCTGTCGTTGTCATACAAGCCCACGGATCGCATTTCTGCTACTGCATGTTCTACCAAGCTCATGTCTTCACCTTTCCTTCTGGGCCTCGACCTGAGAAGGCCCCTCGTAGGTTTTCCAGTTCCGTGCTGTCGTCATTACATCGATCAGCGTATTCGACCATCGCCTTCGCCGCTTTCTCTACTGCTCGCAACCGCTCCGCGTCG
>Ga0315274_10000671_pt1 | contig 53081 bp, 34 predicted proteins | sample YL17G02_20_MG_FD_203700 | JGI IMG/M metagenome (GOLD analysis project Ga0315274, IMG submission 203700) | Sediment microbial communities from Yellowstone Lake, YNP, Wyoming, USA - YL17G02_20 | ecosystem: Environmental > Aquatic > Freshwater > Lake > Sediment | place: USA: Wyoming | collected... | reverse complement strand
AAATCGTATGCATACAATCAAAACGAGCCGGAATTCTTTGCGTTCAAGAAAGGCACGGACGGTAAATTCGACTTCAGCCAGCCCGACCCGGCATTTTGGCGTCATTTCGAGCAGCGCATCGTCGACCTTCAACGGCTCGGCATCGAAGCGGACCTCATTCTCTGGCACCCTTACGATCGTTGGGGCTTCGCAGACATGAGCGATGAAGAAGACGATCGGTATCTGCGCTACTGTATCGCGCGGCTCTCGGCGTACCGCAATGTCTGGTGGTCGCTGGCCAACGAGTATGATTTCATGACTGAGCGACCCAAGGGCCACCGGGGCAACAAGCAATGGGAGGATTGGGACCGTTTCTTCTCGATTCTCCAGAAGGAAGACCCACACCAGCGGCTGCGCGGCATCCACAATGGCCGGAAGTGGTATGACCACACCAGAGACTGGGTCACGCACGCCAGCCTCCAGACGTCTGACATGGAGGGCGGGGTGCGCTTCCGCACGCAATACCGCAAGCCGGTCGTTTATGACGAATGCAAATACGAGGGCGACATACCGCAAGGGTGGGGCAACCTAACTGCCCGGGACATGACCCAGCGTTTCTGGCTGGGCACGTTAAGCGGCTGCTACGTTGGTCATGGCGAAACCTACAAGCATCCGCAGGACATCCTCTGGTGGGCCAAGGGCGGGATGCTTTACGGCCAAAGCCCCAAACGCATTCAGTGGCTGAAGGACTTCATGGCCCAGGCCCCTGCGTTTCATGAACTCAAACCGATGGGCGATGGCAAGGGGACATTCGTGCTCGCCAAAGAGGGCGAATATTACCTGGTCTATTGCCTGGACCAGCGGTCGCAAATGATCCGGCTGGCAGGTTCGCGCCTCTACAAACTGGATCTCATTGATCCATGGGAAATGACAGTGTCCCCCGTTGGCACAGCTTCCCCTGGCGAATATACCTTTTCCTCGCCCAAGGCAGACCAGGTCTATCAGCTCACACCCTACCAACCCGGCGAAAAGCTGCGGCCCGAAGTGAGAATCACTGCATCTGTGACCGAAGGGCTGCCGCCGCTGAAGGTGCAGTTCGCCAGTGCTGCGGACGGGCGGGTGGAGTGGGATTTCGGCGACGGCACAATGAGCCAGGATTCCAAGCCCACGCACGTCTTCGAGAAAATCGGTCTTTACTCGGTGAGACTGACCGTCACGGATGCGAATGGCAGCAGCGCGGAGGCCTTTCAATCCATGCCGGGTCCATGCCGGGGGTCACACCTACACATTTCACACCGGCTATAGGGGATGTAGATAGACTACAATGTGGCGTGTCTGTTGTTCCTGGCGAGGCGGGGTGGGGTTGAGATTCTTCTGGGGCTCATCTATCTTTCACAGCAGCGTCTTGATTTCGCTATGGGTCAATCTCTCGCACGACGGGATCTTGGGATAGACAACGATGTGCACTCTCTCTGTCCCGAAGCGTGTCCTTGCATCGGTATGAGCTCACGGATATACTGCGTTCACGTATGATGCTGTCAGATCGACTGTTCGTTCGCTTGGCACTTGGGGGGACCCGTTGGGTGCTCGCGTGTCTGGTTGTGATGCCTCAATGGGCGTGGGCACAAGAGGGTAAAGGGGAGTCGGCCTTTGGGATGGCCACCAGTGCGGAATCGCGGGGCGAGCATGCGAACTTGTATCCGGAGCTGAAACAGGCCGGAGTGACCCTCATGCGGGCCTGGCCGGAGTGGGGGCGAATACAGCCTGTGCGAGGCCAATGGAACTGGGGCGAGTGTGATGCCTTGCTGCAAAGTGCCAGAGGCAGTCAAATGGAATTGGTCGGAGGTCTGTGGTATCTGACGAACTGGGCCTCCACCAACGGGCGGTTCCCCATACCGGACATGAACGACTGGTCCAACTACGTTTATACCATGGTGTCTCGTTATCGTGGGGCGGTGAGGCATTGGGAGTGCTGGAACGAGTTCAACGGCGCGTTCGGCAAGGGAGGGAAAGCCGCCGATTACGTTCAGCTCTTGCAGCATGCCTATCGCGCGGCCAAGCAGGCCGACCCCAACTGCCGGGTCGGGATCAGTTGCGCCAGCGTGGATGTCACCTTCTTCGAGGAGGTGATTGCCGGCGGGGCGGGCGACTGTTTCGATTTTGTCTGCATCCATCCTTATGAATCCTTCAGCACCCTGGTGCAGGACGGGCGTGTGATGGCGTTTCTCAATATTCGCAAGATGGTGTCCGAGATGCTCCATGCGCATCATCTGCCAGTGGATAAGGAGATCTGGATCACAGAATGCGGCGATCCGCCCGCACTGGGCGATGCCGCGGAGGAACAGGCGCAGGCGGATTCCTTGGTGAAGCTCTACACCTTGGGTTTTGCCCAGGGGATTGACAAGGTGTTCTGGTTCGAAGGGAAAGGTCCTGACTACCCGGATGGCAATTTTGGCCTTTTACGCCGCGATTGGAGCAAGCGGCCGTCGTACCATGCCCTGGATGCAATGACCGAGTTGCTGGGAAACCACCCCGTTTGTGGAGGATGGCTGAGTCTGACGGACGAGAGTTATGGCTTTGTTTTCAATGGCGGGGCGCAGCCGGTGCTGGTCATCTGGGCCAAGAGCAGCGATCCTCTGAGCTTTCCCTATGACGTCACCGTTACGGAGTTGAATGGCTCCAGTCGGTCCGTCCCTGCCGGCCAGGAGTTCACCCTCACCCAGACGCCCGAATTCATCACCGGACTATCTCCAGCCCTGTTGGCGGGTGCCGCCGGTCATCTTTCCGTGGAATTCCCGTGGTCGACCTACAGCGGCTCGGGCGCCGCCACGGTAGCGTTCGGCGCTGTGCCCGTGGAACGGGGGCTGTGTCAGCTCAATACCTTCGGTCGGGTCATTCGCGGACAAGTGGATGGCGAATGGGCGGTCAGGACGCCTGCGCGGACGGGGTCGGAATTTCGCAGCGTGGTCTTCGATGTGGATGATGCCTACGTCGGCTATGGCGACCACAAGCTGCAAATCACGATCACGGCCCGGCGGGTGGATGCCGCAGTGAATACCGGCATGAACCTCATCTACGAATCCACCGGCGGATATGTCAATTACGGGCAGTGGTGGACCATTCCGGCGGGCCCGGGATGGCATCAAAAGACCTACACTCTCAGCAATGCCCACTTTGTCAACAAGTGGGGCTGGAATTTTGCCTGTCAAAACGAGACGTCCGGCGACTTTTGGATCAGGGACGTTCGTGTCACAAAGATCGTCTCCCCGGTACGCTGAGCAACCATGGCCGAGGCAACGCCCGGCGGAGGCTCAACGCGCATGACGCCGGGCGCGGACATGACACTCTTGTTGTCTGTTATGGCCTGAGTTATGGGCCCGTCTGTGTTGTCGGGGCGTTGAGCTCGAACAGGTATTTTGCCCTGCCGAGGACGGTGCCGGCGGGGTCGGCGACGGTCACGTCGGCGTAGTAGGAGCCCGGCGATGCTCCCTGGCTGTCCCAGGTCGGGGAGAAGGAGGCCGGGCCCATGAGGGCGCTGAGCCGGCGCAGGAGCAGGCCGGCGACCAAGTCGTCCGAGCCGTATCGCCGGATGGCGGCATCGACGAAGACATCCTGGGCCTGGCCGCTGCCGTTCAGGAGCAGGTTGATTGTCACTGGGTCTCCCGCCTTGTAGACGGGCTTGTCCGTGAAGAGGGAGACCACCCTGATGTCGGGCGACGCGATTTCAACGTCGATCACGAACTGCGGATAGAAGCGAGTCTCGGTCGTGAAGCTGTTGTAGAAGAACGGGTACAGGAGCACGACCAGCGTCGTCGAGCCGTCGCTGTTGGGCACGAGCCGCCAATCGAGGTCCTTCGCAGGGTACCAGGTCGGCTCGGGCTCAGCCTGTGCCCGCAGATCGGCGCCGTCGGCGTCCACCCTCAACACGGCTGTGGGCAGAAGCAGCCCGATGCTGCTCGTGAGCCCGCTTCGCTGTTGCAGCCGGACCTCCTGGACCACCGTGCCGGGCGGAAGGTCCCATTGGCCTCTGTAGCAGGGGACCATGGGTTTGCCGGCCTCGATCTTCATCTCGCCGCCCGGGATTGTCACGTGATCCTTGCCATCGGCCGTCTCTACCTGATAGTCGGGAACGATGATTGACTCACCGAGTCCGGGCAGCACCGGCTCCGCGGCGATCGCCAGCCCTGCGCGAGCGCCCGCGGCCGCAACGGCAGCATCGCCGCCCCCGAACTTCGGATCGCCATAATAGTTGTACTCCATCGCCCAGTATCGCCACATGCTGTCGCCCGAGGAAGCACAGGTGCGCCGGTAATCACGGAAGGCCTCGCCGACAGATGCTGAGGTGTCCCACCGACTGAAGAAGGCCGGTCCCGCGGCCTCATTGGACGACGACGCGGACACCTCCGTTGAGCCGATATATACGCCGGCCCCCTGGGCCAGGAACGTCTCGGCAAAGCCGTTGTCGCCCGCCCCCTCGTAGTTGCCGGTCAGACAGGACAGGGCGAACACGACCGGGTGGGCGGCGAGGTTGAGCGTGCGGATATCATCTGTATTGAAGGGCGAGCATGCCCCCGGGTTGCCATGCCCGGAGAGCGCGAATACGTCGATTTCGTCATCGACGTTCTGCAGGACGGGCATGTACCGGTCCTTCCAGCCCCGGCTGTAATGGCCGTCGATCACGTAGAGCCGGTCGTCGCTCTCGCGAGCGATACAGATCTCGTCCTTGCCGTCGCCGTCGAGGTCGTGGCAGGCCACGCTGTCGCGTCCGGTGGACCCTCCGGTCGTACGCGCTCCGTCGAAGTGCAGGAACCGTGAGTAAATCGTCTGCGTGGTATGGTCCTTGATCTGCCATTCGTCGTTTGGATCGAGGAACCAGCAGTCGCTCTGAAAGGTCTTGAGGCGTCGCTTGCTGTCCACCGTGTCGTCGATCAGGACAGCGAACTCGTCGAGGCCGTCACCGTCGAGATCGCCGGCCACCAGGCTGTCGTAGGCGGTATAGGGGTCGCCCGGAATACTGGCGATAAGGTTGCCGGTGCGGCTATAGATGTGAATCCGGCTATCGTCATCCGAGCCGATGATGATCTCGTCGCCGGGATTGGCGCCGTTCACGTCCGCGATGGCCAGTCCGTCGTACGCCGTGAATGGGATATCCAGTTGCCAGGTCCGGTAGAGACCGGCGGGCGAGCTGACGTACTCATAGATGTCCACGGTGCCGCCGTCGGCGGGACGAGCCACCACGACCTGCTCACTTGCCATGAAATCGAAGAGCCTGCCACAGGCGATGACATCCCAGGGCTCGAGGTCGGCCGCAAATTCCAGGTAGGTTCGCGCGGTGGTGTTCGGCGGATCGCAGGCGATGATGATTCGGTCTCGCGCAATCGAGCCGACGATGATCTCCTCCTCGCCGTCGGCGTCAATGTCGCCGGCGGCCAGAGCATCGCCGGAGTCAAAGGGGCAGGCGAACTCCGTCGTGAAGGCCGTGTGGATCAGGTCCAGATCGCCGGCCGTGGCGACGTAGGCTGTGTCGGTGTCCGGATCGATGCGGATGACCGACGTGCCCGTGCCGGCCAACGCGCCTGTTACGGAGCCGTCGCCGGGATCCATCGGGAAATCGTGCCCGCTGACGAGCTGCTCCTTCTGCACGTAGGCGCTCCAGTGATGCAGGAGGTGGTCGCCGGTCATGATCTCGCCGGCTGCTCCCTGATCGGTCCACGTGCTGAAGATCCGGTAGGCGTTGCCTACGAAGTTCTCCCAGTCGGCCTCGGCGCCGCTGGTGGCGACCCCGAAAGAGCGGTCGAATCCGCCGTCCAGGCTGGCCTGCATGGCCTGGATCAGCAATCCATCGTCGTTGCCGATGATTCGCCCGACGATCAGCTCAGGGACATTGTCCGCCCCGGACACATCCGCGTAGGGCAGATCGGACAGCGGCACCTCGGTCGTCGGGTCCGCGTTGGACCACTCGATGCTCCCAACGTCGATCGTCCATGCCGGCAGGATCTCCGTCTCACCGACCAGCAGGAGGTATCCATTGGACAGGTAGCCGCTGGCCATTGCCGCACCCCAGGTGCAGATCTGGTCACGAATGGAGGCGGCCGAAGGCGGGGCCAATCCGCTTGGGATCCAGTTGTCGAGGCAACCGAGCACGCCGTTGCGATAATAGGCCAACGTGGCCATCTGTCCGAGCACGGCGTCCGCACTGCCGAATTCCGACTGGCAGTTGTCCGAGTTCGTGACGATCAGGAAGTCCGCGGTTTGCACGGCGGCGTCAAGCTCATCAGTCAACAGGATGCCATCCTCCGTGCGTACACACCTGCGATTAAAGGTCCAGCGACCCGCGCCGCCGCTGCTGGTGATTTCCACCGGGTCGCGTCCAATCGGATAATCCGCCCAGAAAGGGTAGGCGGAGGTTAAAACGGGAATCGCATGATACTCCACGGCGAATGATCGGCCGGCGCGAATCAGTTGAGTGCTTTCCCCCTCGCCGAACACATTGATGTCCACGTCGCAATCGCCTGTACCGGTGGCAGCCCTGGGGATGACCGCGTAATGGCTGTAGGTCTCCGGCACCGCGTACAGCCCGATCAGGTTGTCGCGGATCATGTCGCAGGCATAGTCGAGTGTGCCCCGGTTGCGAATGGTCAACTCGATCCGAAAGGCGTTTTCCTCCCGCCACACCCGCCGCGTCAGGTCCAGCTCGTACCCACCTTGCTCGATCTGAACCTGCTGCGTGATCGTCTCGATGCACTCGTCGTTGGCGGTGACGTCGGCCCGGATCACGTGGGCGCCCAGAGGATATCCGCCGGCGTCCCAGGTCATCGCGTAGGTGTGGTTTGGCTGCGACGGGACGGTACCGATCTCAACACCATTGACAAAGAAGGTGACCTTCCTGACGGCCACTTCGTCCGTGTCGCACACCATGCCCATTTCGGCGGCACTGCTGCCCGGAGGGGCCTCGATGCTGCCTATGGACCGGCAGGTCATGTCCCACGTGACGGCGTAGACCTGGATGGGGACCTCCGTGCCGGGCGGTGCGGTCTCGCCCGGGATGTATATCTTCTCATTGGGGAAGGGCCACTCGAACTCCGCACTGACCTCGTTACATTCGTAAGGCGGGTCAAACATGCCGGCACGGCTGCCCTGCATGCGTCCGCCATCGGACGCGATCGCCTCCACAGGGTGAGGCCGGAAGAACTCCCCCAGGATCTCCGATATCATCCCCGGTGCGAACACGGCGTCGTACGGCGGTGAGTAGTCCGTGTAGATCAACTGGCCATCCACGAGGAACTCGACTTTGTCCACCCCCGTGTCGTCCGTGGCCGATGCCTCCATGCGGTAGGAGGGGAACTTGGTCTCCCGGCGGACAATCGTCATGTCCGCGATCCTGGGCGGCTGAGTGTCAGTCTTGGAGAGCGTCTGAAAGTAGCCGGGACGGCTGGTCGCGGATTGTCCCGAGGCATCGATGGAGCGGACCTGGAACTGGTAGGCCGTGCCCGGCGAGAGATTGGTGAGGCTGACGCGGTGCTTCGTAGTGGGCGTTTGGTCCTCTGCCTTCTGCCCAAACGTGTCCGCGTGGCTGTCATAGAGGACCTCGCCGTTGGACGTCTTGTTCGTCCCCCACACGATCGCCGCCGATTTCGTGCCGATCTCCTGGGCGGAAGGGCCGGACACGATCCTCAGTGGGGCCACGTCGCAGACGAGGGTCTTGTCGAGCGTGTTGTTGTTCTCATCGGCCTCGGCGATCTCATCGTCAATGTCCGCGACGATCCGCAGGGTGTGCTGGGCGTCGAAACACCGGAAGTAGAACTTCTCGAAATGTCCCTCCGTCGAGTCGCCTGGGGCCAGCCCCTGCGCGATGCCGGCGGTGTCTATGAGGCGGTCCGCGACGTACAGCCCTGCGCGATGGCCTGCCTCTGCCGCCCCCCGGCCGATGTTCTGAATGCGGAAGTAAATCAGATGGTCTTGCTCCCAGAGATCGGCAGTTATGAGGTCGGGCCGGTCCGGCTGGTCGAATTCCGTCTGGAAGCTCTTCTCCTTGCTGCGCACCGTGTTGCCCGCGGCATCCGCGGACTCGACGACGAAATAGTAGTGGGTGCCAAGCTGCAGGCCATCCAAGGAGACCTCGTGGTCGGTGGTCATCTGCCCGCTGGCTTTCGTCTGGGTGTACTGGTTGGGGAGTTGGCCGTATCTGACGACACTGTCGCTGTCCTCGTCCGTGGTCCAACGGATTGTCGCGGATGTCGTAGCGATATCCTCTACCAGCGGACCTGAGAGGATCTTCGGGGCGACCACGTCGCAGACCACGACCTTCTCCATCGCGTTGTTGATTTCGTTCGACTCTGCGATCGAATTGTCTAGATCCGCTGCGACCCGCAACATGTACTTCGGGGCCGAACACACGAAGTAGAACTTCGGGAACGACAACTCCACGGAGGCGCCGGGGGCCAGCTCCACCAGGACGGAAGCCGTGTCCACCAGATGCCCGTCCAGGGACAGGCCCGCACGATGGCCCGGATCGGCGGGACCCTCGCCGCTGTTCTTCACCCGGCAATGAATCTGATGGTTCTGTTCCCATATTTCCGTGACAACGAGATCAGGCAGCTTCGGCGGCGCCTCGGTGCGGAACGTGTATTCTTTGCTTCGCACGGTGTTGCCCGCGTCATCCGTGGATTCGACGACGAAATAGTACAAGGTGTCCGGCGTGAGGCCGTCGAGAAAGATCTTGTGGTCCGTGGTCAGCGGTGCGCTCGATTCGGTCCACGTGTAGACGCCATGGGACAGGCCGTACCGGACGACGCTGTCGCTGTCTTCGTCCGTGGTCCAACTGACCTTGGCGGACGTCTGCGTGATGTACATGACTGACGGGCCCAGCGTAATCACCGGGGTGGTCACGTCGCACGTCCAGACCTCCTGCCGGCTGTTGTTCTTCTCATTGCTCTCGGCGACCTTGTCCGTGGCATCGGCGCGGACCGCCAGCGTGTGCTGCCCACTGGCGGTGCACTCCCAGGAGTACTTGTTGAACGTGGCCGTATACGTCTTGCCCTCAGCGATGGTAACGGCGATGTACGCGGTATCCACATCGTGGCCATCGACGCTCAGGTAGGCCGTGTGTCCCGCGGGGGCGGCCTTGGTGCCGCTGTTCTCCAGCGTGAAAGAGATCGTGCCCTTTTGCTCCCAGAAGTCCGTCACGATCAGGTCGGGCATGGGAGCGGCCTGGGACCCTGCCGCCGTGAGCAGGATGGTGACGATGGATAGGACGGTCACACGGTACCTGGGATTCGTGACGTGAACTCTCGAATGTCTCACCTTTTTCTACCTCCTTCGCGCGGGCGGACCACCGTGCCAGACCTCGTGCAAAGACAAGGCGTCGGTTGATTGACGCCGCTGAGCAGAGATAACACACGGCACGGCTGAAATCTCGTGCCTCTGTCAGAAGTCGAGCAGGGCACACCACTAAGATTATCGCACAGGCAGCGGCGGATGTCAACCCCCTCAGGGGGGATTGGCCTTGACAATTCCCGGCGAATGGGCCATAGTCACGCCGGCAGTGCGTGGGATGCGCTTTGGGGGTCGATCCTTGCCTCCACGCGGCGCGTCGGGATGCTGGTCCTGGACTCCGGCGAACAGTGCCTTTTTGGGAAACGACCGATGCCACATTCGCTCAGGCAACCGTCACCGAGCGTCGAGGCCTGCGACTGCATCGTGAGCCGCTGGCTCCGCAGCCGCCTGGGCGACATCATCCGGACGGTCCTCTTCTTCGGCCTGTTGTACCTGTACCTCTGGCTCGTGGTGAAGCCATGCCTCATCTATAGCTGCGGGACCATCACCAATTTCCCCATCTTCTACAAGGGCTGGGCATTCTTCCAGGACGGCATGTCACGCCCCGGGGGGCTTCTCAGGTACGTTTCCGCTCTGCTCTCGCAGTTGTTCTATTATTCCTGGGCCGGGGCGATTGTCATCACAGCTCATGCCTGGGCGATTTCCGCGTGCACCGGCTGGTTTCTCCGGGCCGTCGGCATGCCGGGGGCCCGCTGGCTTCGATTTGTCCCTGCCCTGCTCGTAGTGGCCACGTACGCCCGGTACACCTATCATCTTCCTCTAATCATGGGGGCCCTGGCGGCCACTTTTGCCGCGTGTCTTTATCAGGGTCTCGTCGGCGGAACGACGTGGCATTTGAGATTTCGCAGGGTGGACTCAATCGGCGGCAATAACCCGCAATCCGCAATCCGCAATCCGCAGTTGATGAGCATCGCCATCTTTATCATTCTCTCTGCAGTCATCTATATAGTAGCTGCGGCGGCGTTCTTGCCGTTTGCGGCGATGTGTGGCGTGTACGAGCTCTTGCACCGGCGCCGGTACAGCATCGGTCTGGCTTACCTGGTGTTCGCCACCATTGCTCCTTATGTTGCCGGAGTGCTCCTCTTTCGCGTCAGTATCATCGACGCTTACACGGATGAACTGCCGCTGGCATGGCGGATTCGCGGCTGGACCTCGCGAGAGAGGATGATCGCCGCCGTGTATGCGCTCTACCTCTTCCCAATCGCCGGCGTGCTGGTCGGCGGACTGTGGCGGATCGTGGCGGCATTGAAGAAGGATGCGAAAGCAATACCGCCGGAGACACCTGGGCGAGCACGCCACACGAAATCGGCGAAGACTGTCCTGCCCGCGCTTCGTCGCTGGACAGGGGCCTCCGTCGTTCGAGGGACAATCGGATCGCTGCTTCTGCTGGGGAGTGCCGGCGTGGTTGCCTTTGTCGGCCTCGACAGGAGCCAGCAGGCCCGGCTGGAAGTCCACCACTACGCATGCCGGCAGATGTGGCCCGAGGTCCTCCGGGCCGCCCGACGCTATCCCCGTGACTACTTCGTGATGAACGCTGTGAACCGGGCCCTGTGGCACACCGGCCGGTTCACCCAGGACATGTTCTCGTATCCCCAGCACCCCGATGGCCTGTTGCTCACGGGCGAGGACCGCGCCCTAGTGTACTGGAACAAGTTCGACACGCAAATCGACCTGGGACTGATGAACATTGCGGAAAAGAACCTGGTCGAGTGCATGGAGGCATTTGGCGAGCAGCCGATGATTCTGGAACGGCTGGCGATGGTGAACCTGGTCAAGGGCACGACCGACACTGCCCGCATCTATCTCGAGGCGCTGGCCCGGACCCTGTTTCACGGCCGCTGGGCCCAAGACTATCTGTCGCGTCTTGAAACCGACCCGAATCTCGCCGGGGATCGCGAGATTCAGGACCTGCGCCTGCGGTGCCTGAGGAAGGACCACATGGCCCTGTTCTACGCGAAGGAGGAAATGCTCGCGGCCCTGGCGGCCCAGGACCGTCCCAATCGCATGGCCTTTGAGTACCTCATGGCGTGGTACATGCAAACCAAGCAACTGGACAAGTTCGTCCAGAATATCGGGCGGCTGAGCGAGCTCGGGTACAGCGCGATTCCTCCGCTGTACCAGGAGGCCCTTGCGATTTACGCGTATCCCAGAGGCAAGTCGCGCGACTATGCCATCAGTCCTGAAGTGCGCTCGCGCTTTGAGAGCTTCAGCCGCATCTTCAACAAGTACAAGAGGGACAAAGCGGCCGCGCTCAGTGAATTGGCGGCAAGCTACCGCAACAGCTATCTCTTCTACTACATCTACGCATTTTGAGCGACCGAGGAATGGACAAGTACAATCGCTATCTACTCACCGGACTCGCGGTCGTCGCCGTGCTGGCGGGCAGTCTGTGCCTCATGGCGTTTCGTTCCCCTGCAGCCGTCAAGGACGCGCCGGCTGTGGGCCGTCCTGCGAAGATGCATCCGGACTACTCGAATGCCGTCATCCCTCCGAATATTGCACCGCTGAACTTCTGGATCGAGGAGAATGGCGCTCACCACTTCGTGCGAATTCGCTCAGAACATGGCCAGGCCATCGAGATCGCAGGTCGCTCCAGCCGGATTGCGATTCCAGAAAGGCCCTGGCACAAGCTGCTTGACGCCAATCGTGGGCAGCAGGTTTCATTTGAGGTTTTCGTGGAAAGGGAAATCGCGGCGGGGAAGGGGGCAAGCCGTCAGTGGCAGCGATTCGATACGGTCACCTGCACGGTTGCGAATGAGGAAATCGACAACTATCTGGTCTATCGCAGGATTCACCCGGTGCACGCGGCCCACCGCGAGATCGGCATCTATCAGCGAGACCTGCGACGTTTCGATGAGTCCTGTATCCTGACCGGAGATTATTTTGGCGAAGGTTGCCTCAATTGCCACACGTTCTGCAACAACCGCCCCGATCCGATGCTGATCAGCACGCGGACCAAGACGTATACCAACGCCGCGATCATTGTGGAAAATGGCGCGGCCCGGAAAGTCGGGGCCACGTTCGGGTATTCCTCGTGGCATCCGAGTGGAAAGATCCTGACGTATTCCATGAACAAGGTCGTCCTGTTCCATCATTCCGTCAGCGAGGAGAGCCGCGACGTGATAGACCTCGATTCCTTGATCGCCTATTACGTGGTGGGCTCGCAGGCGATCAAGACGGCACCGGACCTTTCCCGCAAGGACCGGCTGGAGACGTATCCGACGTGGTCGCCCGACGGCCGATTCCTGTACTTTTGCAGCGCCCCGTTGACATGGACCGACCGCACCGCAATCCCGGCAGGGTACAAGGAGGTCCGGTATGACCTGATGCGGATTGCGTACGATCCGGATCGGGATGCGTGGGGCCCGCTGGAGACGGTGCTGTCAGCGAAGGATACCGGCCGGAGCATCCTCGTGCCGCGGATCAGTCCCGATGGGCGATGGCTGCTGTTCTGCATGTGCGAGTACGGGTGCTTCCCCGTCTATCAGCCCGGCAGCGATCTGTACATGATCGACCTGGAAGCGGCGAAACAGACCGGCCGCTTCGAGTACCGCCGCATGGACATCAGCAGCGACCAGAGCGAGAGCTGGCACAGTTGGTCCAGCAACAGCCGGTGGATCACCTTCAGCAGCAAGAGGGGCAGCGGGGTGTTCACGAGAACCTACCTCAGCTACGTCGATCCCAACGGCACGGCCCACAAGCCGCTGCTGCTGCCCCAGAAAGACCCGACGTACTACGACTCGTGCCTGTGGACGTACAGCGTCCCCGAGCTGGTGATCAGCCCCGTGGAGGTGACGAAGGAGAACCTGGGCCGCGTCGTGCGAAGCTCGGATAATATCTCCGTCCAGATCCCCGTCACGACGGCTACTCCCAAGGCCGGCCCCGACACTCAGCCCTACCTGTCCACCCGCGAATGACCGCTATTGCCCGATGCAGTAGAGGGTCTTGTCCGTGCGGAGGAAGAGGTTGCCCTGGGAGATGGCGGGACTGGCGCAGCATTTCTCGCCGAGCTCGTTTGTGGCCACGACCTTGAACTGCGGCCCTTCCTCGACCACGGTGGTCGTTCCCTTCTCGGAGAGGAAATAGACCTTGCCGTCCGCCCAGACGGGCGAGGCGGAGAACGGGCCCCGCAGCCGCTCGCGCCAGAGGACCTCGCCGGTGGCGCCTTTCATGCATTTGGCCACGCCGGTCTCGGTGACCAAGTACAGGTGGGGCGAGACGCACAGCATGGACGATGTCTTGGGCACATCCTCCCGCGACTCCCAGACGGTATGCGTCTTCGTGACGTCGCCCCGTCCGCCGATCCGGACGGCGGAGACCCGCGACTCGCCGAATCCCGAGTCGGTGAAGGCCATGCCGTCACCGACGACGACGGAAGGCACGACGCCCTCGCCCGGACTGGAGACGGTCCATAGCCGCTCCCCGGTCTTGAGATCGAACCCCTGCACCACGTCGCCGGCGCCGCTGATGAGCTGGTCCTGCCCATCCACGGTGGCCACCTGCGGCACGACATGGGCGACCCGGGAGCTGCCCCGGCTGCCTTTCCATCGCACCTTGCCGGTCTTTTGGTCCACCGCGAGGATGACCGCCTTGTCCCACGGCACCTGCCAGCCGACCTTGGTATTAGGCCCCGGACTGCTCCAGTCGAAGCACACGATCACCAAGTCCCCATAAAGGACGGGTGAGATCGCCAACCCGTGCTCGCTGTAGTAATCGAAGTCGGAATTGGTCCACTCCACGGCCCCATCCATTGAGACGGCCAGAATCCTGCCGTCGCAGGCCACGACGTAGATGCGTTTGCCGTCGGTGGCGGGCGTCGATGTCGCGTAGGAGTTCTGCTGCGATTTGTGGCCGGCCTTCTGCTTGACGATCTCCTTGTCCCAGATGATCTTGCCGCTTGTGCGGTCCAGGCAGATCAGGTGGAGCGACACGCCGTCTTCAAGGGCCGTCGTGACGAATATGCGGTTCCCGGACACGATGGGCGACGACCAGCCCTCGCCGGGGATGGCGGTCTTCCAGCGGACATTCGACGTGGCGCTCCACTGCGTCGGCACGCCCTTTTCCTGCGAGATTCCCTGCCTCCCTGGCCCGCGAAAACAGGGCCAATCCTCGGCCTGTGCAGCGGACACTGCGATGAATGACGTGGCCAGGATGGAAAGTGTCAGTCGCGTTCCGCTCGATATGATCCACTTCATGCCCCAAAACCTCCCAGAGAATGTTATCTGACAGTCTGTGCCCACGCGGGCAGCGCCGGTTATCGTTCACCTCGTCACAACCCAATTCGACACGGGTCAGCATACTCTGAGGTACCGCAAAAAGCACTCCTTTTCCAATGCGATATGTCGGACAGAGGGAGAGCCTCCGCCAACGACGAAGGGTTCGTGAGCGGACCACCTGTCGCCAGTCCGTTCGTCACGAGGGGAGTATTGACTGCGGGGGCATTTTTCTTGGTCTTTGGAACTACAAAGGCGGGCTTCTCGCCCCAAAGAAGGGCCTTTCGCTGCCCAAAGACGCGAATCTTGATTGTCTATTTTGCCGATATTGTGTATGATAACTATGATTACGTTAAACTGGAGAAATGTTGTTTGTCCTATCACTCGCCGTGGGGGGGCCAGGGCATATCGTGGGGACTGGCGCGCCCTGTCCCAAAGCCAAAACGGGGAGGATTCCGGGAGGAAACTATGAGGAGTAACGCGTTACGCCAGATTTCGGGGGCCATTCTGATCATCCTGCTGTCCGTGGCAACATCACGGGCTACGGTTCGCTATGTGGCTCTGGACGGGTCGGGTGCAAACGGCCAGACCTGGGCCACCGCCTACAGGAGCATTGACGCAGCCATCCGGGCTGCGAGCACCGTGGCCGGCGACGAAATCCGGGTCAAGCAGGGTACTTATGGGACCGGGACGACGATTTTGGTGGACAAGGCCGTAAGAATCTACGGCGGCTATAGCGGCGTGGGCGATACCCGCGACTGGGAAAGCCTGAAGACCACCATCGATGGTCTGAACACGGCAGACCATTGCTTTGATGTCTCGGCCGATGCTACCATTGACGGCGTCACCATCATCAAGGGCAGGGCCGTCGGCACTCGGCCTGCCGATGAAGGCGGCGGCATGTACATCCACCAGTGCAGCGCCACCATCCGCAACTGCACCTTCCAGCGTAATGTGGCCAACTATATCGGCGGCGCCATCTCCCTGGACAACGCGGGCGGCACGGCCATCGCCAATTGCTCCTTCGTTGAAAACAGCTCTTCCTACGTGGCGGGCGCCATCCTTTGCTATTATTCGGATGCGACGATCGAGGATTGTCAGTTCGAGGGGAACAAGACCGGCGTCGGGCCTACCGATGGGTACGGTGGCGCGATCTACAACGACACCTGCGCGCCCACGATCACCAACTGCTCCTTCTCGAACAACTCCGCGCAGTACGGCGCCGGAGTCTGCAATCGCATGTCCAACGCCCACGTCGAACGCTGCACGTTCGTCGACTGCAACACGGCGACGATCGGCGGCGGCGGCGTGTACAACTTCGGTGGCGCGCCGACGATCAGCAACTGTCTGTTCCAGGACAACCACGTGACCCACAGGGGCGGGGCCGTTTTCGACAAGTCACTGGGCATGATCGTCAATTGCATCATGTGGAACAACTCGAGCATGACCTACGGCGGGGCGGTCCACATCGGTCCCTCGGAGGAGGGGGCCGATTCGTCCGCCACGTTCATCAACTGCACAATGTACGGCAACAGCGCATCCCAGGGCGGCGGCTTGTACAGCGACAATTCCTCGGCCATGCTGGTGAACTGCATCCTCTGGGGCAATGTCGGTTATGACGAGGAGCAGCCGCAGGAGATATGCAATTCGACGTGGGTGCTCAACCGCAAGACGGTGGCCAGCTACTGTGACATCGCCGGTGACAGCACGTACCCGGGCACGGGCAACCTCCGTACCGATCCCCACTTCGTCAACGCCAACGGCGGCGATTTCCGCCTGCAGGGCGACTCGCCCTGCATCGACCACGGCACGAACTCGGCCCCGAGCGTGCCGGCGACGGATTATGCCGGCCAGCCGCGCGTCAGGGATGGCGATGAGGATGGTCTGGCCGTCGTGGACATGGGCGCCTACGAGGTGCAGGGCTACAGTCTGGCCGACCACGTGCACCGCGGCGAAATCCTCCAGGGCCTGGTGTACGCCAACCCCAGCGACACGATCGCCGACTACGTGTTCCTGATGGAGGTGGAAACCGACGACACGTTCGACCACGTCGAGTTCCGCTCGCCGGCGGGCAATCTGTTCACCATCCCCAATACCGAGCATACTACCTCCGGAAATGTTGAAACGCACCACGTGGTGTGGAACGGCGTGCATATCTGGCAGTACTCGGCCACGTTCGGCAGTGCCGCCGGGCTTGACGCCTATGGCGACGGCACATATATCATCACGTATCGCCAGGTCGGCGGCGGCAGCCGGGAGACCCGAGTGGGGTACAATCTTGCGGGCGGCGCACCGATCCCCCAGCCCTCCCAGAAGCCGAATGTCACCGCCCCAAGCTATGGGGCGTCGCTGGCCTCGCCCGTGACTCTCACCTGGAGTGCCTGTACCGACGCCAGCGCCAACTCCGTGTTCCTGACGATCATCGACGCGGATACCGATCAGAGCGTCGCGGGCGACAGCTTCGCCAAGGCGGCGACGGCCTCCAACCCCTATACCCTCGCCGACGGCACCTACGACGTCGAGGTGTCGTTTGGCAGCCTTCATGACACGACCGACGACATGGGGGTCCCCTTCGAGATCGGCAAGGGGGTCACGGTGGGTCATCAGTTCGAGGTGTTGTACACCGCCGTCTATCGGTTCTGGTCGCCCGTGAACAGCGTGCACTTCTACACGATCAGCCCGTCCGAGAGAGACAACCTGATCGTCAACTACAGTTATGTCTGGACGTATGAAGGTCCTGCCTACTACACGGCGGCGGCGGCGACCCATGCGGGGCTGATGCCGGTGTACCGGTTCTGGTCGGGTCATTCCCACTTCTACACGATCCAGGAGTCGGAGAGAGACAACCTGATCAACAACTACTCGCACATCTGGACCCTGGAGGGAATCGCATTCTACGCCTATCCGGAGGGCCAACAGCCGGCGGGGACCAAGCCGGTCTATCGGTTCTGGAATGGCGTCACGGTCTGTCATTTCTACACCATCAACGAAGCGGAGCGCGACATGATCAAACAGGACTACTCGCACGTGTGGACATACGAGGGAATTGCGTTCTACGCCTACGAATAGTCGCCACGGCACGCAAAACGAGCCCTGCCTGCATTCTCGGCAGGGCTTTTTTTCTGCCTACGTCCTCGCAACTGCGGGGCGGGCACAATTGCTCTACCAGACCGGGCAGCAGCCAGTCATTTCCCTCCGGCCCTTCCTCGAAACCCGCTTGGATGCGGCGGGATTTCTCGTGACAGGAACACGGGATCCTGGTAAGATGTAGCGCATCGAGAGTCGCGCGGGCCGGCTCATTCCGAGCAACTGGATCGGTGGCGCGCGGAGGCTCTTGGGACCCCGTATCACAGGAGGATGGGAAGTCGGCCGTTGGAGACCAGGAGGATAGGCGGGCGATTGCTTCATCTGCCACCAAAGGTTGGGAGATGTCCCGGGGGCGGAGATAGCGATAACGTGACTGTGGAAGGGCATGCCATGATGAATCGAATGTCCGTACTTGTGCTGGGGGCGACCGTGGCCGGTGTTTCCGTACTGGCCCTGGTTGGTTTTGGAGATGGGGAGGGTCACACGATCTGTCCGAGTGCCTCCTGCAATCCATCGTCTCGGAGCGGAACGGTTCTGCCGGCCAATCGGCCGAATCACCCATACGGCAAGATAGAGCTTCCTGCGGAGTTGTCGGTCAGCCTGGGGCAGGCAGGGGGCGATGGAGATCCCCTCACTGTCGTGGTGGTTGCATCCTCGCTGGTGCCCGTGGAATCGGGTATTGTCACGCTGATGGTGCCGGGCATCGGTGCTGAGCCCAACCGTACCGAGATGCTGTGGACGGGGACGCCGGCGGACTTCGTAAGCGAAACCGCTGTCTATGAAGTGGACGCGCTGCCGGTCGGCCAGTACTGCTTCACCGCCGCCTTCGAGTTGACCCCGTCCGGAGGAGATGCCGACACGATTGCGACATCGCAGTCCCTGTACGTCGATGTCAGGGAAAGCGGCATTCTCTCGTCAAACGTGTCGTTCGAGCAGATCCAGCGGCTGGAGCTTCGCCGCGAACTGGAGCGACGCATTCTGGCGGAGCTGAAGCCCAGGCTTGCCGTCGCCAGCGAGGAGGCGGTGGCCACCGAGCTGGCCCGCCTGGAGGACGCCGATCCCGGCTTCCTCGACCGCAGGATCGCCGAGCTCAAGGCCGCCGACCCCAACGTCGCCCGGCGAATCCTGGAGCTGAACGAACGCCAAATCCAGACAACTGAGGACGCTGGTATCGGCGCCACGAACAGGTAGGTGCAATTCCCGCCTTGAAGGATATCGACGATGCGAATGCCACTACTGACTTGGAAATGCTGTGTAGTTCTGGCCCTTGGCTTGGCCGCTGTCTTTGCGGAAGCGGGCTACGGCGATGCCGATCTGAGCGCCCAGTGGGTCCGGGTCAAGAACATGACGTACGACAGCAACTTCTGGATTGGTGACGAACTGGTCATTGACGCGGACGTTGTGAACGAAGGCAATGAGGGTTCGGGCAGTTACACGGTTGAGTACTACCTATCCAAGGATAGCGTCATAACGACGTCCGACTACTATCTCACTGCCGTACACCGCGGCGACTTGGATCCCGGCGCAGAGGATACCTTCTCGACCACGTGCACGATTCCGATGAGCATCCCCGGGGCCCTCTACTCTCTTGGCATCCTTGTCGTTTGTTCCAATGACAGCCACCCTGAGAACAACACCCACTGCGCGTATTCAGGCATTGTGGTACGTGTCCCGGTTCCCGATCTGGCCATTCAATACGTGCATGTGACCAACGGGTGTGCGAGGCCCGGCGGAACAATCCGCATGATGACTGAGGTCAAGAACGTGGGCCAGAAGGCTTCGGCGAGCTACGTGGTTGAGTACTATGCCGGAGGCTACAAGGTGGGCGACGCCGACCGTGCTGGCCTTGCACCAGGCATGTTCGATACCTTCGAAGCCGAATGCACAGTCCCTGCCGGCATTCCTCACGCCAACTACCAGATCGTGGCAAAGATCGTCTGTTCAGATGACAGCAACTCAAAGAACGATGAAGCGTCCGATGGCGCCACCGTATGGATGGGCCCGTTTGCTGACTTGGCTATTCAGTCGGTGGACGTTGTGGGTGGCAGTCATGTGCCGGACTCTCAGGTTGTTGTGCACAGCCTCCTTCAGAACGTCGGAGATAAAGACGCGGGCGATTTCACGGTTCAGTTCTATCTGTCCAAGGACGATACGATCACGACAAAGGATTACTGCATAGGCAGTGCCCATGGCGGCCAATTGAGGCCGGGCGGCCAATCTGCCTGCGACACAACCTGCCGATTGCCTCCATATTTCCCAGAGGGGAGTTGCTATGTGGGGGCAGTACTTACATGCCAGAATGATGGGTATGCGGGCAACAACCAGGCGGTGGATGATACGCCGATAACTATAGTCCACGCGCATGGTTATGTCTGCGGACGAATTGTCTACAAGGACCTGGAGAGTTGGGAGCATCCCGTGCGATATGCTCTCGTGAAGGTATATGACGCCGATGACAACAACAATCCCCTGGATGACCGCGTGATCGGCGAGACATCTACGGATCAGAACGGCAACTATGGCGTGCTCATACTGGCAGATAGCAGGAGCGGGCAACGGGTTTACATCAAAGCCTTCACGCAGGTGGCGGCGGGTGTCTATGCGGGAACGACGAGTACGATCTGCTCCGTGCGGGACGATGTTCTTCATGAAGTCTACTCGCTCAAGAGCTCGCTCTATCCGCATCCGCGGGACGCCTCGCTGACTGCCAACATGACCGCGCTGCCGGGCGGGGAGTTCATAGTCTATGACTCCGTGGTCGAGGGCTTTCACAAGGCCAGGACGTTCTTCGGCATCGAGCCGAACGAGATCACCACGTACTGGCCGACCTCGGACAACGGCACGTATTACGATCCCAACAGCGGCATCCATATCGCTCAGGAGGACCGGGGCGACCGCGACGTGATTATGCACGAGTACGGGCATTACGTGGCGCAACTGGGCAATTTTGCCCAGGGCGACGTGGGGGCTCACCCCATGCATTACTGGCGCATCGACCTGCGGTACAGCCCCTCGAACCGGACCGAGGAGCACGCGCGGAACCTGGCGTTCCGTGAGGCCTGGGCTACGCTGTTCAGCATCGCCACGCAGCGCGGCGATGTCTGGTATCCGTACTCAGGCGACGACAAATACCACGACTACGATGAGAAGCTGCGAACGAGGTTCACGGTCGATCTCGAAAAGGAGACCCGCTACCACAAGCAGCCGGGCGAGTTCTATGAGAACATGAATGCCTGTGCGCTATGGGACATCTTCGATGACAACTGTGATGGCGAAGACGATAAGGACACCCTGAGCGATACGTCCCTCGCGAAGATGTGGACGGCACTGTTGGAGAGCCGACCCGAGGACATCAAAGACTTCTGGAACGGCTGGTTCGAGAGATACACGTACATCAAGGAGATGATGCGGATTTTCAAAGATCATGGAATGCCCTTCAAGTACCTGGGGCCGTCGCCGACGGTGGAGGGTTTCGAGACGAGCGACTTCAAGGCCTTCGCCTGGACGCATCCAAGCGACATACGGTGGGCCGTCACGTCCGACCAGAAGCACCAGGGCGGCTACAGCGCGAAGGCCGGCCGACTGGGGCATGGGCAGGCCAGCATCCTGGAGATCTCAATCACCTGTGACGAGGGCTGGATTCGATTCTGGCATAAAGTGTCATCTGAAGAGGGGTTCGACAAGCTGCAGTTCTTCCTGGACGGAGACAAATGGGCTCTTGTTGAATGAAGCGGCGAACGGGACTGGGAACAGTTCTCATATCCCATCAAGCCTGGACTGCACACGTTCACCTGGACCTATGTTAAAAACCATTCAGAAGCGGAAGGGGCGGATGCCGCATGGATCGACGACATCGAATTTCCGATCTGGTAAGCATGGCTGGAAAAAAAAATTTGCCGGCTTGTCGTGCCGGCTTGCGGAGGTCGGCTCGGAACACGGCTGCTCCGGCATGGGGGCATAACTTCTGGTAGGATCGTGACATAGCACCGGCGGCAACGGCGTTTGCGGGCGGGTGGAGGCGAGGCGCCATTGCCCTCGCGATGCCTGGGCAGGCCGGTCCGCACAGAATTACGTAATCTCCCCGATTGACAAACGCGAAGGCGGTCTTATAATGTCGCTCAGTTCGGGATGCAGTAGTCACACGTCTGCATCACGCAAGGGAAGACTGGGTGAGGAAAGCCGGGAGGATGCGGCTGGCCAACGAAAGGGCCGATTTGTAAATTGCTCTCGAGCTCAGGAGGAGGCAAGATGGCAAGGATCATTGACCGCCAGCCCCTCTTCAGGGGAAAGTGGTTTTTCATCGGAAGAAACGGAGGTCTTGTTCTGTCCACACGACGGGCTGAGACTGTGAGCCACACACTGCAGAATCAGGGCACCATCCTGTTTTGCCGTGCACGAATCGTATCGATGCCGGCCTCGAGTACGAGCCGGCTCTCCAAGAGGTTTTTCTCCAATCATCGCATGAGACTCATTTCCCGTCGGTTCGTCTGTCCGGCGGAAGTGACAAGGGCAGAACCTGCCGAATGGAGGTGACCGTCTGAACTGAATCGGCTCGCCAGGAGTTGACGGCGGCGCGGGGCACGCAGCTTCTGTGCGGAGCGACTATCTGAGTATCATCGGAGAACCACGGATGGCAGGGAGAACACAGGTCCACGGATGGACTGGGGCACTGCTCGGATCGTAACCCTTCACGGGGCGCGAATTCTGGAGCAGTGCCCCCCCTATTTCTGCGCAAAAACAAACACCGCGGCTTCCGCGCACTGCTTGACGTCGCCGATGTCCTTCCGCATATCAGGCGCCGCTCGCTCCTGGATGCCCAGCCGCGTGGCTCCGCCTGACTCGTTGGGCGGGTGATGCAATTGGGCTTGGCCAATCGAAACGCCACGGGCAGACGAGTTTGCCCATGCCACCCTCTCTTGTGCTCACACAAGCCAAAACACATATTGCGCTTGGCGTTGCCACCCACTGCGCTGCATGCGCATCTATTTGCCTTTCAGTGAGGTCAGGTGGTATCTGGCCCATGTGTGGCCGGCGTTGAAGTGGAGGGCCTGCTCGAACTGGTTTCTGGCCTCTTCGATTCGGCCCTGGCCTAACAGCCCCAGGCCCAGCTCGTAGTGGGCGGAGGCCCGCTGACCCTGCCGGGTCTGCTGCTCGCCGAACTTGGCGAAGAAATCGACGTTTGCGTCGCCGGAGACCCTCCTCGTTCCGGCGGCGACCAAGTCCTTGAAAATGCCATCGGCCTTTTCCTTCTGGCCCAGTTCCCGCAGCGCCATCGCCTGATAGAAGCGGGGCTCCGACCAGCCGGAAGGGATCTCCTGGCCGGCTGCCTGGGTGTAGAGCTTGTTCGCCTCGTCCGTCCGGCCCATCGCGGCGTGGGCGGTGGCGGTCAGGTAGGCGACCTGCGGGCCACGCCTGTCATTGTCCGGCCGCTCCAGCGACAGATTCTCCGGGTACTCGGACCCCTGGCGGAAATGCTGCAAGGCTTTGTCGTACTGCTTGTCACTCGCGTATTGCAAGCCCTTCAGCATGTGGGCGTCCACGTACGCATCGTGAAGCTCCCGGCCACCGCCCTCACTGACGAAGAACTGATTGTTCGCCAGCAGGTCAATCGCCCGGTCGTACTTTCCCATCGGCACGAGCAGGGCGATCTCGCGGATCAGCAGGGGCTTGCGCTGGGCGATCAGCTCGTGATTGTCTTCCAGCAGCTTCAGCCGTTTTTCAGGCGATGCGTTTGCCCGCTCGTACAGGTCATCCAATTCGAGGTAGTATCCGGCATCGTGGCCGGTGCAGGCGATGGCCTTCTCATAGCTGGCGATGGCCTTGGCCGTGTTGCTGTCATGCCGGAAGTAGCCCCAGCCGAGATTGCGGTGGACGACGGCGAGCGTGGTGTCCAACGAGACGGACTTCTCCCATGCCTCGATGGCCTTCTGGGGCTGGTTGTCGTAGAGCAGGTTGCCAAGGTAATACTGTGCCCGCGCGTCGGATGCGTTGGCCTTGATCGCGGCCTTGAGCACATCCGCCGATTCGAGCCGGAATGGGAAGCAGTAACCAGCGGGCATCTTCGAAGCCAGCCGATAATGTTCCGTCGCCTTGTCGGCCTGGCCCTTCTGCTCGCAGAGATAGCCGAGATAGTAGTACACTATCGGATACGTACCGGCGAACTGCATCCGGTCCTTCACAGGTCGCTGGAGAACGTCGATGGCCTCGTCCCAGAGTCCCCAGTCCATGTAATCGGCGGCCAGCTCTAAGTAGGACTGCACCTCGCCCCGCATGGCGGTCTTCATCCACGGCGGTGTGACGCCGGCGCGGCTCGCCAAGTACGACTCATTCATCGCCATGAAGTCCAGCGGATCGGCGGCGAGCACGCTCTTAGCGGCTGCTATCGTCTCCTCGCCTCGACCGAGCTTCCGCAGCATGGCGGCCCTGAAATCGACCGCCTTGGTGTTGAGTGTATTCGTCGAGAGGGACTGATCGATCTGCTCCAGGGCCTTGGCGAAATCGCCTTTGCGGCTTGAGAGTGTCGCCAACTGGAAGTACCCGGCGCTGTGGAAAGCGTAGTCCCATGTCGAGCGGTAGAAGGCCTCGTAGGCTTCATCCAGCCGGCCCTGTCCCTTCATGGCGAGGCCCAGATGGTAGTAGGCCTCGGTGTTCACGGGCCGAGTGTAATCGATGGAGAGTCTGCGAACGGCTCGTCGCAGGTGTTCCTCCCCCTGCTCGTACATGCCGCGCTTATTGTAGTTGACGCCGACGATCGTATTCGTGCGGGAGTCGTCCGGGTCGCGCTTCAACGCCTCGCGGTAGTAGTCGAACGGATCGACGCTGGGATTGCAGATCTGCTCGAGGCGCAGACCCGTGAGGTAGAGGTCTTCGATCTTCTCGATGTCCTTCGGGGCAGGGGGGGCCTTGACAGTATCCGGCAACTTCGAGGGCTGCGTCCTTTCCTGCGGCTGATACGACACAAGCGTGCGGCCGTCCGATGTCACGAGGGACGCCTTCAGAGCCGTCGCCTGCGTGCCTTCGGGGATCTTGACCTTCTTCACGTACGGCTTATCGGGGCCGATATTCACCGTCTGCTCGGAGATGGTCTTGTCGCCGGCGGCAAGCACGGCTTTCACCCCTTTGAATTGAGACGTCGCGTTGAACCCGAATTTGGCCATGCCGTTCGGGTCCAATTCGAGATTCACCGCTGCGTCGAGATTCGCGTTCTTCATTCCGCCGATCTGCCGTATCGGGTACCAGTACTGCCTGAACGTCTTGACCTCGTAGGGCTTGATCCAGCTATAGTCGGGCTGATTGTCCGAGAATGCCCCGACCATCAATTCCGCGTAAGGGCCATCCGAATCCGTCAGCACCTTCGTGTCCCAGATATTGTTCGGTCCCCACTCCCAGAGCTTGGCGCCACGGACGACGTGATGGTCGCCGACGTGGGCGACGCCGGCCTCGCGGCCGTGGTCGTAGCCGCCCATGAAGTCCTCCTGCTGGTCCCAGGCGAAAAACGAGACCGCGTTCGGGTGGTTCTTCCACCAGCTCAGGTCCACGCCCTTATAATCCACGCCGCGGTATCGCCCGTTCGAGATCGGCCAGTACGTGAAGTCATTCTTGGAGTGATAGGTCGCCGCCTGGATGCTCGGCGGGAAGATCACCTGGTAGTCGTCATTCACGTGCACCGCCACGTTGGCCCAGTACAGGATCGAGTTCGGCAGGGCGGTGCGGTTGAACATCTTGACGGTCGCCTCGATGTAGGATTTGTCCGGGTACAGCGTGAGGCCGATGATCCAGCGCATGCGATGCCGCCGTTCCGTCTCGCCGAACCAGATCGTCTTGCTGCCGTCGGGATTCTCCGCGAGCGCGTAGTCCACCGGCATATGAGTCGTGTTCCTGTGATGGTGGAACACGCACCACTCGATACCGCCGGAGATCCACGCGCCCAGCATGCCGATCAGGGCCGGCTTGATGACGTGCTGGTGGTAGAAGAGATCATAGCCGTTCGTCTTGTCCACGGCGGAGAACAGCCGGCCCCCGATCTCCGGCAGGACCGACAGGCGGATGTACTCGTTCTCCAGGTTCAACGCCTTGAATGTCCCTTCCTGGCGAATCCCGGTGATCCTGTCGATCAGCGGATAGGGATAGATCCGCTTCTGCGCCCCCTGGTAGGACGCGCCCGTGTAGAACATGGGGCTTGGGTCCGGTGGATCCACACGATAGGAGGGCAGCACGAGTGGCTCCTCCCATATCCGCACCCCTGCTTGCGCTGGGGCAGACCCGGGCTGGGCTGATGCAGTGACTGCTGCCAGACAAACAACGAGCACAAGAACGCGTCCGATGGAAGCCATATCGCCATTCCTTTCTCTACGAGTTCGCAGGATACTGTGCATTTCCTGTTCCCACACGCTCCCGTGGAGCGGCCCTTCAGTCTACTCCGATTCCGTCACCAGGTAGAAGTGAAAACTCGCAATGACAGGCAGAGGCCCCCACGCCGCCGTTACCAGGTGCCTGTCTACTGCCTTATGTATGTAGAGCAAACGTTGATATAGCTCTGATGTCTGGAGACAGAACCATGAAAAAGGCACTGTTCATCTGCATCGTCATGGCGGCGGCACTTCTGCTGAGTGGGTGCGTGGTCATATCGTTTGAGGAATCCGGACGCACGAAACGACTCTACGCCGTTTGCACGCCCTCACAAGGCGTCATCCGAGTCGTTCACGTCCCTTGCCCGGACTCGCGGCCGCGCCAGTGTGAGCTACTCGAGTAGCATATCGCCACCGTAGATGCCCGCATCTCCGGGCATGGCCGCGGTCAAGGCGTCACCTGACTTGCCCAGAGGTATCGGTTCGAGGCGATGTAGAGAACTTCGTTGGCGGCGACCGGCGTGCTGTACACCGGGGCCGTCATGCGCACCTTGCTCAACAGTCTCGATTGTCTGCCCGCCGCCATGATGTAGAAGTTCTTGCCGGTGCCCAAATAGACCTTCCCATCGGCCACCAGGGGGCTGCCCCAGGTTTCGTCGTTCGTCTCATAGACCCAACAGCGTTGCCCCGTCTGGGCGTCCAGGCAGTGCAGCCGTCCGGCGATGTCCGTGACGTACACCAGGCCATCCGCAACGGCGGCGGTGGAAAGGCTGCGGTCGATGTCGTCGTATTTCCAGAGTGCACCGGTACTCGTGATGTCCCCCGTCCTGGATGCCTCGATACAGTGAAGCATGCCCTTGCCCCGGCCGTGAGAGGGGTCCTGGCCGATCGCCACGTACACCCGTCCCTCGTGAAAGACGGGCGTCCCGATGATCTCGCTGGGGCCGATGTAGCTGCCGTCGTTCTTGTTGGGGCTGTTGGCCTTGCGCTTGTCGCCGTTGTAGTAAGGGATCAGTTTGCTGTCCCGGTATTTGTACGGGGCGGGGCAGCAGTCGTAAGACCATGCCTTCTGCAACGACACCGGCTTCGCCGGGGCCGTCGTCAAAGCTTCAAAGGCATAACAGATGCCGTCGGCGCCGGGGAAGAAGACGAGGGTCTTGTCGCCGACCGTTCCGGAGGAGGGGGAACCCCACTGGGTGTGCCACTGGCGCGTCCCGATCTTCTCATCATCCGTGGCCAGCAGCCGGCCGGTCTTCTTGTCCAGCACGATCAGGCTCGGGGCCAGCGGCGAGACGACCTTTTCGTGGGATTTCTCCACCCCGTTCGACGTCGCGGCATAGAGCATGTCGCCCACGAGCAGGACCGAGCAACTGGCGACGTCATGAGGACAGACTCCCAGCTCATCGATCGGATCGAAACGCCAGACGATATCGCCATCCCTGGCATTCAACTCGACCGGCGGCTTGTCCAATCCGGCCATGTACCGCGCCTCATCCGTGAAAGGTCCGGCGTTCCCGTCGCGCTGGCCCTTTGCGTCCAGGCACAGGACGTCCCCGGCGCCGGTGACAACATACACCCGGTCGCCATCGACGGTAGGGGAGGAACAGACGCCGAGGAACTGCTGTGTGAAGTGCGCGCCCTCCGGCAGGCGGGTGAGCCGCTCCGGGATCGGCAACTGCCAGAGCAGTTCTCCGCCGGCCTGATCGAAGCACTTGACCAGCCCCCCTTTGGTGAACGTGAACCTCGGATCGGCCGACAGGGTCTGGGCATCGGTGCCAATGAAGACTCTTCCGCCCGCGACCGTGGGATTGCCATAGGCAAACGCGCCCAGTCGAACCACCCATTTGATGCCCTTGGCGTTCTCGTGACTGGCCGCTTGCGCGGCGGCTCCCTCCTTGTCCGGTGTGAAGGAGTCTGGCAGACCCCTCTCCGGCGACACCATGTTCCGGCTGTTGGTCCCTCCCCATTGCGGCCAGTCCGCCGCGAGTGTGGAAAGCGAAGTGCCAAGAATCCAAAACGTGACAGCGATACGGAATATCACCCGGTCCAAAGCCAAACGTGCCACCTTATATGTCCAACCTTACGAAATCAACGGCCTCATTATACCGGGCTTGGCCGCTCAGCGTGATAGGAAATCGCGCAAGCCGCTCATCCAGCAAAGAAGTCGTGCGAGGACCCACGCAGGGCGATAGGCGAGTTGCGTAGGGCGAGCGTCCCCGCTCGACGCGACAAGAGGAAGGACCTCCACAAGACGTAGTCTCACACGAGAAGGACAAACACGGAATTTCTGGTGGCCAAACTTGCCGACGGGCAGTATGCTGTGGTGGCAGATGAGTCTCAGGATGGTCGGCAAGATGGCTTTGAAAACGAGAATCGCAACCTGGGTCGCCGCCTCGGTGCTGCTCGGCGCATGGCCAGTGCTGGCCGGGACTGCGGCCACCGGCCCGTTGCGAGTCAGCACCGTAAACCCGCGTTACTTCGCCGACGCCAGCGGCAAGGCCATCCTGCTGGTTGGCTCTCACACTTGGGGCAGTCTTCAAGACTACACGTACGCCACGCTGCCCTCGCCTCCCCCGATGGACTTCGGTGCATACCTGGCCTTCTTGCGGCGGCACAACCACAACTTCTTGCGGTTGTGGGCGTGGGAAAGCTCGTTGAATCCGGGCGCGAGACAGGGCACGATCACCTATGATCCAATGCCCTGCCAGCGTCCTGGACCCGGCTTGGCCCGGGACGGCAAGCCCAAGTTCGATCTGACGCTCTTCAACCCAGCCTACTTCGATCGCTTGCGAAGCCGGGTCGTGGCCGCGCGGGACAATGGAATCTATGTATCCGTCATGCTCTTCAACGGGTTCAGCATCGAGGGCAAGGGAAACGTGGGCGGCGATCCGTGGCAGGGACATCCGCTCAATCCGGGGAACAACCTCAATGGGGTGGACGGCGGCAGCGGCACGGCCGTCCATACTCTTGCCAATCCGACGGTCACGGCGTTTCAGGAAGCCTACGTCCGTAAGGTCATCGACACCGTCAACGATCTGGACAACGTGCTCTACGAGATCTCCAATGAAGATAGCGGCAGTCCCGCGGATACGGCGTGGCAGAACCCCATGATCCGGTTCATCAAGACCTGCGAGGCCACCAAAGGCAGGCAGCATCCGGTAGGCATGACGCAGTTCTGGCCGCAAGGCGATGAGGCCGCTCTGCTGGCGAGCCCCGCGGATTGGCTCTCGACCGGCACGAAACTCCCCAACGCCGATGGCCGCAAGGTCATCCTCAACGATACCGATCACTCCTACTTCTGGACGGGCCTGAAAGCGGACGGAGTAGCTGCCCAGCTTGCCTGGGTCTGGGAGAATTTCACGCGGGGCAATCAGTGCCTCTTCATGGACCCCTACCTCGATCCGAGCCACGACCCGGGCCGCAACGACCCCGTGGGCGGCAGGCCGGACGTCTACTGGGACGCGCTGCGCGACGCGATGGGCCGGACGCTCGCCTATGCGAAGCGCATGAATCTGGCTGCCGCAGTCCCGCACGAGGAACTCGCCTCCACCAGGTTCTGCCTGGCGGATCCAGGGAAAGAATACCTTGTTTACTTGCCTCAAGGCGGCGATGTGACGGTGGACCTCTCCGGCGTTTCGGGAGTACTGAACACGGAGTGGATGGAACCGGCGGAGGGAACCATCCTTCTCGGGGAACCGACGGCGGGCGGCAACCGGCGGACCCTGAAGGCTCCCTTCCCTGGCGACGCCGTTCTCTACTTGTGGAGCAAGTGATACCCTCTGCAGGAAGACCGACGATTGGAGGACAAAAAGGCATGTGCACCTGGAGAAGAATCTGCCTGATCGCGGCGGTGACGGTGGTGGGCGTTCGCGTCTACGCTCAAGGCGAAATCCCAACCGATTGGATCGACCCGGATACGGGGCATCGCGTGGTCCGGCTGTCACGCGAGGACGGCAGCCAGAGCTCCTACTTCCATCAAAATGAGTTCACCCCCGATGGCAGGAAGCTGGTCTTCACCTCGCCGACGGGGCTCTACACTGTGGACCTGCAGACGCGCGGGATCGAGCAGATCCGGGCGGGCCGAGGCGGCATGATCTGCGTCGGCCGCAAGACGGGCCGGGCGTACTACCTGTCGAGAGGCGAGCAGGGGACGGCTATCTATGCCGTGGACCCGAACAGCAAAGAAGACAGGAAGATCGTCGATGTCCCCAGGGGAGTTTCGATCGCCAACATCAATTGCGACGAGACGCTGGCAGGCGGTACGTTCGACCGGCAGCGGCCGCAGGGGTTCGGCGGCCCCGGCGGCGCACGCGCCCGCGGTGACGCGACCGCCTCCGGGACACCGGCCGGGGCCGGCCGGCAGCGCGGCGGGCTGCGCGAGGAGAAACGCCCGGGCTTCGGCTCCCCCAACACGGATCGCGACATGGAGCTCGTCACGCTCGATCTCAAGACGGGCGAAGTCAAAAAGTTCAACCAGAGCCGCGCCTGGCTCAATCACGTGCAGTTCTCGCCCACCGATCCATATCAGATGCTTTTCTGCCACGAGGGCACTTGGCAGCTCATGGACCGCACCTGGATCGTCCGCACCGACGGCACCGGCCTGACCAACGTCCATCCGCGGACGATGAACATGGAAATCAACGGGCACGAATTCTTCAGCCCGGACGGCCAGAGCATCCTGTACGATTTGCAGACGCCGCGAAGCCGCGTCTTCTGGGTCGCCCGCTACGACATCGAGACCCAGGTCCGGACCTGGTACAGCCTCAAGCAGAACGAGTGGTCGGTGCACTTCAACATCTCGCCGGATCAGAAGCTCTTCTGCGGCGACGGCGGCGGGCCGCACAGCGTCGCCGCGCCGGACAACGGCCAGTGGATTTACCTCTTCCGTCCGCACGTGATCCCACCCGTCACCGGCGGCGCCAGCGACCCGGCGAAATTGATCGGGAGCGGATATTTCGAGGCGGAGAAGCTCGTCAATCTGGCCAGGCACGACTACACGCTGGAGCCGAACTGCCAGTTCACCCCCGACGGCCAGTGGATCGTCTTTCGCTCGAACCTGTTCGGCCCGGCCCACGTCTTCGAAGTGGAGGTAGCCAAGGCGAAGCAGCCGTAGCCCAGGAAGCGAGAAACGCATCCAGTCCTCTGCACAGGTTTGCAGGAGGAGCCTCTCTTCGTTGGTCCCTACCTCATTGTTGTGCCATCACTTGCGGCGGCGTTTTCGGACGGCAAAGGCTTGAAATCTCCCCCTGTTTGTGACAGAATAGGCTCGTCACGGGCTTGAAATGGTGGGGAATGGGCATGAGTGATGTCACACGCATCTTGAACGCGATTGAGCGGGGGGACGCAAGAGCTACAGACGGACTCCTGCCCTTGGTCTACGAGGAACTCCGCCTGCTGGCGGCCCAGAAGCTGTCCCATGAGCCGCCGGGGCAGACCCTTCAAGCGACCGCACTGGTGCATGAAGCGTACATCCGCCTGGTTGGGGACGAGCCGCGAAGCTGGGAGAACCGTGGTCATTTCTTTGGTGCGGCGGCGGAAGCGATGCGGCGAATTCTCATAGAAAGCGCCAGGAGAAAGAAGACCCGTAAGGGACGACAGGACATGGGTGAGGTCGATCTTGACGCGGCCGATCTGCCCGTGGCGATGTCTGTGGATGCTGACGAGCTGCTCGCTCTGGACGAGGCGTTGACAAAGCTGGCCAACGCGGACGCCGTCGTGGCCAACGTGGTCAAGCTGCACTGGTTTGCCGGGTTGCCCTTGGCCAGCATTGCGGAAATCCTGGGCGTCTCGGCTCGCACGGTCGAGCGCTATTGGGCCTTCGCCAAGACGTGGCTGTACAAGGAAATCTCCGGGCAAGAGGACTCGTCCCCCGTGTAGTGTGGGAAAGGCTTGGCATCCAGCGGCAGGTTCTGTCGGTTCCTCTGCCGTCAAGCGCCTGAGATATGCGAGCGGCGGTCTTCCGGGAGGGCAGGGCACCAGTTTTTTTCGGTTTTTCTGCGTTTTGTCTGTCGGGATGCGGGCAGAACCCTCGCATTGGACTATAGAGGCACGTACCTGAAGGGCACAAAGGTGAAGAATCTTCAGAAAATACGTTCGGTCTTCTGTGAAGCCCTTGAAAAGGAGACACAGGAACAACGAGAGGCCTATCTGTCACAGGCCTGCCGAGACGATTCTGCCTTGCGGGCGGAGGTCGAGGCCCTGCTGAGGGCCCAGTCCAAAGCGGACGATTTCTTCAAAAACCCTCTGGTTGGTCCCGAAACGGCCCAGGATACGGTCTCTGAAGGGCCCGGAACGGTCATCGGGCGGTACAAGCTGCTGGAGAAGATCGGCGAGGGCGGGATTGCCGTGGTCTATATGGCGGAGCAGGCCGAGCCCATCCGCCGCAAGGTGGCCCTCAAGATCATCAAATTGGGCATGGATACCCGCCAGGTCATTGCCCGATTTGAAGCGGAGCGGCAGGCCCTGGCCCTTATGGACCATCCCAGTATCGCCAAGGTCCTCGACGCCGGGGCCACGGAGACCGGCCGGCCTTACTTCGTCATGGAGCTGGTCACGGGGGTTTCGATCACAGAATACTGTGATAAGAACAACCTGAGCACCAAGGACCGGCTGGCCTTATTCCTCCAGGTCTGCAACGCCGTGCAGCACGCCCACCAGAAGGGCATTATCCACCGGGATATCAAGCCCTCCAACGTCATGGTCACGCACCATGACGGCAAGCCCGTCCCCAAGGTCATCGACTTCGGCATCGCCAAAGCCACGAACCAGCGGCTGACGGAAAAGACGCTCTTCACCCGCTACGCTCACATCATCGGCACACCAGCCTATATGAGCCCCGAGCAGGCGGAGCTAAGCGACCTGGACATCGACACCCGTACCGACATCTACTCTCTCGGCGTCCTGCTCTACGAGCTTCTGACCGGGACCACACCTTTCAGTGAAGAAGACCTGCGCAAGGCCGGCTACATCGAGATGCAACGAGTCATCCGCGAACAAGAGCCCGCCAAGCCGTCCACGAAACTGAGTACCCTCGGCGACACTCTGACGGATATCGCCAAGCATCGCGGCTGTACCCCCGACCTGCTCCGAAAGGCCGTGCGGGGCGACCTGGACTGGATTGTGATGAAGTCCTTGGAGAAGGACCGTGCCCGGCGGTACGAGACGCCCAACGGCTTGGCCTCAGACATCCTGCGGCACCTTGAACATGAGCCGGTCCTGGCCAGAGGCCCCAGTGCGACCTATCGACTTCAAAAGCTCCTACGCAAACACAGATCGAAGGCGATCGTTGCTGTGGTGATGGCGGGGGCAATTGGTGGAGGGATCGTCGTCTTCTCCCTCTGGAGCCGTACGCAAATGCAACTTGCCAAGGCCGAGGGTTCAAGGCATCGAAGTGCCCTGTTCCAGGCCCAGCAGTCGCTTATTAAAGAAGATATAGCTGCCGCATTGGTGGACGTGAGACCTCTCGTTGTCAGCAGGCACGTGGGCCCCGAGGCACGTATGCTACACGAACGCATCCTGGCCAAGGCGAGGGAACAGGTCAGCTACTTTACTGACAAGATCGGGGCTGCCTCTGAAGACGCCGACAACTACTTTCGGCGTGCGCAACGCTATTACTACCTGAATGAGACGGACAAAGCGCTCGCTGACATGGACAGGTACACCGCCCTTGTCAATCCGCGAGAGGGCACGGATACCTACAGACGTTGGCTCAGTGCGTTGGGCGATCAACAACGGCGCTCTGGTTATGTTTTTGGGACACCCGTCAGTCTTGGACCATCCGTGAACACAATCTACGGCGAATATGGCGCGAGTGTCTCACCCGATGGTCTGACCCTCTATTTCTCTGACGGAGGACCCTTCCCGGTTCGCTCCGGAGGCTATGGAGGTGGCGATCTTTGGGTGGTCACTCGCAGAACGCTCGATGATCGATGGACGGAACCTGTGAATCTCGGAGCGACTATCAATAGTGCCTTCGCTGATGGTACGCCATATATCGCCGCCGACGGCTTGTCCCTCTATTTCGCATCAGCCCGTTCTGGCGGGTCCGCGCAACTTGATCTGTACGTCTCGACGCGGGCAGCGCGTGACTTACCCTGGGAGAAGCCGATGAATCTCGGTGAAGGTGTGAACAGTACCTTTGACGAATATTTTCCAAACGTGTCGGCGGATGGCCTGACGATGCACTTTGGCTCTCTGCGCTCCGGTGGTGGCGACATCTACGTAGCCACACGCCCAAGTAGTCACGAGTCGTTCGGGCTCGCCGAGAACGTCGGGTCCCCCGCGAACACAGCGGGTGCAGAGGAGACCTGCCCCTGGGTCTCCAGCAACGGATGTACGTTGTTCTTCACTTCCAGACGGGCAGGGTCCTGGGACATCTGGGTATCTCGGCGAGCCACAGCCGCCAAGCCTTGGGGTGAGCCCGTGAATCTGGGTCTGCCTGTGAGCACTCCTTCGGGAGGCGAGTCGGGCGCAAGTTTCGCCGCCGACGGGAGACGGTTCTTCTTTCATGGCAACCACGTGAACGGCTTCGGCAATTCGGATTTGTGGGAGGCGCGGGTCTTGCGTACGCCGGATGGCTTCCCTGAAGATGCACATACCGACGAGATTCAGCCGTTGGCAGAGCCCGCTAGCGGAAAGGAGGTGATGCCTCGCAGTGGAGAATGAGATGGGTCGTATGAACTGGTGCCACACCAGGTAGAAGGAGCCGGCGAATTCTTCGCCGCCAAGCAGAGCACTCGCCGGCCCGGCCGCACCCGGGCGATTGGTTTGCGCGCCCAGGTACAGGTGCCCGCCATTCTATCGCAAACCATGAGCCTGAACAACAATGAGGGCACGATTGTGATAGAGAAAGGATCGCATACCATGAAAAGTTATTGTACCATTTTTGGAATTTGGTTACTGATGATTGGATTTCTTGCCACCAGTGGAGACATCGCGAGCGCAGATTTCGCCTTCGGCACTCCTGTGAATCTCGGGGCCAACGTCAACAGCCCAATCAATGAGGCGTGTCCGTATCTGTCCCCCGATGGATTGACACTCTATTTCTATTCGGGGGCGACATCGGGAGTTGATGGCGATATCTGGGTTTCCACAAGGCCTTCACGTGATGCACACTGGGGGCCTAAGGTGAATGTCGGACCACCTGTGAATACGGCCAGTATCGAGGTATTCCCCATCCTTTCAGACGATGGGTTGACTCTGCATTTCGCGTCGAACCGGCCGGGAGGTTACGGCTGGTTGGACATATATGTGACGACACGCGCTACGTCGGGCGATTCCTGGAGCGAACCAGCGAGTCTCGGACCGGTCATAAACGACGTGGATGCCCAGGACGGGCATACCTTCTCGGCAGATGGGTTAACCATGTACTTCTGCTCGTGCGCCGCTTGGCCCGGTTCTGTTGGAGGGTGCGATCTGTGGGTCAGCTCTCGGTCAAGTCCTCTTGACCCTTGGGGCAAGCCGGCCAATCTCGGCCCTCTCATCAATTCGGCCGCCGCCGATTGGACGGCATGCCTCTCACGAGATGGGAGATGGCTGTTCTTCGGGTCGGAGCGCCCCAATGGGTTTGGCGGCAGCGATCTCTGGGCGACACATCGAACGGCGAAGGATGCACCTTGGGAGAAACCGGTCAATCTGGGCCCACGCGTCAACAGTGTCGCTCGCGAGGCGACACCGCACATCTCCGCAGATGCCTGCACACTGGTCTTCTGGTCCAATCGGCCTGGAGGATACGGTGGTTGGGACCTTTGGGAGGCACCGGTTGTACCAATTGTCGATTTCAACGGCGACGGCACGGTCGATGGCAAGGAAGTTTTGGCCATGGCCGACAACTGGGGGCAAGGTGAGTCGGCGTGTGATATTGGGCCGACGGCGTTGGGCGACGGCGTCGTGGATGTCAACGATCTGGCTGTCCTGGCCGAGTATGTTGGGCAGGAGGTGAATGATCCCACACTCATCGCCCACTGGGCCTTGGACGAGGCAGAAGGCATGAGCGCAGCCGACAGCGTCGGGCAAAACAACCTGATGGTGCTGGGCAATGCGGCTTGGGAGCCTGCGAGCGGCAAGGTCGGCGGGGCACTGGCGTTTGACGGCAAGGATGATTTCGCGCGGTCGGCAAAGGCTGTCCTCGATCCGTCCCAGGGGCCGTTCAGCGTGATTGCCTGGGTCAAGGGCGGGGCAGCCAACCGGGTGATTGTGTCGCAGGCGGCGGGGGCGGATTGGCTGTATCTGAACCAGTACGGCATGTTGACGACGGACCTGAAGGCGTCCGGCAAGGATGGCAAATCTCTGACTTCAAGCGCTTTCATCCTTGATGACCAGTGGCACCGTGTAGCCTTGGTCTGGGATGGCACGAATCGATCATTGCATATGGACGGAGTTGAGGTCGCCAAGGATACGCAGCCGAGCCTGGCTGCATCGAGTGGCAGTATGCACATCGGCGGCGGCAAGAACCTTAATCCTGCCACCTTCTGGTCCGGCCTGATCGACAACGTGCGAGTCTACAACCGCGCCGTGCAGCCGTAATAAGCATTCTCACGTGGCAAGTGCAGAAGGGCCGGCGGACAACGGAGCCGCCGGCCGTGCCGCAAGAATCTGCTATCTCTACTTGTCGGACGGCCTGTTCTGTCCAGGCTCCGCCGGAGGAGATGCCTGGACTTGCTGCAAGGCCTGGGCGATCTCCGGGATGTTCTGGAGCGTGGCGAACTCGCCGTTGAGGATCGTCCCATCCACATAGGCGGCAACGTCCTCTTCGGTCATATTGGCCATGACCGAACCGAAGCCCTGGGCCATCGTGTCGATGGTCGCCGATCGCGCCTGGATCGCCTGGAGTTTCGAGTCAATCGCCTGGATTTGGGCGGCGTCCCCCAGGGCCTCATAGATTTGTCGCTGCTCGGTGAGTCCTGCCTGCTGCAAGGCGATGCCGACGCGGTCATGGATGAGGAACCGCCCTGACGAGGAGACCGTCCGGCCGACATTGGAAACGTCCTGGGCGATCTTCAGGGCATCGTCCGTCCGACCGGCGGCGGACAATGCGCGTGCCTGCTCGATGGACTGGTTTCCAAGCTGCCGGATCATGCCCAGATGCTCCAGCGGCAAGGTGAACGCCGATAGCCCCAGCGAGGCGGCATCGGAGAGCCCCTCGTCGAGGAGGTAGTCACGCCGTGTCATAAGCATGCCGATGCGGTCGTCGCTGAACCGTCCCTTTGCACCGGCCTGTGCGAGGGATTGCAGTGCTCCGGCGACGTCGCCAGTTTGGAGCTGACACTGGGCGGCGTAGCAATCTCCCAGGGCATTGGTCGGGTCGAGCCGTTTCAACTCGCTCGCGTGGGCAAGGGTGGATTCATCGACCTGGCCGGCGGCGATTTGTGCACTGACCAGGGCGGAGAGTACGGCGGGGGAGTCCGGATACAACTCGGCCGCCTCCTTGAGATACTCCAGCGCGGTCGCCTGGTCCGGGGCCAGAGATGCCGCAGCGGCCCAGTAGTTCGGTTGTCCGGCGTGTTCCTGCAGGGTCCTGTCAATCGCCTCCGCCGGCACAATCTGATGCACCGCCGCGTCCAGATTCCCGCCCGAGGAGGCCAGCACCTTCCTCAGGGCGTCAAGGTCATACTTCGCGTCCTTCTTCTCGCCGGGACGTGCCGGTCCTTCCTTGTCCTTAGCGGTTGGCGTGAGCTTGTTGTCTTCTACGTTCGCCTCTTTCTCACGTCGTGTTCCGGTCGCCAGCAGGGCCCAGAGGTCCTTGATGACCTGCCGATCCTGGTTCCTCTGCTCGGTAAGCAGGACAACCGCATCCTGCAATTGGCTGACCCTTTGTCCCGCTGATTTCTCCTGCGCCCTGACCTGACGAACTTGCCGCTGCAGGTCCAGTATGGTCTGCTCGAGTCGTTCTCGTTCCGCAGCCGCAGCTTGCGTGTCTCTGCTGCCGATGGTTTTCATGGCAACCGCGAGCACGCACACCGTGACGGCAAGCAGGACGACGGCCGCGACATACATGGCTCTTCTCATAGGCAATCTCCTTGGCAATCACCCAGCTTTTTACCACATAGACGTGAGGCTGCAAAAGAAATGGGCGCGCAAAACGTGCTTTTTTTCCCAACGCGCCGGTGCGGCTGTCGGGAGTGGTTGTGCGCGAGGCAACGATTGTCGCATCCGGCGGTTGAATGACGGGGCAGACGCGACGATAATAGGTCGGTCAATAGATCGCAGGTGCCGCTTGGGCATGCGCGTGCGGCGTCACGGGCGATGTGTTTGCGGCGGAAAGGGGGGATATGGCAGGAAAAGACAGGCCAACGGCGGCTTCGGTGTTGAAGAAGGACGACCAGATTGTCACTGGGGGGGCCGGCGGATTCATTGCCGTCGCCCTGACGCGGCACTTCTTCTCGTCCTCGGCGTGTGCCTACAATGTCGAGCTCGAGAAGGACCCGAACTGCCTCGCGTTGAAGGAATCGGACGCCTACCCCGCGATGGCCGAGCGCGGCTACGGGCGGGAGGTATCAAGGGAATGCTAAGCCATGGCTGGTAAAGGAGTAACGTCAAGTCTGTTCGCCGATGCCTCGGACGCTTTCGGGCGTCGGAAGGAGGAGGGGCCTTGCGGGACCCATGTCATCCGGGTGGCCGTGGAGTCGTCGGGCGCGGACGCTGAGTTCGACTATCTCGTGCCGGAGGAGTTCTGGCCGATCGAGGTGGGCCGGCGGGTCGAGGTGCCGTTTGGCAAGAGCAACAAGTTGGAGGTGGGCTTCTGCGTTGAGTCGGACCTGCCGCCGGAGCGGTCCTTTGCCGGCAAGAGTGGTGGGGGGCGGCTCAAGTCGATCAGCCGCGTGGTGGATGGGGAGCCGTTGCTGGGCTCGCAACTGATGGAGCTGGCTCGCTGGATCAGCGATTACTATGTATGCCCGCTGGGGCAGGTGCTGTCGGCCACGGTGCCGGGGGCGGTAAAACGAGCCGCCGGCGTGAAGAGGCGGCGATATGCCTACCTGGCTGTGTCGGGCGATGAGATCCTCGATCGGCTCAAAGGGCCGAAGAAGAGGAAGCTGGTGGCGACGTTGCGGGATCGTCAGGCGGTCTCGCCGGAGTCGGCGATTGGGCTGGAGGAGCTGCTAACCGAAGCGGATTGCCGCCTGCCCGCGATCAAGAACCTTGCCGACGGGCGGATCATCCGCATCGTGGAAAAGAGGGTGCTCACGGGGTTGCCCGTCGTGCCTGCGGGGATGAGCAGCGAGGCGCGGGAGGTCACTCTGAACGAGGATCAGCGGAGTGCTCTCGACCACATGTCGCGGCAGATCGAGGGCGGGCGATTCGGCGTGACACTGCTGCACGGCGTGACCGACAGCGGCAAGACGGAGTTGTATATCCGCGCCATCGAACAAGTTGTGCGGAAGGGCAAGGCCGCCATCGTTCTGCTGCCGGAGATCGCATTGACGGCCCAGACGGTGCAGCGATTGAGTGCCCGGTTCGAGCGAGTCGCGGTGCTGCATTCGGGTCTGAGCCCAGCCCAGCGCAACCAGCAGTGGCAGAAGATCAAGGCGGGCGAGATCGACGTGGTCATCGGGGCTCGGTCGGCCATCTTCGCGCCGGTCGGCACGCTGGGTCTGGTGGTCGTGGACGAGGAGCACGAGCCGAGCTACAAGCAGGATACGGCGCCGCGATATCATGGGCGGGACGTGGCGATCAAGCGTGCCCAGCTTGCCGGGGCGCACTGCGTGCTGGGCAGTGCCACGCCGTCACTCGAAAGCCTGCACAACTGCCGGACGAAAAGGGACAGTTTCACGCTGGTGCGTCTGTCCAGACGCGTGATGGATCTGCCCATGCCGGAGATGCGGCTGGTGGATATGCGGGAGAGCAGCTTGAAGGAGAATCCGCTCGACCTGCTTAGTACGCCTCTGGCCGAGCATCTCTCACAGACGCTGGTGCGAGAAGAGCAGGCGATTCTTCTGTTGAATCGGCGGGGGTACAGCAATTTCGTGTTCTGCTCGTCGTGCAAGCACACGCTGCAATGCCGCAATTGCGACGCGTCGCTGACGTTTCACAAGTCACCGAGGCCGGCGGCGCCTATGACCACAGTCACGGGCAAACACATGGAGCACGGGTACGCCATTTGTCATTACTGCATGGCCCAGACGCTTGTGCCTCGCGATTGCCCGCTGTGCGGCAAGCGGATGACCATGATCGGGGTCGGGTCGCAGCGGCTGGAGGAGGAGCTGGGCCGCAGGTTCCCACAAGCACGCGTCGCACGCGTCGATAGCGATTCGATGGCCAGCCAGGATTACTACCGGCTGCTCACGGAGTTTGGGCAGGGGGATATTGACATCCTGGCGGGCACGCAGATCCTCGCGAAGGGGCTGCATTTCCCGAATGTCACGCTCGTGGGCGTGGTCAGTGCGGATACGTGCCTGTACTTACCGGACTTTCGGGCGAACGAGCGGACGTTCCAGTTGATCTCGCAGGTGGCGGGCAGGGCAGGGCGGTCCGAGAAAAGGGGCGTTGTGTTCGTGCAGACGTACTTTCCCGAGCAGCCGGCGGTGAAGTTCGCGATGGCGCAGGATTTCGATGGGTTCGTGCGGGAGGAGATGAAGCACCGCATGGCGTGCGATCTGCCGCCGAGCTGGCGACTGGCGATCATCGTGCTGCGGGATCAGAAGCATGAGAAGCTTGAGGCGGCGGCCAACGCGATGCGGCAGCGGCTCGGTGCCGTCGTGCAGCAGCAGCGTCTGCATGCCAAGATTCGCGGCCCGATGCCCGCTGTGATCAGCCGTATCGAGCGGTTCCACCGCATCCAGATTATCGTCCAGACGCCCGACGCCGGCGGCATGCGGCGACTGTTCAGCATCCTCCGGGCCGACAAGCCAATTCGCCCAGCCGTAAAAATTACTATTGATATAGACCCGGTCAACCTGTTATAACTTGCACTCTTTCGCCGGTGCCGTTATACTGCGTCTTTTGGCGACCGGGGCGTAGCTCAGCTTGGCTTAGAGCGCTTGGTTCGGGACCAAGAGGTCGGTGGTTCGAATCCACTCGCCCCGATTCCTCGTCACGATCATAAGCCGCGTCAGCAGCGTGGCTTCCAAATCGATGGACCGGTCTTGCCAGCTTCGGTGGTCAAATGCGTGCCACACATGTACGTCTGACCTTCGGTTGATCTACGCCTGATCTCATAACTTCTCATTGGGCCATCATCAACCGTTTTGTCGCAAGGACCTGCAATCTCCGTCAATGTCGGCCGCTCCGAAGAGTTCGGTGAGTGTATCCACAAGTGTTTCCACCGCCGCTTGGATAGCAGGCGAGAGACAATCACCCATTCTCATTCTGCCGGCCTGAATTCCTATCACGTACACATCGAGCTTCTTCTCCCGACGGACCACATCGATTGATAGATGGAGAGAAAGGGCGTGAGTCGAGAAGGCGAATCTGCGGATTTGGTCTGGCGCACAGACGCGTATCTGTCCCGGACAACCGCCGAAATCGACAGCATCCACGATCAACAGGACATCCGGCGAGGCGTCCAGAATAGAGCGGATATGATTCTCCGGCGTGGCGCCGGCATCGATCACTCTTGCTGACACCCTGCCTGACAGACGCTCACACACAAGTGGACCGGCGGCGTCATCGCCTGTCAGCGTGTTCCCCACTCCGAGGATCACCACCCTCGAATCTCGCCATTTTGCGAGGGACTCCAATAGCTGCCGGTCAGCCCCCATGATGTCACAGCCGGATGTTCAACTCGTACTTGCATTTCGGGCAGAGCATACGCATGAAATCTCTCGTTCGGACCCCCGCAACCTGGGACGACGCTACGTCCGGACGCTCCTTCGACAATTCGTCGCTCTTGGCGAGCAGCAGCGATGGATTCGCATAGGCCAGCGGTCCCAGCCTCTCACAGAGCCAGACAAGATGCTTCTTTGTCCCGATGACGGCGTCGCATCTCTCGCATCGCTGCAATTCATGTTCGTGGGTTTCCGTCATGCTCTGCCTGTCGAGGCCCGCCAGGTCCCACTGGTTTGACAGCTTGATCCCTGTCTGCGTCGTGCAACTGTCGCAGCAGTTGCCACAGAAGATACATGTGTCGTATCGCAAGGTGATCCGCCGCATCGGATGGTCGCCGTTGGGCTCATCGACCAGCGTCAGGGCACTTGTCGGACAGACGTTGACACACGCTCCGCAGCCGACGCACGTATCCGAGTCAAACTCCGGCTTGCCACGATATCGCTCGGGAACCACACAAGGCTCGGCCGGAAACCGTGTCGTGAATCGCGGCGATAGGACCGCCGTCACGGCTTCCTTCAACTCTCGCAGTTTTGGTAGACGCACGTTTGCACTCCCATTCCCGCCATGCGATACGAGATCATGACTTCTCTTTCTTGGCCCGCTCGGCGTACTTATCGACGACGGTCCCTTCCCATAGTGGAACACCCGAGGCGTAGGCCCCTTTGGCGATGGCGTGCGCTGCGGTCGGAGAGGTCACGAGAACGAACACCGCACAGATGATCGCTTTGGCAGCCATCGCGCCTGTGCCGTTGGCAATGGCCACGCCCACCAGGAGGAACACCGTACCGAGCGTCACACATTTCGTGGAGGCCTGCAGACGATTGTAAACATCCGGGAAGCGGACCAGCCCCACACATCCAAAGATGTTGAACAGGATCCCCACGGCTATCAATAAGTACCCAATCACATCACTCATCGAAGCTCCTGCCCTCCAAGAATTTCGCCAGTGCGATCGTCCCAATGAAGCTCAGCAGCGCCCACGCGAGGGCGACGGTCAGGTAGAAGTCCTGGCCTGTGGCAAGGCCGAGCAAGCCGCAGAAGCCGACGACGATGATGCCCAGGATATCGATCGCCACCGTCCGATCGGGCGCGCTCGGTCCCCGGCCAATTCGATACAGACACATGAAACAGCATGCACACAAGCTGATGTAGAATATCTGCATTAACACCTGCATAGGCGCCTCGCGTCACTCAAAGATTTTGTGGAGGAACCACTCGAACTGGCGGGCGATGATCTGCGTCGCCTGCTCCACATCGTCGGATTTCACATTGATCCAGTGAACGTACAGGAAACCATCCTCGGTCAGATCCACCGTCAGGGTGCCGGGGGTGAGCGTGATCGAATTGGCCAGGGCAGTGATCGCTGAATCAGTCTTGAGCTCCGTCTTGATCTTCACGATCCCGGGCCGGATGGGCATCGCCGGATGCAGGGCCCGGTAGACCACGTCCAGATTGGCCTTCACCATGTACCCCAGGAACACCGGCACGTAGACCAGGAACCAGAACACACGCACCGGCGAGATGAACACGTGATGCTCCTTCGGCAGGATCTCATGGAACAGAACCGCCACGAGGAATGAGGCGATCAGCCCGGCAATGACAACCTGCAGATCAACTCGACCCTCTACAAACGGCCAGGTCATGAAAACCCATACGATGAATGCCAGAACGAAATAGATCGGTCGCCGCATCGGGTGACACCTCATCTTCTCACAGATTGGCCACTTTCATGGCGTGGCCGACGCCCTCGACTAATGCATCCACAGCCGGCTGTAGCACTGTGACCCTCAGCGACGGCACCAGGACCAGCAGACTCATCAGCAGGCACAGCGTCGCGAGGAATAACATGGCCACCAGCATCGAGCCTTTGTTCTCGCGGGTATTCCGCAGTTCCTCGGGCAGATCGCCGAGAAATACATACCGCTGGACCTTCAGGAACGACAGCAACGTCACGAGGCTGACGACCACGGTGACAGCGGCGAGGCCGAAGAAACCGGCTTGGACGGCGGCAATCACCAGGATCAGCTTGCTCCAGAACCCATTGAACGGCGGCACTCCGGCGATGGACGCCGAGGCAATCGTGCACGCCGCCCGCGTGTAGGGCATCCGCTCGACCAAACCGCCCATCTTCTTCAGTTGCCGCGTCCCGGTCGCCATCTCCACGGAGCCGCTCGTCAGGAACAGCAGGGACTTGAAGACGGCGTGATTCACCAGGTGGAACAACCCGCCGAGGATCGCCAGCGAGGCCCACACGGGGTTCCCCCGTTTTGCGAGGATCAGCGCACCGATGCCGATCCCCAGGACCACGTATCCCATCTGGGAGATGCTGTGGTAGGCCAGCAGCCGCTTGAAATCCCATTGTCCGACCGCCAGGAAGACGCCGACGACCATGCTCAGAACGCCCAGGGCGATCAGGACCCAGCTCACCGGGACCGACACACCGAACACATTGAAGATCAGCCGGGACAGTGCGTAGACCCCGAGGGCCTTGATCAACACGCCGGACAACATGGCCGAGATGGGCGCCGGCGCGGAAGGGTGCGCATCCGGCAGCCATGCGTGGAACGGGACCAGGGCGGCCTTGAGACCAAACCCGGCGATGAACAGACTCATGGCAAATGCGAGCCCTGCATTGATACCCGTCTGCTGGATGGCTCGTGCGGCGTAGGCCATGTTCAGAGCTCCCGTGTTGCCGTAGACCAGTGCGATGCCCAGCAGGATGAACGAGGACGCGACACTGCCCAATACCATGTACTTGAAGGACGCTTCCAGCTCCTCGTGCTCGCACCCGAATCCCACCAGAGCATAGGATGCGATGGAAGCGACCTCGAGGAACACGAAGAGGTTGAAGATGTCGCCGGAGATGACGACGCCGTTCATACCCGCAACCATTAAGAGGAACAGGCTCAGGTACTTTGGCTTGGCGGTGTATTGCTCCATGTACCGGACGCTGAACAGCATGGCGGCGGCGCTGACGACGTTGATGGCCAGGAGCATCAGCGAGGTGAGCCCGTCGAGCACGAGCACGATGCCGACCCGGCTCGACCAGTTGCCGACCTCGTAGACGCCGGTCTTGCCGACGCAGGCAACGGCCAACGCGAGCAGGGAGATGGTCACGAGGTTGGCCAGCAGCGTGGCCAGGGCTTTGCCTTTTCTGCCGAAGACCGGGAGGATAAAGGCCATGACCAGGGGCACCACAACAAACGCAGGCAGCACTCGGATCATCCTCTGAGCCTCCTGATTTCCGTGATGTCGAACGTGCCGTACTTATCATAGATCCGGATGCAGATCGAGATCAGCAGCGCCAGGGAGCCAAGGCTGATCACGATGGCGGTCAGCACCAGGGCCTGGGGCAGTGGATCGACAGCGCTGTTGATGAAGTGTGCCGTGATGCGTTCAGCGCCGGCTTGAAGGTCTCCTCTGCCAATGATGGGCGCCGTGCCGCCTGCGCGATATCCGAGCATGATCAGGAACAGGTTGACGGCGTATTCCATGATGGCCAAGCCGATGACGATCTTGACAAGGTTCTTCTTCACCACGGCACAATACAGACCGATCATGAACAACAGAAGACACAACGCATACAGCATGGGTCCTACTCCTGTCCGGCGACCGGGCTCTTGCCGTCGCCACCTGCATCCGGGCGTTGGAAATCCTTGCGAAAAGCCGATAGCGCGAATATGGCCAAGAACAGCGATGCGCCGACTTTGAGGCCGATGGCGATATTCGATAGCGGGATCGTGCCCGCACTGACCAGATGCAGGGCCTGGCCGGGCAAGTACTTCTGGTAGAGGAAGTTGACGAAGAAGGCGCCGCCAAAAACGAGTCCCAGGATCGCAACGGCCGCGAACAGGAATGCACCGAGGCAATCCAGTTTGGATGCGAGAGGGATGGGCAGGTTCTTCTCCACGAATTCCCGGCCGAACGCGAGCATCAGCAGCACGTAGGAGGAGGCCAAAATCACGCCGCCGGCAAAGCCGCCTCCCGGTGTCAAGTGCCCAAAGAGGATGACATCGATGCCAAAGAGGAAGATGAGCACCTTCACCCACCCGCTGATCGTCTTCACGATAATGGTCATTCCTTTCATGCGTCAGGCTCCTCAAGCCGCTTGCGGCTGCGCGTCCTCAATATGACAGTCGCCCCGACGATCGCGGTGAACAGGACCGTGGCTTCACCCAGCGTGTCATAGCCACGATAGTCCAGAATCACGCCGGCAACGAGGTTGGCAGCCCCCGTGTCGGTCAACCCTTTCTCGATATAGGTCTGAGAAGGCGCGTCAGGCACTTGGGCGAAGATAGGCGTCCCAAAGGGCGGCAGAGTCTCGAAGACCTTGATCCCCGCCAGGAAGATCACGAGCAGGATCGCCACGGACACGACCATTCCGAAGAACTCCCGGTCGCCGGTCAGGAAGGTATGGTCGCGCGAGATGGTCGCACGAATCAGGATGATCAGGCCGAGGACTTCGACCACGATTTGCGTGATGGCGATGTCGGGTGCGTAGAGGAACAGGAACATCAGCGCCCCCCCGAACCCGATCGCCCCGACACAGATCACGGAGCTCAGAAGGTCCTTCGTCTCGACCGCGATGATCGCCGCAATCACCATGAAAAACAGGAGGATGTAGAATATGGCCATGTCGCCCTCACCAGATACCACAGACCACAAACAGCACGATCAGCAGCCCGAGCGTGACCCAGGTCAAGTAGGCCGGGAGGATTCCGCTGTGCATCCATTTGAGCATCCCGGTCAAGACCAGCCCCACTCTGCCGCTCTGGTTGTACAAGTCGAAATAGCCGCTCTCCTGGCCCTTGTACATCTGCCGCAGACCACCCATCGAGGAAATGGTCTTGTAGAAATGCGTGCCCGGGATGATCATCTCATCATTGGGCTGTATCTCTCCGCACGTCCAGGTGGGCACTTCGCGGACTTTCTTGCGGAATGCAGAGACGGCCAGGATGCCCACACCCACAGCTATGCCGATCAGAAGAAGTCCCGTAGCCAGTTGCGAGTTCCAAGCTCCAATGAAGATCGCCGGATCGGCGGTTATGCCGAGAGCAGGCAGAACGAACTGGTATAGCGGGACCGTGTAGAAGATGCCGAAGAACACGCACAGGGACGCCAGAACAAGCATTGGGAACGTCTGCAGAGCTGCAACTTCTTTGGTTCCTTTGAGGCGGTCGGGCAGACGGGACAGAAAGACGGAGTGCAAGATCTTCACGAAAGAAGCCAGCGTCAGCGCACTGCCGAACATGGCCGCCACGAGCCAGAGCGGCCACAGCGCGGCCTCCGTGCCCGTGCGGGTCGTGCCCATCTGCACGACGCCCTGGTAGACCATCCATTTGGACGCGAACCCGTTCAGGGGCGGTATGCCCGAGATGCTCAGCGCCGCGATCAGACAGGCTACGAAGGTCAGCGGCATCTTCTTGCCCAAGCCGCCAAGCTCATCCAGTTCGGCTGTCCCGGTCGCCTCCTCCACGGCGCCCCCGCAGAGGAACAGGCAGGATTTGTAGATCGCGTTATTCAGCATGTGAAATACGCCGCCAGCAATGCCCACCGGTGTCAGCGTCGCGATACCCAGAATCATGTAGCCGACCTGACTGATAGCGTGATAGGACAAGAGTTTCTTGAGATTGTGCTGGACCATCGCAATCATCACGGCGATCACGATTGTGCCCGCTCCGATCACCGCCAGCACGATGCTCAGCGGCCCACCCTGCAGCACGAACATGCGCGTGACGACAAGGACAAGCAGATAGATGCCGAGCAGCTTGTCGAGCGCGGCAGGCAGCAGCGCCATCACCGAGGCCGGGGCGTATTCCCCGCCGGCGGGCAGCCACGTATGCAATGGCATCGCGCCAGCCTTTGTGATCGCCGCAAGCATCAGCAGCAGGAAAGAGATGATCTGCAGCGACGATGTAGTCGGCAGGTGGATCTCTGAAATGACAAACGTCCTTGAGAGCGCCCAGACCATGCCGATGCCCAGCAGGAAACCCGCATCGGAAGCCCCGATCATGGCGAAGCTCTTGGTGGCCGCGAAGTTCGAGTGCTTTCCCCCCGTGCTGATGAGAACATATAGTGACGCGGTCACGATCTCCCAGAAGATCAGCAGGAACAGCAGATGGTCGGTAAGCAGGATCCCGGCCGACCCGCCGACGGCCAGCAGAATGGAACCGTAATACTCGTTGGCCCGGTCCACCGCCGCTCGCGACTTGAGCGAGTACAAGGTAATGAGGACGCCGAAACCCATCGCGAACATCAGGATGAAGGACCCCAGCGGTGTCGCGGCCAGGAGCAGATCGAGTCGAAACTCGCCCAACGCCAGGATGGGCCACTCGTACGTCGCCTTCTCAAGCCGGAAGATTTGGATCGAAAGCACGAATGCAACGGTCGAAATGACCGTCGTCGCCAGCTTGAACAAGGGCTTCCCCCATCTTGGCAGGAACAACAGGGCGAAACCGAAAGCCAGAGGCAGGAAAACCGGATACAGTAGGATTCTGTCCAACTTAGAGCCCCTCCAACTTCATCTCCGGCGCACCGAGGTCTTTCCTGATCCGGGCCGTTTTCTCCCGGCTCAGCCGTAGCAGCTCTTCATCATCGTGGATTACCGCATTGTGCCCGTCCACCACGGCGATGCGTTCCGTGCAACTGTAGCAGGGATCCACGGCGGCCAAAGTCAACGTAACATCGGCGATGTCTGCGCCGATGCACGAGGCTTTGAACGACGGCACGTTGACGTAGCTCGGCGCCCTGATCTTGTGCCGGACGGGGCGATTGCCACCATCGCTCCGCACGTAGTGGAACGTCTCGCCGCGAGGGGCCTCGGCGTGCCCGCAGCCTTCCCCGGGCGGTATTTCTTTGACATCCACGGCCACAGGGCCCTTGGGCAGCTTCGCGAGAGCCTGCCGGACCATCTTGATCGACTCAAAGGTCTCCAGCAGGCGGACCACCGCCTTTGCAAAGACGTCCCCTTCGGGCTGACTGATGACCTTCCAGTCCAGATCGGCGTAGGCGGCGTAAGGATCATCATGCCGGACGTCGATGGCAATGCCGCTGCCGCGAGCCGTCGGCCCCGTGACGGCGTACTTGATGCCGTCCTCTTTTTTCAGAATCCCAACGCCCTTGAGCCGGGCGTGCAGAACCGGATCATCCAGCACTGCCTTGGTCAGCATCTCGGTTTTCTTCTCGATCTGGTCCAATTCCTGAAGGATCTTCGGCTTCAACTCGTCGGGAATATCCTCCCGGCAGCCGCCGACCTTGACGTTCCCGTAGTTGTTCCGGTTGCCCGTGATTTCTTCGAGCAGATCGAGCACGGGCTCACGGTACTTCCAGGCCCACATGAAGACCGTGTCGTAGCCGATGAAGTGTCCCGCAAGACCCACCCACAACAAGTGACTGTGGATACGCTCCAACTCGTTGATGATCGTTCGCACGTACAGAGCCCGCTCCGGTGGCTTGACGGCGGCGATTTCCTCCACGGCCTGAACATAGGCCAGCGGGTGCGAAGCCGAACAAATCCCGCAAACGCGCGAAACCAGATAAGGCACCTGGTCGAACTGCAGGGTCTCGCTGAGTTTCTCGATACCCCGGTGGTTGTAGGAAAGCCGCACGTTGATGTCAGTGACTTTCTCGCCCTCCACGGTCAACTGGAAGAACTCCATCTCCTCTTGGAGCGGATGGAACGGGCCGACCGCCAGAACAGATTTTCGCAATGGCTCTTTCATGTCTGCACTTCCTTCCGCAGGGGATACACGCCCTCGGGCCAGTCATCCGCGAGAATCAGTCGCTGCAGATTGGGGTGGTTGCGGAATCTGATTCCGAGTAGATCGTGCATCTCTCGCTCGATCCACTCGGCGCCGGGAATCAGCGGCGTGATGGAATCGAGCTCAGGCACCTCACGGTCCCGAATGAAGGCCTTGACCGTGACGACACAGCCAGACTCGTCATCCGAAAAATGATGCAAAACCTCGAAGCAGTCCTGGGCATCGATCCCCGTCGAGATCACGAACCGCAATCCAAGCTCGCTGAACAGGAACCGACAGACCTCGTAGACATGTTCGGATTCGCACGGCAGGAATATGCGATTGTCCGCCTTGCGGTCGATGCCCGTGAGCCTATCCCGGATCTGCGACAACTGTCTGTCCAACTCGTTCTGTTGCATATTTCTCTTTCGGTTGCAGTGCTGAAAGCGCCTTGACCACCCCCATGATCATCGCCTGTGGCTTCGGGGGACAGCCCGGCACGTAAGCGATGATGGCATTGGGATCAACTTCCCTGATGATGTTGTCTACGGGGCCGGCGACGTGGTATGCCCCTTCGAAGATCCCCGTCCCGCATGCACACGCACCCATACAGAAAACGACGCACGGCTTGGCCGTCTGCCGGTAGACCTCCTGCAGGCATTTGGCCGCCTGCCGCGTCCCCACCCCCGTCACCAGCAGAGCGTCGGCATGGCGGGGCGAGCCCACCAGCTTGATCCCGAATCGCTCCACGTCGAACTTCGGCGTCAGCAGGTTCACGATCTCGATATCGCAGTTGTTGCACGCGCCCGTGTTGACGTGAAACACCCAAACCGACTTCTTCAACGACCACAACTGTAGACGATTGATGATTGATGATTGATGATTGACAATTGACAAAGCAGTCCGGGCCTCCTCTTCAATAATCAATGATCCATTATCCATAATCAATTCTAAAGCCACGCGATGCCGTAGTAGTTGCCGACCATCGCCAGGATGACCGCGGCGGCCAGCGCGGTCCCGCAGTAGTGCCAGAAGAACCGCATCGCCTGGTCGATACGGACGCGAGGGTTCGTGTTCTTGATCAGGATCACGAGCACGAGGACCAGCACGTACTTGCCGATCCCCCACAGAAGCGACCACCCTGACAAGTCGATGCCACCGAGGAAGACGACGACCAGAAACAGCGGCAACGCGACGAGCATCATGGCCTGCATCAATCTCCAGACGGCCAACAGGGCCCCGGAGTACTCGATCATGACGCCGCTGGCGACTTCCGTCTCCGACTCGGCGATGTCGAAAGGCACGAACCCGAGCTTGGCCTGAACGCACAGCAGCGCCACGATGAATGCCAGGAGTCCCGATATGCTCAGGACCGGTGCATGCCGTGAGATCGCGGCCAGACTCAATTGCTCGCCCGGTTCGACCAGGCCCGCCGTCTTGATGATTACAACAAGGAGAGCAAGCACGAGCGGCAGCTCGTAACCGAGCACCAGCTTCATCTCCCGGCTCGCCCCAACGGCCGCGTGCGGGCTGCCGCTGGCACTGCTGCCGAGGATCAGGGCCAACGACGGCAGGACCATCAGGTATATCGCCACCACAATGTCACCGACGTAGGTGATCCGAGCCGTCGCGAGCCACAACATCGTGGACAGCAGCAGGACGCCGGAAAAACCGGCCAGCGGCGCCAGGACGAAGACCGTCCGCTGTGCATCCTGCGGGATCAAGATCTCCTTACCCATCAGCTTCATCACGTCGGCCACTGGCTGATAAACCGGCGGTCCCACGCGGTACTGCACGAGAGCACTGACCTTGCGGACCAGCCACGAGGCGAGCAGGCCCACCGCCAGCGTGAACACGAAGCCCGGGAAGATCAGAATCCAAGACAAGTCTTGCAGTGCATCGGTCATTTCCCGGCCCCTTGCTTGTCCCTCAGGAACGGTTTCCAGGTGCTGCCGTCCGCGACCGCGACCATGATGCTCTCCACGACCTCAACCAGACCATCGCCCGGCTGGACTTCTCTGTAGTCGACGCTGCCGTCCTCACAGGTCCGAACGCACAGGGGCTTTTCCCCGGTCTCCAGCCGGCCCTCACAGAGGTCACAGACACTGCTTGCAAACGGCATGAGATCGGCGTAGATGGTCCCGAACGGACAGGCGATGGCGCACGTGCCGCACCCCGTGCAGAGCATGTTGGCCCGCTTGAGCACGCCCGCGTCATTCGCCTCACTCGGGATCTTCTCCAATGCCCCGCGGGGGCAAGCGGCCACGCACGGGGCGCTCTCACACCGCCGGCAGATCAACGAGAAGCGAATCATCTCCAGCACGGCGTCGAATCCCTTGTTCTCAGGATGATGCTTGTACGAGCACCGGATGCGGGATTGCCCCTGTGGTGTCATTTTCGCCAGATCAAGAATCAGCTTTGCACTCATGTCCTTGCGGCTCTTGCTGCGTCTCATGTCATTCCCAGATGTTCGGGTACCTGCTTATCTGCTCGTAGGTGAAGACCGGCCCGTCTTTGCAGACGTAGTATCGGCCGAGCATGCAGTGCCCGCACTTGCCGAAACCGCAGCTCATGTTCTTCTCCATCGAAAGGTAAATGCTCTTGGGATCGAGGCCAAAGTCGAGCAGGCTGATGGTCACGAACTTCATCATAATGGGCGGGCCGCAGACGACGGCTACAGCATTGGCGATATCCACGTCCTTGCGGTTGAGGATCGTCGTGACCACGCCCACATGGCCGCCCCAATCGCCGTTGGCCTTATCGACCGTCAGCTTCATGTCCACGCCCTTGAGCTTCTGCCAGTCGCCAAAGAGCGCCTTCTTGTAGATGAAATCGTCCTGGGTTTTCGCTCCGAACCGGCAGACCATGGATTTGAAATCCCCGATGCGGTCCACGAGCGTCAGAAACAGCGACCGGATCGGAGCCAAGCCCACGCCTCCACCGATGATGTAGACGTGCTTGCCGGCGAACTCATCCACGGGATAGCCCTTGCCATAGGGGCCGCGGAGGCCTACGCGCTGGCCTTTGCCGCACTCATGGAGCAACCCCGTGATCCGGCCCGCTTTCATGATGGTGATCTCCATCCTCTCCACCATGGTGGGTGACGAGGAAGGTGTGAACGGGGCCTCCCCCTCCCCCGGCAACGTCAACTCGACAAACTGACCCGTGTCGAATTTGAACTGCGTGTCCGGCACGATCACAAAACTCTTGATCGTGGGCGATTCTTCGACCGTCTCCACGATCTCGGCATTCACCGGCTGGTAAAGGTTGCGCATCATGTGGCGGCTTTCACGACCTTCTGCCCCTTGGCCAGAAGCTCATCATTCAGCTTCTTCAACACTGTCCGAATATCGACATCCCCGGTCTCGGCATCAACGCAGCGGCCGCAGCCCACGCACATGTCGATTCCATACCGCTCGAGGAAGTAGGCAAACTTGTGCAGGAGTCTGTGTCGCAGCCTGTCCCCAAGCATCTTGCGCGGGTTTGCCCCTCCCGCCACTTCTGCGTGGCCGATCCGCATGCAACTATCCCACATCTTCATTTTGGCGAAGTAGTCCCGTTGCTTCGTGTCGTACAGATAGAAACAGTGGCACGTCGGACAGATGCGCGTACATGCC
>Ga0315274_10000670_pt1 | contig 53090 bp, 48 predicted proteins | sample YL17G02_20_MG_FD_203700 | JGI IMG/M metagenome (GOLD analysis project Ga0315274, IMG submission 203700) | Sediment microbial communities from Yellowstone Lake, YNP, Wyoming, USA - YL17G02_20 | ecosystem: Environmental > Aquatic > Freshwater > Lake > Sediment | place: USA: Wyoming | collected... | reverse complement strand
TTCTTGTCTGTTCCTGCCCAGAGTTGCTGGAAGTAGTAATTCTCACACGAACCCTGTATCACTTCTATAGTATCCAGCAGGCTCACGCCCGTATTGACCATTGTTGCCATAATACGCATGCTGCGAGTTACGAGCGTGTCGACAAACATCGTGCCAAATATAGGTATGTGGATTTTTAGAAAATCTATCACCCGTCGACCCATTAGCGTCCCAGCCCAGTAATATAATCCCACCGATGCAAATACAATCGTCGTCAGAATAATCGTCATTGCCTGGAAATCCCCCAATATCTTGCTGAAATTCACAAGTATTTGAGTGATTTTGGGAAGGGCAGCACCTCTGGATTCATAGATTTTCATGAATCTCGGCAAAACAAAGAACATCAGCGTCCCTGTTGCCACCACAGCCATCACCGCTATTATAATTGGATACGTAAGGGCTCCTTTGATACGCTTGCGGGTTTCGAATTCAAAGTTTAGATAACTGCTAAGCACCTCGAGCATTTCCACCATTTTACCGGATGCTTCTGAAGCCCTGACCATACTGATAAACATCGAACTGAAAGCCTTTGGATATACACTCAGCGCCTTCGAAAAATTTTCACCGCCCTTGACCGCCTCTGCCACATCCATAATTATCATTTTGAGTGTACCTTCTTCGGATTGCTCTGCAATAGCATCAAGAGCATCACTGAGTACCACCCCGCTGTCAAGCATTACCGCTAATTGCGTCGTGAACAGTATCAGCTCTGTCTGTTTTACCTTCACCGCATAGAACTCTTGAGCTCTATTTCGTGACCGGCCCCTCATATACTCCTGTTGTATTTGGGAATCGACAGACTTCTGTTTCTTCCTTTCCTCTACAAAATCAGGTTTTTCTGCTGTATTTGTTGCCGACACACTCATTTATTTGCTTTCCAAACTCCTATTGCCTATCATCTGTTACTCGCTATTCTCGCTGTCCATTGTTGGGGCTGTTCTCAACACTTCCTCGATTGATATTATTCCCGCCTTTACCTTTTCAATACCATCTAATTGAAGAGGAACCATTCCGTTTCGCAGTGCTTCGGTTCGCAGTTTCTTAAGACTCGCCCGGTCATTAATCATTTCCTTGATTTCATCATCAGGCACAAACAGCTCATGTATGGCAATTCGGCCGGCACAGCCGGTGTTCCTGCACTTCCCACAACCCACACCACGGTAAAATTTCTCAACTTCACCACATAAACTCTTTACCGCTTTTCTAATACTGCTGGCAGGCTCATACTCCGTCTTACAAGCCGGGCATATCTTACGTACCAGACGTTGTGCCAAAACAGCAATCAGTGAAGCACTTAAAAGGTAAGGGGCAACGTCAAGGTCCAGCAAACGCGTCACAGCACCAGGCGCATCGTTCGTATGCAATGTTGACAGAACCAAATGACCCGTTAGTGCTGCCTGCACAGCAATATTTGCTGTGGCCTTATCTCGAATCTCGCCAATCATTATGATATCAGGGTCTTGTCTTAACAAACTCCGCAATGCCGTCGAAAATTGAAAACCCGAACCTTCGCTAACCTGAAATTGATTTATCCCTGCCATATTGCACTCTACAGGGTCTTCAACTGTGCAGATATTAACCTCCTCGCTGTTTAATTCAGCCAGCGCAGCATAAAGAGTGGTATTTTTCCCCGAACCGGTTGGCCCTGTTACCAAAACTATACCGTTTGGAGATTGTATTACTTTCCTGAATAGCCGCAGGTTCTCGTAGGTAAATCCGAGAGATTCAAAATTAAAGAGAATCTTCTGTGGGTCAATAATTCTGATAACCACCTTTTCACCAAAATTGCACGGCATAACCGACACGCGTAAGTCAACCGGTCTGCTTTGCATTAAGACATGGATACCGCCGTCTTGAGGCAGTCGGCGCTGAGCTATATCCAATTCAGCCATTATTTTGATACGTGAAACAATCGCAGAATGCATCTGATAGGGTGGACTCATCTTTTCATAAAGCTTGCCGTCGACTCTGTATCGGACACGTAGTTTCTTGTCGTTCGGTTCTATATGAATGTCGCTGGCATTTTCCACCACAGCGTTGTAAAGAAGGTAATTAACCAGTTTAACAACCGGCGATTGGCCCGCTATTTCTTCGAGGTCGCTTATTTCCGCTTTATACTTGTCTACCAGTGAAAAGTCTTCCAGTCCTTTGTCATCGATGATATCGTCAATGACAAAGACATTTGCCGACGGCAAATATGTCCCCAGTGTGGCCTTGATATCCTTTGTCGTAGCGCAGACTATCTGCACCTTACAGCCGCTTATACGCTCTATCTCATCTATCAAAAATACGTTTGTCGGCTCGCTCACCGCCACCGTAAGCTTATCTCCAACCTTAAACAGTGGTAGGATGATATGTTCTTCGAGAAATTCCCTCGGCAAAGTATCGAGCACTTTTGCATCGCATATCTTCGGACTAACTTGGGCATAAGGCACATCATACGCCTCAGCAAGCGCCGAGGCTATCTGATTCTCCGTGCAATAATTCATCTCGACCAAAAGCTCGCCAAGCAGCTTGCGATGCCCCTTTTCTTTCTGCTCAGCAAGAGCATTTTCAATCTGCTCCGCTGTAACAACACCATGCCCTAACAGCAATTGACCAAGCTGCATCTTGTTTTCCGCTACTATCCGACCCATAACACTTAATCCTTCCTTAGTATCCCGTATTTCAATTATCAGCAATCAATCGATATCTGTTCTTTACGCAAAACTCTTTACTGCCTCGGCAAGTTCTGCGTAGCACTCGAATTCATTTTCGAGTCGGGTAACTTCCAGAATTTTCGTGAGAGTTTCATCAAGTCCAGCCAATCTAAGCTGGCAGTCGTTCTCGTTGCAGTAATCCCGCACACTCAACAATTGTTCCAATCCCGCACTGTCAATAAACCCTACATCGCTCATATCAAGTACAATGCCCCCTTTTCTGTCTTCGCCAGAAGACAAGGGGGTAATCGTATTTTGGAACAGTTCGATAGAGTCGCTGTCCAATTCGCCTTGCAGTTCCACAACCGCAACATCGTTATAGTTTTGTGTTTTAATCTTCATCTGACTAATTCCCCCACAGCAGCAGTGCCATATTCTGATAAATTACCGTTTCCATAAATTTCAGCAAGTCCCTCTTGCATAATATCCCAGAGTTGATGAACATCGCTGTTGATAAATACCATCCCTACTTTCTCGTCAAACTGTGTGCCTAATCCCTTTTCTATTTCAGTTCGTGCTTCTTCTACAGTCATAGCGTCCCTGTAAGTGCGCTTCGATGTCATTGCATCAAAACTGTCCGCCAGTCCAACAATTTTGCCCACCAGTGGTATCTGCCCGCCCACTAAACCGTTGGGATAACCCTTGCCGTCGGCTCGCTCGTGGTGACACAATACACCAGGCACAATATCACGCATCTGTTTTATTCCACTTAAAATACCTGCCCCTATCGATGGATGTTTCCTTATGTCGTTCATCTCTTGCTCAGTCAGCTTGCCTTTCTTACGCAACACCGCGTCGTCTACTCCCATTTTCCCTATATCGTGCAGTAATCCAGTCAAATAAATCTTGTGTATCTGTTCTCCTTTTAATGGTTCTTCTCCGTCTATTCTCTCGGCAATCCATCGAGAGATAAACGCGACCCTTTCAGAATGGCCGCGAGTATATGGGTCCTTCGCATCAATACTGCTTGTTAATGCTTTTAACGAACCTATAAATAATTCTTCGAGGTCCTTGAATAGTCTGCCGTTATCGATAAAAATAGCACATCCGTTAGCCACCGAATTAAACAGTTTCGCATCCGTGCTGTCGAAGTCCGGCTTGTCGATTCTGTTTATCGCGACCATCAGGCCTATTATGGAGTTGCCATTTTGTGCTTCCTCCGCCCCCTTGCTTCCTTCGGAAGAAGGAAAGGGGGTTCCCGTTTTCCCTTTGCCCCAAAAAGGCACCGCAATAATACTTTTTATGTTCCCCGGCCAATTATATTTGAAATGCGAATCCACTTCACTGTCCAGCAATGCTTCGTGCCCGCTGTTTATTTCCTCAACTAATCGGTTTTTTAAAATACCAGCCATTTGTTCATTCACATCTATCAACCCTAACCCCGCAGACAAAACCAGCCGCTTCTCGCTCTCTATGGTCTTTTCCAGCAGTATTGCCATACCCTCGACACCGACAATATCGGCTAAGCTGTCACAGGCCATCTGAAGAAAAGGGGCATCTGGTTCAGTAATTTTCATATTTGTGCTGAGTTTGTGAAGCAGCACCAGTTCCTCGTAGGTTTGCGCCAGTTCATTGCTGACCATTTCAATTTGTTTCTCGGCTTGCCCCGCCGCTTGAAAATTCTCTGCCAAAAGCCCAAGCATCTCGCTCGTTCCTCGTCCCTCGTCGCTCGTCCCTCGTCGCTCGTGGTCCGAGTCAATCAAAGCTGCTCCAACAGCTTCGCCGTCCGATTTCAGAACAACAGCTAAAACTTGATTGCCTTCGTCAAATCGGCAAACTTGCGCCTCTGTCTCGGCACCACTTCCCTCGTCGTTTTGATTTAAAACTTGCCGGCTCAACTTTATTAACTGCTCCTGGTCGCTTTTGAATTTGCCGCCGTCGCACAGCAATATCACTTCACTGTCAGCATTACAAACCGCGAAATTGACGCCGAGCTTGTTCACCTTGCCGCCAAACCTTTTCAATTCACGTAACTGTAATGAGCTTAAATCTCTTTCAATTGTATCCAACATAGCTTCTTCAAATCCAAAAACACACCTGTGCCTGCAAAACCCCCTTGTCTGCTGTCGCAGACAGCAATGGGGGTGCAGGCATCATCATTTATTTCGCATTACCGCCCTCTGATACAGAATATCCTCGATGCTTCTTAGCAGCTCCTTGGGACTGAATGGCTTACTGAGAAGCTCTGATATCTCCAGCTCTTCCTTTTCCTTATCTTCAACAGCAAAGCCTCTTGCCGTCAACATAATCACCGGTATATCTTTTGTCGTTTCGTTCTGCCGAAGTTTCCGCACAAGTTCCACTCCTGTCATACCAGGCATCTGAAAATCCGTAACGATAATATCCGGCTTCTCTTCACAAGCCAGCGCAAAGGCATCAGCACCGTTCTCCGCCGATATCACCTCATAGCCGTTATTACGAAGCTTTATCGTTACCACATGAACGATATGTATCTCATCGTCCGCAACTAAAACCTTTCTTTCCGCCATTATTCTGTCTCCAAAAAGTTCCTCGTATCCCAAACAAGAGATGCTTCACGTTTTTACTGCCTCTGCAGTCGCCAAAGGCAGCTCAAAGCCAAATGTACTGCCCACACCGGCTTCACTTGTAACGAACACCCGGCCATTGTGAGCTTTTTCGACTATTTGTTTAACAAGGTTAAGTCCCAACCCTGTCCCCTCTGCTTGTTTCTTATTTGCGCCGACCCTGTAAAACTTATCAAAGACATGTTCGACTTCATCTTCAGGAATCCCGACCCCCGTATCAGTTACACTGACTCGTGCCAGACCTGCGATTTCGTCAACCTCGGTTTCAATTTTTATCGAACCTCCGCAGGGAGTATATTTAACTGCGTTACTGAGCAGATTAACAATGACCTGTGAAATCATATCCTTATCCGCATACACTTGGTCGAAAACAATCGGCTTTTGTCCGATAATCTCAATGTTCTTCTCTTCAGCGTAACTTCTTATCATTTGCAACTGTTCTTCTATTAGTATTGTCAGGCTGACAGGTCCCTTTTCTACCTTTATCAGACCCGATTCTATGCGAGAAGTATTCAGTATGTCTTCAATCAGCCGATTCAGCCTTTTCGCTTGACTTTGAATCACTGAATAAAATTCTTTTCTTGTCTGTTCGTCGTCCGCCTCCCCGTCAACCAGCATTTCAGAATAGGCGCTGATGGAAGCAAGGGGAGTTTTTAATTCGTGCGAAACGTGATTTACAAAATCGTTTTTCATCTGCGATATTTCTTTCTCACGTGTAATATCGTGCAGCACTGCAACAACCCCGCAAACCCGCTCTCCCTCACCGTAAACACACGAAACAATACAGTCGAAAATTCTTGACCTGCCCTCGTTTGAAAAAACAATTTCGCGTCTCGTATGTCGCGCTTTACTTTGTCTGCTTTGACATAGAAAATCTACAAATCCATTTTCACCCGCCTTTGTTTTTTCACTGCTGACAAGCTCGCCGATAGGTTTGTACTGCGAACTTTTATAATCAAAATTAAAAAGTTTGCCGGCCGCCTCATTCGCCATCAACAGCTTGTCAAACTCATCAATAACGATAACAGCGTCGCGGATACTGTATACAATCGCTTCGGCATTTCTTTTTTGTCCTTGTGAAAGTCGAATCTGGATTTGCAAATCCTTGATTTGCTTTTCGAGTTCCGCTATGTAACCGCTGTTATCATCAAAACGGTCATTAATCGCTTCGCTCAGTTCGTTCACTATTTTGTTGCCGCCTGATTTGATACGTGATGTCTTATCCGCCTTGAGCTCTCTGATTATGGACGTAATTCTACCGGTCAGCCTTAGCCAATACCAGCCAAGCAAAATCACGCCCACAGCCGCAGCAAAGTAGCACACCGGCCAAACAAAAACATAACCGGCAAAACGCAGACCTCCCTCGGCACCGGAGTAATACCACCTGGCGAGGCCCTCTGCGAATAAACTACCCGCAACGACACTTGTGGCTATAACATATAAGTTTCTTACCGATTTCAAAATCACATCTCCGATTTTTCTTTAATCTTTTGCAGATAACTTGCGATTTTACCCACCCTAAAGACGTTGGCGGGTTAATCTTCAGCCGTAAATCCCAAATCCTCTACATCTTTTCCTTTAGCCAGGAAATCACCCAATTCGCTGTGAGGCTCTATTTCCAATGCTTTTTTATATGCTTGTCCTGCCTCGTCCTTCCAGCCAAGTTGTTCATAACATCTTGCTCTCATAAGCCACGAAATACCCCCGTTTTTCTCATCTGAGGTTATCTTTTCAAAGTTTTTGATTGCTGCGGTATAATCCCCCATCGAATATTGGGCACATCCAACAAGAGCAATCGCATCTGCATCGCCCGGCTGTAGAGCCAACGCCCTCTCCCCACACATAAGCGCTCTCTCTGCCGCCCCTGCACCCAACGCCGCCTGACCCATTTTCACCCAAATCTCAGCGTTATCTCTTTCTTTGACGCTCAATTCGTTGTAGCAATTAACGGCCCTGTCATATTGAGCGCAGTTCATACTGCACAATGCCGCCATTTGTAGGTATAATTCCTTCTTCTGTTCATCTTGGTATTGTTCAATCAATTTATTAAAAATCTCTGCCCCTTCGCTCCACCGACCGCTGAATACATAACAGTACCCAAGTGCTTCCCCTAAGGGGCTGTCGTCACCTGTCATTAGCATCGCTTGTTTGTAAAGCTCAATAGCTCGCTCATTTTCCCCCGCTCGCCACATCAAATCCGCCGCCGCGGTCTTCAGCGAAATCTCTCTCGGCATAGCCTCTATTTTTTCTTCGAGTAACTTTATTGCCTCTTCGGGTTTTTCCTGTTCAGCATACATTTCGGCAACGGCAAGAACATAATCAACGTTGGCAGGGTTTAGCGCCAGCGCCTTATTGTAGTAAACCAGTGCCTGCTGACTTTGCTCCGGTTTTTGAGTCGCCAGGCCCAGCCAATACCATCCTTCCCCAAGTTCTCCATCTAATTCTACCGCCAATCGCAATTCCTTTTCCGCATCTGCCGGCTTGTCCTTGGCCAAAAACAGTTTACCATACAGCAAATGGGCCTGAGCATTATTGGGGTCGGCAACTACACATTCAGAAACGGTCTTCTCGGCCTCATCAAAATAATTATTCTCATACTTCTGCTGGGCAAGATTTAGCTTTATCCCCGCCGAAGCTTTATCCCATCGATTCTGTGCCAATTTTTTGCTCTCCGCGTGTGATTCACAACCAACACTGCTTAAACAAACAATTATGGCCGTCACCGTTATTGCTTTGCGTAACATCTTTAATCTTCCTTATTTATTTTTGTTCATTTTCTCAGCCACTTGCTCGATTCTTCTCGTTCGATAACATCCAGCATTACTCTTTCCATCGTTGCCGCACCATCGGGAGCGGTTTCGCGAATAATCCTTTCTTTCAGGCGTAATGCCTCCAGATATTCCGGCCGGGCCGCAAGTATCCAGTTCAATTTGTTTAGTGCCGCTTCCTTTTTGCCCTTAAGGTAATATTCCACTGCTTTTGCGTAGTCGTCTTCAAAAATTCGCACCCTCGAAATCGAGCTTATCCCTTTTCTCGAACCATAAAAAAGCCGGCTGACGTCATTTGCTCTCTGTTCAGATTCAGATGCAAGGTCTTCCGGGGTATTAATAATATGCGGCGTCATCAATATAATAAGCTCTGAGCGAACACTGGTGTCCTTAGTTCTTTTGAGCAACGCGCCGACAATAGGCCAATCACCCACGACAGGCACCTGTGCATCAGCACTGATGAGGTTTTCTTTGAACAGACCGCCGATAATAATTGTCTTGCCGTCCTGAACCATTATGTTGGTCTTAACCTGCGTAATGGTTTTTGACGGTATAACAGTAGAACCGACGGTAGTAGTGCTGGCAGTACTCTCCTCTGGGTTAATCTCCATACGAATATATCCATCCTCGCATATAAAGGGCCTGAACCTCAAAAGTGTACCGCTTGGGAGAAACGCTACCGATGCCGTTGTGTTGCCTCCGGAGGTTTGTGTTGTGCTCTCGGTATAACCGGTCTCTTTGCCGATGTTTATATAACCGGCCTGCTTATTCAGTGCCATAATCTTCGGATTGGCCAGCACGGTCGTATTGGTAATTCCTTCAAGAGCGGTGATTGTAGCCACTACCTCTTCATTCGTGAAGGTAGCAGTAAGGCCGCTTCCCACTGGTGATATCGCGCTTGGAAGACCTACCGCCATCCTAAAAGGGAATCCTTGGGTTGGGGTAGTTGCCGTCATGCCGGCTATTTTAGTCCAGTTTATGCCGAATTCTGTGGTCTCTGAGAGGTCGGCCTGGAGAACTGTAACCTCTATCAGAATCTGCTGCGGCTTTATGTCTATTTCCTTAATCATCTGGCCAATCTGGTCAAGTCTTTCAGGAAAATCGTAGACAACTACCGTATCTCTCATACTGGTCGTATCACCGCCCTTGCCGGCTTCGGTGTCGACTCCTGCAGCAGTAGTCGAGGTAACCTTACCTGACTCGCTCAGCAGTGGCGTAACCAGGGCTTTTACCTCGGCTGCGTTGATGTAGTACAAGGTAAAGACCTTGTGCTCCATTCGGCTTTTGTTTTCTTTAATTTTCTTGTATTCGTCTTCGGTATACACCATGATTAGCTGACCTTTTTGCTCGTATTTGAAGTTCGCACCTAAAATCGCGTCCATGGCCTCTTCAAAGGTTACGTTGTACAGCCGGGTAAATCCCATTACCCCCTCAACCTTCGCCGACGGCACTATATTCTTCTTATACATTGCCGACAAAACACGAAGTCCGTCTTTGATTGTCCTGTCCTTATCGAAGGTAATTGACTGTATCGCTCCGCCTGCCGCTATATCTCCACCGCTGCTTACATTAACGTCCTTTGCGTTGATGTCTTCTGTTGCCTCGGCTGCCATCGGGCTTTGCTCAACATCGCCAAACGCTGTTGCTGCCGTCACAGCCAATACAAAGCCCAATATGAACAACGTCCCTTTGTTCTTGATTCTGCTCTTTAAACTTTTATTGTGATACATAATTTAGCTCTCTTTTTTTGATGGTTTTTTTAATAATCAATTATTTATTGACGTCTGTGCAAGTCTCAATGTTACTTCTGCTTCTCCACATCTTATAAACACCGTGTTTTCTTCAATTTTAGCTACTTCGCATTCATACGTATCGGTTCCGTCTCTGATAAACAATTTATCTCCCACCAACAGCAGCTTATCATTAATAAAAGCTTGGGGATTTTCGCCCAGCACTATTGCTTCCAGCTTCAGTTTTTCTGCAACCCGCCTGACTGTTTCTTCGCTGCCGTCTTTTGAAACGACACTAACTTCTTCAATACCGCCTGATTTTCCTTCTCCACCTTCCACAAAATCCCGCCAGCTACCCACAGCAAAAAAGTCTCTGGTAAGTACATCATTGCGTCCCTCGACCTTCGGCAATTCCATAAAAGATATCTTTAATTCCGGGTTCGTCTGACCTTTGGTTACCTCTTGTGTCATTACTGCCGCGTTGGCGCTCTGTGGCCCCTTTCTTCCAAGCACTCTGACCCACATGAAGACCATTACTGTGATTAAACACACCGCTATAACGGTTTTTTTCTTCCCTGCTGCCAATCGACTAAAAATCCTGTTGCTTCTATTATCGCTGTTCCTCAAGTTCTGCTTCATACCTTCTTATCTCTCTTTTTGAGTTTAGTTTTTTCCTTGTGATGTTTGCGGTTACTCTTTTTCCTATCCTTGTCCGACCTCCGCCCTGTAATAAATAACCGCCTCTGTCTGCATAATCACTTCGCCGCCGAAATCACCGTCATTCACAAGCTTTACATGCTCGATGCGAACCAGCCTGTCCAATCCTTGCACGCGTCTGTAAAATTCGAATATCTGCGACAGTTTGCCTTTACACTGCACATTTACTGGTATGCATTTCAACTCCCCTGCTTTTATTTCCTTACCAGGCTGAATCAGCTGTCCCTGAAGATTACGCTCATTCATCAAGTTAGCGATTCTTTGCAAAAACTCGCCAAGCTCTCTTTGCGCAGGTATTTGTCGCTCATAGTTTCCAACCGCTGTTTGCAGTTGCAGCAGTCGTTCTCTGATTATCGGTATCTGCTGGCTTTCAGCCGAGGCCTTTGAAATAGCAAGCATCTGCGCTGCGTAGGCCTGCCTGAGAAACTTCGTTTTTCTTTGCAAAGGCAGATATCTAAACAGCACAAACCCGCAAACCATCACTGCGGCTGCAACACATATCGTTATTTGTCGTCTTTCTCGAAATAGCATCACAGACCTGCCGCCTTCTCCTTTTGTGCTTCTTCTACAAAATAAGGTCCCTCTTACCGATAATTCGCCAGATTGCAGCTTATCTCAAACTCGCTCACCTGAAATTTCTCTCCATCAGCATTAGCTGCTGTTTTCATCTCCTTGTTCCGCGTAAACAATGGTATGACCTGACAAAAATATGGCGAGTCTTCCAGCTTGCATATCAATGCCGCTACATCGCTTGCATCTGACGCAACACCATTTATCAACACCTTAAATCTGACGTCACCAAGTGGCGGCGACTCTTTACCGCTAAAATTACCACCGACCACTCTAACTGTAGAGCTGCTGTTTGGTTTCTCTTCCTGCTTGCCTCCGAACTTCTCGGTGATGAATTCAACTTTGCTCAATACTATCTTTTTATCAACCAAAAAGCTGATCTCAGCTAAAACATTTGCAACGTCAATTTTGGAATCAATTTCTTCTATGGTTCTCGCTTTTTCCTGCAAATGTGCCGCTTCGCCTTTAATCTCGGCGAATTCTTGTGCCGCACTTTCTGCACTCGCCGATTTCAATTCCGCCCGAGCAAGCTCTGCTGCAGCTTTTGAAAGTGAATGCGTCGCAATAAAATTCCACACCATCATCGCTACAAATATACCGCCTAAGCCGGCATATTGTGTGCGATAACTAATCTGCCGTCGTCTGCCGCTTTTGTACCATGTTGGGAGAAAATCAATTTCCTTCATAATTATCGCTGGTCTTTGTCCCAGCCCTTAAGACTGAGCCCCACCGCTACCGCCCACTCACAAAGTAAACCTCGCCTGTCATTATCAAAATTTACACTCGTAATATCTAAGCCTCTCAACGGCCGAGCAACCTCAATCTCAACAGTCAGGTGCCGTCTCAAAACATTTAGCAAAATTCTTTCGTATGCCTCTCCCCCGGAAAAAATTGCTCGCTCAACACGCTTGCCCCTGAATGTCACCGTATAATATCTTAAACACAGCGATATCTCTCTTGCCAGCTCCTCAGCGGCTGCTCCGATTGCATCAACCATTACCTGTTGCGTCGATGTATCGAGAGCATTCCCATCTTGCCCTGCTTGCAGAATCGAAACCGCTCTGTCCTGCCCCGGCGAGCTTGACTTCGGCACACCAAGGCCTATCCCCGCCTTTATCGCACTTTCCATCTGCAGCTTCTCTCGCAGTATCTCAGCTTCGTCGATGCTGACCCCTAATTTCGATGCGATTTCACTATTAAATTTTCCCCCGCCAATCGGTATCTGCTTGGTGAAACTAATTTCTCCTCCGCGTCCAAACACCACTGTAGTGAACTGGCTGCCAACATCCACAAAAACAACCGTCTGCTCTTTATCCTCCTCACGCCGCCGCGACCTCTCAAAACTTCTGAACAATGCACATGGAACCGTATCTATGGCCACAGGTCTAAGCTGCACCTCCTCAAGCATCGCAATATGGCTTCTTATTGTTTCATCGGATGCAGCAAACAATATCAGCTCATTCTTAATCTCATCGCCATACTGAACATCCCCGGCAACCAAATAGTTAATTGTGTCCCTCTCCGGGTCCAATCCGAAACGCTGACCGGCTTCTTTTCTCAATGCCTGCTCAATTCCGTCTGTTTCCGTCTCGGCCAATCGCAGACTCGTTATTTTCAATTTGTCATTTGGCAAACACGAGACAACATTTCGTCCGCGAAACTTACCCTCCGCCAGCATTTGCTTTATCGCAGAAATAACAAAGCTCCTTCTTGCTTCTCCATCACCGTTCATACCCGCCTCAACACGAACCTTATCCGCTGCAAGGATACTTATATGTTCCCCATTCATTGCCAGCTGAATCATCTTGATAGAGTTGTGACCTATGTCCAATCCTATCGGCTGCAGACCTCGTGTTTTTAATCTCCAACCTGTCATTTACGATTTCCTTCTCATTACTCTGCAATCGAGATAAACCCTGTAATAGGTTCTACACTTACGGTCATAGTAAAGTCCCCGGCCTTGATGCTGATTGTCCCACTGTTTAATGGGTTCGAAGTTCCGCTTCCACTGTAAGGACTGCCAAGATAGTCGAATGTAATCGTATTACTGGAATCGGGGTCAAAATCAGCATCGTCGATAACAACCTTATCCAGTCTCGAGTCACTGCTGAAGTCCACCTTGTAATCAAATCCTTTTTTCACCGGGTGCTCTATTGGTACCAATGTCCCACCCTCGTCTTTAAAAATCTGGTAGCTCTCCGTTGTCTTATCAAACACCACAGAAAAATTTTGGCCTCTGCTGATTGCCATACTTTTGGCGTATTCCAGGTCTGCTGCAATCATATTTACCGCAGACCGAATCTGCACACTGTCCATAGAGCCCATCATCGGTACAGCAATCATTGCTGCTATTGCGATTATTACCACCACAAGCAAAATCTCTATTAAGGTAAAACCGCCGCCTCTGGCTCGCAAATCGTATCTACATTCCTGACTGCAACAGCAGCCAGGCCTCCGAAGCCAGTGTCGCAAATTCGCCGTTATCGCCGTCTTTTTCTCTTTGTCTTGGTGCATTATAAACCCTTACCTCTGTTCTTTTTTCGTCCTCTTCAGGATGCATCTTTACTCGTCCCGAACCTGTAGAAACAGCCGTTAAGCCGTTTATGCTCTTGGTTTTACCCAAACTGACTCACAGCGTTTTATTTTCTCGTCCCCCTTGCTTTTTCCACACACACCGGAAGCAGTATATCAGCGTCAAATCGCTGCATTTACCCGTTAAGGTCAGCAAAATTGATATAATCGTTAAAACAATATGGTAGCAATCTTCCGAACTTTTTCGATGCCCTGTGAGAGCTTGGAAATGTAATTGGTGTAATTAACCTGCTTTGAAATTTTCTTTTTATTGCGGATAAAGGCCGATAAGCAACTGCTCTTTCAGCCCTTTGTGTGGTCCTATAAGTCGTCTTTATTTTCTCTCAATACTTTTAAAAAATGCCCCACCTGCTTGCCCCCACTTCTCCTGCGCACCTGCTGCGGACCAGACTACTATCGCCGTCTTCGTCGGTGCTGCCGTTATTGAAATATTGCTCCCGCCTTCATCGAGCTTCCAATGTCCCACCAGCCCACTCGACGGATATGTCTCTCCGGCTCCTGGCGCGCGGTTATAAATCAGAATATCATCTATCAAACCTTTGTAAACATAGTTCGACGTTGCTGTCCTGTCTACACCGATATTCAAACGACCGTTTCCGCTGCCGGGATTATTCGCCCATGTATTATTTCTTATCTCGACACTATCCAGGTACGATTTCATCGTGCTGCCGCTGCGCACAATTCTTATATTATGCCATGCACCAGCTACATTATTCAGCCGAATGCCTGTGTCCCAGATTCCACTCGGATGGTAAATAATCAGCTTCTGCGGCGAGCTCGAATCGAACTGCAATGTCCAGTGATTCGTCGACCCGCTCGGGCCGCACTTCGAGAAAATTCCCGCCCAGCTCTTCTGACTTGCATCTGCCTTAATCCATACACCTAAAGTGTAGTCACCCGTCAGTTGTAATTTGTTCGGATCGTTGACCGTCTGGACATAATCATTAACTCCGTCAAACTCGAACGCTCCGCCTACCTGACCCCCGCTGCCACGACAGGTCGGACCATTGTACAACGTACCTGTATTTTCATTACCGGATGAGTCAACTGTTTTCTCCGTGATACCGCCTGCGACAAACAGCCCGCCAAGTATACTCATGCCGGATATACCGGTACCGATTTGCATCCATCCATCAACAGTCATAAGTCCGCTCACATTCAGCCCCCCGCCGTTTTTTACTACCACATTCCCCTTCACCAGAATTGCCGGCAGGTTCTTTGCAGCCGTTACAACATTCCCGTTTCCCTGTACGGTTAAATTCCCGTTAACCACCAGCATACCATCAATTTGTACTCCCCCTTCCAGAACCAGGTTACCGTTGCGATAACATACTTGTGCCCCGCTGATTGGAAGACGCGTACCTCCAGCCAGATTCCCTGAACCTATCGTTTCCACCGTATATCTTGTGGTAAAGTCACCAACTGTAACGCATGGCCGGCTCAGTGACAAATCCCCAACCGCTTTCCGTTGTCCGCTTATGCTACCGCTCAGACTGCTCGCAAATACATCCCCATTGATCGTCCCGAGGTTTGTCAATGTGCCATTGCAACGAACATCTCCATTGACTGCTACCCCGCTGGAAAGCGTTATATTGCTGCCCGTCCACAATGCTATGCACGGGTTAAGCCGAAGTTCAGCCGTTAAACTGCTCTGACCGATTTTCTCGCCGTTCTTTCTCCTGTAGGCATCACAAGTTATCCGATAATTACATTCTCCATTTACATCTTTAACCACATTTACATCGTAGTAATCATTGCTGCCGGTTGCTAATTGCTGCCGCACATCGCCACTCCAGTATTCTGAATTAACATCCTGTGGATTAAGTATAAGCCCCCTTGCGTGTTCGAGACCGGATTCAGCCAGATAATCCATTTGAGTTCGAAGTATCATATTCTCCCCGCAGGCCAGCTCAACGTCGCTTCGTGACAAAAAGCCCAGCGACAAAATCGTTATTGCCATAACGATAAACAGCACAACAAGCAGTGCCGACCCTTTTCTACCGGTCTTGTTTCTTTTATCCTTCATATCTAATCGTCGTCATTTACAATATTGCCGCTTTCGTCCAGCAGATTTCCTGCCCAGCCGCGAAGCGCATTATTTATTTGATAAGTGTGGTAAACTTTATTCTCAGTCATTGTGAAGGTGATTTTGACGAGGTCGGTGTACGGTGGTTTGGTGTACGGTGGTGGAATATGCAAATCAAAATGTACACCCCTGCAATTTGATAGAAGACATGTGCGCCGTACCTCTTTAGTATCGAATTTCCCTATTAGGTTGTTTTTTGTTTCAGAAAGTCCTAATATGGTCAATACAGGCTGTGTGCCACCCAGTGCCCCCAATATGGTCGGGTTATCTTTTGTGCAAAACTCACGCATGTAAATGTTTGGGTCCTCATACTCAATATAGACAACTTCGTTGACATCGATGCTGTTATTATCGTTATCGTCTGCTTTCCAAATAACAACGTCGTTGCCGGGCGCGGCACAAATCAGCTTACAATGCCGAATAAGCTCTGAGATTCTCAGCGTCGCGAAACGCACCTGTGCCTGTTTCTCAGCCATATCGTTTGTAGCGTCATTCACTGCCCCAAGGGCGTAAGCCAGAGTAGCCACCGCAGTAAAGATTATACTGACAACTATCAATGCCACCAGCAGCTCAACAAGTGTAAATCCATTAAAATTATGCTTTGGTCTTATAGGTTTCGTCATTTGCTAATCAGTCGGCTTAAACTTACAATTTCATTTCCGTTGTATTTTACCCAAACCGTAACAATTATGAAAAAGGGCTGGCTGGCATTATATTTATAGCTTGCGCCTCTGCTGAAATTATCGTATGCGGGGTCACTAACGCCGTTCGCATCCTTTACTTGTACTTGCTCGGTATACGCCTCATAGGTGGTTTTTATCTGCTCAAACGGCGTCTTTATAATCTCCTCCATCAAATCACTCGCTAATTTGGCTGCTAATGTCCGACGCTCACCTTCAGCCCGAACCGACACACCGCTCGTAAATGGAAGCAGCACACCGGCCGCGGCAATACCCAGCACGACAGTAGCTATTACCGCCTCAGCCAGCGAAAATCCTCTGTATTTGTTTCGTTGTTTGTATTTCACAGTGGTCATAGCGAACCAAACAATAATCAATTATCAATTATCAATAATCAATTAAAAACGGCCGACCCACCACAGGCAATCGCCTCAGCACGGTCAGCCAGTTTATCAATCCTGCGACCTTCACAAACTTGTCCGGCGTAGCGCAAGCGAAGACGGACTTACGCCGCAGCTTGTTGTTCTTTCGTTGATTACGCAGCCGTCCATGGACTTTTCACAGAGCCGCACATGCAGCATCATTGTCGGCCTGAAACAAGCCGGTCTTCGTATCAAGCCGCCAGCCGGCTTTGCCGGCCCCTGCCGGTTCTCCGTTAAAGCGGACCGTTTTAAGGCCGTTAAATGGATTTGTCGGAATCTGCTTAACATACGGACCGTGCTGTCCAACCGTTGTTGTCATGACCGTTTCGAAACTTCTGAATGAATCAGTAGGAGGAAGAATATCTTCGTGCTGAACTCGGTATAAATCCATCTGAGCACGCATTGCTTCGAGTCCATCAACCAGCTCGGAAACTTTTGCTTCTTCGTTACTCGCTTCCGTAAACTGCGGAGTAATCATCTTCCCGGCTATGCCCAACACAATTGCCACGACCATTACCTCGACATACGAAAAGTTAATCTTCTTGCTCATGCCCCCCCCCATATTCTTCAAAAAGGCTGACCAGCTCTTGGCTGTTGCCTAAGGCTGGCCAGCTCCTTTATCTATCCCGCAACAATTTCGATTGTTACAGACCACTATGGTTCGCGTCGCTGGCAGCGAAATAACCGTATGTGGGGTTTGTCGGTGTCATATCCAATGTCCAGCCTTGAACGCTGCCATCCGCTACGCACGGCCCGTTTATGCCGCGTCCATCGGTGAACGGATTCTTCGGAAGCTTCTGCAAATAAGGCCCGTAAACACCGGTACCAGGTGCCGCAGCCACATCGCCACCGATATCAGTAAGACCGGTTATAGCCTGTTCAGTGCTGGCCCCACCTTCGCCCGGCAAACGATCATTGTGCTGAACCTTATACAGCTCAATTTGCGAACGCATCGTTTGGAGGTCGCTAACCAGACTTGACTCCTTGGCCTGCTCGCTCGCATCCGTGAACTGAGGAATCACAATGGCCGCCAGGATACCAAGGATGACTACCACAATCAGAATTTCCACTAATGTAAAACCACTTTTCGCTCTCATCTTTTTATCCCTTTCTTAAAATAGAAATTTCGCTTCTTTTTTTTCCTCCTTCAAGCTATCGTCCTAATCAAAGCAGCACTTGACCGTACTTACCCTTTTCTTAATGTCGTTAATCCCCCCATAATAAAGAAACGTCAAAAACACTTCTAAAATACTTCTAAAATCTCATTCAGACTCTTAATGGACAATAAAACTTCCCACTCCACGTCCGAAAACATTTTAGATTGCCGCATACAAAACTCTATAACTGTGTCCAAAGAAAAATATATAAAATAAACGCTGCAATGCCAAACTCTAAGGTGTGAAATATCGGATGTGGCCGGATTTCCTCAATGTCGCCACCCCCATTACCAGCTCCAGATAGTCAACAACCGATATAATCGGGCACATTTTCGATGTGTATTTTTCTTTTGCTTTTCTCTGCGTGAAAAAGCTCGACCCGAATGTAATCTATGTTCTCCAGCGCCGATTCGATTTTATCAGCCCATTCAATTAGAACCACCGACTGCGGCTGGCAGTAATCATCAAAACCTATCATCTCAAACTCAGATATCGAACCCAGCCGATAAGCATCTATATGGTAGATATCCAGCCGACCTTTATACTCATTAATTATAACAAACGTCGGGCTGGTAACTTTTTTCGCCTCTGCTGCTCCGGCGCCAGACGCAATCCCTTTGATAAGGTGTGTCTTGCCGCTGCCTAACGCCCCGCAAACAGCTACAACCTCTCCCCCTTTTAACTGTGAGCCGACCTTTCGACCAACCTCTATGGTCTCCTCCGGCGAATTCGAAACAACATCTATATCCATACCCAATTATCAATTATCAATAATCAATTATCAATGACTTAGGTGGTCGTATCCTTTGGCTTCCAAATCGCTAATCTGCCCGTCCGGCATTTTTATCTGCATTTTTTTAGTGTCGGTAATTATCCCAATTTGCGTAATCGGTGTCGGCCCGCTCCACTGCTTCAATAATTTTCTGCATTCCTTTTCAGAAAGTGTAAAAAGCAGTTCAAAATCTTCGCCGTCGTTTAGCGCAGAATTCAATGGTTCCTTGCTCTTTTTAGCTTCATCTGATATTGGAATCTGCTCTGCATTTATAATGGCCCCTACCTTGCTTTGTTGGCAAATCCGGTTCAAATCGCTGCTCAGCCCGTCGCTTATATCAATCATCGAATTTACAACTGCCTCTTGAGCAATCTCTGTTGCCTCTTTAACCCTCGGCTCGAATTCCAGATGTTTTTTGTAACCTGCCCCGCCTAACGAGCCTGTAACACAAATAACGTCACCGACTTTTGCGCCGGACCGCCTTATAGGTTTGCTGCTTCCTTCTCTGCTGAGCATCGCTACATTTATTGCCAGCGGCTCCTTTCCCTTCCACCTTGTAATATCACCGCCTACAAGCTCACAGCCAAATTTCTCACCAGCTAAAGTAATCCCGCAATGAAGCTGCTTTAATTCTTCTCCACCAAAACCCTTCGGCAGTGCAACAGCGACAACCGCTGCAACAGGAATCGTCGCCATCGCCGCACAATCGCTCAGACTGACCGCCATCGCTTTATATCCGACCTGCTTTAGAGTTGTTTTTTGCAGCTCGAAGTGAACCCCATCCAGCAGCATATCTGTGGTAATAAGGACCGACCCTTCGCTCCATCGGATTTGGGCCATATCGTCCCCCATCCCTATCGGAAAATCCGTTGCCGCCAGCTTACTCTGACGGGCAAACCAGGCGGTTATTTCATCTTCACTGCCGCTCATCGCTCTCCCAGCCGTTTATTCCAATACGCAATTTGCTCTTTTGCCTGCTTCGGCCCGGCCGCACCCTCCGTAACGTATTTACTCACAACTTTACCTGCACCTAAATGCTCATACACATCTGCCTCGATTGCGCTGCAGTGCCGCTTAAATTCATCCAGAACAATCTCGGCTAACTTCTTGTTTTGCTCCTCACAGTGAGCAACTAATGCCCCGACAATGCCGTGCGCTTCACGGAAAGCAACGCCCTTTCCGACCAGGTACTCAGCCAAAGCAGTAGCGTCCAAAAACCCTTCTTCCAGTCCAGCCGAGATTTTCCTGGTATTAAATTTCGTATGTGAAACAATCGCACCTGCCGTATCTAATGAAGCCCTGACCGTATCGCTCGCAGTAAAAATATGAATCTTGTCCTCTTGCAAATCGCGATTGTAGCCCGATGGCTGACCTTTCAAAATTGTCAGCATAGCTATCAGCGAGCCATAAACGCCCCCTGCCTTTGCGCGAATCAATTCTAAGACATCCGGATTACGCTTTTGCGGCATCATACTCGACGATGTGCAATAGGCCTCGTCAATCCGAACAAAACCGAATTCGCTGGATGAGTAAATTATCCAGTCTTCAGCCAGGCGGGACAGATGCGTCGCAATAAGCGCACAATCGAAAATAAATTCGGCGCAAAAATCCCTGTCGCTGACCGCATCAATACTGTTATAGCTGATGTCCGCAAAACCTAACTGCTTCGCTGTGCTTTTTCTGTCTATTGCCAGTGTTGACCCCGCCAGCGCACCGCTGCCTAACGGCGAAACGTCTAAAAGACCCTTGCAGTTTTTCAGCCGAACAAAGTCTCGCTCAAACTGCTCCACAAAACTTAACAGATACGATGCAATAACAACCGGCTGAGCACGCTGAAGGTGCGTATAACCCGGCATTACATCTTCCGCATATTTGCTCGCCAGTTTAACAAACCCCTTTTGCAGCAGTCTTATTTTCGCCTGCAGTATCTCAATTTCGTCTCGCATCCAGAGCCGAATATCGGTAGCAACCTGGTCGTTGCGGCTTCTGCCGGTATGAAGTTTCTTGCCTGCTTCGCCGATTTTCGAAATCAGTGCTGCCTCAATCGCCATATGAATATCTTCGTATGTTTTATCGAATTTGAACCGCCCTTCCGCGATTTCCTGTGATATCTCAACAAGCCCGTCTTTAATCTGCTTAAATTCCTCTTTGGTAATCAGCTTTTGCTCCGCCAGCATCTGCGAATGAGCAATCGAACCGACGATATCATATTTGTAAAGCCGCTTATCTACAGATAGCGATTCTACAAAGTCAACCGCAATCTCATCCGGCTCACCCTCAAGCCGCTTTTCCCAGCTTTTCTTTTTTTCGTTATCCATAACTTTCACCCCGACAAAAATACTATTAACGGATTAACTATACGTCTCCTCATCCACTATGTCAACAATTCTGTCAGAGGGCAATATTCTCAAATCGTAAATCGCAAATGAATCCCCCTTCCTACTCTTCTCACCTTTCTCACCCTTCGCACTTTTCCCTCCAATTTCTTAAATCATAAATCACAAATTATAAATCGTAAATGAATCGCCCCGCCCGCCCTCGATTGCTGCTTACCTGCTTTTCTGTCGGGGACCCAGTTTTTCAACTGTTCTCTGCTTCGGCGGGCGAGGTCCGCTTCTTCCGTCCTTAGTTCGAGAGAGTTATTTGCTTATAGGATTGAGCGATTGAGGGTTATTACACCTTTTCTCTTTCACATAATACATCCTGCTCAATAATCCCGCAAATCGTATGTTTGTCCTACCTGCCTCACTTGGTAAGATATTTCTGTAGTCTCTTTTTAACATATCTCTTGCCCCACGTTGTCTTCAGATATCTTTCTCGACTGGCTGTATCTTGTTGATTTAAACATCCTTCCCAATAAACTAATTTTAATGGCCGCCTGTTCCTTGTTGTCGAAACTTTACCGCTGTTATGTTCCTCTAATCTTTTTTTGATATTGCTCGCACAGCCAATATAAAATTTATGGTCTTTCTCCGATTGCAGAACATACACATAATAAAATTTATTCATAAAACTATCTTACCACATCAATATGATGAAATGCGATAGTTTACCCTGTGAGATATTTACCCCGCGAGAAGCCTTCGACGTTCTCTTCTGAACCGCCATTGGACTGCTTCAAACGAACATAACTCCTATCTCATCAGGGCATTTCATCGGGGGTAATTCTCTGATTCCCACCATAGCCTGTCCCTACGAAGGCAGGGAGTGAGAATCCATTTCTTCAACTTTCGATTTTTGCCCGCTAATGACGGGCTGATTATTTTTTCGTTTAGAATAATACTGCCTCAATTTCCGTTCCAAAATTACCCACCCCATCTGTCTTTGAACTTCTGATATATCCGCTATCAAAAGTTCAAACAGCAACTCTCCTATTTCTTCAAGATTTTGCCGGTTTGCCGCTGGTTCTTTTTGCATTTTATTGCCTCCAAAAAGTTAATAGGATTTTTTAACTATTTGAAGGCAATGTATGAAAAGTATCGGAAGTTGTCAGTCCTGACCTTTGTCCTGACTTTTGTCTGGCTCATTTAAGAGGTAATAGTATGCAGGTTCCAAAAAATAACCCGGTGATTTATTTCCTAAAATCCCCCTTTTTCGGAGTGATGAAAGTGTGTTTTTGAAATTGGAATTGTAAGGATACCCAGTTTTCTTGGCGAGCGGCTCACCATTCATTTTGTTTTTGTCTAATGCTTCAATAATATTTTGTTCGGTGTCGGTTAATTCTGGCTGCGTTCCAATAGACTCGATTTCTTGCCCTGTTTCTGAATCTAACAACTTTCTACATAGTCTTATTGACTCATAAAAAACATCAGTTATATAATAGTTTTTATAGAGTCCTTTTCTGTAGCCTTCTTCTTGGAGGTCATAATCTTCGTCGAACAATCCATCCCAGCCGTCGGCAGATACAGACCACGGACTCATCAGTCCGACATGTTTATGCAGTAACTTTAGCCAATCACAACCTAATAATTTATGTGTGTCAATTAAAAGGTCTTGAAATCGCTTTATTCCACTATCCTTGTTCCATGATTCACCTTTAGGATAAAGAAACCAATAGGTGGATTGTGTTTCTATCCCAGAAAAACCACCAACGGAGTTAAAAACATCTTTTTTCCGATGTTCAAGCATCCTGTCATATTCTTGCTGGTCACAAAAATCTAACATGTCCCTTGGTGGTTTTGGCATACGACTAAACAGAGGCCATTCTAATACAAGATGTATCAATCTTGGGTATTTATTAGCACCGTCTTCAAAAACTCTTTGAAGAGATTCTAAAGCTGTTTTTTTCTCTTTAGACAAGTTTAGATTTTTCAATATATCACAATCAGTGTCTTCTCCATCTTCTTTTCTGTATTGTTTATTGATTGCTATAATATCCGCATAATGCTCGTTGATAAATTGTCTGATAGGCGGATGTATTGTGGACTCTATACGATTAGCCCCCTCAATAAAATCTTCTTCAACTTTAATTTTGTCATATTCAGCTAACTTCTTGCACAAAAAAACTTCTTCCGCTGATTGAGCAGGGTACATCTTGCCTATCTCGTTTAACATTTCTACAGATTTGACATAAAAAGTTTCCACAGGGGCAGGGAATGGATGCTTTTGTATTTCTTCTTTGCTTCTCGAAAATTCTCTGGGAACAGCCTCGTATCGCTGTTCCTCATCTAAAACGGCATAAAACAACTTTTGTAAGATGCCTCCAAAATGCTTTCTAAATGGTAGATTTGTTTTTCCTTTATCCATATCACATATTCTATCCCCAATCTGCAAAAAAAACAATAATCGGCCATATTTCCCGTTGAAAAGGGCATAACAGTGCGGTTTAGTTTTTTCTTTACCTCGCATTTTTTATTTAGCCCCTCGGCCTTAATCCACCATAGCCGGTTTCTACGTAGCCTTTGGTGACCTGTCCTCCGGCTTGTCCGACGAAGTCTTGAGAAGTCGGAAGTCCCTAAGGGACGAAGGATGGACGGCGGATTAATCCGTGTCTAATAAAAAACAGTGAAAATCCGTGTCTAAAAATCTCCGCGTAACCAGCGAAATCAGCGTCTAATTTTCTTCGCCTGCCTCGCCGAAGCCTTGGCGAAGGCGAGTGTCTTGGTGACTTCGTGGCTAAAAAAAATCTGCGTCATCCGTGTAATCCATGGTTAATTTTTCTTCGCCTGTCCGTCCGTAGTCCCAATGGAATCGGGACGAAGGCGGATGTCTTTTGTGCTTTTTTATGACTAAATATATCAGTGAAATCCGTGAAATCTGTGGCTAATTAAATTTCAATCAAATGCGCAGGGGGGGTAAAAAAAATTCGAATATTTTTGACCGTTTCTATACATTTTTCTCACTTTTCCATACATTTTTCCAAATTTTTCTACAACTTTTGACCGTTTTCAACCGTTTTCAAACACGAACTTGCGTGCTTGGTGCTACCCCATCTTACCCAGATTATCTATCTTGACAACCCCTCGGAGCGCAGCGCAGATTCTCGGAGCGTAGCGGAGATCCCCGCATGTCGTTGGCGGGGACCCAGTATCTGGGGTCCAGTTAACTTGCAGAAAGCCCGATAAAAAACCTAAAATCATCATTATTTGCCAAAAAACAAAGATTTTTTTTATAAACCTTGCTATTTTACCTAAATATCCTAAATTATCTAAGTTAACATTGCCGATAACTTTCTCAATTGAAGGAACGATTTTTTAGGGAGATTTAAGTTATGGAGACCTTAATTGAGCAGCGTAAGGACACTCGAACCACCCTTTCCTGGCCGGTGAGTATTTGGCTGCCTGAAGCGAATAGATTTTTCAACGGCCGAAGCTTCAATATCAGCAAAACCGGCGTTTTTATAAAGTTACCTATGACGACGCCAATACGGCTGGGCCATACCGTGGAAATCAATTTTCCACGGACAGAGGCATTAGCAAAAGAAAAAGGCCAATTTGCCCGTATTAAAAGCGGTAAGGTGGTTAGAGTTGAGCGCAAAGATATACTTAGAGATGCTAATATCGGTGTCGCTGTTGAGTTTGAGTAGTATCAAAACAGTGGTTTTGGCAAGATAACGTTGCAGCCGGTAAGGGTTTTACTGTAATGCGGATAAGGGAGGAGCGGACGACTGATGACCGGGAAGGTTGTCAGTCGTTTTTTTTGCGCTGTGGAATTTGAGTAACTTGGGCAGGGTAGAAAATCTTGTAATTGGGGGTTGTTTAGTGTATTTTTAGGGTGATGCAGACGAAGATTGTAAAACTCGACCCTGTGCAAATTGAGTCGGCGGAAATTAAGGAGGCTGCACAAGTGGTCGATGCCGGGGGACTTGTGGCTTTTCCAACTGAAACGGTCTATGGAATCGCCTGCAGGGTTGAAACTACCTCGCTAATTAAGCTCGATAACCTCAAAGGCAGAGGGACTGATGGCTATGCCACAGGTAAGTATTACACGTTGCATATCGGCCAAAAAGCCGATATCGAAAAATACCTGCCTGCCGTCGGATTAAGGGCAAAAAAGCTGATTAAAAACGGCTGGCCAGGGCCATTGACCATAGTTTTTGAATTGACCGAGCGCGATATCGAGCAACAGCAAAAAATCTTTAAAAAAGAGGTTTTTGTAAGATTGTATAGAGATAATTCCATAGGCATTCGCTGCCCCGATAATGCAATAGCTGCAATGCTGCTGCAGACGACAAAGTATCCTGTGGTTGCGCCAAGTGCGAATAAAACAAGCCGGCCGCCAGCGGCAGATGCAGAGCAGGTTTTGGCCCAGTTTTCAGGTCAGATTGATTTGTTGCTGGATGGAGGGCCTTGTAAATACAAAAAAAGCAGCACAGTTGTTAAAATAGGTAAAAAGGGGCTGGAGATTTTAAGGGTCGGCGTATATTCCCAAGAAAAGCTGGAAGTGATGTCGGAGGTCAAATTTTTGTTTGTCTGCACGGGCAATACCTGCCGAAGCCCTATGGCCAAGGGAATATTCAGCAAATATCTGGCAGAAAAATTGCAATGCGAGGTTGACTATCTCGACAAAATGGGTTATAAAGTATTTTCCGCCGGTGTGATGAATATGGCAGGTCAGCCGGCAAGCGCAGAAGCCATAGCAGCTTGTGCAGCTAAGGGGATTGATATAAAAGCTCATAAGAGCAAAACATTGTCCCGACAGCTTGTTGAAGAGAGCGATTTTATATTTGCAATGACGCGAATGCACTGCGAGCAAGTTACCGCTCTGTGCCCCGAAGCTGCGGATAAGTGTGTGTTGTTAGCAGGGAATAAAGAAATTCCTGACCCGATAGGTCAGCCACAAGAGGTTTTTAACGATTGTGCAGAATTGATAGAAGAAGCTGTGAGAGAAAGAATTGGTGAGCTTGTGATATGAAGATAGCAATTGGAAACGACCATCGTGGTTTTGAAGCCAAACAGCAAATCAAAAGCATAGTTACCCAGTTAGGCCATGAAGTTATAGATGTCGGCAGCAACGACAGCAATCCGGTTGATTACCCTGACCCTGCTTATTTAGCAGCAACGGCAGTATCGAAGAAACAAGCTGACAGAGCTATTTTAGTCTGCGGAACCGGGATAGGAATGTGCATAACTGCAAATAAAGTTAAGGGAATCAGGGCTGCTTTGTGCCATGACGAGCTGAGTGCCCGGATTTCACGCCATCATAATGACGCAAATGTGCTTTGTATATCAGGGGACCTGACAGGGGAGGTATTACTGCGAAAAATAGTTGAAGTCTGGCTGAATACGGAATTCAGCGGCGGAAGACACCAAAGAAGAATTGAGAAAATAGCGGCTATTGAAGAAGGTAAAGACCCGAGAGAGATAAAAAGTAAAAAGGGAAAATAGCTACATAGGCGCAAAAGAGTTTTGAGTTTTTGTTTTTCGGGGTTTTTTGTTGAAATTCAGTCCGGAATTGGTGATAGTTTCAAACCACGCCAAGTTGGAAATCAAGAAAGAGTGCTAAAGAACCGATTTTGAGGTGATTGAGCTAAATGGCCGGCAAAGAATATTCAGCTTATCAGCGGGACGTTATCTCGAGATATTATGACAATATCGATGCGATAACACTGACCAGGCTGCAGGAATTGGTGAGCCAGCTTTACCTCGCCGAAAGCAAAGCCAAGCAGACCCAGCTCTGGGAGAAAGCACACAAGGCGATGCTGAGACTTAAGGTAAAGCCTGCGATAATTGAGCATATTATGAACAAAAAGGACGTGGTCATTCTTGCGAAAAACCTCGGGGACTGGCTCGATGCCTCGAAAGCGTAATTTGCCGAGGACGAACGAGGAAGAAAATCCTAAGCACTAAATCCTAAATCCCAAATGGTTCGATAAGCTCACCATCCTGAGCAAAGTCGAGGGACAAATTCAAATTACTAAAATACAAAATTCAAAACCAATTACGGGGGAAGTAGTTTGCCTTTATCCAGTTGAAGTTCAAAATAATGTGAATGGCGATAAGAGCGATAAATATGGCTCCGCCGGTTTTGTGAAAAAGTCCGAAGGCATTACGGGATAAATGCTCGCGAAACAATACCGTTGTCGCCTGGTTGATAAAAAACAGAAGCAAAACCGGATTTAAAATTTTAAGGGCTGTGTTCCTTTTCATAATCGTTCCCCTTCAATAAAAAAACCCCGCAATAACCCCCGACTACGACATTCGAGGGCAAGCTTGCGGGGTTAAATATTTTGAGATTTCGGTTGCAGGTGAGGTCAATCAAAGGGGAGCTTTACGCCTCCTGCGGGAGTTTTTTCTATTTCGCTTTTACGTCCTTCGAGAGGTTTTGCTTCGGCCTTTCTTGGCCGGCAAACAAGGCCTTCGGAGATTTTGGCCAAATCGCCCTCGACGAGCTTTGCGTACGACATTCTCGGCAATACTTTATCAATCCTTACCGTTGCAACGAGAATCTCCATTGTACCCAATGATTCCTTGGTGTCGGCATCAAATAATTCCTTGCCCTGAGAGACGATATCCAATAATTGTCCCACTGCGATTCTTGAGCCACCCTGATTGATAATGACCTGTCCATCTTTGTCGATACTTGCGATGCGGATAGGGTAGAGCTGGTCGATGATTTTTTCAACCAACTGATTGGCGGCCATTCCGATGAAATTATCCATCATCTCTTTGTAATCCATGTCCTGCGGCTCCCACTTGGTTACAAGCGGTTTGAGCTGCTCAGTTCTCTCGAGCTTTATATTGAGGACATCGGCCAATTTGACCTGCCTTGTCGGGCCGACAATGAGGCGGTATTCGAAAGAGAAAGCGGCTTCATACTCGCTAATCACGCGGCCAATGGCCTGCGAGTACGCTTCCTTCCTTACGATGCCGGCCCTATTGATTGTTCCGACGAGCATATAGTCAACACCGAGGGCCTCGCCCAGCTTGCCCATTTCTTCGACAGAAGCATCGCCTGAGAGAAGGAAGTTTCTTTCCTGGGCGAATTCCTGCATATATTCGCGGTCGAGGACGTTGAACTTGTTTGATTGCGTCAGTGCGGCAGTTAATTTCTGCGAGAACAGGCGGGAGGTATCTAAGGATGGATTTATGATGTCGCCGAACTGATAAGTGGCTGCGAGCGTTCTAATGGGCATTACGGCAAGTTTGAGTCGGGTGGTCTTTTCGGGAGACTCGTAGTCGTAGACCGTGACCTTCAGCGTTACCTCATAGGTGCCGTCTTCGAGTTTTTTCTCGTTCAGGACCTCGAAGGTTTTTATTTGTCCCGCCATATTGGTCCTAAGGGTTGAGCCGCCGGTGTGAACGCCTACGGCGTCGAACTCAACTTTTTTGCCGGATGGGGTTTTCTCGATGTCAGCCGAGGCGGAACGGTAATCGAAATCGGTGTCGAGCGAGCGAATATCAACGCCTTTGACCTGTGCGACGGCCTGCTTGAGGGCCATATTGATTGCCTCATCCCTATTGACGCCCTGGCCTTTGGTTTCGACAATTTTTGTTGTGGTGACTGCATTGGGGTCGGCGGAAAATGCCTGCGTGGGAGCCAGCACCAACACAATTGCAATCAGAAATGCCTTTTTCATTTTAAGCCTCCCTTAAACATAAAATAACACAATTAAAAATTTATAACAAAACCTAAAACAGCGTAATAAAAACATCTGGATTCCCGCTTTCGCGGGAATGACAGAACTATTACCAGGCCACAGATTTATTGCTGCCACGTTTGCCGATAAGAGTCTCATTTTGCCAGAACCTCAAGCCGTTAGTGAGGTTTGTAACCTGAAGCTGGAAATAGTATTCAACCTGCTGGCGGTTATTGTCGTAACGGATGTTTCTCTGGAAAATTTTGCCGGAGACGCTCAGCTCAGGGGCAATCAACTGGCCTTTTGCAGCAACGGTGTTCGAGTCGAACTCGTCGCCGACGTCCGAATCCCTGATATCTCTGGTTTGATAAACCATCTGGTCGGATGCGCCTTTTCCGCCGACGGCGGAGGTCATTACGACCTGGCCGCTGTTAAGAAGCTCCTGCTCGACTTTGGCCATTAGCTGGTCGGTGTCGATTCTCTGCATAGTATCATTTACGATACGGCCTGTTGCCATAACATACCTGCTGCCATCCGCTTTCTTGAGTGCACCTGAACCGAGCATAGACTGAACCATTTCACTGGCAGCCTGGTCAAAATCCCTGTAATCGAGAGCCATAACAGGTTTGCCGGCATCGTGCATAGTATCGATGTATGAAGTTTGCGGTGCACAGCCTGCAATCAGAATACCGATTAGTGCGACGATTTGAAATATTGCTGTTTTCATAATTTACTCCCACTTTCTTGTATCCATTCTGAAACTTACAGCTTCTTTTCTCGGTGCAACAACCTTGAAGCTAAACGGTGATTTGCCCATAGCCGACATTCGCAGCCAGACGCTTGTTTTGGTTTGAATCAATACGCCGTCCTGGTCAAGCCATTCCACCCTGTATCTGAACTTCTTGGTAAATTGTGAGTGGTTGGTTCCATTAACGTTAAGCTCGAGAAATCCGGCATTGTTTCTCCGCATAACGGCCTGGTCGATTTCAATGCCTTCGCCAATCAATGCGCTAAAGGCATAGGCGACGGGGCGGGTCACGATGTTATCAACAAGATTGTCACTTTTCACGTCCGCCCTTAAGTGAATTTTGGAGCCCGGCGGCTCATTACAGCTTATAAACACCAGCGCAACAGCAAAAAACAATATGTTTGTAATCGTTTTCATTTTTTACCCCTAATTTAATAGAAAATATCAGCTTAAAAAGCCATAACCTTATAAACCGGCACGGCCTGGTTAGTTATTATCTTAATATATACCACCGCATTATTACACTGGGGAATATCAATGTCAAGTGGGATAGAGCCCGGGGGAGTAATTTTTAATTTGCCGTTTTTTGGCTTTGGGAAGCGGGCAACCTGAAAATCTTTCGGCAAAGCGGTCCATATCCTTACATCAGCAGCAGTCGATGCGAAACTATATGCAGCCACTGCGTACGATAGAGCTGTTGCAGCATTGGAGCCCTGCTGCTCAATGGCATACTGAGCAACCGCTTTGGCCGTTGCCGATATAATAGCCCTTATTAAAATGCCTCCAAAATCTTTGCTGAACTCCGTCTGGACGACCCTGTCCATATCAGCGACCGGAAGCGTCATATACTCCTTGTCATCAGAATTTACAAGCAGATATGGGTACGCTTTGTTTCTGAATTCCAATTTCGGCAGAGCAATCCCCACATATTTAACCTGACTTGTCGCAATGAACAATGGGATATCGATGCGGAATTCTTCTTTTACAGGCCCCAGGCCATTTTCGAATATCAGCCAGACCGTATTTTCGAGCCGACCTCCCCCGCCAAGCACCCCCTCAGTAGCATTCAGGTCTTCGGCTATAAAGGGATTGCCACCAACCATTCCGTAGGATTCTTTTAGTAAATCCACCGCCTTGGCGTGGTCGCCAACCAGATTAAAATATACACCCGCCAAGTATGTCGCAAACGGATTGACGAAATCGGGATAAGCCTGGAAGTTGTAGAGATTGGGATATTTTTGGGCCAAGAGCTGGTGCGTTGTCGGATTTTCAACATTGGATTTTGCAAAAGCGTTTTGCTGCTGATTCTGCTCCAGCTTGGCGTTTAGTTTATTTATTTCTTCGACGAATTTTTCTTTTGCACGTCTCTGCCTGTCGAGAGCGCGATTAAACTCGACGCGGGCCAAGTCCATTTTGCCTTCGGCCATAAAATTCAGAGCTTTGTATGTATTGACCATCACGCCATCATACTCTTCGCCTCTATAAGGGATTACATTTTCATTAACGGCCGTTGAGCCAATAATATCGCCGCCCTTAAACTGCTCATCATAATACTTGAGCATATCCTCGGCCTTGTCGAAATACTCTGTGCTTTTGGGGTAATTTTGGCGGATTCTTTCAACGGTGGCAAGCTGCAACGCCCAGAGCAGGTCCTCACCTGCGGGATTTTTCTGCCGGCCAATCTTTTGTTGCGCAAAAAGGGCAGAGTTGTCGTAATTTGATGCCTCGAAACTCGTGTTAAAGACCTTTAGCTGGTCTTTAGGAGCATTACAACCGGTTGAAAAGAGCAGATTTAACAGGGTTAAGATTGCGAACAAAAAAGGACAGCCGACCTTGGCTCTATTCATTATTACTCTCCAAATCAAATCCACTGTTTTAATTGCACATATTTAAGACAATCATCTGCAATTATATTATCAGAAAAGCGATGGTCAAGAAAAATGCCTGGAGTTTTAATGGGTTTTTTAAGGTTTTCCCGGTTTTGACACTTTAAACCTCGACCGCCGAAGTTTACTATCGACAATCGACTATTCTTGCGATGCGGCGGAGTAGGAAGTTACTACCCGGTTTCGCCCGGAGTGTTTTGCTTCGTAGAGTGCATCGTCGGCACGTTTTAATATGGTTTCTGCAGTATCCGGCGGAGGTCCTTCGTCCCACTCAGCCAGGCCGCAACTTACTGTAACTGATTTGACTTTAGGTAGTGAAATAGTTTTAACGTGACGTCTCAGCCTCTCCAAGAGGACTTTAGCACCACTGAGTTTTGTTTCCGGCATCAGCAGGACAAATTCATCGCCGCCATACCTGGCGATTATGACATCTGTCATTCGCACATTGCGTCGCATAGTCTTGGCTAAAAGTCTGAGCACATTATCACCGGCAGCATGGCCAGCGGTGTCGTTTATCTGCTTGAAGTTATCGACATCCACAATAGCGACAGAAAAACAGTGATTGTAGCGTGCTGCCCTTGCGCATTCGGCCTTGAGGACTTTCTCAAGTACTCGACGCGTTCCAAGGCCGGTTAAAGGGTCTGTCTCGCTGTCACGTCGAGCTTCCTGGTAATTCTGGTAGAGTTTTGCGTTGGTGAGGTTTACACTGAGGACATCTCGCAAGAGCGAAGCCTTGTATAGCAGCAGCTCTTGGGGGCCGGTCGAGTCTGGATTGAGCCAGCACATACAGAGAAACCCGTGCGTAGTTACGCTGCTGTCGGGAGTGCCGTTGGATTGGTCGCAGATACTAAGTGGAATGATGAGTCCGGACGGCCGGCTGCCGGTGGTACTGCACTGGTTGCAGATTTCGCTGCATATTTCGCTGCAGGTCTCGCCGAAGACAATTCGCTTGTTTTGTGATAATTGTTTGATTTTCTCCTGGTTGAGTAACTTCTCTCCGGCAGGGGGACAACCTTTTCGATAAATTACAGGGGGTGAAGAATCTTTTTGGGTAAAGCAGAGGACAGCACGGTCGGCGTTGAAGCTTTTTGGGACTTCGTTTATCGCTAATGCGACAACATCTTCAAAATCGAGGCTCTTTAATCCTGTTGGAAGCATAGCAAGCTGTTCGGCCGCGTCTCTCATCGCTTTATTACTATTGAGCAGATAAGCTCTGATGTCCCTGCTGGAGACCATACCTATGGGGACACCATCCTCAACAATCGGTATATGTCGTATTTTGTGTTCGGCCATGAGCTGCTCGACCTTTGCAGCCGGGGTGTCCGTAGTGCAGGATATCACATCGGTGGTCATAATGTCCCCGACAGATAGACTGTCCGGTGACAAAGACTTTGTCATTACTTTTGCAAGCATATCCCGCTCGGTAACTACGCCGGCAAATTTATTCTGCGCATCAAGCACTACGAGGCATCCGACCTGATTATCACTCATTTTTTTGGCTGCCTGTACGACGGTGTCATTTTCTTTGATTGTCAGGAGCTCGTGCGGTTGTCCTACTACCTGCTCAATGTTTTTCACTGTCGATATTCTCATAGCCCTCAGACCTTTTCAAACAGAAGGATTTTAAGCGTTGCCTTTATCAGATAAAAGATTGGCGTTGATTACTGAAAACATTTTATTTTTACGTGTTTTTTAAAGAAAAACAAGTCTAACTTGTGATACTGCGAGAGGACTCATCTGCGCCACTCGGGTTTGCGGACCATCAACGGCGGCATCTGTTGAGGCTTAGCCCTCTGATTGGCCTTATTAACACAGCTTCTATTACTCGGATACCAACGGATGTTGAACAGCTTGATGTTCAAAGGCAACTTGTTTTTCTCTAATTTGCTAAACATCACCAACTCTTTTCTGAACGCAACACTGAAACAACTTCGAACCATCACCCTCCTATCGGCCAATTTGCGCAACAACTTTTGAAAAATATCTAAAGGGGATTTTCCGCTGGGAATGCACAAAGTAACTGACGGCAAAGATTATCGTTTTGCGATGTATCACAAAACGGGGACCTATAATGTAATCAGGTCAAAGGTTTACCGGTATTTGTCGCTGGGCTAAATATTCTTTCATCTGCCTTATAGAGAACTTGCCGAAATGCGCAATTGAGGCAACGAGGACGGCGTCGGCGCCGGCTTCAACAATGGCCTGGTAGAGGTGTTCAAGTGTTCCAGCGCCGCCGGAAGCGATTACCGGTAAAGCGACGGCATCGGCAATCGCTTTGGTCATTGGGATATCGTAACCGGCCAGTGTGCCATCGGCGTCCATACTTGTCGGCAGGATAGCACCGGCACCTAAATCCTCAACTTTTTTTGCCCACCGGACAGCGTCCATCCCTGTTCCGACGGTACCGCCGCTGACCATAACTTCGAAACCCGAGGGCAATCCGGAATTGCTGCTCGTATCTATCGCAATAGTGATTTTGTCGCTGCCGAACTCGTCGGCGGCTTCTTTGACAAAATCGGGATTGCGGACAGCAGCGGTATTGATTGATACTTTTGAAACACCTAAATTTATAAGCTCTTCGATTACCTTACAATTTGTGATTCCTCCACCGACAGTTAACGGTACTGTTGCTCTCTCGACGGTTCTCTTTACGGCATCGAGAAGCGTTTTTCTGTTTTCGATAGTGGCTGTGATATCGAGAAAGACGAGCTCATCTGCGCCTGCTGCGCTGTAAGCGGCGGCGTTTTCGGCAGGGTCACCCACATCCTTGAGCTTAACGAAATTGATGCCTTTGACCAATCGGCCGTCTTTTACATCCAAGCAAGGGATAATTCTTCTGTAATCCATATTGTTCTTTTCCTGAATTAGCCGGCGTTTGTCAAAATTTCGATTTCGCATTTGGCGAGAGAGTATACCAAAATGCACATTTGCGGTCGAGGAAATAAGCTGTGCGAGATTATGTTTTACCGGTCTGCCTTTTTGATGCTCTGCCAGTCGGCCGGCTGCAGGTCGATTTTGAGTAATTCAACGCGGTTGATAAGCCATCGGTTATCGGGGTGTTTTTGCAGGTCTGCCTGTACCTCTGTCAGCATTTGTGATTTGAAGCTTTGATAGACATAGCTTTGTTTGTCAAATAATATCCTCACCGTAAAAATTGCAGTTGCTTTTGGCGGCTGGATATCTATCGAGACGGTTCTTTTTATGTTCTTTTCAATAAGAGGTTCTGAAAGTATTTCTCTGCAGTGCGCCATCAAAACACTTTTCGAACTGTGGTATGAGTCGGTGTAGTTATCAGCAACAATCGTTTCGATTGCATCGGGATTTTCGTCTTCGACAGCTTTTACTCCTGTATCAATTACGGCGTTGATTTTCTCCAAATCGGTTTCGACGAGGAAATCGAGACTGAAAGCGGCGACAACTAAAAAAACCGGCAGAAGCCATTGCCACTGGCAGCGTTTCCCCGGGAAAATGCTGCGGAATACCAGCAAGATAAGCAAGGTGACAATTGCTACAGTTATCAAGCCCCACGGATGCTCGAAAAAATCGAACATTTAATCAGCCCTCTTTTAATTGATAATTGATTATTGATTATTGATTATTGATTATTTAGAAGAAATTACCATTTTATCTGTTTTAGCTGGGAAGTTTTTTCGTGATTTGTCATACCAGGCGCCAAGGCGGTTATGGTTATAAAGCCATCGGCCAGCGAGGTTGTGTCAGTAGGGTCCTGCTCGTCACGGTGCAGGCCGCCAGCTAATTGAAAAACGGTTTGTCCTTGTTCGTTTTTTTTGGTGTCGTAATGCTCGTGAAAGCCGCCGGTTGATTGAGGGACAACTCTTGTTCCTTTTGGCCGGCCTTTCGATAAGTGTGGTATATTGATGTTTACAACATAGCCGCTGTCGAGAGGTATAAGCTTTTTCAGGATTTTGGCGCAGTATTCGGCTGCCTTTTCAAAATCCATTTTCTCCTCGGCGGCGAGGCTCATTGCAACTGCAGGGATTTTTAAGAACGTCCCTTCCATCGCAGCAGCAACGGTGCCGGAATAGTAGATGTTTATTCCTGCATTTGCGCCATTGTTTATGCCGGCAACGAGCAGATCTATCGGCTGCTCGCAAAGCTGCATACAGGCGAGTTTAACGCAATCGGCGGGCGAACCCTGAACACTAAAGCCGGTGAATCGGCCATTAATATCAACTTTGTTGCAGACCAATGGCTGGTGGAATGTAACGCTGTGACTGGCACCGGAGCGGCTGTCGGCAGGAGCAACGACAGTTACATCTCCGATTTTCACCAGCTCTTTGTAAATGGCGGCCAAGCCGGGTGCGAAAATGCCATCGTCATTTGTCAACAATATTTGCATAAGCATATAGCATAATGGAAAAAGCTAAAAGTTAAAAGTAAAAAGTAGGGGCAGACCTGCGTGTCTGCCCAAATCTTCTTTCTAATTTCCCTTGTCATTGCGAATCCGCCGCACCTGTGCTGAGCTTGTCGAAGCAGGCGGATGTGGCAATCTCAACAACGCAATTGTAAATCGAAAATTGTAAATTTACCTGCCCTCACAATCGCCCCTTTTTCAATAGTAAATCCTGGGCGGTGCAATCAAAGATATTGACAGGCAACGGCGTTGAGGAGAGAATAAAACAAGAACGATAGTTACTTTACAAGAGCAGATAATATGACAAAGACGCTTGTAACAAAGATATGTCTTTTAGCCGGACTCACTTTTTTGGCGGGCTGCAAGGCCGCTGAGGCGCCCAACTCTGGCTTCAATCCTAACCCTGAACTGATGTCCAAAGATGACACAGTGCCCTTCCAGCGCAGCTACTGGAATAACAAGTATGACCCCAACGCCTACCATGAAATCTTCATCGCCCCCGTTAACACCGATTACGTTATGGCTCAGGGCTTCTGGGAGAAGGCTAACATCGCCAACATCAGTAAGGAAAAGGTTAAAAAAGACATCGCGTCACTGGCAAACTATACGCAGCAGTCATTCACGCGGGCTTTCAAGGACGACCCTAACCATCGTTTCACGGTAGTAGATACCGCCGGACCCAATACACTGATACTTGAGTTGGCCCTGGTGCAGGTGGTGCCATCCAAGGCAGTCCTGAGCGCCATCGGCTGTGTGACATTTATCCCGGCTGCGGTCGGCATGGCCGCCGGTGCAGCAACAAAATCACAGGACGTCGGCAAAGGTGTGGTCGCCATCGAAGGGCGCGCCAGAGACGGCAAGACCGGCGAAATCATCGGCATGTTCGCTGACTGTGAGCACCCCAAATCCGCCATCCTGGATTTGAAGGCCATCAACTGTTGGGCCCCGGCCAAAGCAATCATCGACGATTGGAGTCGGCAGTTGGTTGCAGTTGCCAATAGCCCCCCCGGTACCGTGGTGAAGGACTCCCCGGCATTTGAGCTGCTGGTGTGGTAAGTTAGGTAGGGATCGTAGTCGGGGGTCGTTTAGGCGCTTGTATATAGCCCACGGTTCCGCCGTGGGGTGCAGGCGCGAGACCCGCTTAAAATTCAATCCCAAATTGCAAATCGAAAATCGTAAATGATTGCCTCTTGCAAATTATTCGGCAGGGTTTACACTAATGCCTATGGGAAAGAAACCTAAATCCAATTCCAGGAAAACCCCAGCGAGCAGCAAACCATCCTCTCTAATCGATACCCGCGTCATTTATTGCGGCGATAACCTCGACCAGTTGAAAAAATTCCCCGATGGCTGCGTTGACCTTATCTATATCGACCCGCCTTTTAACTCTAATCGCAATTATGAGGTCTTCTGGGGCGAGACAAAGGAAAAACGTTCATTCGAAGACCGCCACGCCTCCACGCAGGCCTACATCGACTTTATGCGGCCTCGCTGCGTCGAGCTGCACCGCGTCCTGAAGAAAACCGGTTCGTTCTATTATCATTGCGACTGGCACGCCTCACACTATGTCAAAATTATGCTCGACCAAATCTTCGGCGAAAACCAGTTTGAGAATGAAATAGTGTGGAAACGGACTTCTGCTCATGCAGATACTCATGGCTTTGGACATGTCCACGATATTATTTTTCGCTACTCAACTGGGGAGAAGCCCACGTTTAATGTCGAACTTAGGGAATATTCACAATCTTACTTGGATGGATATTTCAAGTACACCGACGAGTATGTTGATACTCGGGGCAAGTTTAGAATAAACGATCTCACCGGTTCAGGATTAAGAAATGGCGAAACTGGCAAATCGTGGAGAGGAATCGACCCTTCAAAAATTGGCAAAGGCCGCCATTGGATGCGACCGCCGGAAGAACTTGAACAATTGGCTGCCGAGGGCAGAATCTATTTCCCTGCAAGCGGAGGCGTTCCGAGCTGGAAGCGATATGTAAATGAAATTAAAGGCCAGCCGGTTGATTCTATTTGGGATGACATTCCATCACTATCAACATTCTCAAGTGCGGCTAAAGAGGCACTTGGCTACCCGACTCAAAAGCCCCTTGCTCTTCTTGACCGCATAATAAAAGCAAGCTCGAATGAAAATGATATTGTTCTTGATGCGTTTTGTGGTTGTGGTACGGCTCTTGTTGCTGCTGAAAATCTCAACAGGCAATGGATTGGCATTGATATTTCCCCGACCGCCTGCCGTGTTATGGCAAAACGTCTGCGCGATGTCTGCAAAATGAAAGAGGATGACAAACTCTGGCGAATCGGCCGTGGCTTTGTCGTCCGTGACCTGCCTTGGAGCGAAAAACAGCTTAGAGAAATCCCGCCCTTTGAATTTGAGAACTGGGCCGTTATCGCCCTCGGCGGTGTGCCGAATGTCGCTAAGGTCGGCGATATGGGTATTGATGGCCGTATTTACCCTGTCTCTGCCGTGCCTAAGAAAACCAAAGGCGAACTGGAATTTATGGATGTGTGGTACCCGATACAGGTCAAGCAAAAGGATAAAGTCGGCAGACCCGAAATCGATTCCTTCGAGGCGGCAATGATGCGCGAAGACAGAACAAAGGGGTTCTTTGTTGCGTTCGACTACTCATCCGATGCTATGAGTGAGATACAGGCCTTTTTCAAGAAGTCTGGCAAGAGCATAATCGCCCTTACCGTCAAAGACATCCTCGAAGAACAAATTGCCTACAAACTGGCATAAAAACTATATCACAACGAAACAGTTGAAAAACATTTTTAGTTTTTTTGAAAAATATTCATGTTAAGGTACGGTGAAATTGACAAATTACGAAACGGTTCTTGGGAGTTAGATTGCTCTCTGATTAGGTTGCGGCCTAATTCTCCGGATCAAGAAGCATTTGAAGGCCCGGGTTATATAAAAAATACTTCCGATGGTCAGATACTTTTCAAGTTGTATTCCTCAAAACCATTAAAACCAGGCTTAGAGTTAAAATGGTCGAAAAAACGTCCAAGGGGGAAATTAATACCAGATGAATTACAATACACATTGTCTGCTACTGATATAGAAGGACGTCATTGGGAAGCTGAAAAAATATTACCCTATCGATCCGGCTTTGTCAGCGCAGAAAACAACACGATCTGTGGAGATATTCCTTTCGAATTACGACATATAAAAAAAACTAAATATATTCTTGCAAACGCTTGTATCTCAATGAGCTTCTTTCACCTTGTTGACCGATATATTCCCCGTAATATTATTACTAAAACTGATATCACTATTGAAGAACAAGATTTAACAGCAAATCCATGGGGCGCAAATATTGCGAAATTTTCATCCTGTGATTGTAATTTTACAATTTCACAAGGTCGAAAAGATGGAACTATAAATTTAAGTATAGAATCAAACCAAGAAAAATTCCCCGAAGGCATTGAACATAAGGCAATCGAAACACTTCAATTTATCTTGGCTCATCCTTTGTGCTGGACAGTTCTCGAACAAAATGAAAACGGAGTTGAAACTGTAATTATAAATGGGCAAACTAAAAAAGAACTCACGTATAGAATATATGTGCCCGTACATGAATTTATTGATCGAAAAGGTGAATATCTTTGGAAACTATTCGATAAATATTTATCATATATCTTGAAATATAAAGGTAAGACTAAGTGGCATCCGATGTCCATTTTTATTTATAGAGTAATTCTTTCAAGTGCAGCTTATCTTGAAACATTCGCCTTAGAAACGGCTGTTGCTATAGAGGGATTACTTCTCACAGAATTTAAGGCATTAGCCTCTCCAACCGTAGAATTTGTGACAAGACTGTCTAAGGTATCCGAGTTTATAAATACAACCTCGGGGGTAGATGACACCCTTAAACTGAGAATTTGCGGCGCTATTGCCGATATGAAAAAGTCTAGAGCAACCGATAAGTTGCGAGCATTAGTTAAGTCAGGAATAATTGAGGAAAAGGAGTATAAAACCTGGAAAAAATTACGAAACAAATCAACGCATCCCACACAACCAGCATTTGTTGAACTTCAAAAGTTGCTTGACCTTTGTAATATCGTGATAACATTATTTTATAAATTGATTTTCCACACCATTGGTTATGAAGGCAAGTACATGGACTATGGCACTTATGATTATCCTTCAAAAGATTTTCCTCCTGTTGGAAAAGACTAGATAAACCCCCTTCACATTTCATAGTTTAATTATGGACAGCCACCATTTCGGTATTGTAATTTTGCTTTCGCGCAGCGTCTCGGCGAAGTCCGTCGGACGAAGACGGATTGATTTTCAATTTTTGATTTATTTCCTATCCCCTAAACCCCAAACCCTATCCCCTCTGTGTCATCAGCGTAATCAGCGATTAAAATTCCTCCGTGTATTTGTGCCAAGAATAATTCGCAGTGTAAATCTGTGTCAATCTGTGTCTAAAAAATATGTCATTTTGCTTTCGCACAGCGTCTCGGCGGCTTGTCTCGGCAAACCGGCTTCGCCGGACTCAATTAACCAGCGACTTGCGACTATCAACCAGCGACTCTTGTCCGCCTTCAGCTACCAATTATCACTTATCAATTATCATTTATCATTGGTATTAATTTGTTGACTTTTCTCTGAAAATATGTTAAAATTCCCACCAGTTTGCCAGCAGGTAAACGACAAACCGCCCAGTAGGGCAAGGTCTCAGGCCCAGCAGGTCCAGGTCAATAACCAATTAACTATGAACAATGAACTATGAACAATTTACAATGAACAACGAACCCCAATTCCTAATTCTCCAATCCTCTAAAGATGGTGAGCCTGCCTGCACTGAGCAAGGTCGAAGTGTCGAACCATTCTCTAATTCGCTAATTCTCTCCGCCTTCGGTAGTGTTAATTTAGGCAGCATTTATTTAGGTAATCAGTTTAATCTGGGTAATCTGTGGTTAAGAATCAATCAATCAAAAATAACAAACTATGCGAAACAAAGCCAATTCCTGAAAGGCCTAAAATGGTTGTAACCTTATTAAAAACAACGAATTACAACGAACTATTAACAATGAACTGTTATTCCAAACAAACCCAAACAAAGCCAATTTTAGACCTAAATCTTGTTAAAATGGGTAAGCAGGAGTAAGTGCCGTTGAATAGACAAGTTTCAAAATGTACAATAGATATTTATGGAAAAATATTCACCAGATAAAAAAACTATTATGATGAGCAGAGATGAGGTCCGAGCGTTTGATGCGTGGGCGATAAATGAGCTTGGAATACCGGGCGTGGTTTTGATGGAAAACGCCGGTCGCAGCTGTGCCGAATTTATAAAAAAGGAACTTGCCGGTGTTACCAATCCGAAGGTCTGTATATTTTGCGGGACGGGCAACAACGGCGGTGATGGTTACGTAATTGCCCGGCATCTTTTGAATAGCGCCTTTGAAGTTGTCGTGGTCATATGCGGCGACCGCAATAAAGTCAAGGGCGATGCAAAGACAAATCTGGATGTTTTAGAGGGATTGGGCCGGTCAATTGAACAGTTAAACCTTGACAACAGCGACATTCCAAGTCGAGTTAAAACTTTTGCGGCTGGCGCTGATATGCTTGTTGACGGTCTTTTCGGAACGGGATTAAACGGGCAGTTGAGCGATGAGTATAAACAGCTGATAGAAAGTATAAATTCCCAGCATCGCCCTATTTTGGCGGTTGATATACCGTCGGGGCTGGATTGTGATGCAGGTGAGCCGCTCGGTGCGGCTATCAGGGCAAGCTACACTGTAACTTTCGTGGCGGTCAAAAAAGGGTTCAGGGCCGCAAAGGCAAGTGCATACACGGGCGAGATTTTTGTCGCCTCGATTGGTGTTGAACCAGCCAACTAATACGTCGAATTAAAATGAATCGGGTCTGGCTGACAGTGTTTTGTATCCTATGAAGTAAAGGAATCTTTCGAGGTTAAATACAGGAATCGAGAGAGTTTGTGCCCGCGCTTGTATTTCCTTGTAAGAGGTAAGTTTTTTCAGGGAGGCTTCGTATTTTTCCATCGCCATTGGGTCAACTTCCATTTGTTCAAAAGTCGGTTTTTTGAGAACGGTGGGGGTTGTCCCAAAAACGAGGAAGTCGGTGTCGATGGAGATTTCATCGGCCACTTTGCCGCCCCATTTTCCGATAAGAGCTTTTATTTTATCGACAGCTTCATAATCGATTTTTCCATCGCCATTGAGGTCGAATTCACCTGCTACCACAAACACGTTCGTTTTATCACTATCCCAAATTAAATTTGCAACGATATCACCCACGATAATAGGTTTTTTTGCATTGAAACTTATAATGCGTGCGGTTGAGATGTTTTTCCCGACATTAAATACTTCGATTTCAGCTTTTCCCTTGCCGTCTTTGGGGATAGGCATGTTTTTTTCATAAACCCAAAATGTCAGACCCCGATAGACATGGTCGTCACTTCCGATATTGAGATGGACTATTTTTGCTGCGTCATCAATTAATATTATTTTTCCATCTGGCTTATATGCCGCTATTTCACTGTCAGGCGACGGGACAAGTGCGTGAAGCTTTTCCTGGGCACGTTTTATTCTCTCTTCGGCGGTCGTCAATTCCGCTTCTGTTTTGAGCAGCTGCTGGCTTAGTTTTTTTCGATTGTCTCTTTCCTCGTCGAGCTGTGCCATAAGAGTCCGAACCTGCTGCTCTGAAGTTTGTTGCATCATTGTTTTAAGGTCATTGTAGTCCTTTTTGATTTCGTTAACCTGCTGCTGATATTTTTCTTTTTCAGCCAAAAGTGCTTGTTCTTTTTCACGAGTTGCCTCCATCGCGTCATCAAAACGGTTTTTCAGCCGTTCAAGCTGTTCCTGGAGAACCAGTGCTGCGTTTGTAGTGTTGTCCAGCTTTGTTTTAAGTTTTTCTACCACCCGTACAAGTCCGACAGTGTTGGGGTCATCGATTTCAATGTAAGGTTGTTGCTGGGTTACGATTTTCGGTGTTTGCTGGGCTACGATTTCCGGTGTTTGCTGGGTTACGATTTCCGGTGTTTGCTTGTAGCTTTCCAAGACCTCCGCCGGGGTTGGAACAATAAACAGACCAGCAACCTGCTTTTCACCGTTGTAAGCGATTTTTACATCAAGGGCACCTTTCTCAAATTCACAGGTGACGGACACAACATCGTAGTCTGCCTGTTTTTCCGTTCGAAGACCGATTTGCCGTTTGAAAGGCCCCATCTGGTCGATAGTCGCTTTCCACACCTCTTCAAGTTTCTCGGGAGGCAATTCGTTTTTCAATGTTTCATTGAAGTCCTCTGTCACTGCTGAAAACTGCTGATTAGCCAGCAATTCGACAAGTTCATTGGTTGGAGCGTTTGGTTCGACGTTTTCATTGGTTGGAACGTTTGGTTCAACGGCAAGGTGCTGTTGGGCTAATAATTCGAGTATGTCTTTGACCTTTCTATTTGTGGTGTCGACTTTGACTTCAGCAGAGGTATCTTCCGGCAGGCCTCCGATGATTAGAGAAACCGTTCCGTCAAGATAATCGACCATTGTGCCAAGCCTGCTTTTTCGCGGCTGTTTTGCACCCACTATCGCTCCTATTTTTCGCAGTTCCGCGCTGTTGGCCAGCTCATCCATCTGGCTTTGTAAAGTAGCTGCCTCTGTCCTATGTTTTTCGGCCTGGAGATAGAAGATGACTGCAACGACAGTTGAGACGATAAAAAGGCCGACAAATGTTATCACGGTATAGAGCATAGTGCTATTTTGCTGTCTTTTGCCTGCCGGCATAGTAAGACTCCTTAGAAATACCGAAAAAATCACATATTAATCCGCCGCAGGCGGATTAAGGCTGTCAAAACATTGTATTATCGTCTAAAAAGGCTTCCAAATCAACAAAAAAACTCTCGGGAGGTCTGATAATATATTATCGCCCTGGTTTTGGTGCCGGAAAAACTAATATCTCAAAGTTTCTCTATGAGGGATGGTAATTGGCTGATTTTGCGTATTACGTATTGAGCGGCGGCGTCAGAATCTTCGGAGGTTGATGTGTGTATGCGAGCGGGGCGGATTATCTGGATGGTCAAGAAACCTAATCTATTCGGTGCGATAAAATCCTTCATCTGGTTGTCAGCGACGTAAGCTATAGCCTGCGGTTTTGCGTTTAGTGCCTGCATAAGTTTTTCAAAGCCGACCGGTGAGGGCTTCCAGCATTTCCTGCCGAGCTGTTCGGTATAGATTATGCACTTAAAATAGTTTTCGATTTTAAGGGCCTGAACTTTTAATTGCTGGGCTGGCAGGAAGCCATCCGTCAGCAGGGCCAACGTATATTTTTTGCTTAGCTGCCGAAGGACATTTGCGGAATCGGCGGGCAGTTTTATTTTCGGTTTGTGGCTGTGATAAGTTTTTATCAGTTTTTGGATAATCTGGTCGTCATAGTTTATGCCGAGGTCGTCAAGAGCCGCGTTGAATGTTTTTGTGCGATTGCCGGCTGAGAACTGCTTCCATAAGCTGTTGAATATACGTTTGGCAGAGGGAGTATCGGGCAAATCAGCGACGGACTCTGCAACGGCCCTGAAGCCGCTTCTGCAGTAGTCGCGCTCATCGTAAAGCGTGTCGTCTAAATCAAAAACAACTGTTGTTATCATAATTCGCATAACGATATACTATTGGGTTTCCCCTAAGGGGGGTCCCTTTGTCGTTAATTATAACATCGACATTTGGCCTGACAGCGCATAATATTGACGAAGTATGGCTAAACAAAGATTACAGAAAGTTTTGGCAGCAGCGGGTATCGCTTCCCGCAGGAGGTGCGAAGAAGTGATACTTGAAGGGACGGTGCGTGTGAACGGCAGGGTTGTGGATGAGCTGCCAGCCTTTGTTGACCCTGAAAAGGACATCATAACCGTAGACGGCAGAAAAATTTGCGCTGTCCAGAAGGTATATTTTCTTTTGAACAAGCCCAAGGGCGTGATTTGCACAAATTCGGACCCGCAGGGGAGAAAAAAAGCAATAGATATCGTACAGGTGCGTGAACGCATCTTTTGTGTCGGCAGACTCGATATTGAGAGCACAGGTTTAATCATACTCACTAACGACAACGAACTGGCAAACAGATTAACGCATCCAAGATATGGACTGGCTAAAACATACATTGTCGATGTCAAGGGTGAGATTGGCGGCGAACAGATAGAAAAGTTAAAAAGAGGGGTTTGGCTGGCTGAGGGCAAGACAGGCAGGGCATCGATAAAGATATTAAAACGCAGCCATAAAGAGTCATTGATAGAAGTAACTATTCGAGAAGGGCTTAACCGCGAGGTTAGAAGGATGTTTGCGAAGATGGGGCTGCCTGTAAAATCATTGACAAGGACACGAATTGGCAAAATCAACGCACGGGGCCTGGGCGTTGGTAAATTCAGGGCACTAACCAAAGCTGAGGTGGTATATCTGAGGAAAGTCACGGATTGAAAGAGGCGTTTTGCCGTGGAAAGTGCCGGGTGCTCCGTCAGATACGATAAAACGCTTTTTTTGCATTAAAACCGGTTTGGACTTGCAATTTTCCGAAAGGGGTGTATATTCTCAAGGTTTTATGGCGATTATGACAATAACCTGAGCATATAATCGGGAGTGTATAGATGTCGAGAGTGTGTTATTTTACAGGCAAACGGACGAAAAGCGGCAATAGCATCACGCGGCGCGGCAAGGCAAAGTATCTTGGCGGCGTCGGCAGAAAAATCACCGGCATTTCAAAAAGAAAGTTTAAGCCAAATATACAAACGGTCCGGGCAGTTATCAACGGCAGGGTCTGCAGGATTAAAGCTTCAGCCAAAGCAATACGTATGGGTCTGGTTCAAAAGCCGCTTAAACGAAATTATAAACCAGCAGACTAAAGAGCACAACTGCATAAGAGCATAAGGCTTGTGCATTGAAATCGGCGGGGCGGGTTTTGCCTCGCTTTTTTTATTCAGGCAGGAAAAAATGGGGAAAAGAATTGACCAAGCAGAGGTGAGGAAGGTCGCTAAATTATCCCGTCTGGATTTGAGCGAAGAGGAAATTGAAGAATTTACAGGGCAATTAAGCGCAATCCTTGACTACGTTGCAAAAATGAATGAATTGGACACCACGGGCGTCGAGCCGCTGGCACATTGTCTGCCGATAAGCAATGTTTTCCGAGAAGATGTCGTCAAGGAGTCCCTGGGAACTGAAAAGACGCTGGCAAATGCGCCGCAGCGAGATGGGGAATTTTTCAAAGTGCCGAAGATACTTGAAGAACCGTAGTTATTGATAATTGATGATTGACTATTGATTATTTGTTTTTCGCAGGCGCGGACAATGGAGGTTGCAAAATGCTAAAGAAAAGGTTTCGGCAAGGTTCAGTGACAAGAAGGTTGGTTGGATTGGTGGTGTGTTTGGGATTGATAGGTGGGATAGCAATGGGTGCAAAATCAGGAAAAGCCGGTGAACAGAATGCGCAGGTGTTTAGCAAAAAAGTGACAAAGACGGTTGGGTGCAGGTACCTGCTGTATTTGCCTGCCGATTACGAGAAGGATGCGAAAAAGAAGTGGCCTTTGATAATGTTTTTGCACGGGGCGGGCGAGAGGGGAGATAATCTGGAGGTTGTGAAGAAACACGGCCCGCCGAAGCTGATTGCACAGGGCAAGCCCTTTGATTTCATTGTCGTTTCGCCTCAGTGCCCCAACGATGTCTGGTGGCCTGAACAACTCGATGTCCTTATAAGTCTGCTCGATGAAATTGAAGCAAAGTACCACGTCGATACCGACAGGGTTTACCTGACGGGCTTGAGTATTGGGGGATTCGGGACGTGGAGTTTGGCGGAAAAGTATCCGCAGCGATTCGCAGCCATCGCGCCGATATGCGGCGGTGGCGAGCGGTATATGGCGTACCGGCTGAAGACCATCCCCGTCTGGGCATTCCACGGCGCCAAGGACAAGGTTGTGCCGGTGGAAAAATCAAAGGAGATGGTCGAGGCGGTCAACGCTGCTGGGGGAGATGCCAAGCTGACGGTCTATCCTGAGGCGGAGCACGATTCTTGGACTCAGACGTACGACAATCCACAGCTTTATGAGTGGTTTTTGTCACATCGGATAAGCGACAAGAAAAAATAAAGAGCTTGTAATGGAATGGCTAAGCGTAAAACAGCTACGGGACAAGATAAAGAACAGCGAGATTAGTAGCGTTACAGCTACTAAGGCGGTATTTAAGCGCATCGCAAAAATTGAGCCGACCATCGGAGCGTATATAAGCACGTTTGAAAAATCGGCTCTCGACAAGGCGGAAGAGGTTGACAAACGCATAGCCAAAGGTGAGCCGGTGGGGAAACTGGCGGGCGTGCCGGTTGCGATAAAAGATAATATGTGCACCACTTTCGGGACAACTACCTGTGCCTCGAAGATACTCGAAAATTTCTATTCGCCTTATAACGCAACCGTAATTGAAAAACTACTTGCTGCGGACGCTGTTATCGTCGGCAAGACAAATATGGATGAGTTTGCGATGGGTTCAAGCACGGAAAACTCGGGCTTAAAGCGAACCATTAATCCGTGGGATACGAGCAGAGTGCCGGGCGGGAGCAGCGGAGGTTCGGCGGCTGCGGTGGCGGGTCGGTTGTGTTACGCATCGCTTGGTTCTGACACCGGCGGTTCGATTCGGCAGCCAGCAAGTTTCTGCGGAGTAGTGGGATTGAAGCCGACTTACGGCAGAGTTTCACGATTTGGACTTGTGGCATACGGTTCGAGTTTGGACCAAATTGGGCCAATAACCCGCACGGTGGGCGATTGCGCATTGATGATGAATGTTATAGCCGGCTACGACCCCGCTGACAGCACCAGCATCGATGAGAAAACCGCTCCTGTGCCTGATTATCTTGAAAAACTTGATGAGCCGATAAGGAGGTTAAAAATTGGTACTGTGCCGGAACTTAACGCCGGCAGCGATAGTGATGTGCAGAAGGCAATCAGTGGGGCGATTGAGGTCTATAAAAAACTTGGGACAGAAATAGTTGAAATAGAAATGCCGCATTTTGATTATGCAATTGCCGCTTATTACGTAATAGCCACAGCTGAGGCCTCGAGTAATCTGGCGAGATATGACGGTGTGCATTACGGGCACCGCACGAAAAATCCTAAAGATTATATTGAGGTGTATACGAAATCACGGGCGGAAGGATTCGGGAAAGAGGTCAAGAGGCGAATAATGTTAGGCACTTATGCGCTGTCAAGCGGTTATTATGATGCATATTATCTGAAGGCACTTAAGGTCAGGAATTTGATACGAGGAGATTTCACCAAAGCTTTCGAGAGATGCGATTGCATTATGATGCCTGTTTCGCCGACGACGGCTTTTAAGATTGGGGAAAAGGTCGATGACCCTCTGAAAATGTACTTGTCCGATATATATACGATAGCCGCCAATTTAGCAGGGATTCCCAGTATTAGTGTGCCGTGCGGTTTTGACGAGAATAATCTGCCGATAGGGTTGCAGATACTTTCGCCGGCATTTAGCGAAGATAAGCTGCTGCGGATTGCAAGAATGTTAGAAGCACAGACTGATTGGCATAAAAAGAAGCCAGTGATTAGTTAATGAGTGAATTGCAATACAAGGTTTTGGTGGGGCTGGAAATTCACGTGCATCTTTGCACGAAGACGAAGATGTTCTGCGGATGTGAGCTGAGTTTCGGCGAAGAAGCCAACAGTAGGGTATGCCCGGTGTGCCTTGGTATGCCGGGTGTGCTGCCGGTAATGAATAAGCAGGCGTTTGAATATGCTGTCCTGGTAGCGCTGGCCCTTAATTGCGAAATAGCTAAGTTCACAAAGTGGGACAGAAAGGGGTATTACTATCCTGATTTGCCGAAAAATTATCAGATAAGTCAGTATGATTTGCCGCTCAGTGCGAACGGCTTTATTGAAATACCGCTGGAGTCTGGAAAAACTAAAAGGATTGGAATAATCAGAGCGCACCTTGAAGAAGATGCGGGAAAGAACCTGCACGCGACGGGGAACTTTTCGCAGGTGGATTTGAATCGGGCAGGCACACCTTTATTGGAGATTGTAACCGAGCCGGATATGAATAGCGCAGCAGAAGTGCGGGCACTGGCGGAGGAATTGCAAAGGATGGTCAGATACTTAGGCGTCTCGGAAGCGGATATGCAAAAAGGCCATATGCGTTTCGAGCCGAATGTCAATCTGGTTATCATCAAAAACGGCAAAGAATACAAAACGCCTATAGTTGAAATCAAAAACCTGAACAGTTTCCGGGCCCTTGAGCGAAGTATTGAATACGAAATCGGCAGGCAGCTCGAGCGGTTCCTCGAAAGCGGTGAAGTGATGGAGATGGGCAACAAGAGCACGCGCGGCTGGGATGACGTAAAGGAGGTAACAATCCTGCAGAGAGAAAAAGAAGAAGCGCACGATTACAGATATTTTCCCGAACCTGACCTGGTGCCGGTTGAATTGACAGAACAGTGGCTTAAAGACATCAAGTCTCGATTGTGTGAGCTGCCTATAAAGAAGCAAATGCGTTATGTTAACGAATACAAATTAAGTGATTACGACGCAGGTGTTTTAACGGCTGAACGGGCGACAGGAGAATTTTTCGACGAAGTAGTTAAAGCGGATGGTGAGCCAAAGCGGGTCTGCAATCTGCTCACGCAGGTCGGGCTAAAATTAGCAAATGAAAAAGGCTGCAGCGTCGCCGAGTTAGGCGTTAAACCGGGCGCTCTTGCTCAATTAGCCAAAATGGTTGAGGCCGGCGAAATAAGCGCTACTGCCTCGACCACTATCTTTGAGGAAATGGTAAAAACCGGCAAAGAGCCGGAAATAATAGCAAAGGAACTTAACCTTATTCAGAAAAGCGATGCGGGGGAATTGGAGAAGATAGTCGAGCAGGTGCTTTCAGAAAATCCCAAGGCGGTTGATGATGTAAAAAGCGGTGGGAAGAAAAGTAAAAAGGCCGAGGGGTTTCTATTGGGGCAGGTTATGCAGAAGACGAGGGGGCAGGCAAACCCAAAAGTTGTTTCTGAAATTATTTCAAAAAAATTGTCTTGACATTTCCGTAAACCGTTGTTAGAAGAACTGGACATATCATAGCAGCAAGTCGGGCAAAAGAGCGAACCAGTAGCCAGAGCCTTCTGGCCGTAGTTACAAGTTCGGACCGGGTGGCTCGTTGTGTGGGGGAATGCAGGGATGCGAGATGTGGATGCCGGCGAAAGGGAGCTTACGGGGGAAACTCAGGCGCTTCATTCGCACATAACCAAATTAGAGCAAGTCAGCCACAACCTACCCGGGCACAAGAATGTGGATGAGGAATTAGACAGAGCATGGCGCGAGTGGAAATCTACCTTTGACGCAATAAAAGATTCGATTATCCTCACCGACGGTGAATTCAAAATCATTCAGGCCAACCTTGCGGCCTCACAGCTTTTTGGCAGGCCCCTCGACCAAGCAATCGGAAAGACCTGTTGGCAGTTAGTTCACGGCACAGACCGTCCCCCCAAAGATTGTCCTCTGGAAAAGGCGAAAACCACAAAGAAACACGAGGAAATAGAGCTTTATTTACCACAAAAGGGTATCTGGGTGACAGCTTCTGTTGACCCTGTATTAGATGAGCAAGGCCGCCTGACTGGCGTCGTCCATATCATAAGAGATATCACGCATCGCAAGAAGGCGGAGGAATCGCTGCAAGAAAGCAAAGAATTCTTAGAGAATCTTATCGCTTCTATGATGGATGGTTTCTCCGTCTTGGACACCAATGGCGTGCATATCCAGGTCAATCCTGCACTATGCCGGATGACTGGCTTCTCAAGGGAAGAACTTTTGGGCACTGGTCCCCCACATCTATATTGGCCACAAGAGGAATATCAGCATATAGAGGCAGCTTTTCAGAGGACTTTGAGTGGTGATTTCCAAGATTTTGAGCTTGTTTTCAAACGCAAGAACGGTGAGCGGTTCCCCGTAATTGTTAGCCCGTCCTGGATAAGAGACAAAAAAGGAAACCCGAAAACCTACTTTGCGACTTTTAAAGACATCACCGAGCGCAAACAGGCGGAGGAATTGCTGCGAAAAGAAAGGGACAGAGCACAGAAATATCTTGATGTCGCAGGCGTTATGCTTGTGGCAATCGATGCCGAGCAAAGGGTCGGCCTTATAAATAAAAAAGGTTGTGAAATCCTCGGTTACAACGAAGACGAGATTGTCGCAAAAAACTGGTTCGATAATTTCCTGCCGAAAAGAATTAAGGAGGAGGTGAAAGGAGTTTTCAATAAGCTGTTGTGTGGGGAGGCTGATGCTCCTGAATATTATGAAAACCCTGTCTTGACCAAAGATGGTGCTGAACGGTTGATTGCCTGGCACAACACGGTACTAAGGGACGATAAGGGCAAAGTAATCGCAGCTCTGGGTTCCGGAGAAGACATCACCGAACGCAAGAAGGCAGAGGAGGCACTGCATTTTACTCGGTTTACAATCGATAATGCAGTTGATACGATGGCCTGCGTAAGCCAGGACGCGCGCCTCATTGATGTCAACGATGCTTTCTGTCGCTCTGTGGGCTATTCGCGAGAAGAACTGTTATCAATGACCGTTCACGACATAGACCCAAACTATTCAGACAAAATTTGGCCTGAGTTCTGGGAAAAACTAAAGCAAAGTGGTTCTCTTACGTTTGAATCTTGCCACAGCAAAAAGGATGGGAAAGTTTTTCCCGTCGAGTGCACAGTAACTTTTTTTAAATACAAAGGTAAAGAATATCACTGCGGGTTCGCACGCGACATCACCGAGCGCAAGAAGGCGGAGGAGGAGATTGCAAAGCTCGCGAAATTTCCCGAAGAAAACCCCTTACCCATCCTCCGCGTCTCCGCCGAGGGCACGGTCCTTTACAGTAACAAGCCTGGCCTTGTCTTGCTGGATGCTTGGGGCTGCCAGGTCGGGCAGCAACTGCCGGCCTACGTGCAGCGGTTGGTTGCAGACACCCTTAGCAGCGGGCGCACTATGGAGATCGAAACCAAATGTGGCGACCGAGTATTCTCGGTAAGTTTTGTGTCCATAGCCGGTTCCAACTATGTCAATGTCTATGGCCGGGACATCACTGAGCACAGAAAGGCCAAGCAGAGACTTCTCGATGACCAGGCGAAGCTTAAGTCCCTCGCTTCGCAGTTGACGTTGGCCGAAGAGCACGAAAGACGCCGCCTCGCTACCGAACTGCACGACCGAATCAGCCAGGCACTGGTTATTTCCAAAATCAAGTTAGATGCCCTCCGTAAGTCGGGGCGTAGCCGAAAACTCGATAAAGCGCTGGAGGATGTCTGTAACTGTATAGGGCAGACGATTCAGGATACCAGAACTTTGACGTTCGACCTCAGTAGTCCTGTGCTCTACGAGCTGGGTTTTGAGACGGCGGTGTCGGAATGGCTTACCGACCAAGTCCAGAAAAAGCACGGTATTACCGTTGAGTTCGAAGACGACGGGGAGGATAAGCCCTTAGACGATGATGTTCGTATCCTTTTGTTCCGCGATGTGCGAGAACTGCTTACCAACGTTGTTAAACATGCCGGCGCACACAAGGTAAAAGTCTCTATCAGGAAACTCGACAACCATATATGTGTTACGGTTGAGGATGATGGTGTTGGATTCGACCCTGCCGAGGTTACCTCGGGGGCAGCCAAAAGGGGCGAATTCGGACTTTTTAGTATTCGCGAGCGATTGGAGGACCTGGGAGGCCATCTCCAGATTGACTCCGCACCCGGCCAGGGGTGTAAGGTTACAATGACAGCTCCTCTAAAACGAAAGGAAATAACTAATGGAAGAAACAAAACAACCCGTTAGGGAAAGCGGAATTGATGTATTAGGCAGCGTCCTGTGGGGCACGCATGCTTGCCTGTTTTACAGGACAGAAGAAGACCTGATTAATATTCTCGTTCCTTACTTCAAAGCAGGGCTGGAAAATAATGAATTCTGTATGTGGATTACTTCCGACCCTCTTGACCCCACGGAAGCCAAAAACGCTTTGAAAGAATCTATGCCTGATTTCGATAACTATCTAAGAAAGGGGCAAATAGAAATCCTCCCGCACGACCATTGGTATCTTGACAAAGGCATTTTTGACAAGGAACGCGTGATGAAGGGCTGGATGGGTAAACTCAGTTTAGCTCTAAACAATGGGTATGCGGGTGCGAGGGTAACTGGTAACATGAGTTGGCTTAATGAAGAATTCTGGGGGAGTTTCATCGAATATGAGCATCAGCTAAATGAGACAATCGACAGATTACCGATAATTGTTGTTTGCACGTATCG
>Ga0315274_10000669_pt1 | contig 53165 bp, 69 predicted proteins | sample YL17G02_20_MG_FD_203700 | JGI IMG/M metagenome (GOLD analysis project Ga0315274, IMG submission 203700) | Sediment microbial communities from Yellowstone Lake, YNP, Wyoming, USA - YL17G02_20 | ecosystem: Environmental > Aquatic > Freshwater > Lake > Sediment | place: USA: Wyoming | collected... | reverse complement strand
TTAAAGATACTGCAGAATATCTTAAAAAATATTGGGGTAGAGATCATTATATCAACAAATATGATGAACTTGTTGCCAGTGAAAAGAAAAAGAAATTGGTAATTCCAAAGAAAGATGTCAATCTGATAAGAGCAAGTCTTCTTGCAGGTCTAAATCTATTTGGGCAGCCAAACTATAATCGTGCAGCTGTTAAAAAGATTGCAAAGAAATTAGATGTTGATATCAGCAAATATGAAGTAAATTTTGGCAGTGGTCTTGCTTGGAGTCTTCCTGACATTGTGAAGAACACAGCAAGTAGAATGATAGAAGAGATGTTAGACAGCACTGGCGAAGAAACAACAGAAGAAGATCTTTTGAACTGGGGTGACTTTTCATACTTTTTCAATTTAGTTGGTGAGGGAACTCCAGCAGATGAAGATATAATAAATGCGATTAAAAAATTGGGATTAATTGATGATAAAATCTACATCTTTACTGCTGAAAATTCAACAATAACAGTAATAACATTTGATTTTAAAAACACCAATGAATTTTTGAAATTCATCAAATATAACATTAAAAATATTCCAAAAAATGAAAATTAAAAGTCAAACCAGATGTCATCAACAATTGGATCTTGAGGAATGTCAAAAAGCATATCTAAATCTTGTTCCATGATTTGTTTACATATAGGAAAGAAAAAATCACAAGGAATTTTCTTATCCCAACGACATGTTTTTTCTCCAATTTTCATATTAAAAACATGTGAATTTATATTTTCAAGAGTGTAAATTGTTGATGATTTAACATTTGACTTTAAAAGTGATGAAAATTCATCTTTAAAAATCATCTGATATCGTGGATATGTCACTTGATATCGTTTTGGTATTATTCTTGTTGGAAATACTCCTACATTGTCCATTAGAACAAATTCATCCAAAAGAACTGAATAATAGTGTACTTGTCTCTTGATACCTGGATGCAATTCTTTTTTATATGGAGCCTTCAAACCATCTTTCCAATCATTTACAGTGTATGTATCATCTTCATAATCTCTAAATATGATATCAATAACACCACTGTAAATTCCTGTTCTTATTTTCAATTCAGTATTTGTTGGTCTGATGTATCTGATTCTTAATTTATGACCTTTGTATTTGTTTGTAATTTCAAGGACTCGCTTTGCCTCAAATTGAGAAAAACCCATCATTGCGGTCCTTTCATTCTGATTCATATTTATCTTTGTGAAGTATTTGAAAATGTGCTCAGCAACTATGTTAATATTATAATTTGAAACTTCACACAATTTGAGAAGTTTTTCTAAATCAAATTTGTTATAGTAGAGTTCCTTCATTTTATGACATCTTTTTCCCATGATCATATATTCATTTTCAGGTATTTTGATACCAGAATGATAAACACAGAAAAATTTGAAAGGACAATCCATATAACTATTAAATGCTGAGGTTGAAAGTCTGGACCATTTGATAGCATTTAGATTAAAATCTGGAAACCACTTTATAATGTGTTCATTTGCATTGAAAGTGACTGACATCTAAATCTCCTCTTTCTTCTTTAAAACTTTCAAATTCCTTCTTCAATTTTACAACTTCATCACAAGACATTCTTTCAAGTTCACTCATATTTGATTTGTTCAATTTTACTGATTCTGACATATTTTTCACCTTGAAATGGGATAGAAGGGATTTGAACCCTCGACCCTTGGATTAGAAGTCCAACGCTCTATCCAGGCTGAGCCACTATCCCATCACAAAACTCTTTTGGTTTGGCATAACGAGGTACAGAATCCAATGTTTCTCATGCTTGTACAATTGATGTCATAATCATATCCTTGCTTGATCTTTGTATATATATAATGTGGCAATGGACCAAGTGATGTAGTTTCTTCATAAAAGAAGTGTTTATATTTGTATGTAGAAAGAATTGTTTTAAATATTTTATGGATTTCTTCTTCGGTTAATTCCATCTTTGTTAGCCAAATCGTTAGCAAAAATCTTTGTTGAAATCTCATATTCTTATTTTTCATGAGAAGTTTGATACAAATTGGTATCTCTACACGTTTTATCGCACATTTCTCAAATATTGTGAAAACATCACTAAGATCATCACCTTCTAAATTTGTGAAGATTGAATTGTTTGAAAGTTCTTCAATGTATTTTTGTTCACATTTATTTTTCTTTATCTCAAATGAAGAAAGAACAATTCTGTATTTACCATAGATAATTGAATTGAAATCCTGATTCAGTGATTTTTTATATATGTTCATAAAACCTCCATGTATATCATCATGATTTAAATTTATACAGAATCTATTGGTAAATCCATTTTTTTCAATAAAATCAAGGTATTTCTTCTTTCTTTTCCTGTTTGCTTCTTCAAATTTGTTTGGTTTTTTATCATTTGCATCTCTTTCTTCACCTTTCTTTCCAGGCTTTGTATAAAATGAACCAACAGTTCTAATTATTCTGGTTGTTGGTTTCCAGAAACATGAATCACAAAGTCTTATTCCAAGCATATCTTTAACAAAATAAAATGCCTCTTTTATGAAATCATCCTTTCTATCATCTTCAATTCCAGTTGCATCGGCACCAATGTAAATGTGATATCCATTACCACTGAAATTTATCAGATGTTGAAGATCATAGTATTCACAAAAACAATGGATACGAACCATTGTTAAATATGTAAGATATGGTTTGTAAAGATATTCTTCCAAATCTATGTCAATGCAGAATTTATCAACACTTGCGAGTTTATATTCAGAAATTTTTAAATGACTCTTTCTTTCATTTATTGTGTTACCAAATGAATAAATAGAATTATACATACCAGCATTGCTAAATCTATTGGTGTTGTTGAAGACCTTGACAAAGTCAGAACGATTCTTTACAAGTACTCTATTCTTTGTTGCTTCACAAGGAAATGAAAGCAGCTGAAATGGGAGTTCTTCTCTTAATTTGATTGAATATGTTCTGTCTTCAACCTTGAAATCAATTTGAAGATTTTTCATCACCTTTCTATACTCTTTGATTAAAATAAATGTTATCGGAAAAGATTTAAAAAACTCTGACGTGATACCATTTTATTGTAAAAGAATACTTTGTGAAAAAAATGTACCCATTCATCAATTTAAAAGATCCTGTTGAATTATCCTCAATGGAAAAGACATTATTTAAAAAGATCGCACGAGAAATAATTAATGGGAGTTTTTTAAAACATTTTGATGGTTATTTTGACAATTTCCATGTTATATTTAGATTATTGAAAAAAATTAAACCAGATTGGTGTGTTTATTCTGTTGATCCGATAATGATAAAATATTCTCAATCTGAAAATGAAGTACTTTACTGTTTTGGTAGAGAATATGAAATCCTGTTCAATGAAATAACAAAGGAATATTGTGTTAATGTTATTGATCCTAAAATGTCTATTCATATTTCTTTTGATTTATTTAAAAATGAAACAAAAATCAAATCATTTTTTGAACAACACAGGAACATTTCTTTGGCATTGAATTTTACATATACATTTAAAAATAAGAGATGGAAAAGAATCCAGAGATTCATATACATTTAAAAATAAGAGATGGAAAAGAATCCAGAGATTGATTAAATCATATAAAGAGATTGAATGAAAATGCAAAAAGTCAGAATTCTTCCAAATGGCAGTATCTTTTATTCTGGTCTTGGGCACACTCAAATGGTAAATATCAAAGATGCTTATTCAAAAATGTATGAAGTCACTGTTCACCAACATCCAGTTGGATTTGATGAAAATAAGATCCCAGTGTTCACATATGACGTATTTGTGATGAAAACAATCAAAAAAGATCAAACCGCGAGAACCAAGAATATGGCCGCATTTGAAAAGGGATTTACAAGAAAGGATCTAATTATCATCTCAAAATTGAACAAAATTAAATGGAATAAATACAAGAAACGAGAACTTCTGAATGTTCTCAATAATAGAGGTCTTCTATGAAAGAAAATCCACTTAAAAATATCACTCAAGCAAAGCCACGAAATATACCAGAAAGAACAAAGAAACCTGTCAATGTTTCATGGAGTATATATGCAGCAAAGCATGACTATGAACTTGTTCGTGTTGAAGATTATGGTGAAAAGATTGGTCTTTGCTTTGAGGGGCATGATATAAGATATGGTTGGGTATTTAAAAATGAAGAAGGTGAAGAAATAGTCCTTGGTGGGGTATGCCAATGGAAGGTATTTTTGTTCAAACAATGGAAAAATCTCAAAGAAGATGAAATAGATCAAGGTCTTCTTGATATTGGTGTGACACTCTGGAAGATAAAACGTGATGGTCTTTGGGAAGAAGTTGAACAATATATTAGAATTAACAATCCTGGAATAGATTTAAGTGTGATACCAAAGAAAGAAAAAAGAGAATTGTTCAACAAAGTACTTTCCAACATCTATTATAAACTTTTTCAAGCTCGTGAAAAAAGATTGAAGGAAGAAAAACTGTTAAAAAAGAAAAAGATTTCAGAAGACTATCTGAAAAAATTGTTAATAGATGATAGAGACTTTGTTGAACTTTCACAAGCAAAATTTGTGAATCCACATGATGAAGACATCAGAAAGTCACTTGTAAATTATTTTAGAACATCTGTTTTGACATATAAAAAACAAAAAGGATGGAGTGAAAATCAAAGGAATCTTGCAAGGGTTTTGCTTGCAAGAAACAAGGGAAAATCGATCACTACAACTGATGTGAGAAAGAAAGAATTGATACAAATGTGTATATATATAATGGAACACACAGAAAGTGGATTCTTCAGAGATTTCCTGGGTAATATGATTTTGATAATTGGTAATGACAGAAAGATGAGTGAAAGACAAAAGAGCAAACTAATTGAAATACTTGAAAGAAACATACAAAAGAAACCTGTTTGGAGCATACGAGATTTCATAGTGCAAAATTTTTAAATGAATAAACTGATGAAATTGATTTAGAATTAGAAAGTATTAGAATTGTGTAGAGTTGATATTATGAATCTTAAAGATATGACAGGAAAGCAACTCATTGAATTGGCTGAAAAAAAAGGTATTAATTGGAGAAAGTTCAGAAAAGATGAATTGATCAAAATAATTGAATCTGGAAAGATACCAGAAAAAAGTGCAATTGTTGAAAGAAAGCAAACAAAGACTGAAGTTGATGTTGTAATTCCACCAGAATATATAAAGATTGCAGAAAAATTGATGTCTAAATTTAGTGGGAAATCATTTAGAATCTATATTTCAGATAGTCAACGTTTGAAAAGCATTGATATTGATGCAATTAACTTTTTAAGGGAAACTAAATCTGATTTTGTGATTCGATATGTTCTTTCAAATGAATTGTTGACAACAAAAAATGTTTTTGTTGCAATGAAGAAATATGGTAAAGAAACATACAAAATTGTTGCAATTTTGAACAAAATCTATGATGTTTACACAAGAAAGTGGGAAAATGGAGTAATTGAAGAAGTGATGGAAGAATATATAGAAAAATTGGTAAAAATCTGATATTTAGAATCTCATACGTGTATTTTGAAGTGGAGTGTCTGGTGGAAAATCAGATGATTTAAAAATGTGTTTGTAAATTTCTTCTATCATTCTTCTTGTTTCATTCAATTTTTTTATTCTGTTTGTTGCTATGCTTTCAGAAATTGAAATAATTCCACCACATATCTCATAATCTTTATCATATGAATTCCCATTGTGTAAATACATGATACCATTGATTATTTCTGGTTCATCAATGTTGTTTTCTTCCAAAAATTCTATTACATCACGACATGTTTGAAAGATCGGTTTTTTGAATGTAAATCGCTTCAATTTTTCAAAATCATGAAATATGCTTGCAATTATTATGTGATCACTATTATAAAGAATCATCAATGGTTCAACCATTCTTTGAATGATTGAAATTGATATCAGGGTTACCAGTAGAGTATGATCAAGCAATCCACCACTGTATGATTGATTTTCATTGACTGAAGCAAGATCAACCATGAAGATATCTCGATATTGATTAAATGCCATCAAGGTGGCTTCTCGTAGTTTGGTGTCAGAAATCATTGAAATGATTTGATCAATTTTGACCATTGTATCACCAAGTTACTATGTATTCAAGGATTATTATATGTTATCTCCCAGTTAATTAACCATTGGTTAATTAACCAATGGTTAAAAATATTCGTGGGTTATGGGATAAGGTATTTTAACTCTGTAAGTAAATTAGAGCTGCAATTGAAATTTCTACTTTCTGAGGTTTTACAATGACTATAACACCAATAAAATACGATACAAATGACAAACCAGTGAATATTAACTCCTTGAAAGTTTTTTCAAAGCAAGAGTATCAGAATTTTGATGGAAATAAAATATTAAAATCATTACTCAATGAAACAAAAATAACAAGAGAAGATGCTGAAATCATTGTAAACGAAGTAAAAGAAAGATTGATTCTTTCAAGAATTAAAACAGTAACACCACGAATGATACGAGAGATGACCCTTTCAATTCTCATTGAATATGGTTTAATACAAGAATACAAGGATTATACTAACATTGGGATACCCTCTTTTGATATACAAAATTTGATTGTCAATGGGGATAGAGAAAATTCTAACATCACTCACAATCCCCAAGCAATACATGGGAAAATAAGTGACATAATTTTTAAAGAATATGCCTTGAAACGTGTTCTTGTTCCTGAAGTTGCAAAAGCACATATTGATTGTAAAATTCATGTACATGATCTGCAATTTTATACACTTGGTATGTTTTGTCAGGCTCATGATCCTCGTTTAATTTTAAAATTTGGTCTTCCACCAACTAAATCACTTCGTGGTTATAAATATTCAAGACCAACATCAAAGATTAGAACAACATGTTTACATCTGGCAAACTGGTTTTCATATACACAATCTGTTTTTTCTGGTGGACAAGGATACTTGGGTTTTAATACAATGCTTGCACCATTTGCACATGAAGTTAATGATTATGAATTAAAAAATTCTCTTGAATCATTTATCTTTCAGGTAAATCAACAAAGAGATAGTAGGGGTCATCAAATTCCATTTACCTCAATTGATCTAAATCTTGGAATAGATCCAACTTTCAAAAATCTTCATACAGTGATGAAGGGTGTAACATCTTCACATACTTATGATGAATATGAAGATGATGCAATCAGAATTGTTGAAAAACTTGCTGAAATTTTCAAATCTGGTGATGCAAATGGCGTTCCATTCAGCTTTCCAAAGTTTGAATTGAAAGTTTCAACAGAAAAAATAAAACAACATGAAAAAACGTGGGACAAGATTGTTGACCTAATTGCCACCAATGGGTCACCATATATAATGAATGGAAACCTTTTACCAGAATCGGCACAATGCCAATGTTGCAGAATCATTTTCAATCCAGATAATACTATTTCTAAATATTGTGTTGAACCAAAGAAGTTTATACCAACAGATGAATATTTTCCTTCATTTGGTGCTCAACAACCTGTAAGCATAAATTTACCACGCATTGCAATTGAAGCAAAAATGAAAATAGATGAATGTTTCACATTGCTTGAAGAAAGACTTGAACTTGCATTGAAATGTTTTAAACAAAAGGAAGAAATCACAAGAACGAATATGGAACGAGGATTCCCAGAATTCTATTGTATCAAGATAAATGAAAAACCAATGATAGATTTAGATTTACAATCATTCATTGTTGGTCATGTTGGGCTGAATGAAATGATTGAGAACTTGATTGGAAAGGATCTTTCAACAGATGAGGGACATGCACTTGGTAAAAAATTCTTGGAATACATGGCAGATTGGTGTCAAAAGACTTCAATAAAAACAAAGATGATGATCAATCTCTGGGAACAACCAGCTGAATCAACTGCCAATACATTTGCCTTGTATGATGTTAAAAAGTTTGGAACTGGAATACGACATCAAGGTTCTGGTAACAGTGTTTATTATACAAACAGCAATCACATTCCGTATTCATATGATGTTCCTTTACATAGAATAATCAAACTTCAAGGTGAATATCACCCTATAATCAAGGGTGGTGTCATAACTCACATCTGGCTTGGTGAAGAATGGATAGATCAAACTGCATTGAAAAATATGATTAATAAGATATTAACAAACACTAAAACATACTATTTTTGCTTCACCAAGGATTTTACAATCTGTAATGATTGTGGAAAATGCATTCCAGGAAGATTAAAAAAATGTTTTAACTGCTCTTCAGAGAATCTCGATTATCTTTCAAGAATAACTGGTTATTACAGTTTAACTTCAAACTACAATGATGGAAAGAAACAAGAATTTGAAGACAGACGTCGAAATTCAATCTCTGAAAACATTTAAAAACTTCTTTTTTGTTTCATTATTTAAAACTATATCTTTAAATGTAAATTTTGATAAATATACACAAAATCAATGAAAAACAAGGATGAATTGTGATGAAGAAGTCAGGACTAATTATTGGACAAAAAGTTTCAATCAAAAAATTTGATGGCTTTAAGCCAAAGATGCATGAAATAGGGTGAGAAAGATGCCAGGAATAAATATTTGGACAGTTGGAAGAAAAAAGATGAGTGTAAATATTGATTTTGAAAAAATGACTGCAAAGCAACTTACAAAAGAAGCTGAAATGAATGGGATAAATTGGAAAAATTACAAACGTGCAGAACTGATCAAACTTCTTGAAGAAAAATCTGCTAAAAAGATTCCAAAGAAGGAAGAAGATGAAGAAGAATTAGAAAAATGGGATGAATATATAGAACGTCTCAATAAAATTATTTATCAATTTGGTATTGCAATAGATGATTTAGATGAATTTCTTTCTGATCTTCATAGAAATGAGCATATAAGTATTGACATGTGGAAAGTATACATTGTTAATTACATAAAGGCTGCTGTTTCTGAGAGCTATGGTTTTGTTAAGGAACAAAATTTGGATCATGTAAATGAAGAATTGGAAAAAATGAAAGAAAAAAAAGACGACGATGAAGATCAAAAATGAATGTAACAAAATTTCAAGAAATTTCAAAAATTGTATATGATCCAAAAACATCTCATCAGATTCTTGATAAATTAGCAAGATCTGTTGATAATGAAGAAATCCTTCGTGGAATCGCCTTCAATCCAAATACATCACCAGAAACCTTACAGTTTCTTGCAAAGAATGAAAATGAAGATATAAGAGTAAGTGTTGCCTACAATAAAAGTTGCCCACAATCTATTCTTGAAATGCTCTCCAATGATGAAAAAAAGAGTGTTCTTGATCAAATTGCAAGACATAAAAATACAGGATATAAAACATTTTTGAAACTTCTAAATAAATTCTTTTTACATGTTCCCATTGCATTTAATGAAAACGCACCAACAAAGATATTGATGATGCTGATTGATGATGAAAATGAAGTAGTCCAAGATGGATTGTTAAAGAATGAAAATTTTCCTGAGGAATTCAAACCAATCCTCAGAGCAAAGAGTAAAAGGAGATGGGAGGCAGAGGATCCAACTACTAACCCAAAGATACTTGAAAAACTTGCTGATGATGAATTTTCAATAAAATTGCGTGTGTCAGAGAATCCAAACACTCCTGTTAAAATTCTTGAAAGATTTTTAAATGAAAAAAATGTTGAAATACAAAAAAATGCCAAAAAACAACTCAAGAAACTTGAAATGAAAAAGATGATCTTTGGTGAAGACATTCCAATTATTAAATTTTTAACAAAACCAGAACCAACAAAGATAAGGACAGTGTTAAGTTTTATTGCCTTGAATGATAAACATGGTGTTTTATATTCAGCAATTAACGAACAATTTGATAGATTGCATGAAAATAGATATGATAGTATGTCTCTTGGTGTACAACTTGAAAAGTATATGAAAAAAGGATATTTGAGAAGAGAAAAGAAAGGAATGTTTATTTACATTATAACAGAAGAAGGAAAGAAGATGTTAAGAGAATTAAAAGAAAGTAAGAAGAAAAATATATCATAAATCATTAGGTTGAATATAATGAAAAGTGATGAAGAAAAAACTGCAATTATTAAGACATTAAGAGAAGCCATAGAACGCAGAGATGCTCACTTCAAGATGTTAAACGATCTGAGCAGAGTGCTTAAACGTCCAGAATGGGTAAAAGGTGGCATGCAAATCTAAACAATATAAAAGAAAAAATAATTCTAAAAACATTTAAAAATTAATTTGCTCTTATTTTTCTTGTCAGGTGAGTATATGACTGAACACAAAAAGATTGCAGAGGTCGGATACAATCCTGAATACTTGTACTTCAATGTTGGTAACATCATTTATAGAATCAAAAAAGAATTTATGTTGAAACATAAAATATTGAAAGACAAGGTATTAACAAAGAAAGTACGAGAAAGAAACAGAAAGCTCCGAGAAAAGGTTTTTATAATTCCCTTGGATGTGTATTTAGACACACATATCTTTCGAGTCAAGCGTGATGGTAATTTATATGATGTTGGTATGTATCACCCAAAATTTGATTCAGGTGAAAAGAACATCAGATTCTCTAATAAACTATCATTTGATGAAGCACAAAGAATATATCTTGAGTTGAATGAAAAATGAAAATGATTGCAACTTTGTTATTAATTTCAATGATTTTCCCAACACAAACATCCTATGCATTCAGTAGAGCCACAGTTGATTATTCAATGTCAGTTTCAGTCACAGGATTTCCTCTTTCCTTGAATGCTAATCTTGAAGCAGATATCATAATCACAGGAAATGTGGTTCATGCTGTAGTTGTGATGACCGGAACAATAAATGAAACCTTTGATATTAGTGATTTGGATGATTTTCTGGTTCTTCAAAATGAACAGACAAGTATCACAATACCAATTCCAAATGCAACTGTTACCTTGACCCTTGCTGAAGGAACCGAGACCGACATAACAACAATATGGTATGGTGCACATATACTTTCTGGTCATTATGAAGGTGATGATGTCATTTTTTCCGCAAAGTGGAGCAAAGCACTTGGTATTTTATTGTCAACAAATATGAGAATAACTGATCCTTCAAGTGGGATGTCATTTGATCTTTCATTGAGATACACATTTGGTGCATTCTACAATGAAAATGACACACAAGTCACTCCTTATTCTGATCAACCAGCAACTTCACAAATCGGTTATGACATTGTAAAATTTATCATAAGCCCAATTGGTTTAATTATAATTACTATTGCGGCTGTGACAATTATTTTAATCAGTGTCTATGTGGTTAAGAAAAACAAAAGTAATATCAGATCTAAATCACGTATGCAATTTCATAGGGTTTAATTATCCTTTTTTCTTTTTGATTTTAAAACCAAATAAAGCGACAGGTCGACAAGTGAGATGTATAAAAATGTCTTGCTTTGCTCTGCCATTTAATTTCAATTAATTATAAACTATTTTTTTATATAATTACTACTATATTGAATATATAATAAATTAATGCAGTCGAAAAAGTTAAAAATCTCACTTGAAATGATTCACAAAACTGTGTCAACAGAATTTGGTCAAAAAAATTTGCTCATGGATGAGAGGTAATGACAGTTTGGAAGGTTTCTTTTTCATCTTTCTTCACAGACATTTTCTCATCAATATATTTAGATATTAATGTGGAGATATGAGGATTTGGTGATTTAATTTTTGGTTAATATTTTGATTTTTCCCAAGAAAACCTTTATATATAATTAACCACTGAATAACCTTGATATTAGATGAAATGTTCATTGTTTTTATCTTTCACATCAATTTTTAACACTCTGGTGGACCTGGGATCTCCAAAATGTGATGTGTTCAGAATTTTTCGCAAAAACTTTAAATCATGAAAAGAAACCTTTTTAAATCTTCGAGAGCATTGTTATTTGTTGAAAGAAAAAGATGTGAAAAACATGGAATTTAAAGAAGATGTAAAGAATTTTACCTTGAGAAAGAGACAGATTGAAGCAAAGGAATATATCGAATCAAAGGATGCTGGAAATTGTCTTCTTGTTTTACCAACAGGATATGGAAAGACAATGCCTGCAAAATTTTTGATTGACAAGAAGGTTTCTGCTGGTGAACGAGTTATTTTTTGTTCACCATTGAAGGCATTAACTGCCGAACAATTTGGTGACTTCAGCAGATTTTGGAAGACCTGTGAAGTAACCGGAGAATCTGATACAATTTTCAACTACGAGTCATTGAGTGAATTCAAGGTATATATCTTCACATATGAAAAACTGGAAAGTATTTTGATGAGTGAAAAGAAACGAACACTCTTTTTTGATGAACTCTTGATCTCATCTGTTATTATTGATGAGATTCATTCAATTGATGATAAATCACGTGGAGCAAATCTTGAAACAGTTATCATCATGCTAAAAACATTGTATCCTCTTGTTGATATCCTTGGTCTTTCAGCTACAATTGGAAATTATGAAGATTTTGGGAAATGGTTAAATGCAAAGATAATCAGGGCACCTCCTGAGGAAAGACCAATTCCATTGAAGATTGAACTTGAATGCTATGAAAAAACAAGGAACAGCTGGAATGATCTTTATACTAAATTTGAAATAATAATGAAATATGTTAAAATGTACCCTGAATCAAAGTTGATGGTTTTTTGTACCAGTGTTGATAGAACAAGACTCTATGCAAGAATTTTTGCAGGTCTTGACCCAAAAGATTGGCACATTGGGAACTATGAATGTATGCCGCATGGTTCTTGTTTTCACAATGCAAAATTAAAACCTGAAGAAAGAAAGATGGTTGAAAATGCATTCAGAAATGATCCAAAGGTTAGGATTGTATTCACAACACCAACATTGGCCATGGGTATAAATATGCCGGCTGATATTTGTATCATTTCTGATTGTGAATTCTGGAACTGGTTAAAATCAGAAAGTGAATTAATCAAAGCAAATCAATTACACCAGATGCTTGGTCGTGCTGGAAGACCTGGTTTGAGTACAATGGGTTTTGGTGTGGGTGTAGTAATTCCACATGAAGGAATTTTTGATGAAGTCAAGGCTTTATGTGAAGGAAGTGTTAAAGTAGAATCACAGATGAATAAACATATTAAACGAAAGATACTTGAATTTGTTACTTCTTACACAAGGACACATGAAGAATTGAAGAAAGCATTTAATAATTCACTGTATCCAATGGAAGAAAAAGAAATGGAAGAAAAATACAAGTGGTTAGTTGAAAAACATTTTCTGAAGGAATTTGAAAATGATAGAATAGATGTAACAGTTCTTGGAAAGATGACAGCCTTTTCTTTTATTGAACCAGAGACTGCATTACATTTGTTGAAGGTTGGAATTGAATATAAAGATTATGAATTCAAGACTGTTGTTGACTATGCTAAATTCTTTGGAAGCATCTTTCAAGCATATGAATTTATCAACAATCTAAATGTAAGAGACACTGATTCAGATATGTCTGCAGTTGAATCGGGTAACAGAGTAACAATATTTCCTGATGATCGTCTTTCAAAAGCATTTGCTCTCATTTTCAAGGATCAATTAAAAATGAATGGTGTGATAAACGATTTTATGTATAAAAGAATGCAAGTTACTGATAATGAAGTTTTTCAACTGAAAGAACTTTGTTCAAGACTTTTGAAAGCTGCAATGAAGATTTGTTTCAAAACACAGATTTTGTTCAAAAATTTGAATATCATGATCAAGACTGGATATTTAGATCTTGAGATTGTTAAACTTGCTCTTATTCCTGGAATAGGTGATGTTAGACTGAACAATCTTATTTTTTATGATATAAAGAGTTTAAGTCAATTTCTTGGAACAGACACAATGAAACTCTCAAGTATCTTGAAATTAAAAGTTGACAATGTAGAGGAAATCAAAACAAACATCAGAAATGGTGTGACAAAAAGGATATGAAAAATATCATCATAAAAAATCCAAGGGAAAGCAAAAAGAAATCATATCTTTACAATGTTCTTTTGAAGAAACTACATGGTTCAAGCATAAGAAAAGTGAACTTTGTCATTTCTTTGGATGATAAGATTGCACTTACATTTGAATCAGAATTAAAGAAAAAAGAAATTGAATATTCAGAATTAGAAAATCATAACAATGTTTCACAATCTATTTCTATTATAAATAATGTAGATTTAGAATTTTATGTTGAAATCCTAAAAAAATTTATCTTGATGATGAAATTAGGAAAGATAGATTCAAAGAAACTCAATGTAAAGTTCACATCAGAACAAGCAACAATAATCTATAAATACTTGAAGGAGGTATGATAAATATGGAAACCATAAATTTTGATGTTGAAAATGAAAAGAAAGTTGTAAATGAAGAACAAGAAATAGAAGAAAAGAAGAGGAAAGAAAGAAATGTGAAGAAGGAAGAAGAGAAGAAAAAAGAAGAAGAAAATTTATTGAAAGAACTCAAGAGTGCAACACAGAAACGTTTTGACAAATGTGAAACAGACATAAAAGATGTCCTATTAAAAATAGGAGAACTTGAAAAGAATGTTGGTGAATCTAATAAGAATGTCTTCCTTGCTTGGGAACAACTACATAAAAGTATGTTCAAATATCTTGGTGGTGAAAAACCAGAGAATGCCAAGGGAAGAAAGACTGGTATGCTTGCTCTTTTACAAATAATACATTTATACATAACAAGAATGAAGGGAGATTTAAAATGAATGGTGTAGATGAAAGATTTAAGGATTATTTTAGATTAACTGTGCCATTGTTAGATTACATAAAAAAGGAGGACATTGAACATAATTGTTCTGTATGTCCTAAAAGACGAAAGGTTGAATTCAAGGACACCATGTACAATACATTGGACAATGCTAAATCTGTCTGCAAGTTCTGCATTATGTCAGTAGTAAAAAGGAAACTCTGTTTCAAATATGTTGAAGAGTTTTTTAACAAGTTCAACAAAACATATTTTACTGTTTTGAACATCAAGAAATACATACTGAGTTCATTTATACATGGTGAAGTGATAATTACAAGTCTCAAAATAGTCATAAGAGATTTGTATAATAGTGGAATCATGGAAATATATAATAAGGGATCTAATAATATTAAATATATATTGAAGGATAAAAAGAGTCTTGGCGAAAACTATCTTGAAGCCATAACACGAGGATTTGGCTTTGAAAAAGGTATTAAAAAAGAAAAAATTGAAAGTTAGAAATGAAGATATTTCTTTTTGATTTCTTTTTTTACCATTTTTATGTGATAATATCAGAGGCAAGACTTGTGAAAAAAGGTTTTTAAATATTTTTTTATTATTGTCTTTAACCATCGTTTTTATTCTTTTGAAAGATAATGGTGAATATCATGTATAACACAAGACCTTCTCGTACTGAAGTGCGGAACAAAGAAAGATTCAAATGGAAGTCCAAGAAAGGCGGTGCGATCATTGGTGGAATATCTGGTGGTGGTATCATTACACTAATATTGCTCTCTGGTTTCCTAACAAGCTGGTGGGGACTCATTGGTGGTGATGTTATAACACCAACTGTTTTTGGTTTGACAGTTGACAATGTTTATGATTCAAGTGTGTTGGACAATGCAACCATCACCTATTATGATTCAACACCTGAGGGCATACCAGATGATATCATTGCAACAGGAGATGCTGATAATCTAACCATGCAATCTTGGGACTTCACCTCTGGACACACGTATTGGTGTTTAACACAATTGGCTGGTTTTCAGGACAAATGGACAGAACTTGTTACCAATAATCAGAATAACATTCATCTGTGGGAATTGCCAACAATAAATGCAACAACTGTAACATTCCTGTCTGATGTTGGTGCAACAATGAGGAGAAATATGAACAAAAATGCTACCATCACATTCTATTTCAATTCAACCAGTCAAGAGGGACATGGATTCGAACCATTTTACAATGCAGTAACCAATTTGACGTCGTATGTTACCATGAACTTTACCTTCAATATAACAACTGGTCTTACAATTAACAATGTCAAGATCAAGGGTGGTGTTGAGGTTGATGGTAAAAAAGTCATTGATACAGTTGCTAAAGTGCTTGTTGTACCAATAACTTCTACCTTCATGTGTGGAAATTCAAGTTCAACCAACAAGTTCATTCTCAATCTTGAGACCCAGGGATTAGGTGCCATTGGTTTACTCAATGTTGATTTGGTTTTTGATGGCATTGTATATGGAAAAAAGGCTGTCTCTGCGTAGTATATAATATCCTTTCTCTTTTTATTTTTTATGTTCATCTTTTCAATGAGGACAATTCTTTCAAAAATAAATATCGGATTTTGAAAGAAATCTTGTGAAAAAAGGTTTTTAAATATTTTTTTATTATTGTCTTTAACCATCGTTTTATATATTTTGATTAACAACAATGGTGAATATCATGTATAACACAAGACCCTCTCGTACGGAAATGCGGAATAAAGAAAAATTCAAGTGGAAGTCCAAGAAAGGTGGTTTAGCCATTGGAAGCATTGCTTCTGGAATATCAATTACCGCAATTATCATATTTGCTGCGTTTACCATGTCAATTGGTGGTGGTGGTGGTGAAGAACCCACTGTGTATGGAATCCATATTTTCAATACATATGATCATACACAATATAACAATGCCACTATCAGTTATTATGACAGCAATACCAGTAATTTGCCAGATGACCTCATTGCCACTGGAAATGCAGACAATGTGACGATGCTTTCATGGGACTTCACCTCTGGTGAAATTTATTGGTGTTTGACACAATTGGCTGGTTTTCAGGACAAATGGTCTTTGCTTGACATTGATGCCCCGAATAATGTCTATATCTGGGAATTGCCAACGTTGAATGCAACAACTACCACATTCCTGACTGATCTTGGTGTAAATATGACCAGATCAAAAAATGCAAATGCAACTTTGACCTTCTTCTTCAATTATATAACTCAAGAAGGACTGGGATTTGAAACATTCTATAATGCATCTGCAGACACGTATGGGTATGTTACAATGAACTTTACATTCAGTTCAACCTCTGGTTTGACTGTTGACACTGTACAAATTAAAAATGGTGTTGAAGTTTCATCAGAAAAGGCACTTGTAACGACCCAAATAACAGTGCCAGTGACTTCAAGTTTCTTGTGTGGAGATTCTGGAGCAACCAACCAACTTTCATTTGAATTGGAAACATCTGGACTTGGTACACTTGGTTTAACATTGATAGAATTGATATATGAAGGAATCGTGTACGCAAGATTGGCAATGGCATAATTTTTTCTTTTTTTCTTCTTTTCAAAAAAGGTTTAAAAATAACACGAAGTAATATGTGTTATATTAAAACACACAAAGTGAAAAATATGAGTCACAGACAGTCAAGAATGAAATTTAGACTTGGTGGCAAATATAATCTAAAAGATTACAAAGTTCAGATTCTTATTGGTTTTTTATTGGTTGCTTTTGTTGGAACCGCCTTTGCAACGAGAGGTTTTGGACTGACTGTTTCTTCAACAGATATCTTTCAGTTGACTCCATTCAATTCATTTCTGAAAGGTTATACAGTTTCATACAATGATGGACAATCACAAAATATTTGGACAGAAGGAGAAGCAAAGTTTATTTCTGGTTCAAAATTGATACCAGACATTGGTGTGGCAGTTTCCAGACCATTCTTTGTTAATTACAATGGTAATACGTCATACCTAACCAATACACAAAAAAAGGAATATTTTTTGGCTCAGGATCCAGTGCCAGTGGAAAATGGAAATGGTTCGTTTTATTTTCTAAGAACAGGAACACTTGCTGTTGATGTTTTGACCAGAACATTTGCAAAAGTTCCTGACAGTGCATTTCATTCTCCAATTAATGAAACACCATTGGCTCGATATTCATATGGTGGAATAAACAATGTCTATGCAATAAGAACAAGATATTGGGATACATTTAGAACGTATTGGGGAAGACCGATTGGCAATCCAATTGAAACAGGTGTAGAAGGACTTTTAAATGCAAGATGCAATTGGAACTGGGGATATGACCAGTATTGGTTTTTGGGTATTGTAACAGCTGGAATATGGGACATTGATTATTTCAAGGATTGGCAACATGATTTACATATGAGACCAATAAGCATCAGCATAGGAGATTATAGAAACAAGACGGAAAATGAAGCATATTTAAAAACCAACTTCGGTAACTCTCAAGTTCGTGTAACTACCAAATTTCAATTTGATGCAATTGATGATCTTATACAATATGATTATCATCAAATAATCAACAACAAAACATTCAGAATATACAGTACTGACACAAAGATAGCAATCATTGATTCAAGATTGTCACAAACATATGAAAAGAAGGGAGCTGTCAGAAATTTGTTGGTTCCTTCATTGATCATAAATGGAGATACAACAGAACCAGACAAGAACACATTGGAAGTTACAACAGAATCACTTGAAGGAGTTGATACATTAAGAACTTCAAATGTCAAAAAAAGTACATTGTTTGGTGGTGTTTCATATTTACCATCTGATAGTTATTCATACAACAACATCAGTGGTGGTGTTGTGCCTGACATGGGTATCACAAAAAATTTCACATACCCTTCACATATCAATATCAATGATTTTAGTTCTCTACCTAAATCAGCAATTGTTACACATAGCACAAATATTAGACCACTAACTTCGGTTGACTATGCAAAATATAAAATTGAATATGCTGGTGTTGTTTATTCAGATACCTGGTGGGATCCATGGACAGATGATGATGTTGGAACTTATAATATTGATGTTCCATACAGATTGAGAGTTCAAAACACCTATGGAGTTTCAAGGATTCTCTTTGACTTTGTTGTATTAACTACAGATAATGTTCAATACATACCAACAAATGGTGAACCAATTGATGTAAAGAGTTTGAGTGATTTTAACATAAATGATGTTGGTGCATTGAATCCAGATCAGGATACAATTAATGGAACTTCAAGCCGAACAAATTATTCACCATTTGAAGATTGGGATCTCTGGTGGAAAGAAAATCAACAATCTATCATGACGATCATAATCTGTGTTCTGGTTGGTCTTGGTTTGATTCTCGCAATGGGTATAGTATCAAAAATATCAAAGAAACAAAAAACAACAGAGCCACATTATACTTAAATATTCTTATTACCTATTTGAATCCGTGACCAAAAATGAATGAACACAAATCTCCATTTCCTTTGATTTTATTCGTTTTGATGTTTAGTTCCATTCTTGTAATCATGATGACCACTGATAGTGTTAAATCTGCAACTAAATTTAGTGATGTTAATAATCTAAATACCAGTGATGTTATTGATCGCTACCCGATCAATATGGTGCATAAAGCATGAAAAAGAATCTTAAATTTTTCATCGTTATCATTTGTGTCGGTATTGCAGTGCTATTTCAACCTGAAAATAAACCAACTACTTTTAGAAAACAGCTCGAGCAACAAGATGATAATACGAGATGATTTTTTTCAAAATACACGCGGGGTTAAAAATGTTCAAGAAAAAAACCTTTTTTCTTTCCATTTTTTCCATTTTAGTCATTTTATCGATTGTACCTGTCGAGAATACGCGAAATAGTAAACTATATGAAATTAACCGATCCCGCGAGGATTTCGAGGCGTATCCGGTGGGATACAACATGGTCGACGCGGATCGCTGGTCTGGCGTCAGGAGTGCTGCTGATCAGTATTTTGAAATGAACTCGACACGTGTTGGGCATTATGTCGAATCAAGCATCACCGCGGGCTGGGATGATCTATCTTACCAATTCTCCGACCCGAGCGCTACTAATCCGACAGGATCAAACGTTTCATTTATGTACCGCCCGATCGCTGCAACACCTACCTATGATCTCATCGCACTGCAGAAAACCGGCGGCACGAGCATGCTCTACATCGCTCAAATCGGTGCGAACTTGTGCGGCGCGAACGGGATGGTGCCGGTCGTCTTGCTCGGCGTGACATGGGGAAACTGGTACAACGTGACGATCCTCATCGTCAACACGGGGCATTTCGACGTGGATGTTGATGGCACGCTTTACACGAACGGCGGCGCGCATTTCGACAACGCAGGCGGTAACTGGGCATCGGGCATCACGAATTTCGGCATCGTGCAATCGACTGCCGACGTTCCTGCAACCTGGGAATTTTTCATCGATGATATCCGCCCGTCATGGTATAATTCGACCAGGATACCGATCACGATCACCGGGAATGCTGAAATGGTGTTATTCCCGAACGCAACAGGCACCGGCACGATCATCGATCCCTATATCATCGAGGACTTGGTGATCGATGCAACGGACACCTATTGCGGCATGTATTTGCGCGGCATCACGGACTATGTCGAGATCGTGAACTGCACGGTCTTGAATGTTCGTGATTTATATGCGTTGGACGCGGGTATCCGGATCGCTTATTGTGAACACGTCACGGTCAGCAATTGCACCATCCAAAATGCGAATCGAGCGACCAGCATTTTTGAATCCGATACCATCACCGTTGATGACATGCAATTCGACAACGCGACGATAACGACAGGCGTGTACGTGCTCAACTCGACAAACGTCGTCATCGGCAACCTTAACGCAACATATGGTGGCAGCATGGTGTCAATCGATAACTCCGGCACCATCACGGTCTCGGGTGGGTTCATGAATCACACGGACGGCATCTATGTTCAAGATTCAACGGCTGTCACGATCGTCAACGCATCGTTCACGAACTGCACGGACGGCATCCACGTTCAAGCCAGCACGGGCGTGGTCACGGCGAGCAACGCGACGAATGGCACGCGCGGGTTCAATATCCAGAGCAACGACTTCAACGTGACGGCGTGCATCGTTTATAATACTACCGCGGGGATCGTGGTGGCCGGGAACAGCTCGTTCGTTTCAAACAACACCGTGTATAGCAACCAGGACGGCATCTACATCTGTCCATCATGGTTTACCAACGTGACGTATAATAACGTGTTCAACAACAGTCAATTTGCCATCTATTGTGACACGGTGCGTGAATGCACGATCTCCGATAACACGGTCTATAACAACACGAATTCTGGCATGTATCTAATCCATTTCAGAGAGAACGTGGTTTCTGATAACATTCTCTACGACGAGAATAATAGCATTGTCCTGGGTTACAGCGCGATTGGATTCGAGCCAGAAAATAACACGTTCTCGGGGAACTACATTCACGACAGCGTGATCGGGATTCTTTTGGATGAAATGACAGAATACACGAACATCACCGCAAATTCATTCACGAACATCACCAACGCCGCCATCATGGTCGGCGACCAAAATTGCGATGTCGTGAATTACACGCGCATCTTGTATAACATTTTTAACTCGGATAACCTATCGGTGAGTGTTTCTGACAACAGTGAATACACGTTCGTCACCTACAACTATTTCATCAACGAAACGGCATTGTGCGAAAACTGGTCGGTCGTGATCTGGGAGTACAATTATTACCGGGATTATTTCGCATTGTTTCCATTCGCCATCACGACCAGTGTTATCATGGATGAACTGGAGTTTCCGTACATCATTTCGGCGACAATCACGGAGATGCATCCAATGTACCTGCCCGCGTGGTATCCACGATCAGATCACGTGGATTTTCTCTTCTATAGCAACGTGAACGGCCAGGGGATCGTTTTTACAAATCTAAAAGTGTTCATCAATTCCGTCCAAATCGCGAATCCGTCACAAACTATTTCTCACGTGCTTTTTAGGCTCACTGTCCAGGATTTCAAGGGACGGTTGTTGTATGATGAAATCTTGAACATCAATGCAACTGGAAATAATATCAACATAGGACTTGATATTTCTGTACAGATATTTTTCCATTTTTATAGCAGCATTGATTATTTTGGTCTGGATTTTACATTGATCAAACTCTATATTGATAATAATCGTATCACACGATTTGATCCAATTATGGAATTGCGTATTATCAATGTAACTGTAAAGGATTATTCAAATATGACCATTTATACACAGATTATCAATCTCAGTACAACTGGAGTGTATTTAGACATTGCATTGCCAATTGCACCAATTGTTATTCAAAATTTGAACTACCAAGCCGTGATATTCAACATAACTCGCAATGGAATATCAACTGGTTTGGTAATTGGTAAAGGTATGAGTGTGATCATGCGATTTGCATTGGGAAACTATACATATAGAGTCCTTGATTTAAATGGTCACAAATTGGTTGAGAGAAATGCAATGTTTGTCGGAATGGGAATCATTGAATTGGGTCCATATGGTGATGTACCAAATGTTCCAGATCATGATCCAATGCAATTTTTAAGTGATGCTGATCTATTGGCATTTCCAGATAAGACAGGCTTTGGTACTGAAATAGATCCATATGTGATTGAAAGCTGGTTTATCTGTGCAAACCTCACAAGTCCATATTCTTATTGCATTGATATAGAAAACACAATGGCTTATGTTGAATTTCATGGAATTTATATGCAAGGTTCAAGAAACATTGGTTCTATTTCTGCAAACATCATTGTAAAAAACGCAAGCAATGTGAAATTTATCAACTGTACTTCATGTGATACAAATGATTCATTATACAATGTATATGTTTATGGAAATTCAAATAATATCACATTTACAAATTGTTCAATTGATTCAAGTGGTTGGTCTGTCAATGTTGTTGGTATAAACATAGAAGATACAATGAATTTGCTTATCAATTCAACTGTCATTACAAATTGTCATACAGCAATTGGATTGAGCAATATTACCATTCCAAATATAACAATGAACACAATATATGATGTTTGGAATGGAATCAAGACTGTGATTGTTGAACATTGTGATAATTTGGTCATCACAAATAATTCAATTTCTGGGTTAATAGTTGGTAGTGGTAATGGTGTTTACATAAGAAATTCAGTAAATGCAACTGTTGAAGAAAATGTTATAAAAACATTTGGTCAAAGTGGTATATTCTTGTATAATTCAGATAATTCAACAATTGAAAATAATACATTCATAGGAAATGAAATTGGTATTTCAGTTTTTAGAAATGATGGTATTTCAGTTGAAAATAATTTTTTAATAAATAATAGAGTAGGAATTACCATCTTTCATTTTAATAACACAATCATCAACAATTTTATCACAAGAAATTTTACATTCACATCCAGTGTTGGAATACAGATTCAAGATTTGAATTTTTGGGCATATACTTCATACACTTTACTTCATAACAATGTGAGTAAAGTGACGTGGGGAATCATACTTGCAGTTTCTGACAATGTTGTGATTGAGAAAAATTTTATCACATATTGTCACATTGCCATTGTAATCAATAATGATGCTCTTGATTCTTTGATACAAGAAAATAAATTTGCACACAATGCAAATCTTTTGGCAAATTTTACTACAACAACATTTATCAACAATTATTATTATGAATATTTCATTCTTTATCCCTTAGATGTTCCAATTACACTTTCAAGTATAATTTTACCCCATGAGTATCAAGTTAATCTAAATACAATTGATGGAGAACCTTTGTACTATGCACAATGGTATTACAGAGAAAGAATTCTAAATCTGTATTTTTATACATTTGATAGATTTGGAATTGATTTTTACTGGTTAAATGTATCAATTGATGGTGAACAAATTGCTTCAAATACACAAACAATTGAACAATTGATATTTAGATTAACCATTAAGGACTTTGCTGGAGAGATATTGTATGAACAAATGCATAATTATAACCGAACAAAAAACATCAATCTCTATTTGCCAATCGCAGTTATTGAATTAAAGAACAATTACAATTTTGAAACAACTCTTGTGATATTCAAATCAAATTCAAATCTTACATTTTCATTACCAGCACAATTTGGAACAGACATACGATTAGCTCTTGGTACGTACATTTACAAGGTTTATTCTGTAAATGGAACACTCTTAATAGATACTTCAATCATATTTGATTTAGGTAATAACACAAGATATTCAATATCAATAGGAAGTGCAGTTATACCATTCCAATTCACTTGGGTTGACACTCTTGTTTCAATAGCTGTTGTTGCTGGTGTCATGATTCTGGTATTTTATGCATGGTATTTCTATATGTACACCAAGTTCAAAAATGTTTTTAAACAAAAGAAACCACAAGGTCAATCACACTAATGAGAACAAAGAGCATTCGCATGAAAATGCGTGAAGAAAAAACAATGGATTTTTCATTTGGAAACTTCTACATAGATCCTTTCAGCATTGGAATCCTTGGTCTTGGTATCATAGTATTTGTTGGTTTGATGTATAGAACCATAGACCCGACAGATTCATCATATCATTTCTTCACAATACTTTTTTCTATCATGGCAATTGGTGGGTTTGCTGGTGGTATGGCATTGCAAATAACAATCAATAAGATGGAAGGAAAGGAACATCTGATCAATTTTATAGTCATAGGTGAAAAGTTGAAGGCATACAAAAATTTTGTATTCTTTGTTATAGGATTTGTTGGTCTGGCAATTGTACAAGTTGCAGTTTCTTCAACATATTCAATAACAAATATTGAACAATTCATGTTTTACATGTTTGCGGCTGTGCCAGAAGAATTCCTTTATAGATTCTTTATTATGACCGCATTGTTCATCATCGTATATAAATATATGAATCTTGGAAATCCTAAGAAACGATTGATTGGAGAAACACTTGTTGTAATAATTTCAATGACTATTTCAATACTTGGTAGTTCATATTTCTTTATGGCAAGCCATACTGAACGATATGGTGAAATGCCAATAATATTAATTGGTGTGTTCATTAGTTCAGCGATTTTGTCATTCACATATATAATGACAAAAAACATTCTTGTAAATCTGTTGATACATTTACTCGTCAATATGCTTGTGTTTGGTTCAATCTTGATACAGGTATAAATATGTTAGCACAAAAACCACAAAATCAACAAAAGAAGATCAAACCAGAAAACATATATAAAAGATTGGTTTCAATTGCATTTTCATTTATCATCAGTCTTGCATTCTTTCTGATGATCAGAGTTGCAAGTGTAATCTATGGTTTGGACTTTTACAATGAAATTGCAGTTATGACACCATTTGGAGCTTTGAACATTCTATCTTGGAGTGGTATTCTTGTTAGTTACATTGTTTCTGTTGCAATTCTAAATAATATGATAAGTATTGACAAACCAAAGCTCAATCTTGATATTACAGGAAGTTTTGTTATAATCATTGCTATATTTGCTCTTATTTCATACAATTATTGTGGTTATGAGTTTCCAAATTTGTTTGTTGATCTTGATATACTTCAAAGATTTCAAAAATTTTCAGTCTGGCTAACAATTTTTGGATACAAAGTATTTTCAGACATTTTCTTTCTTTGGTTGGTGATGTCAACATCATTTTTTGTTTTATTATCATTTTCTTTATATATAGATATAGAAAAGGTGATCTTGAAGAGTCTTGGTGTAAGAAGAAAGGAAAGAGTCGTTACATATAAGAAGAAAAATGTTTTAATTGTGTTCATACTGAGTCTTTTGATTGAATTAGTGGTGTTGATTATTTCAGGTTTCTTTTTGGAAAAAATATTTGAAATGTTATTCATATTACTCTTTTCATTTTTCCAAGCATCCATAATGACATTTGCATATATAACGACTGCCAACATTAAAAAGACATATAATACATATTTGGCATTTTTTATCATTTCTTCATTTATGTCCTTCTTTATCCATATATTCATTTTTGAGGAAAACATTTTAATGTCGATTCTTGTAACAATATTTGTTGATGCAATAATAATGATTGTTATCACACTTCTCAAAGGTGTAAAATATTAGAACAACAAGTATCAGAACCAAAGATGGTATGACCAAGATTGAATTCAAGAACAAAGTAATTTTCAAAGGTGCTCAAGTTTCCGTTTCAGTTTTCTTGAACTATATTTTATATATGATAATTAGACAGTATTATCCCACCAATGATGAATGGGTTCTTCTTGGTCAGATTTTTGCAATAGCATTGTTCTCTGTAATCATTTCTAATGGAATTGGTATGTTAATAATACATTCAACATATAAAGAAGTTCAAATGAAATCATTTCTTTCTGATAGTAATTCATATGTACAATTCTTTTCTGTTTCAATCCTCTATGCATTTTTGATGTCAGCAACATTTACATTTGGATTCTTCTGGTTGGCATATTCAATAATTGATGATGGTTCATGGCCGACATTTTTATTATTTTACTTTTTGGTTTATATCATTCTTGAATTTTTTTCATATGGACTTGTCAGCTGGTTATTTAAAGTTTATCAGACTCTAAATGATGAAAAATGATGGAAAATCAATCAATAAAACAATATAGACAGATAAAACGTGTGAAAGAAAGAAGAATCATAAACAAGGGTTTGCACATAAATGATGAATGTATTTATATTGACATAGATTATAATGAACACATTGCAAGAATATTAAATGTCAATCTTGAAAATATCACAATAAATAATATGTATACAACAAGTCATGTAAGTATATTATTTAGTAACAATGTAAAAGATTGTATATGTTTCTACTTTGGTTGCTTTGGAAAGATTTGTATTGAAAAAAATAATGAATATACATTGTTCAAAAAAATAATCAAGGATCTAAATATATGACACAGAGTGAAGAATATCTTGAAGAATTTAAACGTCAGGCATCTTTACTCTATTTTAAAATAAAAGTATATTTAAAGAACATAACACCATTACAAACATATGTTTATTATAAATATAATTCATACAAAAAAATCAAGGAAGATGACCCAATAAGAATCAAAGTTGAAGAAAATGAAATGAGATTCGATGAAATTTTGCGTGATTTAGCAATCTTTCAGAATCATATACTTGACAATCTTGATTACAAGGATAGAAAGATCATACGAATGAACAACATTTTTAATAAATCAATAGAAAGGATTATTGAAACTTCAAATATAAGAATGGGAGAAGAAGATATAAAAAAAGGAATTAATACATTTGTATTCAATATTACATTGAAACGAAAGTTAGAAGCATTCATAAACAAATACAACAATTATATAAAGGATAATAAAAATGAGAACAATATCGAAAAGGAACAAGGAAAAAATATCGAATCAAGCTGAAAAAAGAATTTGGTTAGCATTGATGATATTAACAACAATAGGATTGGTAGTTGTATTTTTATATTTGATGTACTACTTCACCATCATGACAAGAGATTTTATACCATACATAATCTTTATGATTCTCTTCATAGTCTTGATGATATTTTTCATTGTCTTTACATACAAATACAATCAAAAAAGAAGGTTATGAAATGAAATTTCTCAGAAGAAAGGACAGAATTAATATACCAGTTGTTTATATAAATGCCATTAAACAACTCTTGAATGATGATAAAGAAGTTGGTGGTGGAATAACACTTGACCCATCAAATAAAAGATTGATAAAACTTGAGATATTTCCATCTTCCAACAAAAATTCAATTGAATTTAAAAAAGTCTATGACATTGAATTTCATACGCATCCTTCAAAACCAAATAATAAAATTGACATACTTGTTTCAAAAATTCCTTCACCAGGTGACATCGCTTCAACATTTGTTTCAAAAAGAGAAGAATTTGTAATAACACGAGGTTACATATTCAAAATCAAAATACAAGACAAAGATTTATTCTTGAGGAAACGAAAGGAAATAAGAGACATTGCTGAAAAAGATTTTCCAACAATCTATGATTTATATAGAGATTTCCTTTCAAATGTTTTTGAAAGAATTAGAAAGATAGCCAGAAAAAATGTCAAAGATGCTGAAAAAAAAGGAGAAATTGAGATCATTAATGAAGTCTTAAGATTGTGGAAAGACTTTTTGCTTTCGTATGGTATCTATATTGGAAAATTAGAAAAGGATGATGTATTATTCAATGTATACTGATGAAAAAGTACGATTTGGAACAATTATCAGACAATTTTTTAAATTGGTTGAAAAAATAGAAGAATATAATATCAAATCAAAAAATTCATTTGAACATCCATCCAGAATCAGATATTATGATAACAAAATCAAGGAATTCACCAAAAAATTAAATTTACTTGAACCTGATGTAATTTCTATTATTGAACAGAAGATAACCAAAAAATCATTAATTTTGTTGATTAAAATCAATGAAGAATTTTTTAAGAAATTTATGAATGAAAAATTTGATTATAATGCCTGGAAAAAAACAATTGAAAATGCATTATATTTACTTTTGATGACTGAAGATGATTTTAATATACTCAGAGATATGATTGATGTACCAAGAAAATACATACACTATGTGATTGAAAATGTTTCGAAAAAAGAAAAAACAAGACAGTGAAGACAAAAAAGACAGAAATAATGAAAGAAAAACTGTTAAAAATCAACTGGTTATTCGCGATTTAACAAAATTTACAAGAATGGAAAAACCAGAAGATGTGCTTGATGATTCTCCTGTGATGAGAATGCTACAATTAGAGAATCTACAAAGAATAAAAACCAGGATGATAATTGATAAAAAGATTGAAACTGAATTTCCAGAAGAATATGCGGATTTAAAAAGTAGAAGATCAGACACATTATTTGGACAAATGGACAATGCAGAACTTGATTATGAAAAAATGAGGAATTCATTGAAAAATGATGAAGATGATATAATAATAGATGATGAAGACGAAATTTTGGAAAAAGAAGATGAAAATGAAGAAGAGTCAACAAAAAAAGATGATTAAATCATTTCATTCTCTATTATTTAATATATTTTCAAGGATTGGGAAGTAATTTGCTTCTTTTTTCTTGATTTCTCTTTTAATTTTCTTGATGATCTTTTTATCTTCCATTATCTTGTTTTTAATGTTGTAATCTTGAGATGTAATGTATTTTTCTTCCAATTGGGTTAATTCTCGATTGATCAACCTGACAAATTTCAGTATTTCAGATATTTTCATTGAGATTAACATAAGAAAAGAAAGAAAAACTTAATATATATATGTTTTCTATTTCAACTAAAACTAACAAGGTAAAATCAAAATGTCAGACTTATTTTCTGGTGTAAATAGATGGATAATGATAGGGCTCATAGTGGGATATATCTTTATGATTTGGGCAATTGTTTCTGTTATCATTGGTTTCATATTTGAAAATTTTACAATGTTAATTCTTTGTGGTGTTTTTGCTTCTATATTCATGGTATATGATATAATTGCCTATTTAAAGAAAAAAGATGAAATTTATGAAGAGGCTGGTCTTTCAAAATGGTCAGAAGATATCACATATTTAGATGATCTTGGTAATGTAGCAATAGCACAAAATAGGATCGCATCAATAACACCACTAAATACCGATTATAAGACAATCAAAAAACAGATGGATGATCCAGAATTTAAACGAATAAAACTCGCACTTCTTGCAGATAAAATGGAAATGGAAAGAAAATTGAATGACATTGAAGAACAAAATATTGACAAGAATAGTATGTCATATAAAGATTTTGATATCATTGATGATATGGAAAAAATTGATGAAAAAAGAATGCTTCAAGAGTTCAATGAAGATGATCCAAGAAGATTTAAAAGAAGATATTTTAGAATAGAGAACATAATAGATTCAGATAAGACATACTTGTGTGAAACAACTAAAGTAGACAAAAAGAAGAATCAGGAAAAAGATATTGAAGAGAAGGATTTGGATTTTGAAAAAATAATAAGTGAAGAAGATAAAGAAATAATCTTGTATGAAGAAGCAGACAAGCCTGTGGAAATACCAAAAACAGATTCAACTGACACAACATTGAAGGATGAATTGAAGAAACTTGATAAGGATGTTCAAGAAAATATTGACAGTGGAACAGAAAAAATTGATGATGAAAATGTTGTTTCATATGATGAAGATCAAAAAGAAAAACCAGAAGAATCTGAAGATGAGGAAGAAATTGAAGACAATTTTGAGGAAGAAGATATTTTTAAAGGATTTAATTCAATTTCAATTAAATCATTGATCAAGGGACATTATTGTGGAATACCAATATTGAAATTGCAAGATGAATTTCAAAAAACAATTGAATTAAACAAAAATTTGGTCACAACAACAATTATGAAGAGTCAGGCTGGTATTCATCTTCTTCTTAAATATAAAAGATTCAAATATAAGATGTTAGGAACAAATGAAATCATCATTTTGTTAAGAAAAAACAAGATTCTCACTGTTGAAGACTTGAGAAATTGTGATAAGATTGTCATTGCAAAGGGACTTGGTTTTACAAATGAAGAAATGAAAGAATTTGTAAAATATTGTGAAAAGATTCTCAATGATAAGGAAATAAAATTTTGGAGAGATCTGTTACCAGATGAATTAAAATATTATCATACAATCAAGATGATTGAAGTAAAAATAGAATGTCCTCAAACGGAAATAGTTCTGGTAACATTTGCTGAGCCTGTTGAATATCAATTCCCAAAAAGGGTCATAGCAAAACCATTTATACATGTTAAAGGTCAAAAGAAAAGAATGCCACCAGAATTTGTTACAAGAAGATTTGAACAAGTTATTTATGAATTACCAGACGATGTTGATAGATGTCTTAATTTTGCACCTGGTGGTCGTGGTATTCTTGATGGATATCCTGTAAATGTTCCAATGGCATATGGCACATTGGTTTTGAAGGGAGCAATGAATTCTGCAGTTCCAATCTTGAAATTAATTGCAACAAATTATGAAGTGACACGAGAATTTGATGACTATAAAAATCATCTTGCACATCAATCAAGTCTTTTAAAATGCTATGCCGGATATGTTAATCACATTGTGGCAAATTCAAAGATGTTAAATGACCAGATTGATGCAGATACATATGAAGTAAATGCTATACAATCTGAAATGGAAAGATTGAATCAGATGAAAAAACAACGAGAATTTGTTTCACCAAGTGGTGGGTCAATGACTGATGATGCAATTTCTGCACTTCTTGGTGGAACTGATAAAAATGAACAAAAAGAACAAAAAAATGATCATAAGGGATTAATCATAGGTATTTTATTGATTGCTGTGGTGGTGATTGCAATCATTGGTCTTGCAGCAAACATAACAAAATGATTTAAATGTTTAGAAATAAAGGAAGATTTGGAGGTGGAGGTGGTGGACTCCAACCACGTGATAGAGAAAATCTTGATTCTCTTGGTTCAATCGTCAGAGATCAACTACAAATATTGAGGAGCATTCAAAAAGAAGAGGATGACTTTGCAGATGATTTAGATGAAATAATGACAAAGGTTGCAGCACTTGAAACAATTAAAGATGCTCCATCAAATAAAATGGTGATTGATCTTGCATTCATGACTAAATGCTACTGTCTTGTTGTATTTGCAAACCCAAGTGCATTAGCAAAATTATTTATAATTGGAAGAGACATAATGAAACAAAAAATAACAAGAACAGCCTATCCAATTGTAACAATGAATTTACAAATTGAATATTTGCTTGCTTTTATGATATGTTTACAACAACATGTAAAATACATCAAACAATTGAAGATGAATTCTCGTGTAGCAGTTATTGATTCTACGATGGGTATTTCAGAAAATGTTAATAGATATGCTGCACCAATAGCAAATCAATATGAAGAACAAATAAAGAATAGTTCCATAAAATCAAGAAATGAAAAATTGGGAATAAAGAACAAAAAGGAAAAAATAGATAATACTCAGAGTGGTAATGAAGGTGCCCCAAAATTATGATTTCATCAGTGAAATTTTTGGTGTAACAAATGATTATCTAAGATATGAAGAAGATTTTTTTCCAGAAGAAGGTAAAGTTGATGTTAGACCTTCTGATAGAATTGCATTGTGGGGAGATGTAATCAAAGACAGAATGCTCTATGATATTTTTTTTGACTTTATTCGGAAAGGAAAAGATAGTTCACAATTTGTCATTGATGAAATCAACAAATTTGTTGATACTGGAGCAAATCTAATTTTGTTGATATTTGGAACAACAGGTGTTGGAAAATCAGTTGTTTCAAGAAAAATTGCAAGAACAATAGCTCTCATTAAACAATGTAATATTATTCTCATAAGAAATATAGATGAATATCTTTCTGGTAATAAAAAATCATATGTCAAGGTCATATTAAATAAAAAATTTACAAAATTTGTGAAATGTTACATCACATATTCATTTCAAGAAACATTGAAGATTGTAACATTTATGGAAGAAGGAGATCTATGTATTCAGGATGAAATAGAAAAAGAAATGGGAACAGATTCAACATTGATTCGATATATGATAAACAACATTACTGATGTTGCAGCAAGAATTAACAAGCTCAGTTTTATATTCAACACTCCCAAATATCTTAATATCAAGAATTTGCACTTTTCAATCAATCTATTTGGTAGATCATATAATAAAAAAGGCGTCGAATTAACACCAACAAATATGATAACCTATGCAATAATCAATGACAAAAATAACATTCCATTTGGTGTCATTTCAATTCATGTATGGGAAACACAAAAAGAATTTCAATTCTATCTTGAGGAAAGCAAAAAAAGAAAGACAGAAATACAGAATTCTCGTGGTGGTAAAACAGTAACACCAGATAAAAAAGGGCTTAAAGAGAACATAATTTTATTATTTAAAGTATGTTTGAAAAATGATTTTGAAACAAAGACAGCCTTGGAATCTGAATTCAGATATGTACCTGAATTTGATGGCATTCAATCAGGAAAGAAGAGAGACATAATCAATCTATCTTGGGATGCTTTTCTTAAATTTAAAAAGAACAAACCACTTCCAGATTTCATACAAGAGTTTATCAACAAATTACAAGGTGTTGAAAAACCAAAGAAAGAAAAACCAGAGAAAGAGGAAGAGAAAGAAGCTGAAGAAAAGATACCAGAATTGAAATTTGATTCATCAAGAAATTTGACAAAGGAACAATTCATATATTATTTAGAAAGTGGAACATTGTTATTCAATGATAAATTTGTCAAGATTGAACCAAAGACCAATCTTTCAAATCTAACGTATGGAGACATCAATCCTTATATAAATGCCTTTGGTGACATTGGAAAGAAGCCAGTTGAAAAACAATTCTTCATTGAGTGGTTTGAAAAGCATCAAAAAGGGAAAAAAGAGAAAGAATCACAGGAATTGCTTGATATAATCAACAGCAAAAAGGAAAAAAAGACTACAGAAAGCAATGCGCAAGTAAAATCTGATAGGATATTAAAAAAGATAGAACCAAAGACTGGTGAAATGTTGGTTGAGTACATACAAAGATGCATTTTACAGGACTATAGTGAATACTATTCATTACTTTGGAAATACATTGTAATTGATGGAATGATATTTAGTATGGTTGCAGAAGCCTTGAAGAAAGAAGGTAAACTTTCATTGAAGGAAGGTAATCATGAATCATTGTCACACATGTCAATTGGAAATGATTTTAAAAAGGTGCGTGTTGGTAAAAAAGTAAAAAATTCTGATGAACTTGTAGGTATGGGTTATTATAGTGAAGATTGGTATGCAATGCAAAACAATACCAATGGATATGAATATAAACCACCTCACAATGAACATGGACCTGATTACATACACAAAGATGGCACAGTTGACTCAATAAAATCTTTTTGGGAATATAAAAATAAATATTTCATACCAGAGGAAGATTGCAAACCTGAGATTATATATTGTCAAGAGCATAAAATCAAAGAATTTAGACTGGTTTGCATAAATTTTAAATACACAATGGACAAGTTTTTGTTCAAGAATATTTCATTGGATGATATCAAAGAGTCTGTGATCATCAAACCAACTGACTTTGATGAGAAATCATAAAAGATTTATATATGTATTAAGTGTGCAAATATTTATGAGTAAAAAGACTGAATTAAAGAAGGAATTAGAAACACTGCAAAGAAGATCTAAGAAAATAAGGGAAGAAATGAAAGAAATTGATGAAACAAAGAAGAAAAACAAAAATCCAGGAACGTTGTTTCTTTCATTAAAAGAAGATCAATACCATACTGATTTTGATATTTTAACTGGTATTGAATTAAAGGTTATGAAGATAAATTATCAAATATATAATAAAAATTCACTTGAAACACTTGAATCTATGTTTCATTTAATCAATGAAGTTGGAGAATTTAATTTCCTTTTTCCAAACTTTCAGACTGCAAAATCGCCTGAATATAAAAACTTTTGGAAAGTAATGATGAACATTTTTAAAGAATTGAACATTAAAGAAATTGAAATGAAGATATTATTCATTGACAGTGAAAGAAAACAACGTAGGACACACCATATTATGACAATTACAACCTTCAAAAAAATGTTTGATGATTCAAATATTTTTTACAAAATTTGTGATGCAAAATATGGTGTCTATGTTTCTGATGATTTAGAAGTCAAATAAATTCAAAAGGTTAAAACAATGTTCAAAAAGGTTGTCAATGATATAACAGAAGCCAAATATGTGATGTTATATGAAGATCAAGAATGTAGACTTGTATGGTTATTTGAACTTGATTTTGAAGACGAGAATATCAACATACAAATAACACCATTTCGTGGAAGATATGAAGGTTATACTGTTGATGTTGATATAAAATATTCAAAGAAAAAACTCAAAGAATTTCTTAATACAACACCAGAAGAAATTTTAAAATTATTTAACAAGAACCAACTTGTTAAAGAAATCAATGCTGATTATGATGATCTTGATAACATGAAATATAATAGATGGAGAGATGCACGTTTTATTGCGGTTGATTATCTACCCATTAAAAGATATTTTGATTGCTTGATTGGAAGAATAACAGTGGAAGAAATGGAAAAAATAGGAGAAAAATATAGAAGACAGTAAAACATTGTCTTCTATGTATGAAATTTAGAGATAACCTATTTATAATGACAATTGATTTATATATTAGTGGAAACCATGAATGTTGAAGATATCAGAAAAGCAATTGATGATCTCATATATTTCATCAGAAGAGAAGATGAAGGTGACTTCAAGACAAAGATAGGAAATATCAAAAATAAATTATTAACATCAAATGTCAAATACATTCAGATCTATAAATTATTTGAAGAATATAATGTTGTAAAAATTGCTGAAGCATTTGAAAAATCAACAAAAAATGGAAGATTTAATAGATATAAAATCATTTCACATTTACTTGGTGAATAGAATGTTCATCAATCAAGCATTTTTAGAAATTCTGAAGAAAATAGAAAAAATAGAACCAGAAGAAAAGAAGATTGAATATTTGATCATTCAACTAAATTCTCACAATAAAAAGATGCTTAATATAAATGAATTTTTGTTTAAATATATGTTTGGTTCATCCGATATAGAATGCATAAACAGAGTGGTTCGTTCATTTAACAAGAATGAGAGTTTTCACATGAACACAAAGATAACAAAGAGAGGAAGAAATATCAAGATAAAATTCTTAGGTTCAAATGTATGAAACAACCAATGAATGAAAGCAGTGTTTCAAGATTCAAAGAATTTGTTGAAGAAAGAACGAAAACAGATTCTATTCACATTTTGGATTGTCCAGGTTGTTGCTATCTTTCTCGTTGCTTAAGAGTTGGATATTCTAATTGCAAATATGTTGATTTTTCTATGGTTGAATACATTGTTGGACAGTTGAGCATCAGATCTATGATTACAAGATCCATATTTTTGGATGATTTTAAATTCAAAATCAAACGCATTTTCAAATTGTTGTTTCAAATCTTTTATTGGAAATTACATATGATCATAACAATAATTTTTTGGTGAACATATTGCCAGAAACACCAAAGAAAAAACTTCTAAAACCTTGGTCAATACAGATTGAATTAACACATGGTTGTAATAGATTCTGTGATTTCTGTGCAATACGAACTTCATGGAAAACGAAAGAAGACAGAAAGCTGAATTTTTTGAATCTTGAAATGGCTGATAGAATTTCAAAGGAATTAAATTCGTGGTTACCGAATGGAAAAAGAATAGAATTTGGTATGCATGGAGAGCCATCCTTGAATCCAAAAACGCTCGATATAGTAAAGGTATTTAGAACAAATTTTTCAAAGGCACAGTTGTTGATTTATACAAATTCAGACATTTTATTTAAAAATGGTATTTTTAACGAATCTTTTGTTGAAAGTTTGTTTTCAAATGGTCTAAATTTCCTTCTTATTGAAAATTATGATGGTGAAAAGCAAATGGAGAAATTTATCAATGCTTTTTCTTCGTATGGTACAATCAATTATTATGATACTAATTTTAATATGTATAGTTACCATGGTACCACAGACAAAAAAGTGATCATGCTTGGAAGTATTGCAAAGCATGATCATGAAAAAAGACAGAGAAGACTCAACAACTTTGGTGGTAATGTTGATTACAATCTAACAGAAAAGTATGGAATAAAGATTCTTGAACATCCACTTGAAAAGAGATGTGTTTTACCATTTCGGGAGATGATAATAGAATGGGATGGTATAATACCAGCATGCTGTGTTGATTGGAAAAGAAATTTGATAATGGGTAAATATCCAGAAGATGGTACATTGGAAACTATCTGGAATTCTGATAGTTTCAAAAATCTTCGTCAATTATTATATAGAAGAAATCGTTTTGTTTCTCCTTGTTGTAAATGTGATTTTGATGGAGGATTCAGACAGGGTTTGATTGACGATCCAGAAGATTTTCCATTTGATGAGAACACCAACTTGTCGCGACTTGAAGATTTATATAAAAAATATGCTGAATATCATGATAAATATTCAAAATTCAAGATTTTTCATGAAAATATTTCTTCAAACAATTTTTTCTGAATTCTGAAAAGATTTAATAATCTTCTTTTTTATAGTGTATTATACACTCTGTGGAGTTTGAATATGAAAAGAAACTTAGAAAGAAAGAATGAAGAAGCATTCTTTTATCCAGAAAGATCTGAAACATATATAAGAACACAACCATATCTACATTATATAGGTGGAAGAATATATGAAATCCTTTCAACTGTTGTGTATGATGAACAAGAAAAAATATTCAAAAAAATGTGTCAAAATCTCGTCCATAAATATTATTTGACATATGGTTGGATATATGTTGACAGAAAGTGGGTATGGCTTGTAATTACCAACTCAAGCACTGATTTATTTAAAGATTCAGTACATAGAGCATTGATCAGATATATTATCAGAACAGAAAATATAATAAAAGAAAGGTATATAACATTTATTATAAATAAATTTTGTATTTTGTTGGGTGAAGAAGATGTTATGGCACTCTTTGAAGGAATAAAAAACCTTCTTTGAAGTTTGTTATATAAGTGATGAATTTTTTGATATAAAAAAGGTTTCAAATGATGGATAGAGAAGACAAATCTTTAAACATTGTACAAAAGCTGGTTGAAGTGTATTTTGTTCCCTGTGATGTTATTAGCGAATATTATTATCCTGTTCAGTCATTTTTACACTATAAAAACAACAGGATACATGAAATACTTTCAACAGTTGAATATATAAAAAGATTGGAAAGATTCATAAAAATTCTTAAACAAATGATCAATAAAACAAACATTGTTGTAGGAAGAATAAAAACAACTGTAGTTATACATTGGATAACTATTTCAAACACATATCCTACATTCCATCTTGATTCACATGTTATTTATGCATTGAGAAAATATTTTGAAAGAACCAAAAATATACTTATGAATGAACCAATAATTCGTTGGTTTAATCAAGGAAGCATTGAACATTTTAACAAAACTTCAGAAGCAACAATAAAATATATTTTAATGGGTGAATTAGTATGAAAAAAGTTCATTTGAACAATTGGAAAAGTCTTGAAGCAGAAATATACTTCTGTCCTCGTGCTGAAGATGAACAATTTTATATCAATCAACCATATTTGCACTACAAGAATGGAAAGATACAAGATATTTTGATGGGTATTCCATATGAAAAAAGAGAGGCTGAATTCTTTAAAAGAGTCATTGCTCTTTCAAACAAATACTATGTTATACAAGGTATGATTTTTTTTAAAAGGGAAACAAGATGGCTTTTTATTTCAAACATTCCATATCAATATCAAATGACAGAATCACAATATTTGATAACATCTGCATTGCGAGTATATCTTGGTAAAACTTCAAATGTCATCAAAAATGTTGATCATGATGAAGTTTATATTATTACTACAATGGTTGATATGACTGGAAAAGAAGTCCGAAAGTTCTTTCTAAGTTATCTTCCATATTAACCAGATTGTGATGAAAAATGAAAAACAAGATTGAAGACAAAGAGGCATACATTGCTCCTTTTTCATATGAACCAGGATGTTATTATACAATGGTATGGGATTTTATTACAAATATGAAAGGAACTGTTTATGATTATGATTTAATATTGAATGCTTTTAGAGATTATCACAAAAAACACACAATGTTATCATTCATTCAAATGTTTCATTTGATGTTCAAATTTTTCCCAATTTTAAATATGGTGTAGAAATGAAGAAGAAAATGATCAAACTCGTATCTGGAATTTTTTCAACACAAAACATTTAATAATATTTGTAGTTTCATAGTAAATAAATCAATGGAAATGAAAATCATGAGTGAAGATGAATTCATAGACAATCCATTCAGAATAGCATATGAAAAGTTCAAGTCAATGATACTTCAAAATCTTGTTACAGACAAGCAAATCAGATTGGAGATATTGTCTCATTCAAACAAATCTTTTTATTTTTTTGTCAGTTTGGAGAGTGAAAAATATACTTATTCATTTAATGAGATTGAATTATGTGACGAAGGAATATACTTTTCATTTGATGAATGTATAAACTTCATTCCCTGGTATTTGGTGATTGGTTGCAATTTGATCAAAAAATACACAGAAGAAATTGAAAAAAGCAAGACAAAGAAACATTTTTGGAGTGGTAAGATTCATGGTTAAATATGTTGAGTTTTCATTTGAAATACTTGATGAAATTGAAGCAGAAAAAATACTCAAAAAATTGGAACTTGCTGGTCGTGTTTGTTATAAAAGTGAAGAAAAAATTACACCAGAGAGTTCAAAGAAACTAATGACTCAAATCTGTGCAAGTGGTCATCTTTCTGTCATTGAACATGTAAATATATCAGTTCGTTTTATTTGTAACAGAGGTTTTACACATGAGCTGGTTAGACATCGTCTTGCAAGTTATTCACAAGAATCAACAAGGTATTGTGATTATGGAAAAGACAAGTTTAAAAAACAAATAAGTGTGATAGATCAAAGAGAAACATTCAAAAATTATTTCAACAATCCAAAGTTAATTCTTAAACCAGAAGAATCAAGGGCAGACAAAATAGCAAGATGTATAAATGAATGGATATTAGCAATGGAAGATTCTGAACGACACTATATGAATTTGAGAGAAATTGGTTTGCCTCCTCAACTTGCTCGTGGTGTTCTTGTAATTGATTTGAAAACTGAGATTATCATGACTGCAAATCTGAGAGAATGGAAACACGTGTTTTTGTTGAGAACTTCAGAAAGTGCTCATCCAAATATGAGGGATTTGATGTCTAAATTGCTTTCAGAGTTTGAGAATAAGATTCCAATCATCTTTGATGAACTTAAAGAAATGTGAAAAGATTTATATATCTCTTTGATTATATTCTTGTATGGAAAAATACAAAATGAAACTTGAATATTCATTTAAATATCCATATAAAGATAATTTTATCAAAACAAACCAGGATTTCATCATAGAAGAAGATGAATATAAAGAAATCTTTTTAAATATTTTACCAATTGATGGTATACACAATTTAACATATAATGTAAAAGATAGCATAAAATCATTTGATGGAATAATCACCTTGTTCATAAATATTTTTGAACAGAAAAAATCAAAAGATATTATATATTATAATATTAACATCAAATTTTTAAAGGAATATATGAAAAATAAAGGGTGGTTTCGTGATATAATCAATATTCACATTCCAAATAACAACAAACTTGGAAACAAACTTGAATTTATAATTGAATTTACAAATCATCAATTAAAAGTGGTAATTGAAAGGATAAAATAATATGAATCACTATAATATGAATTTGATATTTGTGAGTAGTAATGAAGACACAATAGTTTTAGAAATGAAAATAAGCAAAGATGAATACAAGAAAATCATTTTAAATATTTTACCTGTTGATACATTTCACAATGCAACAACTACACTTGAAGAAAATTTTATATCATATAAAAATATTATGATGACCTTGAAAAAAATAATAAGATACAAAAAATCATTTCTTGTTTCAAGTTCTAAATTTGATCTTCTGGGGTTTTAATAGCAAGGGAAGGTTTTTGTGATATATATAATTAAGTGAAATGATATGAAAAAGTATAAATTAAATATTGTATATAGAACAGAAAAAGAAACAATCAAATTCAATAAAGAGATTAACATATCAAACATGGTCAATCAAGAAATTCTTTCAATTTTCTATCCTGTTGATGATATACATAACAAATATTATACAAAGAATGATCTTATAAATGCTGGTAAAAAATTTATGAAAAAGATCTTCACAATATTAAAATATGAAAATGACTTAGAATTGTCATCAATAAGAGAACAAATGAAAAAAGAAAAATTTAGTGGTTTCTATGATATTGTTTTTTCATCAAATGATGAAATTGGTGAAAAAACTGTTATCACACTTGAATATTTTTTTAACAATGTGAGTGTATTCATTCAAAGAATCAAATGAGGAACTATGAAAAAATTCATGCTTTCTGTTCATGTTTTTGATAGTATGAATGAAAAACAGAACAAAATGGAACTCAATGAAAATCAATACATGAATTTATTGAATGATATCATACTATTGGACAGAGAACACACAGGTGATGATTATCTTAATAGATCTGAAATAAAAGAAATTCTTTTCAAGTTTTTGAAAAGGATTGATTTGCTATACAAGAGGAAAAAAATTGAATTGTTCAAACCATCAATGAGCTTCAAATATAAAGAAGGCCATTTAATTTCTATTTCAAGATCAAAGATCGTAGTATTGTATATTCCAGGAACTGATGACATTGGACACGTGTTAAATCTTTCATTTGCTTTTACAGGTAATGATCTGTTAATTGATATATACATAGAAAGAATTGAATGAGGTAAAAAGAACATGTATGATATTTTAACAATGGTATTTTTCCAAGATGGATACATAACATTTTGGAAAAAAATAGATGAAAAAACATATAATAAAATGATACTAAATTTGCTGCCAATTGACAGAAATCATGCTGGATCTAACATTGAACCTGATGTAATTGAGAAACAGGTCAGAAAGTTATTCAAATTAATCTTTGATAATGAAGATGAAATACTTGAACTTTTAGATTTCATAGATTGTGTTCATGCTGATCTTGATAAATACTTCTTTAAGTTTATTGGTTCATACATTCCAATGAAGAATGAAAAAACAAGTAAACTACACTTTGCATTCAAGATTCATGGTGGATACCTTTCTGTAACTATTATAAAAAGGTGATTTTATGAATGAAAAAGACATACAAAAAATTGTTGAAGAATCACAAAATTTAGAAATGAAATTGAAAGAAAAGAAGGACAATGTCAAAAAAATGATAAGTAAAATAGTTAAAGAAAAAAAAGAAATAAAAGACATCAGAAAACGCTTGAATGAACTTGAAGAGGCTGGAACAAATAGAAAATTGCTCAGAATTGAAATAAGAGTTAATATTAAAGTAGACTACGATATACGAGATGAACCAGCAAAATATTTAAGAAACATTGATTTTACACTTGGAAAGGAAGAAATTAGTCTTGAAAATATATATGAAAAGTGTGGAAAAAATTTTATTTCTACTGAAGCATGGATAATAAAATTTTTAAAAGAAATACGAGATTCTGTGTATAAATTTGTATTGATAATTTATGAATTTGATTTTTTAATAGATGATACAATAAAGATTCACAAGGTTTTTTCACCAAAAAATTTCAATGAATTGATTTCATTTTATAAGGATCAGCATTACAATTACAGTGAATCAGAATTTTCTGACATTTAAGTTTTTGATGAAGACAAAACACTTATAAACACTAAATTATTGATGTCATATGGTCTAAAATACAAATATGATGTGAATAAATCTATGTCGGCACAGTTTCGATTCAGATTGACTGGTGTACCACCAGACCAGGCTATCAAGATGATAAATGTTGAAGTGGCAGCAACTGTGGTTGAAATCAAGAAATTGGTTCAGAAAGAATACAAGCTCAACCCGATCTTGCAGATCCAGTTTATCTTCAAGGGGAAGGTTCTCCCTGACCAATTACAATTTTCAAAGATTGGTATCAGTCCAAAGAAGGATGTTGTTACTGTCATGGCAACACAAGCTGGTGGCAATTAGAAAACATTTATAACCTATTTTTTCTTTTTACACGTGATATCTATGCATAAAATATTTATTCCAAGCAAAGGTCGTTGGGATCCAAATCCTAAGACACCAACAAACAAGATGATATCATATCTAAATGTATGTAAAAATGTTGATTACAAATTTGTGATTGAACCTTCTGAAGTTGAACAATATAAAAAGATTCTTAAAGAAGATCACATTGTAATCATGGATATAGAAGATGCCGGATTTGGAATCAATAATACAACTGTGTGGATTCTTAATTATACAAGTAGACTTCAAATATATAAATTCTTCATAATTGATGATGATATCTTTCTTCTTCTCAAGAGAAAATCATGGAATGAAGAAAAAAAATACTGGATAATGGAAGGACTTGAAGATTGGTCTGTTGTATTTGATGAATTCTTACAGTACAAAGACCAACATTTTCCTTTGATGTCAATTAATTTCAAGCAAACTGGATGGCTCTTTAAGGAAAGCATAACAGAATTTACACGTTGTGTAGCATTTGTTTATTACAATTTTGATGCATTAAGATATGAAACCGGATACGATATATTTTTTGAAAAACTTGAAAGATTTGAAGCCAAGAAATATACATTATATATTGACAATTACATCATGGCGTCAATCATTTCTATGGGTTATAAAACCATCAATATTAACAATTACAACTTTGGAACACCTGTTGCTGGTTCTGAAGAAGGTGGTTGCAAACCTTTTTATGAAAAAGACAATCATCAATTAGAATGTGCAAGTTATGTTGCTTCCTTCTTTCCGGAATTTAGTAAAATCATCCAAAAGAAGAAAAGAATTGAAGTCCGATTGAAATGGAAAGAAATATATGAAGATGCAAAAAAGAAGTTAAAACAAATTTCAACAAGGGATTTCTTTTAGGTTTTGAAAAAAGGTTTTTAAATCAAAGAACTTCTTTTTAATATAATAACATTTAAGATGAAAAATATGAGTCAAAGAAAATCAAGAATGCAGATAAAATCAAAGATTTCTGGTGAATCCAAAGGAATGCTTTTGGTCATGATTTTGTTGATTGGTCTTGGCATTACTACTTCACTTGGTATGGTTGCAGGTGTTGTCTACTTTGCTCCAAAAAATAACCAACCAGGAGATCATGATGATTTGACATATAATAATGACACAAATCTCCCATACAATCCTGAAAATCCAAATGATCTACCTGACAAGCCACTTCTTTTGAGAATGGATCAAACATACAGTCCAAATCCAGTATTCATACCATTTGTTCTCATTACAAGCAGTGGTAGAGTCAACTATAATGGTGAACTACTCAGTGTTTTGTATGACCAAGTAAATGGATATTCCTTTTCTCCATTGAGGATGGACAACATTGAACTTGCTGGTTATTTCAAAATCAATGTAACGGACCTGATATGCAACAATGGTACATTTAGAATTATATGGGGATTGCATCAACCACAACCAAGTGTTGGATACTATTATTATGATTACATTGTGAACCACGATGATGTGTGGTACTATGGTTGGCAAATACCAACAGATCCAGAGTTAATGTTAAAAGCATTGATCAAACTCGTTTAATTTTTCTTCTTTTTTGGTGTATAACCTATGGCAAAGTATTGGAATGACTTTGACAAAAAGGAATACCATGAATGGATTTTAAAGATAAAGGAATCACAAAGAAGGATGTTAACAGAGTATTTGAAGGATTATGAAGAATCAATAAAGAAATACAATGTACCAGGAATCCAATACAGTGAAAAACTGACAAAATATTATAAATTCAGGATTAAACAACGAAAGAAACAGATTGCAAATCTTGAAAAAGATTTCAAATTTCTCTATGAACACATACCAAGTGTTTATGGAATAGACTATGGCTATTATTATAGAGAAGACTTTGAGGCAATGATTAAAGAATATAATGAAGACATCACTGAAGAAAGAATGAATTCTATTTTCAGATTGTTAGATTGGACACTTGAAGACATTTTGAATGAAGAACTCCCTTTGATCAATTACAGACCTGATATGAGTCAAGAACACAATATTCCAATCTCCAATATTCCTCATTTTCCATTTACACAGAAAATAATACCATTAAAAAAGCAATTGTTTAATGCTGTAATTGATACATTGAAAGCAGAGAAGATCAAATGCAACAAGATGATGATTCTTAAGGCAATTGACAAAATATTTGCTAAATCTAACAGAGGTTAAATAAGGCAATCCTTGAATTCTATAAGTATTAGTACCTTTTTGAAAAATAAATTTGAAATTCGAAATCATGTAATACCAAACAACGTGGGAGCTGGAAATGAGTAAAGAGTTATTAAAAAAATTTTTTACATATTGTAGTGAAGATCATGATATGAAATATTCAGTTGAATACTTTCAAAACAAAATCATAGATATAAATATCAACAAAAATATTATCATAAAACTTGATGTTGATTTTTCACCAGAAAAAATTGGTGAACTTGTTCAAATAATGGTTAATTTTACAATAAAAGAATTGAAAATAGATTTTCTTGGAATCTATATTGTTTTTAAATAAGGTGGTTCTTATATTAATGATCAACTTCGTTAATGATCAACTTCGTTATTTAAGTAACCTTGATTATATTGATTCTGGAATAAAAGCAGAAAAAATGTTCTATAAAATAACAAATTCAGGGATTGAATACTATAAAACAAGACAAATTTAGAAAAAATTAAAATTTTATTTTTCAATCTCAAAGAGCATCTTGATGAGATCAGCACGTTTGTAGGAACGCCACTTCAGGTTGAATGAATCTGCCTGAGTGATAATCAATTCACGAGTGATATCATCAGGAGTTGCAATATTCATCTTCTTGATTGGTAGAACAGGTTTTTCCTCAGTCTTTGGCTTTCCTTTGAGAGCCTTTGAAGGTTTTTTTTCTTTCTTTTCTTCAGTTCCTTCAGCTCCTTCAGTCTTTTCAACAGTCTTGACATCAGTTTCCTCAGTCTCTTCTTCCTCAGGAACCTGAGCATTTACTTCATTAATAGCCTCTTCAACTTCCTCTTCGTCTCCAGATTTGTCATCTTTGACTCCGAGTTCTTCCATTTCATTGTTGATTTCATCAATCAACTTATTTCCTTGCTTTTTGTCTTTAACCATTGTTGTCACCAATGTTTTTACTGTAATATCAAATTGTGGTTTCAAATCACCATCATTCAAAAGATTGATGTTAAGTAATTTTTGGTTTAAATGCTTATAAATGTTTTCTTCTATTGTATTAGCACACAAAAGGATCTTTTGGATAGATTTACTCATACCACCAGCACGCTGAATCCTACCTAAACACTGTTTTAAATCCTGAGAACTGTAGGTTGGAGAAATCAAACTCACACGAGGAAACATATCATGAATGTCATGTAAACTTATTGTCTCCTTTGCTCCCTTTATTGTACAAACTATGACACGTTCCTTATCATCTTGGAATCTGATCCTATTCTGTTCATTAGCATTTTTGTCATTTCCACCATAATATGTACATCTGGTTTTTAATTTCTTTGTTATCAACTCAAGAGTTCTTTTAAAGTTTACAAAGATCACAACAGAGTTCCCACTTTCAATGAGATCTTGTGTTAATTCTATAAAAGTGGGAACTTTTAATATTTCAACCTGTTCTTGTTTCTTTTGGTCAATTGTCAATTGATTAACAACTATTTTCTTGCTGCTAATCTCATCTAAATGGGAGAACATTATATCATACAATTCTTGAATCTTTTCATATGAATCCATATAATATAATTCTGCTGTGATTAATGTCTTTGGAAAATCTGGTATTTCAGATATTTTCATTCTGCTTCCATATTCAGGAAATATTATGTTGTGTATTTTCATAATATTATTTAGATCTCCATTGAATTTCCAGGTTGTTGCTCCACTTTGATTTACCTTGACTCTTTTGCATCCAAATTGAAGTATCCATTTGTAAAAATCCAGAGGTTCAGAATACAATCTTAGAATAAATGCAATGGTATATAAATTCAAAACTGTATCTGCAATTGTTGCTGAAAGTGCCAGTATCTTACATTTTTGTTGTGCAGCACTGATAATCAATTGAGAATTTATGGTATTTCTGTTCTTAGTTCTGTGTGCCTCATCAAATACCAGAACAACATCATTTGGAAAGTCAAAATGAAATAGATTCTTTGGTTCATGTTTTCCCATGTTTTCATTCTCTTTTATTGTGATGTATGGACAATTAACATGTCTAAATTTATCTTCATCAAAAAATTCAATCATCTTTCCGTTCTTTGCAAGTTCATAATTTGCTATTCCAAATAGTTCAACATTAAAATACTTTGCTGCAATCTCCCAATTGAATATACCACTCTTTGGGCATATAACAAATGCCCTGTATCCTAAATCTCTGATACATGAAATGGCTGTGTATGTTTTACCAGTTCCTGTATCACTTGCATCCAATGCTCTTCCTTTCTTGTATAGAATCTTCATCAAATTCAATGTATGATTTATTTGAAATGATTTTAATTTATCTGGCTCAGAAATCTTGAAATCACGTTCTTTTTTGATTTTCCACCATCTTACAATCCATACATTGTTTGATTTTTTTATTGTAATTCCAGACCTTTTCATCTTTTCCATTTGGTTGTTCCACAAATTCCAAAATTCATTTGGAGGATTGATCATTTTTCTGTATGTTAATAATCTTCCATCTTTATCTTTAATTGTCTTAGAATCCAACCATGGTAATGTATTGATGTCAATTTCAACCTTTTTAACATGTTCTTCAATTCTTCGTTCTTTCTTTTTACCCTCCATTCTTGGCATGACAAATGAGTTCAGAATAAAATCGTTTCCAGACATTTGTGACTGGTATTTTAAAAGTATTTTATACGTTAAAAGAGCATCTCCATACAAGAAATCTTTGATTTCAGACAGTTTTTTAACTTCATCAATGTCTTCATTTTCAACAATTCTCAAGGTATTTAGAAGTTTGATTCCTTTGTAAAGAATGTTGAACATGAATATGTAAGATATCTTTGAAATAAAAATCATTTGTGTTAAAATTCTGAAAAGATTTTTAAAGGATGATCTTGCAATTTTCAAGGGTGGCACCCAGAATTATATAGATAATTTTCCAAGATGATGAAGAAGATTAACCATTGGTTATTAACCATTGGTTAATTTTTTAACCACCAGTTATCACCAAAGATATTTATATGCACGTGCGTCTCTTATTTCTGTTACTTTGATTTTAATATATAAAAAATGAAAAAATTGTGAATTTCATGGCAAAAAAGAATCCCGCACCAAAAAGAAAAATCAAGGTTGATGATAGAAGAAGCACCTATCCTATTGGTGCAACAAGGGAAATCGACACTCCAAAAGGAAAGCGAACATTGAAGAAAATTGGAGAACAAGTTGTTGATAAATGGCAATTCTTCAAATCTCAAAAAAAAGGAAAGGGTCATTAATCCTTTCAATCTTTTTTATTTTTTCAACATTGTTTTTGCAGCCTTCAAATGCGTATTTGTTTGAATCTGCCAGTGTAGAATACTCAATAGATGGTGTTTGCATAATTGATAATCAAACAATCACATTGGATGAAGTTGAAATGTCAGCAATCTTTAACATTGTTGCTGGTCATCCTCAGATAGCCATTTCATACAGAATACTTGGTACTTCAATTGGATATTTACCATACAATCTTTCAAAGACCTTGCTCTTTATGACAGATTCCGAAATTTCAGATATGAAAATAAACGGAACAACAATAGATGAGGTAGAAGAAGTCAATCCATACTTTCCATGGTATGGTTTACTTGTTTACAAGGTAACATTGCAAGATTCTAAGTTCATATATACATTCACCTGGGACAAATATTTAAAAATAATGTTTCAAATGACAATTGAAGAGAAGGGAGTCATCAATCATAAGATGACGATTCAATACAGTGATTCAGACCTTGATTTGTATGAAAGTTATGATGAAAGCAGAGTTTTAACAATAAAAGCTGTCAAATTCTTGACATCGCCATCTGGTATAATAATGATTGCATTGGTAATCATTCTTGTCATCATTTTCATTTCAATATTAAACAAATACAAAAAGAAGTGGAATGTTAATCTTAGAGACATTCTCACATCTAAATCAAGATTAAAGAAACAAAGGTATCAGAGAAGGGTGCATTGGTAATAAAATCTCACATTTTAATTTCAAAACATGGGGAAACATTTAAATATCCCTTCATCAAATATGAGTTTAGTGATCAAAAACTGATGTGAAAAAATCATGAAAAAAAAGTCAAAAACTTCAAAAAAAATCTCTGAGGCTATGAAGGCTCCAAAAGAACTCATTACAAAGATGGTTGAAGGAGCCAAAGGTGGTTCAAAGAGTAAAGACATTAGCTCCTGGAGTGCAAAACAATTGATTGCTCAAGCACTCAAAATGGATATAAAATGGCGACTTTTCAGGAGAGACGATTTGATAGAAGAAATAAAGAAGAAAATGTAAATTTTTTCTCTTTTTTTATTGTTATCAATTCACGGTTGATTAAATATGGTAAAAAAACCAAAGAAAGCTGGAAAACCAGCTGAAAAATCAGCAAAGGCAATTGATGATATGACTGCAAAGCAATTGATCTCCCTTTCAAACAAGGCTGGGATCCTGTGGCGCACCATGAAGCGAGCTGACATCATCAAAGAATTGAAGAAGAAGAAGTAAATCCTTTTCTATTTTTTCTTATTGATATTATCAAGTCCTAACTTTGTTCACAGGTCTGTCACGAATCATTTATAAACTTTGCAAACTATTTAGTTTATGAAAGAATCAAAGGTACAAAAACATGAGTTTGAGAAGATCAAAAGAAAATCTACACATTGCTTCAGCCAAAGGAAAGAAAAAAAATGAGCCAATTGTATTTGTTGACATAAAAAACGAAAGTGAAAGTAGAACTTCACTTTTGTTGAAATTTCTTTTGGCAAATGAAAAAAGAGGTGTCACCTTTATAGAAATACAAAAAGAATATGAAGACAATGGATTTGGTATAGAATCAATGACACTTGTTGCATTCTTGAAAAAGGTGATGGATGGTGGATACATGTACAGAAAAAAGGACATCATCTATGTTTATTATATTACAGATGTTGGGAAAAACTTTATAAAGGAAGGGAAAAGAAGAGAAAGTGTTAGAATAAAGAAAGATGAAATATTAGAAATACCAACAAGAATAAATGATGTTGATAAAGAAAGAAATAACACATATATTTTTATGAAAAAATTAACACATCTCATAGCAAGAAGACATAACACACCATGCGTTGTTAAATATGTAGGTAAAAAATTCCTTGTTACAGCAATGAACTTTGATCCACATGAAGATAAAGATAATGAACCAATACAAACACGTCTGTTGAGTCTTAATAAAGGAGATACAATCCTCTGGTTAAATCCAAGACGTCATTCGTATCCAATTGTTGAATGTATCAAGAATCTGATAATAAAACCATCAATATACATTTCTGAAAATAAATATCTTAGAGGAATACAATTGATGAATAATCACATAATTTCAAGTTCTGATATTTCGTACACAAAGATCTTTCTTATGGAGAAGATTTAATGGAAATAGAACAAACACCTCAAACAGAGGTCTTTAAAATACCTGATTTCCTAAAGATTTTAGGTGAAAATGGATTTGTTACATTTTGTACAACAGAACAAAGAAACAGGTATGAACAAATAACCTCAATTTTTTTAATGGAGTTATCAAGATTGCTTGAAACCAGAAATGGAGCTGGTATATTTGTTGAACATAAAGGATTGTATTATATACTATCAGAATATAAACACTACTCTTTAAATTATGAATATGATTCACCAAAATTACAAAAAGATGATATGATTTTTTATTATGACAAATATTTGTTTGTATTTCCATTCATTGGTAAAATTACATTTATTAATTATGTTGGACATTTTCTTCATTCATTCAAAATAGATGATTATAAATATACATTCTCTCCATCTCTCCATTATAAATATACATTCTCTCCATTAATCCATATTGGTATGAATACACACCTATTTCGTCTTGACAGAGTTGAATGATATGACAACAAAATATAAAAGAATGCCAAGTTCATATTCAGTAGGAACATCATTTATAACATTTGTTGAATCAAATTTTACAACCTTGGAACAATTGTTTGGTGAACCTGGTCTTGGTGAACGATATAAAATAACATGTATATGGACATTGAAAGATGAAAAAAACAACATTGTTACAATTTATGATTATAAACAAACAAGTTTCTATTTTCCAGAACTTCCTTCTCCAGCAGAATTAAGAATGAATAAAAAAATATCATGGAGTATAGGTGGAAACAACAAATCATCTGGAATGAATTTGAGATATTACATTGAAAGCAATGAAATGAAAAAACAAAAACCTCAAACAGAGGTATTGAAGATACCAGATTTTCCAGAACTAAAATGGTTTACAAATGAATGTCTTAAAGATTTCATCATTTTAGAAAGAAAATTATATGAAAAAAATGCAACAATTTTCATGAATAAACTCTTGAAATTGTTAAGGGGAAGAAGAGCTGCTGTGTTTGTTGAATACAAAGGAACCAACTATCTTCTTTCAGAAATTGATGATGAATCAAAAAGATTAAATCAAAATGATCTAATTCTCTATTATAGTTCTGAATATATAGTTCCAATCATTGCAGAAATCTCAATTCTTAATTATAGAAACCAAATACTCAACAGTTTTAAAATAAAAGGTCATGATAAATCCTTTTTTTCACATGAACATTTTTTTTGTCGTCTTGATAGAGTTGAATAACATGAGAACACAATCCACACGAATAAAAGACAAACCAGTCGTCTTTTCATTCTTTGATAGAAAAAAGTTGTTGCTATTTTCAATGATGTCATTTATCACTGCTTTTTTCATATTTAGATTGTTTTCAGCAATTCAAAGAGCTGGAATCATTGAAGGCGGTCCAAACATCATTGGAGATCTGCATCTACACCATTGGGCAATTGCAATACTTGTTATGCCATTTGTCATTGTAATTGCCTTCATATATAGAACCAACAAGAATGTCTGGGGGTTTTTGATGATATTTATGTCATTCTTAGTTGGTATGTTTGTTGATGGAATAGTCTACTATGATTCTGCTATATTTTTTGAACAAAATACTATGGAATTGCAACCCGTCACAATGTCTGACATATGGTTTTTAACATTTCTTGGAATTGTGTGGATAGCACTTATATTCACAATATTGACACTGCAAATCAATGAAGTTCAGGAAAATCTTAAAAGACACAGAAGATAGGTGCTTGTCAAAAAAGATTTATAAATGAAGTAGTTTCATTTAATTTAGTGAAATGATATGGGTCGCACAGTATCAATCAGAGAAAAGTTCAAGGTAAAGATAACTGACAAATCTCTCATTGCTCTCATTCTTTCAATCTTTGTCAGTCCTGTTGGTCTTGGTCTTGCTATATGGGCAAAGAATGAGGAAGGTGAGAATCCATTGAACAGATGGGCATTGATCATTGGAATACTCGGAACAATTGGCTGGGTACTCGGAATAATATGGTACATATATTGGTATGTGGTATGGATGTTGCCATTTTACATGTTTTAATCTTTCTTTTTATGGTGAAAAAACATGACAAAAATTGAAGACATGTCTAAGGAAGAGATCCTAAAACTTGCAAAGCAATATAATATCAAGATCACTGGAATGAAACGAAAGGACATCATCAAAGAATTGAAAAAATGTTATAGAAAAAAAGAAAGTTTGACAACTCAAACAGTTGTTTCACGACAGAGACCTGCACCTGGCTCTGCTGCTCATTTCAATCCAATTGATGGTTTCTGCGTCATTTTAAGAAATGGTCAAGCTGGTCAACTTCTTGGAAGAGATGAAGATTTTCACATAAAAGTTAAATTGGTAAAGAATGGAACACAGATTTTCAAATTTGCTGATGTAAAATACTATCTTGCAACTGCTTAATTTTTTAAAAATTCTAACAATGTGAAAAGATTTATATACACATCTTTCCTTCTTTTTATTTGTTTATTGTTAAAAATGAACATTCTTAAATTTCAGGTGATTTAGTTGTCCGAAGAAAAAAAGATGTATAATGATGCTATAAATGATATCAACATAAAGATAGTTCATGCAAAGACAATGATAGAAAAGAAAAAAGATTATATCAAAAAGTTGAACAAAAGGAAGAACAAACTCGAAGAAATAGAATCTGGTGGAAAGAAGATTTTATTTGTTCATGTTGACTATCCAATGGATGATAATGAAAAAATTGATCGTGTTGGAGGAATTGAACTCAAAATTGGAAATGAAAGGATCCAAATTGATTCATATGATAAAGAAATAAATGAATACAAAAATAATGTAAGAAAGAAAACCGAATTCAATTCCAAAAAATTTGAAGAAAATGGTAACAAATATCTTACAGATCTGTTGATGAATTTTTTCACAAAAAACAAGGAAAAAATACGAAAGATAGTTGTTGAAGAATGGGCAGCAGATCTTATGGGAAATGGAAGAAACAGAAAGTTAAAATCA
>Ga0315274_10000668_pt1 | contig 53212 bp, 51 predicted proteins | sample YL17G02_20_MG_FD_203700 | JGI IMG/M metagenome (GOLD analysis project Ga0315274, IMG submission 203700) | Sediment microbial communities from Yellowstone Lake, YNP, Wyoming, USA - YL17G02_20 | ecosystem: Environmental > Aquatic > Freshwater > Lake > Sediment | place: USA: Wyoming | collected... | reverse complement strand
CGCGTGCCTGCATCATCCTTGGCGGGATTTCCATAGGCCTTGTCCATATCCGGTCTCCTCACGTTGCCGTCAACGGTACAATCGAATTTTCTCCTCTAGCCTTTGAGTGAGATTATATCGTTGTCGGCTCATTCGAGGCCGATCCTTATTCCTGGTCTGGTCCCGGCATGGATCCGTTTTCGGGTTCATCCCAGGACGCCTCCTCGAGTTGCGGGAGTTCTTCGTCAGCCAGGGGCTTCCCTGGCAGCAGGTGATGCGGCAAGAAGGCAAAGTTCGCAATCATGGTCGGGATGACCGCGCTGCCTATTACGACGGCCACAAGGAATGAGTACTGCTCCCGGGAGATAATCTCATGAGAGAGACCATACAGGGCCGATATGGTACCGAAGGTAAGTCCGGTGGACATCATCAGCGTGTAATACCAGCGGGCTTTTCCGTCCCTGTGAAACCAACCGATCACCGGATAGAGGCCGAAAATCTTGGAGACAACCTTCCCGGCCAGCAGCACAAGGAATGCCGTGGGTGCCCAAACAACGGCGGACACCGATACCAAAGACCCGGCGCGAATGAAATAAAACGGTGTCAACAATCCGATGGTCAATGTGCGTAGCCGCCGCACCCAATGGTGGTCCTGCGCGGCCACGCCGGCAAGTACCATTCCAACCAAGTAGGCCGGCAGGACGGCTTCACTGCCGGACCATACTGCCAATGCCCCAAGACCGAACAGAACAAACAGGACCCACTTGGTTCTGACAGCGGCCGTCCGGTACGCGTAAAGGCCCGTGATGTGCTCCGTTAAGAATGGAAGGAGGGCCAGAACCACGATGCACACAACGGCGAAAATGAGTGTTCGATACGTAAACGGCGCGAAGATGAAACCCAGGGCGAGCACGGTGCCCAAGTCGTTTACGAAACAAGCGCCGAGGATTCCCTTTCCATACTCGGTCTGGTTGAATCCGGTTTCCAGTATGACTGCATACACAACAGCCATAGAGGTCGTAGATAGCGCGACGCCCGCCAGCCAACTGGCTTGGGCGCTCCAGCCGAGAACGAAATGCGCGAGAGCAGCACACCCTAGGAATGGCGCAATGAAGCCTATAACCCCAACGACAGAGACTTCCTTCCACTTTCTGCGCAAGACACTTGGTTCCAGTTCGGCTCCCGCCAGGAACGTCAGGACAACGGCACCCGTGCTGGCCAGAAACCGCAACCAGGGGAGATTGGCCCCCAGACTATCCGCCCCGAGGTAGCGCTCCGCGAAAAATCCAGCGGCAAGACCGACACAGATCTCCATTAAGGCAACAGATATACGGAGGTGATACGATAGAGAGGTGGCCAGAACAGCCAGCCCCAACCACAACGCCGCGATAACAAAAGCCGTTTCCATACACAAAAACTCCTACGCGTTAACGCAGGAGTCATCAGCCTTTGATCCGGCATCTGCCGAGGCGGTCACGGGCGAACTCCATCGCCCTAAACAAATCGTCTTATTATGCCGGAAACGTGCAAGGTAAGTCAAACCGTCGAGATTCGGAAATTCTGGAGAGAGGAACGGAAATCCGATTGACTCAAGCGATAATCCACCCGAAATGCGCCGAGCTCTTTCACGGGGGTTTTGGAGGGTATCTTCGTGTATACTGCAGCTGTCCTGATCGTCCTCTTCTTGCCGGTCTAGAGACTGTTCTGGGGCGGAAGCCCTCGGATGAGATGCTTCATGTTCGAGAGGATTCTTGTCGCGTTTGACGGGACCGATGCAGGCGGCCAGGCCTTCATGGCCGGCTTGGCCATCGCAAAGCGGTTCGGCGGCGAGATCTATCTCTACTCAGTCATCGGAAACCTGGTGAGACAGAGCTTCGTACTGAAGGGTGCCGTCGACGATATCATCGACCACGCAACAAAGCACTTCGAACTTACCCAGAAGCCACTGCTCCAGCGGGCCGAGCGGGAAGGCGTGAAGGTTACGAGCCACATTGTACCGGGACGCGCAGTCGAGAAGATCCTTAAGTTCGCGGAGAAGGAACATGTAAGCGCCATTGTAATCGGCGGACTTGGCCAATCACACCTCCTGCAATGGGACTCGCGCGGTACGGGAATGCAGATCGCGTCCCGCGCGCCTTGCACGGTGGTTGTCGTCCGCTAGTCGGGGTTCCCCTTGCGCGATCAGATGGAACAGATGAGCTACAAGGGGGAAGAGGACGGGACTTGGTTGACTGGGTCTGACCGTCTCTCGAAGAACTGCCGCACGCGCGGAACTGACGACCGCTGTGCTTCATGGCCTGGCGCGCTCATTTTTGCCCCTGTTCATGATCCAAAAATCGTCAACGCCAGCACGAGGACGAGCACCAGGGTCAGGAGGCTATAAGCCACATAAGCATTGAGCCGACCGTGATGCACTGCGGCCAGGCCGGTGGCAATCTTCAGCGCTCCATACCTGAGAGGCGTAACGACGCAGCGGTCCACAATGTGCACTTCCTGCCGGTCACGGCGAATCGCGGCCCGGAAATGCGTGGCCACTGTCTCCCCCGTGTCCCTAGTGGTGGGACGGAGGATGGCGTCGAAGACCACCCGAACCGGATTGGAAAAGCCTGTGGCTGTATAAGTCATCTCCGGAAGCAAACGCCGGATGCCGCCGTCCCAGGGCGGTTTGCGAACCACACGGCGATGTCGCGCCAAACCGAATCGCACCACGACATACGTGATCCCAAGCAACGCGAGCAACACTGGGAATAGGTACGACGTTGACATGGCGAACACGACTGGATTTTGCGCGCCCCCACGATGCATTACCACCAGTCCTTGTCCGGGCATAATCTGCTGTCCGACTTGCGCGCCGAGGTCGCGAAACTCAGCCGCGAACTCGCTCGGCAATTGCGCATGTGCCGGACTGGAAGCGAAGAACGCCGGCACGAGCGCGTCCTCGGCGCTCGCCTGTGTCAGCGGCTTCACCGCGCCGCCCAGAATTGAAATCGCGAAGGTCGGCAACACGCCCAGCAGCAGACAGAGCGCGGCGAGCAACCCCATAGGCACTGTCATTGAGCGCGCCGCCTCGGTGGTCTGCTCGGCCTGCGTCGAACGGGATATGCCCAAGAAGCCCATAGCGAACGCTTTCACAAAGCAGGTGACGGCCAGCGCGGCGGTGAGCGCCAGCCCTGCGCCGCACAATGCGAAAACCACCTTCACGCTGACCGAGGAGAGTTCGGCGCTGCGCAGCATCGTTTGCAGCGTCAGCCATTCGCTCACGAAGCCGTTGAACGGCGGCAGGGCCGAAATTGATAGAGCGCCCGCGAGGAAGCAAAGCGCCGTCCACGGCATTCGCTTGCTCAGCCCGCCCAGTAGGTCCAGGTCGCGCGTCCCGACCTTGGCATCCACTGTCGCCGCGCCGAGGAAAAGCAGCGCTTTGTAAAGCGAGTGATTGGTCATGTGATAGAGCGCCGCGACGAACGCGATGGTCGCTAGTAGCGGATGCCCCGCGGCGGTGAACACAAAACCAGCGCCCAGTCCGGCGGTGATGATGCCCATGTTCTCAATCGAACTGTGAGCCAGCATGACCTTTAAGTCGTTTTCCGTGGTCGCGTAGAGGATGCCGACAAACGCCGAAATCGTGCCGACAATCAGCGCGACCAAACCCGGCCCGGCCAGCGTCATCGGCAGCAGGTCCATGTTAACGCGCACGATGCCGTAAAGCCCCAGGTTCAGAATCACGCCCGACAACAGTGCTGAGACGTTCCCCGGCGCGACGGGATGCGCGCGGGGCAGCCACGCGTTGAAAGGCACGAGGCCCGCCTTTACGCCGAACCCGAAGAACGAAAGCAGAAATACGGCCCAGCGCACGCCACTGCCAAGTGTCTTGCCCGCAACGCTGAATGCAGAAAAATCCAGGCTGCCCGCCGCCACCGCGAGCAACAGCAGCGCAAACGTGGCTGCCAGCGTTCCGGCCTCGCCCATCGCCAGCATCAAATAGCCAGCTCGCGTGTGCGTTTCTTCCCGGTGCTCAAAGTTGACGAGCAAATAGCTCAGGATGGACATGGCCTCCCAAGCCAGGAGGAACAACAGCACGTCGCCCCCGAGCAGAATCAGCGCGATGGACGCGAACAGTGCCAGGTAGCAAACGTTGAAAGCTCTCAAGCTGTAATGGCTCAAGTAACGCTTCAGATAGCCGGAAGAAAAAACCGAGGCTGGCAAAAAGACTAGGGCGGTTACGACGAGAAAGAGCGCCGAGAGTCGATCCAAGGAAAGCGTCAACGTGCCCAACGCCGGCAAAGTCCACAGCGAAACGTGAAAGACGTCTCCCGTCAGCAAGACTTTTCCGCTGCTCCACAGAAGCGCGAGCGATGCGGCTGACCCGAACCACGCCAGCGCCTTCGGACACCAGCGTTCCGGAATCAGCATCGTCAGGATGATGCCCGCGGCGCACAGCCCGAAGAAGAGTTGGATGAAAATGCCGGCTTCGTTCATAGCGGAGTTACACTTTCTCGGGTGTCCAGCGGTGTTGGCGAAACCAGCGATGCAGATGGCTTGCGGCCCACCGCCACGAGTAGCCCATGCATGATCGCCAATGGTGGCGGCGGTTGGCCGGGCACTTCCACGTCCACCGGCAGCAAGTTGCGCACGCCGCTGCCGCAGACGAAACTCGGGCCGAACACACTGCCCGATAGGGCGCACGCGCCCACGGCGATCACCCGTTTCGGTGTCGGCATCGCGTCGTAAGCTTTTTGCAGCGGCACGCGCATGTGGTCCGTGACCGGGCCGACCACGAGCAGCACATCCGCCTCTCGCGGTGTCGGGGTAATAAAGAAACCCAGGCGGTGCATGTTGTAATAAGGGTTGTTCAGTTGCCGGACTTCGTTGAGGCACGCACCACAATCGCCGACATCGACCACAAGGATGTGGGTGGAGCGCTCAAACGCCGGACCGAGAGGCTGCCAGGGTTTGTTGGTCGCATCCGCCGATACCGCAGCCCATTCGTAACCTTCCTGCCAGCCGATCGGAACGGTTGCGCCGTAGCGGCAACGAAAGCAATGAACACAACGGTGGTAGTCCACGACCAGTTGGCCGTCGTGCCAACTGAGAGCCCCGGTCGAACAAAGATTGACCAACTCACACGCCTGTTCTTCAGGATACGCGCCGCCGAGCGGCAAGCCTGGCGACACACCCGGTGCTTTCTCCTCGCGCGCCGGATAGCGCGTCGTCTTGATGCCGGTAGCCAAACCTCTGCGAACCCATTGACTCATACAATTCACCATTCGTGATCTAGGATTGCGTCATCTATCGTTTTCGGCCACGGAAAGATCGAATGTGGCCAGAATGATGGGGAAATCCTGAAACGCAAACTGCTCAGCAGCCATGTGGAAGCCGTGCCAGTTGGCAAACGACGGGGTAATAAGGCGATATCGCGTCACGCGCCCATCGTCGCCAATGCGCAGCCAATGAAACGTTGCGCCACGCGGAGCTTCGACCCAGCCCAGCGCCGCGCCCGGCTTGAGTTTGAAGTCCGCCGCAGTAACCTGCCCGCCCGGCAGCGAGGCCACGGCTTGTTCCATGAGCTTTACCGATTGCCGGGCTTCGGCGAAGAGCACCCGCAACCGCGCGTAGCCATCGCCTTCCTGCTCGAGCGGCACGTCGAAGGCGAAGGCTTCGTAGCCCGAATACGGCTGAGCCTTCCGCAAGTCACGCCCGACGCCCGACGCGCGGGCGACCGGTCCGGCCAGGCCGTGATTCTTCGCGTCTCGTTCTGAAACGATCCCCACCTCTTCCAACCTGTCCAGAAAGCTGCTGGAGGTGCGCAGCATTTTCTCCAGTTGATCGAGGCGCTTCAGAATCGCTTGCGCTTGTTGAACCACGGCTCGGCATGCAGTGCCTTCGAACGTCCGACTCAATCCGCCGGGCGCCGTCACGCCAAAAAGATAGCGATGGCCCGCAAACACGCCGGAGAGCCGCAGCAATTCCTCTTCGAGAATCGCGGCTTGATTGCTGGCGACGACCAGCGCGGTGGATTCGCAAATCTCCTGGATCGCGCCTGCATGATGTCGAAGCCGCTCCAGTTCCGCCAAAAACACGCGCAGAACTCGCGCCCGGGGCGGAACGGCGATGCCGCTGATGCTTTCGACCGCTTGGCAAAATGCCAGCGCGTGGGCGAACGCTGTGGTTGCCGCGAAGCGCTCGGCCAAGAGCAATGCGTTTTCCACCGCGCGTCCTTCAGCTATTTTCTCCACCGCGCGATATTTGTAAAACAAGCGGGGAATGGTGCGGATAACGTCCTCGCCGACCGTTTCCAACAAGAAGTGCACCGACTCGGTCACGCCGGAAAACTTAGGCCCGATCGGCATGGCGAAAGCGCCGGGCGCTTCGACGATGCGATGCGGCCGCCAGTCCAGGTCCGGCTCGCGATGCGTGACGGGGTTGCTGCCATCAAAGCTATGGCGCATCGGGCCGAGGTTTTCGTGCCAGCGGTCGTTGTGTAGGACGAAATCGCCTAGGCGCGGATGGCCCTCAAACACAAGGCCGAACAAATCTTCCGCCTCGCGCTCGTGCCAGTCCGCCGCGTGGACCTCAGAGCTAATGCTGGGAAACGCGATGTCAGCGGCGGGCTGCCGGACCACGACGTGAACCCAGCCTGCCTCATCCCCGCCATAGAACACGTAGCGAAGCTCCCACTGGGATGTTTCTTCTTCAACAATCAGCCCAGCGAAACTGTAACCCGCTTCAGTGAACAGCTCGGCGCAGATGTCCGCGAGTTCAGGGGGCTTGCATTCAAGCTCACGCAGCGAGTGAGGCGCGCCGGAGCGAACGTGAACTCTGTCCGCGCAGCGTCGGTTAGCCAGTTCGGTGATGTTCGTCTGCGTCATATTCGTCATCTTTCCAGCGCGGTCGCGCCCAACTGCAACAACTTGTGAAGCGGCAACGGCAAATACAATCCCAGCGCGATAACCAACGCGCCCGTCACGGACAGCGCAGCCAGACAACTTGCGGGCAGCCGCACTGGTGGCTGGGTGTCTACGTTGCTCGTGCCAAAGACCATGCGGTTGACGTGTAGCAAAATTCCGAAGAACCCGACGGCCACGAAGAACACCAGCAGCCCCATTGCCAGATAGCGTCCTTCGGCCAGGCCCGCTTTGAAAATGGAGAACTCGCTCAAGAACACCGCGAAGGGCGGCGCACCGGCAATCGCTAGTCCGCCGAAGAGCAAGCTCGCTCCGGCGACCGGCGAAGTTCGAATCAGCCCGCGCACGGAAGCGATTTCGCGAGTGCCCACAGCCAGCAAGGACACGCCCGCCGCAAAAAAGCAAAAAGACTTGGTCAGCGTGTGGGTCAGCGCTTGATACAACGCGCCGTAGCGCGCCGAGGACGTGCCGAGTCCCGCCGCCAGCAGGATAATGCCCATGTGCTCCACGGTGGAGAACGCGAACATCCGTTTGTAGTCGCGCACTTGGAGCAGCAGAAACGCCGCGACGCCCACCGAGATTAGCCCGAAGACCATCGCCCACACTTCGGCATGAGCAGCGGGCGCGGCTTTGAGTACCGGCAACAGTCGCAGAATTACGTAAAGCACCGCCGTGGTCTCGACACCTGACAGCAGCGCGCACACCGGCGACGGCGCTTGGCTGTGCGCATCGGGCAGCCAGGTGTGCATCGGAACGAGACCGACCTTCGTGCCCAGTCCCACCAGAATCAGCACGAACGCTGTTTGCAGGAGAACGGTCGGCATTTTCGGCGCTGCCGCGATAAGACCATCCCACGTGTAATTGCCGCCGCCGGCCGCCTGCATCGCGGCGAACAGCACCAGGAAGCCGAGCAACGCCACCGCTGCGCCCATGAGTGAGAGCACCACGTATTTCCACGCTGCCTCCAGCGCTTCGCGCGTGTTTTCAAAACAGACCAGCAGGGCCGAACAGAGTGTGGTCAGCTCGACGACGATCCAGACCAGCGTGGGCTCGACCAACACCGGAATCGCCAGCATCGAAAAGATGAACAAGTTGTAGTTGGCGTAATAGAGCCGGAGCCGCTTGGGCGCGTGCGAGTTCGCCGACAAGTAGCCCCAGGAGAAAAACGCCGCAGTCACTCCGACAAAGGCGATCAACAGCAGCACCAACGCGCTTAAACCGTCCACTGCGATCCATTTCGGGATGGCGACCACTGGCCCTGTGTTCACGACATGTCTGGCGACCTGCACGCTTCCAACGAGCACCGCCAAGGACGAAGCGAGCGTGACAATTGCGGCGACACGCCGCCACGGCAGGCAACACAAGATGGCCGCGACCACCGGCAGAGCCAGCAACACGATCACGTTCATCGGGCCACCTCCTCCGGCATATCCTCAGTTAGATGCTCTTTCAGCCGCGTCAACGCGCCGACCTCCGTTGTGCCAATGTGTTGATGCACCGCGCGGATGAGCACCGCCGTGATGAATACGATGATCAGGCCGTCCGTGGCAATGGCCAATTCGACCAAAAGCGGTAGCGTCCGCGCGAGGCTGATGCCAGCGAAGAACGCACCGTTTTCCATTGCCAGCAAACCGATCAGCAGCGGCACTGCTTCCCGGCGCACCGCGAGCGTGTAAGCGCCAAGAAAGAGTCCGGCGAACCCAATGGGCACATTCGGCCCGCGGAATTCCATCGCCACCGCTCGTTGCAGCGGGATGGTCAGGAAATAAGCCAGGATCACCAGCGCCAGTGCGATGAGCAGCGACGTGGGAATGTTCAACACCTGATCAATCTCGCGGCGGGTATGGATTTCCTCGTGCACCGTGCGCCGAATGATCCAAGGAATCAGCACCGGTTTGGCGATCACGTTGACCAACGCCACGCCGTAGAGATGCCACGAGTCGTACCGCAGACCGAGCGCCAAAGCCGAGGCCGCCAGCAGCAGCGATTGCGCAATGAACAGGGTCAAGATCCCGTTCGCCTGGCGCGTGGCGACAATCCCAAACGCCGTGAGCAAAAACAGACCGCCCACAAGCGAATTCAGCGAATCCAGCACAGAGAGCGTTTGGAGCGGGTCGTTCATATTATTCTTTCATAGCGCAAACAGCCGCATGATCATCGCCGCCACCGACGTGATGAAGGCGCTACCCAGAAATTCGCTAATGCGAAACAAACGAAGCTTCGCCAGAGACGATTCGATCACCACCAGCACCAGCACGAAGATAAAGATCTTGAAAAGGACGAGCGGAATCGCCAACAGCACTTGTCCCAGCGCCTGCTTCTCCGCCAGCCCCCACGGTGTGACGAGCACGTTAAGGAAAATGCACAGCAGCACGAACAGTTTCATTTGGCCGCCCCACTTCATTAACGCCGCGCCTTTGCCTGAATACTCCAGCATCTTCGACTCATCAATCATGGCGAGTTCAAAGTGGCCAGAAGGATTGTCCACCGGGATGCGCCCGGCCTCAGCGAGGATCAGCATGACAAACGCCGCCATCAGCAGGACGTGCGACGGCTCGAGAAAATTGGCCGGCGGCGACATCCAGTGCTTTTGCACGATGTAGGGAATGGTCGAACCGGCGACAAACGCGACCGTGAAAAAGACGATGATAAACACCGGCTCTGCAAGGAAACCCACCATGCGCGTCCGGCTCGCGCCCATCGGGCCATACGGGTTAGCGGTGTCCACGGCAGCCAACGCTTTGAAAAATCCGCCCAGCGCGAGTACGAATCCGCCGCCCACCATGTCCGCCATAAACGCAAAGAATAGTGGGTAAGACGTCAGCACCGGAATAAGCATTGTCACGAAGATTGGCGTGACAAAAGCGATATACGGTGTGACCCGAAAAACCCAGGAGCTTTCCTCGGAGACAACTTCATCCTTGTGAAAGAGCTTCCACAAATCGCGGTAGGGTTGGAAGATACTTGGGCCGCGCTTTGACTGCACGATTTCCTTAAGTCGGTTGATCACCCCGCCAACGAGTGGCGCGAAGACCAGCACCACCAGGACTTGCAGCAGATTGAAGAGGATGCGCTGGCTCACTGCCCTTCCTCCGCAATAATCACTACGCCAGTTGGTATCCTAAACCGGGCATCACGGGCCACCGCCGATGATCGTCCCATATCCTGATCCATTCGTTAATGGTGGGAGACTGGGGCGAGCCGATCCCACCACTGGTTCAGCAGTAGGAGTCATCAGCCCCCGGAGGGTGGCAGTTCAAGGCGAACTCCATCGCCCTAAACGAACAAGCTTAAATTATCTTACCGGAAGCGTCCAAAGGGAGTCAAGGAAACGAAACCGAACTCGTGGGGACTGTAAGAATATCGAAACGAAACGGAACCCCCGTTTCCTCAAGCGAAAATCTGCTCGAAATGCGCCAGGTCTTTCCGGCGGGTTCCAGGAGGTGTCTTAGTGTATACTCGGGGTGCTCTGATCGTCCTCTTGTTGCCGATCCAGAGACTGTTCTGAGACGCAAGCCCTCGGATAGGATACTTTATGTTCGAGAGGATCCTTGTAGCGTTTGACGGGACCGATGCCAGCAGCCAGGCATTCATTGTCGGCTTGGCCATCGCTAAGCGGTTCGGTGGTGAGATCTACCTCTGTTCGGTTATCGAGCATCTGGCAAGGAAGAGCGACTTGCTGAAGGGCGCCGTCGACGATGTGGTCGACCACGCGACAAAGCACCTCGAATTAGCCCAGAAGCGGCTCCTCCAGCGGGCTGAGCGCGAAAGCGTGAAGGTCACGAGCCACATCATGTTGGGCCACGCAGTCGAGAAAATCCTTCGCTTTGTGGAGGAGGAACATGTGGATGCCGTCGTGATCGGCGGACTCGGCCAATCGCATGTCCTGCCATGGTATTGGGGGGGTACCGGAATGCAGATCGCGACCCACGCGCCCTGCACGGTGGTTATCGCACGATAGCCGGCCCTCAAGTGTTTCCGCCGGCGCAAGAACCAGGCACGCCGGATTCGGTGCGTCGGGATTCCCTGTGCGCCGTCCGTCGGGGCAGATGAGCTACAAGGGCGAGCAGGGCTGGACTTGGTTGACCGGGTTTGCCCGTCTCTCGAAAAACTGCCGCACGCGCGGAACCGACGAGCGCTGTGCTTCGCCTACGCCTCCGAGGAATATCCCCTTGCCACGGTCCAGCATCAGGACGCGGTCCGCGGTTCCCAGAATGGATCTGAGCTCGTGGCTGACAATGATAAAGGTCGTTCCAGTAAGATTCCTCAAGGTAAGAACGAGCCGGTCCAGTCCGGCTGCCGTAATCGGGTCAAGGCCCGCCGACGGCTCATCGAAGAAAACAAGGGGCGGATCCAGAGCCAGCGCACGGGCCAGGCTTGCCCGCTTCATCATTCCTCCGGAAAGCTCGGCGGGCAGCAGGTGCTCTGTTCCGGCGAGGCCGACGAGACTCAGTTTCAGGCGCACGATTGCTTCTATGAGATTGCTGTCAATCGAGCCTACTTCCCGCAGTGGCAACGCCACGTTGTCGCCTACCGTCAGCGAGTTGAACAATGCTCCCGACTGGAAGGCGATGCCGATCTTGCGCTGCACCGCCGCAAGTTCGTCCTCGTCCAGACGGGTAATGTCCACCCCAGAATACAGGATTTCGCCTGAGGTCGGTTTCAAGAGTCCTACCATATGCTTGAAGAGGGTCGTCTTCCCGCTTCCGCTGCCGCCGATAATGTAGAACAACTCTCCTTGCTGCACGGAAAACGAGATGTCTTCCAGGACTAGCTGCCCATCGTAATGGGCGGACAAGTGCCTGACTTCGATTAGATCATCAACCATGGCCGAGGAAGAACCCCTCTAACGCCAGTAACTGCCGTGGCAATCCAGTAACATGTCGGCTTGCTGGCGGCAATACCCCTTGGACTGGGCGAGTTCATTGCGGACTTTTGGGTCGTTCACTATCTCGTAAAGTAACGCATCGAAGTAGCGCTTCAGGGACTTGGTCTCAAGTGCGCACAAAGCGCACCCCGTCGTCTTGGTCAGCGCCTCGATCACGTCAAAATACGGCATGTGTTTCTCGATCTTGCGTTTCTTTGCGGCTATTCGTTGACTCTATCGAAAGTCTGCAATCGCTCCAGATCGCGCTCGACACAAACCAGATCAATCCCCTCCGGGCCTTGCTCGGCTTCGGCGAGGCACAGTTCCATGGATGCGGAATAGGTCCGCCGCATCTCCGTCACCGTTTCAGACCGCCACCGGCGCAGTACGGCAATGTAATGATCGAAAGAATCAGTCAGCCACGGTGTCAATCGCTTGCCGAGATATCGGCGCAGTATCCGACCGCCGAACCAGGCGTCCAAGACAAATATCGCCGATTTCCGCAACGGCATCCCAGACGGCAGTGAAAACTGGGGTGCAGGCATTGCGGAAGAGACGGGAAGCGCAGGCGTGTCGCCCTCGGTTCGGCTGGAACCGGCATCAGCCGACCGCAACGCTTTCAAGAGATTCTCTCGAAGCGCCTCCAGGTCGCTGGCGGCGCTCAAAGCGAGACGGCTTGCGTGTTCGTGCGCCACCGCAAGCACCGTGGCGCCGGCATCAAGATTCGGCGTGTGCCCTCCACGAAATCCAGCGACCATCGTTCGCGTTGCGGCGTCGAGGACCTGCTCAACAAAGTATGCCTCCCGCAAGTCGATGGTGTCACGCGCGCCCGTCTCCAGGGATGCCAATCCTTCGCGCAGCGCTTGCGCAACGTCGGAAGAGTGTCTTGCGAGGCTGCTATCCGCGGCTGACGATTGTTTCAACCGGCGCTGGAGGGCCAAGACGGCCGCGTCCCGCAACAGACCCACCTTTCGGCGCAGCGAAGTGCGGGCAAGCTCCCGGTGCTCATTCAATCGTGGAACGAGCGCCGTCTCGAACCACTGGTCGCAGAGAACGGCGTCGTCCCCCTTGACGCTCACGAGATACACCGGCGCATCCTGGCCGAGATCGGTCCGCAGGCGATCCGCAACATACCGCATCGATGTCGCCCGCTCTTCGGCGGCAAGCATGTCCGCTTTGTTCAGAATCACCATCACATCGGCCCCGGCCTGGTAAAGCGCCTGGATGACCGCGGCGTCCTCCGGCGTAAGCGTCGATGATGCGTCCACGAGCATGATCCCGATATCGCACCGAGGCAGATACGCAAGGGATTCGAGTTCGCCGTTCCGAGACACGGAACCGAGACCGGGCGTGTCCACGAAGGTTACCCCATTAAGGCGTTCAATGGGCAGTTCCACCTGGATTCGTGTGACGTGTCTTACATTGTCCGGATTGGCTTGCTCGGTCGCATAAGAGGGAATCTCTGTGGGTTCGACGGTAATGGGATCGCGTTCGGCAAATGCGATGCGGGCCTGGGCGTGCGAGCCATAACCCACTCGCGTCGGGACCGCCGTAACGGGCGTTACACCCACCGGCAGCACATGGGTTTGAAGGATGTGGTTCAGCAGGGACGACTTCCCCGAACTGACCCGGCCAAACACCGCCACTTCGAGGTCTCCGGATTCCATCCGCTCGATCAGTGCATCCAACGCTGGACGAAGACTGACGAGTCCTTGGGCCGTAATGACCTCCTCGAGCAGGGCGAGCCATTCCACCTCATGCGATGTTTGTTCCAGCTTGCGGAGGCGATCCCGCAAATCCTTTCCGGCCCCGCCCGCGAGGTAATTGTCCATTTGGTCAAGCGCGGCGCACAGTTCGGTCTTGAGCACGTCTAAATCATGGGCGGCCGCCGCGGACAGTCTGCCATACCCACGCATGTACTTTGGAGCCAGTTCCTCGATATCAGTCTTGGCGTACATGGCCGCAACCCTAAACGCCCATACAGCGCTCACCGTAGATTTTCGGGGTTGAATGTCGAAGCGCTCCAGGATGTCCGTCATTATCCTGCGGAAACGCGCCAGGTAGTCGGCCATGACCTTGCGCTGAATCGGCAACGAGTCCGGTATGCGCCGTTGAAACGGCGAGGGCTGACCAGCCGAGTTTAGCTCATGCAATGCATCCCCAAGTTGCTTGTCCACGTGCTCAAAGGTTAGCAGGAGACGGTTCTTGTGGTTTTCATTCAATCCGTTCGAGGCGCCTTCCGACGTCTTCTCAGGGGCCTCAATTGAGTCGGAAGGGGGCATATGGTTTTCACGTTCGCGTTTCATCGCCGCCTCGCGCGACCCCAGGTCCCACGGTAACACCCATCAGGTCCGCGATGTGGCGCACTACTACGCTGTCCGGGCCCTGTTCGATGGCTTGCTTCAAGCATTCCCGCGCCTCATCGCCGCGTTTCTGCTTGTGAAGACACCAGGCCAGGTTCGCCAGAAACGCCGGTTCATATGGATTGAGCCAAATGGCCCTGCGCAGTTCCAACTCGGCGACAGGATAGGCTTCACGTTCCAGGAGGTGCACGGCCAACGTGTTGTGGTTGTACCCAAGAAAACGTGCCGGGCGAAACGCGTCTTCCCGGCGGCGTAGCAACTCCGCCGTATCTTCCGGGGTCGAGTCTTCCTGAGTCGATTTCTTCTTTCGTGGCATGATAACCGTCCAATCAGGATCGTCACCCGGTGTTTGGGCGCGCCTTGATGCTTGCCATCAACAAGGTTCCCGCGGCGGCCACCACCACCGCGTACGAGAATGCCCACTTCGGTCCGAAAGACGTCCAAAGTAATCCCACGACAAAACTCGACACGAAATCGCCTATTCCGTTGACTACGCCAAGCACGCCGTAGGCAGTTCCCGCAACTTCGGTCTTCACATAATCGCGGACAGCGACGCCTTCGATAGTGTCTTCCCACGCAATGAAAACCCCCGCGAGAATAAAACAAGTGGGCAGCCACCATACCGAGAGAGTCGCAAACATGAAACCGAGAAACGTGATTGTGGCTATCCCGTACCCGACCGCCAGATAGCCAGTTCGGGAGAATCGATCACTGAAAGCGCCTATCGGATAAGAAGCACCCGCGTATACAACATTGCGAACTAAGTACAACAGCGCGCCCAGTCGAGCCGCCGCGGTAAGCCCCATCTCGGGTTCCAGGAGCGTCGTGGCTCGAAGAATCATCAATGTCGGGGCAAAATCCGCCATGCCGAAGAGTCCCACCGCGAGAAGGAACACGCGGAAATCCTTGGGGAGAGAACTCAGCACTCCCAAAAACCTGAGTTCGTGGTTCTTCGCCCGCCTCTTTTCCTTCACGAGGAAGGCCATCGATGCGACGGACAACAGGCCCGGTATGAGCGTCAGCAGGAAGATGATGCGAAACGGACCGCCTGATGCCCCCGTAAGAGAGGGCAGCCAGCGGTGAAAGGTATCCATGACGCCGGCGTGCGCGCCCAGATAAGTGAGCAAGAAGTAGGCCCCCAGCGGCCCTGCGACGGCGCCCGCCGTATCACCGGCGCGATGGAATCCGAAGGCCTTGCCGCGATTTCGCGCGTCAACGGAGTCCGCCAGCATGGCGTCACGCAGGGGACCGCGAATGCCTCGTCCCAGCCAGCCTATAACACGGCCTACCAGAATCAACGGCCACGCAAAGGCGAACGCAAAAAGCGCCTGGGACACGCCGGTCAGGAAGTATGCCGCGACAGTCCACGGTTTCCGGCGCCCAATCTTATCACTGTGGTACCCGGCCCCCAGTTTGACGAAACTGGACAGGGCGTCCGCAACGCCTTCGATGAATCCCAAGACGGACGCCGAGGCGCCGATCACCTGCATGAACTGAGGAAGCACCGCGGTGGCCATTTCATGGCTGAAATCGCCCAGAAAACTGGTCAAACCCATCGCGAAGACGTTGCGGTTCAGCCAACGGCCACCACGGCTCTCGGACAACTTTCCCGTCGGCATATCCAGTGGCTCCTTTTTCAACGCCCAAAACGCGCTGCTCTGTCCAGTGCGGACTCGATTTCCAAGAGCCGGTTGTACTTGGCAATCCGCTCGCTCCGGCAGGCGGAACCCGTCTTGATCTGGCCTCCTCCCATCGCAACGGCGAAGTCAGCCATGAAAGTGTCCTCGGTTTCGCCGCTACGGTGTGAAATCACATAGCCCCAACCGGCTTTCCGGCAAAGATCGATTGCTTCAACAGTTTCGGTCACGGTCCCGATCTGGTTGAGTTTGATCAGAACAGCATTGGTGGACTTCTCTTGAATGCCGCGCGCGATAAAGCGCGTGTTGGTGACATAGATGTCGTCGCCGACTATCTGGATTTTGGCGCCTAGCGCCGCCGTGTGTTCCCGGAAACCTTCCCAGTCGTTTTCGGCCAGGCCGTCTTCAATGGAAACGATGGGATACTTGTTGATCCACGCCTTGTACAGAGCGGTCATCTCGCTACTGTTCTTGCGTCCTTGGCCCGACTTGGCGAGGTTGTACGTGCCATCCTCGTAGAACGAGCTTGCCGCCGGATCGAGGGCAATGGCCACATCAACACCCGGCTTGTATCCGGCGGCTTGGATGGCCTCGACTATCACCTCGCATGCTTCATCGTTGCTTTTCAGGTTCGGCGCAAAACCGCCCTCGTCCCCAACGCTGGTCGCGTAGCCTTTCTTGGCCAAGATCTTCTTGAGGGCGTGGAAGGTTTCCGCACCGTAACGCAAGGCTTCCGCGAAATTCGGCGCGCCGGCCGGCATTACCATGAATTCCTGGAAGTCCACGCTGTTGTCCGCATGTTTGCCGCCATTGAGGATGTTCATCATCGGCACCGGAAGACGGAATGCGCCCGTTCCACCGAGATAGGCGTATAGCGGCAGCCCCGCATCCGTTGCGGCCGCGCGGGCCACGGCCATCGACACACCGAGGATGGCGTTTGCGCCGAGCTTGGCCTTATTCGGCGTACCGTCAAGGTCGATCATGAGACGATCAATCTCGGCTTGGTGTGCGGGGTGCTTGCCGCAAATGGCCGGAGCTATGGTTTCATTCACATTCGCCACGGCCCTCAGCACCCCTTTGCCGCCGTACCGTTTCTTGTCTCCGTCGCGCAATTCAACGGCCTCGTTTTCGCCTGTAGACGCTCCTGACGGGACCGAGGCTACTGCCGTCAGGCCGTAGTCAAGGGAGACCCGCACGCGGACCGTCGGGTTGCCGCGCGAATCCAGAATCTCAATTGCATGAACCGATGTGATCGTGCCTCTCATTGGCCGTTTCTCCTTTTTCGTTGAAAGTTGTTGGTGATTCCGAAAGCTCTTCGATGCGCCGAAGCGCGGTTTCGATTTCCACGCGCTGGTCGCTTGCGCCAGATATCAATGTCTCAATGGTCGTCAACTCCTTCTTCATGGATTCCATGGATTGGCTAGCAAGGCTTTCTATCGAGGCGTTCACGGCGTCTGCCCACTGACTGGCCAGCCGGGAGAGGTTCTTTTCCACCTCCCATGGGATGATGCGGAGGAAATGACGCTCGAAAAATCCGTGAAAAATCCCCATGGGGATTATGAACCACAGGATGTCGATCTGGGTATCGAAGGCATAACGTACCTTCACGTCGGGCCTCTTGGGTTCCGCGATCTCGGCGTGAAACCGTGCGCCTTCGAACGCGACACCCAACGCCCGCTCAATCTCTTTCGATAGCCGATCTTGAAAGGCCCTCACGGTACGATGAAAGCTTGCCTGTGCCTCGATCAGGAACTCTTCCAGGTATCCCTTTCCATTCTCCGAGACGCGGCCTAACTCCTCGTCGAAGGCTATTTCAGCCCAGTCCTGAAAAGCCTGGGTCCTTTTTGCCAGGTTCCCCTTCCATGTGCCCATCGCCTTCCGAAGGGAAGCACGGACCCGATTCGTCAACTCCCCATAAAGATCATGAAATCGTTCCCCGGCGGCCGTCCGGACGCGCGTCTTCAGGTCCTGAGTCAGGACCCGGACCTCTTTTCCCAACGACCCGATGCCTTCCTGTTCGCGACGGAGCACCTCGCGCAAGTCGGAGCGGGCTTCCTCCGCGGCTGTGGCCGCCGTCTGCGCGAGAAGCAAATATGCTCTGCATTCAGAAATCAAGACGGAGAGTTTATGCCCCATGATCTTCGTGAACAATTCTTCATGGCGCGCTACCACTTTCCGAAGAAGGTAGTCGCGCACATCGTTTTGAAACCGCTCGAATTCCGGCCGGATCGAGAACGGGAGAATAAGGAGTTGCCGCCCCCCGGTGTGTTGGGCAATCTGCCACTGCGTAAACTCGATGACGACTTCTCGCTCACGCTGCGAGACGAGATCCGCTTTCGTAAGGAGAATCACGACTTCCGGGGTGTGCTTGAAAACCTCGCCTAAGAGCCGCAAGTCTTGCTCTCCCAGGGGCTGGTTCGTACTGATGGCCACGAGTGCCCCGCCCACCTTCGGCAACCAGTCCATAGACGCCTGGGTGTTGTGGACGAAGATGCTTCCGAGACCAGGCGTGTCGACAAAACGTATCCCGCGATACGGCGCCAGCGACGCGAGTTCCACCTCAACCAACGCCACGCGTTTTTCGTTCTTGGGATTGCGCTGTTCCGTGACATATTCAGGCAAATCGGTCATTGGGATCTCGTCGGCATCGCCCGAGAGTCGGCGAACGACGGCCCGGTCTTTGGGGCCAAATCCAATCCGCGTGATTACCGCAGTGGCCGGGAGGACGTTCACGGGCATGATGTCATTGCCGACAAGGCAGTTCAGAAAGGAGCTTTTCCCGGCCTTGAATTGTCCGAGCACGGCGATCTCCACAATTCCGCCGCCCCGGAGCGTCTCGGCACACGCGTTGACCTGTGGCAACAAGTTCTGGAGGCGAAACTGCTCGCAAGTTCGAGCCAGGTCGTCGATGCATTCGTGCCAACTGCTCACGGGCCAACCCTCCATCGAGAACAGCTCTCAGCACAGTCGATGTCTTGGGTCCCAGACTGTGAGATCTCTCCAAATTGCCGAAGTGCAAGCTCAGCTTCATCCCGAACCATCTTGGCGCGATGTCGCACCAACTTGCGCAATTCCTTCCGTGCTTCCGGTCCGTCAATCTCCGCTAAGGCTCTTACGGCCTCTCGAGCCAGATATACGTCACCTGTGGCCTGTGCCGTTTCCCCAAGAGCCCGCACAGATCTCGAGTCCTTCACTTTGCCCAATAACCACGCGGCGCGGAGAGCAGTCGAGTGCTCAGGATGACCGAGTGCGATGACCAGCTTATCCACCCAGTCCTTCGATTGCCAGAAGGCCCTGATGTCCAGATGGCAGATGGGACAGGTCGGAACATCCCGCGGGAAGTCGTGCCAGCATTGTGGACAATAGAAATGAACCATGCCTCGTGCCTTCTCATGCGACACTATCATCATCTGTGGTAATGTCAGGAAGGCGGGCGCGTCATTGCCCCGCGCCTCGGCGGGATCTGAAAAACTCCCGCCCGCTTCCCTGACGCGGCAGGAGTTATCAGCCACAAGGCTCTTGCGGGGAACTCCATCCCCTTTCAATTATGTTATCACTTCTGCCGGGCGAGGTCAAATACCGCGACTGGCCGAGCAGAGACCAAACCGGCGATGAGGAGGCTTGTCTCCCGTCGTAATCTTCATGTTAACCTCTGGTCCGGTGCATTTTGTTCCCTACAAGTGCATTCAAGGTCTGTCTGCCAAGAACGTTCCGCCGACGAGAGAACCAGGAAATGCCAAGGGTCAAATCCGACCATAAGGCTCACACGGCGCCGACGCTGTGTGCCGCGTCTCCAAATATCTCCCCATACAGGTCCTCGCCAAAACTCGTCTCCAACGGCTTACCGGGCAACAATTTGAACGTCCGGCGCCCGTTGGCTTGTCTTTCGGCACGTAAGAAAAGCACGCCTTTCCGCTCTTCCTCTGTAAAGCGACTGGCAAATTCATACAGGTGCGTCACGAAGAAGATCTTGACGCGCGTGTCCAGTAGGGCGGAGACAATTTGTCGGGCAATCTCCGATCCCTCTCGTTCGTTCGTCGCCGCGAAGGATTCGTTGAACAACAGCATCGAATCCGGTGTCAGCGCGTCCACGATTCCACTCATACGGCTCAGTTCCTCGTCGAGTTTCCCGCTCTTCATGGTCGCGTCTTCTTCCCGCTTGTAATGCGTGAACAGCCCACGGCGAATATCGGCGCTGAAAGACTCCGCCGCCACAAACATGCCGCATTGCATCATCAACTGGGCGAGACCCACGCTGCGCAAGAAGGTCGACTTTCCGCCCTGATTGGCGCCAGTGATGATGCAGAGTTTCTTTGCGTCGGCGTCCAAGTCGCTGCCAACGACAGCTTGTTCCATGGTGAGAACAAGACATACATCGCGCAGCCCCACGCAACGGTGCCTGCACGAACCGGGCGCCGCTGGAACTGGAAAGCAGACCGGCACCCCCTTCTGGTCAAGCTTCCGGTGCAGATTTACGCAAGCGAGGTAGAACGCCAACTCCCTCTGCAGCATGGCAAAGAAACTGAATATATGATCGGTGGACTGGGCAAGCGCGTTCGCGGCCAGATTGAGCCCCCGGTCCCGGAGTTCCGCCAAAACCCGTGTGCCACCCTCGTCGCGATCAGCTATTCGAAACGTATAAGCCCGTCGCACGCGAGTGAGAATCCGTTCGATCAACCAAGGTTCCTTGCTCGATGATTTGCGCAGGACATAGTTGACACCTTGGTTCCCCCTGCCCAGTTCCACGCTCATCAGCACGCCTTGGCGGAACTTCAGTTCCTTCAGGTGGGCCTTGATGCTGGCGAAATAATCGTTCGCCAGTTCCTTCTTGAGCATCGCGAAGAATATCGTGAAACCCTCCGACTCGAATTCGTCGGAATGCTCCTCGGCAAGAAGCTTAAGTTTGCCGAGCATTCCCATCAATCCCTGCAGCAACACGACCGCGCTGTGCAACGTCCCGCTCGGGTAATTTCTGGAGAAGCCGAACCACCATTGCTTCTTTTTGATTTCGAGCGCTTCTACGGCGATGTCATAGACAGTGTTTACGATGGAGTGATTTCGCAGACAATCCTTGAGGACAGCCTGACGGTAAAGAATGGTCTCGAGATCATCCTGGAGTCCCGTCAGGGCCGCGTGTTTTGCCACTTGGAACAGGAATTTGTCGCCGCCCGCCATCACGCTAAACAGCGTGTCAAGTGCCAGATCCTGCGTGAGCGCCGGCTCGTTAGCCGGCAGTTCCTGCGCAATGTCGAAATCGCGGTCGCGATACAGCAGGTGCGCCTTCACGACTTTATCCGCTCCTTCAGACTATCGTACGTAAGCTGGTATTTCTCGGCAATCGCTACGGCATAGGAGAGCCCATCGGCCCGCCTTTGCTCTATCTTGTACGTGCGTAACGTGGGATCGTCCGGAACAACTCCTGCCACGAGGCTGACGGTCTTTTCATTCAAGCAAGACAGTTCATCCAAAAAGGTCACGCAGACGCATAACACGTCAAGTCGCGCTATTCGTTCCATGACCATTCTACCCAGGTGGACTGCGTCTTTCAGAGTCGTGGACGAAAAAATCTCGTTGATGACGATGATGCTTTTCGGCGTGGCTTGGTCGAGAACGTGATGAATCCTGACCAAGTCGTCCTCCAGTTTGCCACGAAGCGTCGTGATGTCCTCCTCGCGCTCGAAGTGTGTAAACAGACGGTCGGAGAGAAAGAGTTGGGCCTCCGTACCCGGGACGGGGCAGCCAAGGCTCGCCAGATAATGCATCTGCCCGAATGTGCGGGCGAAAGTCGTCTTGCCGCCCTGATTGGGCCCGGTGACGACGAAGATCCGTTCGTTGCCGCTCAGCGTGAAATCGTTGCAGACGACGGCGGAATCCTCCCGGATCAGCTTGCCGGCCAGCGCCAGATCGAAAACACCGCGGCTGCTGACACTCTTGCAGGTGTCAAAAACCCGAGGATAACAGAACGTTAGCCCCGCGCGCTTGAATGTTTCCGCATACTCCAGATAGGCGACATAGAACTGGATCTCTCGGTCGAAATCGTCGATCGTTCTCTCAAGAAAGTTGCTGTTCCTGGTGCAGTACTCGTCCAACGCGAGAAACACATCGGGGTTCAGCCACGCGACCCGTTCCAGCACCATGGCGTCAACATGGCTCGTTCCCGAGAGGTCCGGGTACTTGATCAGGTAATCCTCGACCGCGCCCTGTTTGAATTTCGAGAAACTCTCTTCAACGGCTGCGCCGTAATCGATTTCGGAGTCGTAGTTGCGCACCGTGATGCTGCTTCCCCTGATGAGAAGGCAGTATCTGATGGCTGACAACTCGGAATGCAGTCTTTTCCCGTCTTGCTCCAGCGCTCGAAAGCGAGCAGACGCGGCATATTCCTCCAAATAGGTTCGGAAGGCCAGAAAACCGCGCGAACGCGGATTGCACTCGTGCAAATCGTGCAGGAGCTTCTCAATGGCTTCGCAGTAAATCTCCGCGGCTTCAAGAAACCATGCTTCCTTATGGTACTTGTAGTAGAGCTTTTCCGCTGAGGCTAGACGCTCGTGCACTGAGCATACCTGGCTTGAGAATGATCTGATGCTCCGGAACAGTACCTCGTTCTCGAGATCTCGCATGATTTCGTGGCGATAAGCTATCGCCGAGAGTTCGGTCAAAGACGCGTAAAAGAACGGCTTGAGATCGTATCGTTGCCGGCCAACCGTAATGGCGTCCACAACCTGGTCGAGATTCAAGTCGTGAAAGAAATCCGGTTGCTCTGCAAGTCTTTCCGCGTTCGCTCGATCGTCTTCGAACAGGATGCTCTGAAAACTCGTAGAAGACGCATCGCTTACTGGCGCTGCGCCATTACGCATCCTGATCTGCACGTCGCTTTCCGCCACCGATGCGTGTTCCATATCCAGATCTATTCGTTTCGGGTAGGAAAGTGGGGCAAACCACTCCCACCACTGATTCAGCAGTAGGAGTTATCAGCCCACAAAGGGTGGCGGTTCAAGGCGAACTCCATCGCCTCAACTTACAGAAGTTTACGCGGAGATCGGAGAAAAAGTCAATCAGCCTGCCCCTCTGCGGTCCACGCGATGAGAAACGCTGCAGCGGTTCAACGTTCGCGATCTGACCCCTTCCCGTTTATTATGGCGAACAATGGGATTTCACTGAATCATGACCTGTTTGTTGAAAGCCGACTCCGTATCATACGCCTACGAACCAGGACAACCGGTTCTTGCCAGCGTTAACGCCGCTATCACGAACGGCGATATTCTCGGCATCATAGGTCCAAACGGTTCTGGAAAAAGCACCCTGTTGCGTGTCCTGTGTGGACTGTTGCGACCACAGCAGGGGCGCGTGAGCATCGATGGACGTCCGCTGGCGTCTTTCTCAAGCATCGAGCGGGCGCGGCAGCTGGCATTCTTGCCGCATGCGGTGAACCCTGCATTCTCCTTGACGACTTTTGAAGTCGTATGCTTAGGCCGTTACCCGCACATTGGTGCGATGGGCGCGTTTCGGCCGCACGACAAGGAGATCGTAGAACGCTGCATGCTTGATACCGGCACCGCCGACCTGAGCGACCGCGATTTCACCTCGCTTTCCGGCGGCGAACGGCAACGTGTCCTCATCGCGAGCATTTTGGCCCAGCAACCCAGCATCGTCCTGCTTGACGAGCCGACCTCGACGCTCGACATTCATCAACAGGTGGCTATTGTGAGCCTGATCCAGAGGCTTGCGCTCGAAGGTCGCGGATTCGGCGTCGTAATGCACGACCTCAACCTGGCCGCGCAGTGCTGCAACCGGCTGCTGTTGCTCGGGGCTGGCCACCGCGTGTTAGCGGAGGGATCCAACGAACAGGTGTTGAAAGAAGACATGCTCTCGCCGGCTTACCAGGCGCTGATTCGAGTGGATCGGCATCCGGTTACCGGCGCGCCGCTTGTCTGGGCCGAGCCGCGAACGCGCACATCGAAGGAACGCTTACAATAGCAACACATGCTGGAATCTTGCCAAAAAGGAGCCGTTGAAATTCACTTCAGAAAAGGACCGCCGAAAGAAGAGATCCACCCAGGATTACCCAAATCAGGTCTACTCGCTGGCGAAGCGTGAGAAGCGCGAAGCCGGCGAGAACGACGGACACGAGGTTCCACGAGATTGCGAGGGCGAATTTCACCGTGGCGAATGCGAGTAACCCCACAAAACATACTACGGCTCCTCGCAGCGCGCGTTGGAACCAAAGGTGCTTACGGAGACGGTCAAAATACGGAACAAGAGCCAACAAGATGATGAATGAGGGCCCGAATACCGCCACAGTCGCGACGATAGCCCCGGTTAGGCCCTGCGTCTGGAACCCGACAAATGTTGCCGTGATGACAATAGGGCCAGGCGTGACTTGACCCAAAGCGATGCCGTCCATGAAGGTTGTGCTGTCCAACCAATGGCGCTTTTCCACAACTTCGTGCAGCATGAGTGGCACTGATGCGTAGCCCCCGCCGAAAGCCAAGGCATCTATCTTCGCCATCAGCGCGCCAAGCAGGAAAAGAGGTTGGTCAAAAGTGAACAGCGCAAGCAGCCCAATAAGTGCGAGCAGAATCAGAAAGGGCGCCAAGAATAAGAGCGCCCGCGATTCACTTTTCTGTTCAAGACCATCGAACGATGTGTCGCGATTCTCTGAAGCGCTTTTTCCGTACAGGAAAAGTCCCAATGCGGCGGTAAGGAAGATCGCTGCTGCGGGAGGGCCGCCGGCGAGGAGGAATACCGCCGTGCCAATCCCGAGTATGGCATCCCAGCGGTTTTTCAAAGAAACCTCCGCAAAGGACCACAAGGCGTTCGCCATGATGGATACCACGATGACCCGCAATCCGGAGAACATCGACTGAACGACCGAAATCTCCTGGAACTCTCGATACAGAAAGGACAGGACTACCATCAACATGAAGGCCGGAAGGCCGAACCCCAAAAAGGCCGCGACGGCGCCCAGCGGTCCTCCAGCGCGCAATCCGCTATAGGCGGCAGTCTGCATGGCCGTGGCTCCCGGAATGGATTGGCACAGCGCCACGCCATCCCGAAATAACGCATCATCGACCCACTGTCTCTTGGTCACGACAACTTCACGAATATAGGCAACCATGGCAGGGCCGCCAAAGGCCGTGACACCAAGTCGCAGAAAGACCAAGAGGATTCGGACGGGCGAGACGGTGAGCGGCGATCTGGATGCCGTGTTCTTGTCATTCATCATCCATAGCCTTCCAATGGACTCGGCATCCAAGTCCCGCAACTACCCGGAGGTTACTTGATGAGAAGACCCGCAAGCACCCTGCCAATATCGGTATTATCGAGATACTTGCCCCGCTTCGGGTCCTCGTGAACAGCGGCTTGCTCGAACGCCTCGGCGCCAGGACCCTTCACGAAGAGAGGAACCAGGCTGTTTGTATGCCCCGCGTAGCATTTGACACCGGGCATGTTCCCTTTGCCATTGTTTTGAATGGGCTTCCAGTCGGGGTCGGAGCCTGGTCCGTTCAAGTACCCCGTTTCATGGTCTGCGGTGACAATGACCATTGTCTCGCGCCAGTTGCTCTTGGCTTCAACCCACGAAACCACGGCCTCGGCAGCGTTGCAGAAATCCATGACTTCCTCAATCGTTCTACCCAATTCGTCGTCGCTGGCCCAATCGATGGCTCCGCCTTCTATCATCAGAAAGAACCCGTCCGGGTCATTGTCGAGCACGTTGATCGCGGCTCTCGTCATCTCGGTCAAGGTCGGCATATTCTCCAGAAGCGGCGTTTGTCCTGGTGTTTCGTCTTCCGCCTTACCGATTGCGCTCGTACGGCGTTGCTGCAACGTGGCTTCTGCCTGGGCAACCCCCGCCACGCGTTTTGGCGTGTCGCCTTCGCCAAGCTTCTTGAATTCATCCCGCGGCTGCACCAATGACCATGGGTCAGGCTGGCCGTCACCGTCGCAGTCACTCGCGGCTGTTCCGCTCAAGAGCTGCCGCCATAAGTCCGAGCCGCCCACATAGCGGTACTTCTGTTCGGGCAGACCCTCGGGAAGACTGTTGCCATCCTGAGTTACAGTCTTCTGGCCATCATTGCTGAACCAAGGATGGCCCGCGCCCATGACAACCTCCAGTCCGCTCTTCAGTAGCATTTCTTGGGCAATTTCAGTGTAATTGCCACGGCTTCGGTTGTGCGCCACAAAACAGGCGGGCGTTGAATGTGAGAATTGGACCGTAGTCACTACGCCTGTAGCCTTGCCTAGTTTCTCCGCCTTCTCGACCAAGTTTTCCATGGGATTCTTTTCTGGGTCCACGCCAAGCATTCCGTTACGGGTCTTCCTCCCGGTCGCCATGGCCGTCGCCGCGGCGGCAGAATCGGTTGCTCCCTTCTTCACATACTGAAAGTCACCCCATGCCGCTTGGGCGTCATAACCGCCTCCCTCCGGATAGGTGCTCACGGCTAGATGCCGGAAGTCCTTCTCGAAAACCTGCTGGCCTTTGTCGCCGTACTTGAAATAGTCGGTGGCCTCAATGTGGTTGAAACCACAGCCGTCACCAATCATGAGGATGATATTCTTGGGAACGGAATCATCAGCGTTTGCGGATTCGAGGCCGACAAGGACGGCGATGCTGCACAGGAGGGTAAGCAGGTATCGAATCGGTCTTGACATGAACTCACCTTTCATATTCATTGCCTCCAGCACATTCGAAACGCTGTCAGGCACTCAGAGGACGCGCCAAGGCGGCCGGGACTCATCTTGGCCCAAAGACAAACAAAAATCCTACCGTCTTGACCAACACGGTAGGAATCATCGGCCACGTGGCGGTTTCGGAGAACTCCATCTCCGTCGCTGAAACAATCCTAGTGAAAGAAGATGTTGAAATCAAGACATGCCGCGGCGCTTGTTCAGACGACAACACGTGAAGGATTGGCCACGGTCTGCGCGAGCTGGTACTCGCTCAACGGTTGACTGTCGTTTGCCAAACTCGGTGAACAGTGTGGTGATCTGCACCTGTTTGTTCGTGATGTCGGGAACGGCGTCAATGGAAAGCCGCGTGAGCGAGACCAACCCGGCGCACGCCGCGCTAAATGCCAGGAGCACGACGAAATACCGATGGGACACGGAGAACGTCAGGATGCGGTCAAGCACGGGCGGGCTCCCTCCGGCGGCTCATTCCTCGCCCCCCTTGCCCTTCTCCAACTCGGCCTTCAGGATGAATGTTCCGTCCGCAGCATAGGATTGTCCCGCCTGCAATCCGCTCAGCACCTCGACGTTCGCCGCCCCGGTTCGCCCCAAGGTGACGGGCGATGCCTGAAAACCTCCGTCCGTCTTGACGAACACGTTCGGCGCGCCGGCAAGGGTCTGCAACGCCGATCTTGGCACGGCCACTGAGACCTCGACCGCATCGCACTCGGCAAGGCCCGTGACGAACACCCCCTGCTTCCAGGCGCCCTGCTCGTTCGGAAGGATGACTCGGGCCAAGGCCACACAAGTGTCTTGCTCGAACGTGGGTCCCGCGTAGGCAATCTTACAGGAGACTCTCGCCGCCGCGCCGGTCGAGGCAACGATGACCTCCTGTCCGGGATGAACGGAAGGGATGTCCTTGGGCGGAACTCTGAAATCAACCCACACCGTGGTCAGGTCCGCCACGACGTACGCTGTCGCCTCCGCCAGGACAGATTCGCCCAGAACAATTCGCTTCTCAATTACCGTGCCGTTGATGGGCGCCGTGATATCGCAGCGTGCGAAGGAGTTCGCGCTCTGTTCACGCAAGTGTTTCAGGTCGTCCTTTGAGAGCCCAAGGGCACGCAACTGCCATTCCGACGATCTCGACTTGATGCCTGCTTCGGCCAACGCGTGCTTTGCTGCCAGATAATCCTGTTCCGCCGAAATCTTCTTTTCCCAAAGGCCTTTCTCGCGGTCGTAGGTCGCTTGCGCAAGCAAGGCGCGGTCGCCCGCGGCCAGATAAGCCGCCTTGGCTTCGGCGAGTTCCTTGCTCTCGATCACGGCCATCACTTCGCCGGCGTGTACGGTGTCCTCAAGGTTTTTCCCAACCTGCACAACCACGCCTGGCACGCGCGGGGTCACATGCGCAACGTGGTCCGCGTTCAGCCGCACTTCCCCCGGGAGTTCCATCGATGCGCCGACCCGGCCTGGCCCGGCGGTAGCCACCGTCACGCCGGACTGAGCGGCCTGCTCGGCGGAGATCTTCACCACTCCGGCGTGCAGAGCCGCCTCCGGTTCCCCGGATGCGGCCTGTGGCGCGAGGCCGAGAGCGGCGGACAGCGCGGTGGCAATCAAGGCGCACGTGACACATCTAGGGCTGGTCATGTTTTGTATCCTCAGACTTCTGCGCCGCGGAGCGGGAGCCGTCATCTCCGGCACACGATTCCCCCTTCAGACGGTCCACATCGGTCATTGCCAGATGGTACGCCGTCAACGCCTCCTCGTAAGACACGCGAATCCTCGGAGCATCGCCCAGTCGGATGAAGGTGGGAACAGCCTTCAGCGGCACGACCGAAGTGGGCAGCAAGGATTCGCCCAGCAGCGCGTTGAGAAGCGTGTTCTTGCCTCGCTTGAACTGGCCCTGAACGGCCAGATGAAACCGTCCCGCGTTCAGTCGTCCATGGAGTTCCTCAATCCTGCGGACCTCATGCGAACGCGCCGGTCCATTGTCGATCAACCACCGTTCCAACCGGGCAACCTGCTGCGCAAGCCGCCCGCGCTGTGTGGTCTCATGCCCTGGGCCATCGCTCAAGCGGCCTGAGATGGCGGCGGCACTGAAATCCGTCGAAGCCATATCCACCTCCTGCAAGCAATCAGAACCCTCGTCTGCTTGACAATCAGGAAGGCGGGCGAACCATCACCCGTGCTGCGGTGGGCTTCACCACGAACTCCCACCGCATTCCCTGACGCAGTAGGAGTCGTTAGCCACGTGGCGGTTTCGGGGAACTCCATCCCCATCGTTCATGATTCTACTATCCTGATCGGGATACGTCAACGCGCAATATGGAAGCGTATTCGTGGATGCCCAGCCTTACAGTGACGCTCGATCTGGGCATTGGCACCCGTGCAACGGCTCGCCAAGCAGCGGCGGGGACGCGCTGTAGCGCGCTCATTGAGGTCTACAAGGCCTACGCCTCTCTTGCGCCGAGATACACCCCTTGACTTGATATGAAACGGGATCCGCGTCAGGACTGATACTGCCACAACAGACCCGGGGGGCGAGCGCACCGCTGTTCGCCCGAAAAAGAGAGTCGTTGAGGAGCAGACGGTTCGCGCCGGCCGCGACGCACGCAACCTATTCGAAAGCCGGAAACTCGAACGAAATAACGAATACTTGGTCCGGCGATATTTCGGTTCTTACAGGAATCTTCATCAAACGGGCATAGGCGGCCACCATGGTCAATCCGAGACCACAATGATCGGGATCGCTGCGGTCCGCCTGCTTGCGCCAGAAAGGATCAAAGATATGATTGAGATCGTCCAGCTGGAGTTGACTGGTTGCGTTGGCAATACGCACTAACCAAGATGTGTCCTCTCGACGGAGTGCAATCTCGATTCTTCCACCGGCCGGTGTGTAGGTGATCGCGTTCGACATGAGGTTAGCCAGCATGTTCTTGAGCAGGTCCGGATCGCCGGTAACGAGGGCGTTTTGGGGAATGTCCATTTGAGTTTCGTGCGAGGGGCCACGGGTTCTTGCGCAGAGCAAGACCCAGGTTTCCCGCGTCAGTTCCGCCAGGTCCACGGTGCGCATGTGGGTCTTCTGAGTGCCGGCCTCACAACGGGCCAGCGTGCGCAGTTCCGCGATCGGCGTACGCAACTCATGGGCGGCATCCGCGGTAAAACGACGCTCGCGCACGAACGCCCCTTCGAGGCGTTGCAGAAGGTCATTGAGACAGAGGCATACCGGAACCAGTTCCTGAGGCATCGATTCACTGCTCAAGCGAATCGAGAGATCCTCCGCGCCTATCATGCGCGTTTGCTCTGAAATGTGCCGCAGGGGATGCAGCCCTTTTCTTACGGCCCACCAGACGGCAGGTATTACGCAGAGAATCAGCACCGTTCCCACGGCGACCAATCCTTTGAGGATATACCTTAGCGTCCTGTCGAGTTCCTCTCGCGGCGACGCGAAGGCGAGCGTCACTGGGCGTCGTTCGTAGTTCGTCGCCTGCGGATCATCATCGCCTCCCTGTGGTGTATAACTCATCGTCACGGCTCTTCCCTCATGGCCGTCGGGCAGGCGGATGTCTCGGAATTGCGGCACATCGTTGTCCGCTGGAACGTGCAGCAGGTCACGTGTTCCCAGGAATGGCGAGCGCAATAGGGTTTGTCCGTTCTCGCCCCAGACCTGGAAGTAATCGACCGCTTGCCGGCGCCCGTACGCCGAAACAATCGGCTCCTTGAATTCGATTCCCAATCCGCCGTTTTCGAGCTGTTCGGTGGTACTTGCGAGAAACTGGGCTTTGCTGAGAAGCCCCTCGTCAAAACTCGACAGGAGCACGTGGCGCGCGTAAATGTGGAATCCTGCTCCGGACGCCAGAAAGAGAATACCCAGTGTCCCCAGCAAGATAACGGTAAGTCGGGTGCGAATGGAATTCATTCCGCAGGTGCTCCAAAAACATAGCCCATGCCTCGCCGCGTCTGGATGAGGGAAGGACCTGGCGAGAATTATCCCAGAGCGAGCATTACCCGAGGATTACCGTGATGCCGGTATCCCGTTGCGTGAGAACGAGGTTTGCGTTTGCCATGGAGATGCGCGGCCGGCCTGAGGGCTTAAAGACGATGCCGCGTCTGGATTGTCGAACCCATCGACAATACGTTTCCGGTTGAACCACGTGCATGAGCTCGGCATACGTCGTGACCAACCAACGCGCCAAGACGGAGAGGATCCGCTTTCTCTTGCGGAGTTGGTACAATACGGCTGACGTCGATGCGCGAACGCAGAATCCGGATCTGCGCCTGCAACAGTTGAAGATGAGCTTTGTAGCGGGGACGAAACCATTGCAGAACGAGAGTCAAGAGCGAGAAGAAGAGGCGGTCCATACCAATTCCTTCTGCAGCGCCAAGCCAGCCCGAAGGCGCGAAAACGCATGGTATACCAAGGCGGATGTGTTTTCGTACCCCAAAGAGGAGCGTTGGACGTGCAAGGCTCCGTCAAGTCCCCCGTTTAGGGCTGTCCCTCCCCAAAACTCGTACTTGCTGGCAGCCAACGGCTTACGAATGCCAAAACAGTTGAAGGGATTCGCCGGGATCCACAACGATCTGTCGGCCTCACCCCTGCCCTGAATGCTTTCCTGAGTATACCTGTGTGCGAGTGCCACAAAGGTCGTTTCACTCCTCAGTAGGTTGGGCTGTGGGAATGCAGGCCAACTGAAAGCCCGGCTGTTCAGTTTACCCTTTCCATGACTTGGTCGCCTTGTACACTACGCGTCAACAATGAGAACCATTGAGGGCATTGCCAGGCACACGCGAAGTTCAAATTTCGAGTCGCTCGTCAACCCGTACCGCTCGCTCTCGGATCGTCCCCATCGTTACCCCGAAGAATTCCTCGGCTTCCTTGTTGAGTAGGCCTGGCACGCCGCATGGCAGGCGGTAGCGGTTGGCCAGTGCATAGACGATGCCCGCCGCCCAACCACCAGCCTTCCCTGACAACGGCTTGTCGCCGGCCACGAGAAACTGCAGTGCCTTCAACGCTCTTTTCCGCAGCCCATCGTCGCGGTAGCTGTCAAAGAAGCGATTCAGGAAGTCCTTACGCTCCTGCTCAACATTGGTCGCGTTCATCATTGTATCTCCCACGCGACATTCTACTCGAAGCAGGCTCGCAGAAAAAAGACTCTTCCATGTGTCGACAGCGGCGCTGTTCGATAAACTCGCCGAAATCTGTGGCGGTCTGACGACCTTCTCCTTCCGTTGAGCGCTGTCCTTCGTGGACCTTTGTCCAAGTGCCACAAGGGTTCCATACCCAAATGGCATTCAGAGACGTTCATGTTACTTGTGGCGGTGGCTCGAATCCTTCTGCGGAAGAAAAAGAGCGTGCGGTCTCCGACCGTCTGGATTAGTCTGCAACGGCCTTCGCTTTTTCGGTCAAAGCCACCTACTGCGCCCCCAGTTCCGTCTGCTGGCTCACCATTGACTCAAGCGCGCGCCGCGTATCTTCCGGGATATCGTTCCAGTTCAGGATGGCGGAACGAATAGTCTCAGGAAGGTCGAACCATACCTTGAGAAGCTGGTGAAGGTCGGCCGGGAGCACATTCTGTTGCACGCCTGTTGCACGCAAAATGCGTGCAACAGTGTCATTGAAGTGGTCGGGAAGTGTTTGGACCGGCGTTTCACTCTCTGCCTCAACGACTTGAAGTGCAAGGGTTTGTACGGATTCTGTCGCAGAAGTGTCGAGATTAAAATGGTGGAGGCGGCGGGAATCCCAACTGCCCAAAAACTCAGACAATAATGCGCGTAACGCGCGGAATTCCGTGGAGTGACACGCTAACGGGGGATATAGCCAAAATCGACTGAGACAGTGCATGGATTCGCTTAGGTAGACTCATCATGCGGTGATTCATCATCGCGAGAGTCAATCCACGCATGCAGGTCGCTTGCCGGTCCGTCAAACAGGAGCCCCGCCTCTTCAGACTTGTAGTAATCATCGTAGACCCTTACACAGGGCCCTTCCCCAAACTGTCCCGTAACGACATACGTGTACGCAACGTACAAGCCTTTGGTTCCGGGTGGATACAGGTAGACATAGCCAGGCTCTTCCTTAAGGTATTTGACAATCTCGGCGGCAAGGCATTCCAGTCCATTGGCCATCGTCGGCAGCTCGTCGATGACACTAATGATGTTGGGGTCCGTCTGTTGGGCGGGAAGGCCATCTACGATAGTGATGCCCGATAGAAGGTCCGCAAGTATGCGACCAAAACTCGCCGGGTAACCATCCTGAGGGACATAGACCCAGACAATCTCTTGCTCTTCCTTGTTGAGAACGACGGTCAGGCAAGCTGTGCCCATCGAAACATCTCCAGAGTGTTCACCCTCCGACACGAGTGCTTCCTACTGCCAATAACAGTCAAAGAACCGGAATAGGCAGAATGTTGTTCACGCTATGCGATAAGTTTAGGCATCCTGTGATCTTCTGCAAACTCAGTATCCCACCCTCTTTGTCTGTGATTGACAGTCTTAGTTGATATGCGTTTCCTGGACGATCCTCATGATCTGAGCTCTCGCCTCTTCTGGAAGCTGCGGCCAAAGCGACACGAGAAGCTTCAGCCTCGTGAAATCCGTGTCCGGTAGGTCCGCCACGCTACCGTGATTGGCTATCTCCATTGGCTGCTCGCCGTTTTGGCTTCCAAAAGAGTGGGCCACACAATGGCCACAAAAACGACCCTCAACTGTGTCTGGATTCTGTCGGGGTTCTGTTTGGAAAGTGTCGGAATCATGGTTTTCTGGAATCTGGGTAGTGGACCCTAATGTATTGAAAGTGATGGACTTCTGTCGGGGTTCTGTCGGGCATTCGTCGTTCGTAAGTCCTTTTGTGTCAATTGGTTGGATTGGGTTCGATTCCCGCCGCCTCCACCATACTTTTTGGAACTGAGATCGAAAACGTTCCAAGGAATTCAGCGACGCCGACTATGCGGCGGCTTCATGGAGGGTTTGCAGTAACGGCTTGCAGGAACTTGGTGATCGCCGCCTTTTTCATCTTGCCCCGCGCCACTTCCAGAACCATTTCCGCGTAGGCGTCCTCGTTAATGGCTGGCTTAATGCCATTAACAAAAAGGAAAACAAGGGCCGCAGCGCCGCCTGTCCGTTTGTTTCCGTCGAGAAAAGGATGATTCATGACGATGTGGAATAGATAGGCGGCCGGCATCTCGAACAAGCCATGATGAAGGTACTCTCCCTCGAAAGTCGCGCAAGGTTGTGCCACGGCGGATTGTAGGAGCAAGGCGTCCCGAATTCCCGCCATGCCACCGTAACGCCGGATCTGGTCGCGGTGGATCTCCAAGACGTCATCGACGGTTAAGAAAACAGGATTCACTTACTCCGCCAGTCGTCTCAGTGCGTTGCCGTAATGCGCATTCACCCACTCGAGCGCTTCCTTGACCTTCTTGTTTTCCCGACGGTTGCGATGCGGCCTAACGACGAGGACGTCGCCATCGGTCGATATCTCCAATGGCGTATCGGCGTCAATCTTGAGAAGATCCAGTATCGGCTTTTCGATAACAAGCGCCAGACTGTTTCCGTGCTTAGTCAGCTTCTTCATATTCTCTGCTCCGTTGATACATTGTATAATCAACTCGCGGCGCCTGTCAAGGCGGTTAAGGCAGGGCAAACGCATCTAATAGTGTTCAACTCCCGATTACATTGCGCCAATACGTCACCGTCATTCCCGCGCAGGCGGGAATCCAGTCGATTATTCAAGGCATCCGCACTTTGTGACTTCTGGATTCCCGCCTGCGCGGGAATGACGCAGAGGGTAGGATCCCATATCGCCATTTACGTTCGGAGTCAGTGACAAGTTCAGGGCACACGCAGTTGATGGTGGGGGAGCACAAAATCGGCGTAATGGATGAACGGAAAAGGCCTTGACTATTTCTATGTAATCATGCACAATAAATGCATAATTACATGGAGGCCGCCGTATGGCTTCGCCCAAGTACATCACTCGAACACTGGAAAGCACGCTCAAGCGGGCTGCGCGGGAGTTTCCGGCCGTGGTGCTGATGGGACCTCGACAATCCGGGAAAACCACCGTCCTCAAGCACCTGTTCGGGACCAAGTACCGCTATGTCTCCCTCGAAGTGCCGGATGTCCGGCTGGCGGCCGCTTCCGACCCGAGGGGGTTTCTGGAGATGCATCCCGCGCCGGTCATATTCGACGAGATTCAGTACGCCCCCGAACTCTTGATGTACATTAAGGAGCGGATAGATGCCCACCGTAACAAGACGGGCCAGTATCTGCTGACGGGGTCTCAGAACATTCTGCTCGCAGAGAGGGTGACGGAGTCTTTGGCTGGGCGGGCGGCGATCTTGCGATTGCTGCCGCTTTCGTACCGCGAGTCCCGACGGGACCCCGGAGCACCCCTCTGTTGGGAGAGGCACAATGCAGATAGGTTTTCCGAATCGGGCGCCTCTGCGCTGTCGGGAAAGAATCTGTGGAAAACATTCCTGCGGGGCAACTATCCCGAACTGGTGGCCCATCCCGGCCGGGATTTTTCGATGTGGCACGGGAGCTACGTGCAAACATACCTCGAACGCGACGTGCGCTCGCTTCGTCAGGTCGGCGACCTCACGATGTTCCAGGGTTTTCTCAAGATGCTCGCCGCGCGAAGCGGACAACTGTTGAACCTAGCCGACCTCGGGCGCGACTTGGGGGTCGTTCTCAACACCGTAAAGGCTTGGCTTTCCGTGCTGGAGGCAACCTATCAGGTCATTATTCTCCGCCCCTACCACGCGAATATCGGCAAACGCCTCATCAAGACGCCCAAGGTCTACTTCACGGACGTCGGAACCTTGTGTTATTTGGCCCGCCTCAAGGACCCGGAACATGCGGCCTCGGGTCCCATGGCCGGCGCTATTCTCGAGACTGCGGTGTTGTCCGAGGTCGTCAAGACCCTGTTGCATCGGGGCGAAGAACCCGGCGTGCACTTCTGGAGGACTTCGGCGGGAAGCGAGGTGGATATTCTCGTCGAATCGCGCGGCAGACTGGTCCCTATTGAGGTGAAATCGTCGGAGACGCCAAACGCGAACATGGCCAAGGGCATTCAAGCGTTCCGCGAGGACTTGGGCAGCAAGGCCACGAGGGGATACGTCATCCATCCCGGCAGAATTCACTTACCGCTGGCACCGTCGGTAGAGGCGATGCCCTTCGCAGAACTCTGAACGCGGGAACGGGCTCGAAGTGGCGAATCCAATAAAGACGGGCTAAGCATGTAATAGCACACACGGACGCACTTCCGGACGCGGGTTTGATTCCCGCCGCCTCCACCATTCTACTTCTGACACTTTCGTAATAGGATCGCTACAAATCGTTGCGCCTGAGCGTGTTCACGAAGAAGCGCGCGACAGCTCCTGTACACTATCGCACCACAAGAAAACCTCTTCTTTGCAGGGAAAATGTGCAACAGGTGTTTAACGGTGTGATTGCCAACTGGACCTCGGTTAGTTGGCTGACACGTGGGCGGAGTTACCCGAAAGCCTCCGACGAGTTATACGCGAAGCTACCCATTCTCGGCGCACCCGGTTCCAAGGCCGCTTTAGTCATGGGTAGGACACGACTTGGATACGGCAGACTTTCCCCCGAAATCCCAAGAACAGGCCGACCGCCCGCTCGGCCTCTTGACAACTACCTATCATGGATGTCCCCTGTTATTTCGGATTGATTACCGAAAAATCGCCGCACTCGTCCTCTCGCGGACGACCGCACCAACCACTACTGCGTCTCCAACGTGTGCAACCTTTTGGGGAAATCGGCATCATAGCTGGTAGAAAGTGCGTCTGAAGCGGCTATATGACGCAAAAAGGGGACCAAACCCATTGGAAGCAAGGACTGCCTCTAGAACCGGGAGCAATGGATTGGCGAATTGTCTAAGCGGTGCCTTGGACGAAGAATCGTTGGTCGAATGCGCGAAAGTCGACCCTGAAGCGTTTGGCGAACTCTTTGAGCGTTACTACTGCCCGATTATCTCTTACGTCTACGGGCGTACCTTAAACATGGACATTGCAGAGGAGGTCACTTCCAACACGTTCTTTAAGGCACTTCGGGCCTTACCGCAAGTCCGACGGCGGGGTCCGTTCAAGGCTTGGCTTTACGCCATCGCGACGAACGAACTGAGGATTCACTGGCGCCATGCCAAGCGCCACAGCCGGGTGGAGGAAGCGGCACGATGGGAAGAGGTCGTCGGACGGATAACCTTGTCTGCTTCAGACATAGACGACCCGCACGAAACGGTCGAAGCAATTCAGCGCTTCGCGCAGCTAAGCAACGCGTTGCGCGAACTGCCGAACCGATACCAATCTGCCTTGACACTGCGTTACTTCGAGAAACTCAGCTACGAGGAGATAGCGATCGCGCTGGGGAAACGCCTGGGGACAGTCAAATCGTTAATTCATCGTGGCCTTCAACAATTGCGGGTACGTTTGGAAACATCTCGTGCAATTAAACCGTGATCGCCGCATCTTTAGATACAGAAAGGAGGTCGTTGTATGGAGACTCTTGAAGACCTCGAGACGATTCTCTCGGAAATGCCAGTGCCGCGAGTAATCGCCGGTCCACATAAGGCCCGACTAAAGGCGAGCCTTGTCGAGGCATTCGGAAAGAAGAGACGAATCGCGCTCTCTTGGAGAATTCTTGTTACAGCCGCTTGCCTGCTGCTCGCAGTTAGCATCGGGGTGTACTTCATGCTTTATGTGGAAACGTCCAAGGTGTTTGCGGCAACAATACGGGCGCTGGCTAATGTTAGAACCATGCGATGCGAGATAACGGTGGAATCTGCTGAGGAGAATCCGAGACACGACACGATCTACTGGATTGCTCCCGACAAGCTACGAATGGATTTTGGAGGCGAGGAGTTCCCGATTCATGAGACACGATGGGTCGAGGCAGACAAGTTGACGGTGTTGAACCATAAGGACAAGTCGGCTGTTGTTACCCTACACGCTTCGCCGGAGAATGCGCCCATACTGGCCGGGGTTTCCCAGACTGCCATTCCGGATGGACTTATCGACCTTCTCAAACGCGAGAAGGTTAGGGACATTGTGCAAACCACAACGGACGGCGTGGAAGTGTTCACGATCCGTCCGCACGGCGAAGACGTACGGTATTCTACGGAACTTACCTTGAATTCCAAGAGCCAACTGCCCGTGGAGATGCGACAATCCATACTGGATAGGGGCGTGGTTACAATTCAGCGATTCGCTTGGAACGTGGATATTGCCACGGAACTGATGACGCCGAGTATCCCAGAGGATATCAAACCTCTCGTTCTTGACCTGTCCCAAAATGCATTTCCGTTTGATGTACGGCCGGGCGACGGAATTGGCCCGGCGAAGTTGAACATGACCAAGGAAGAACTCATTGCGGTGCTGGGCAAACCCGATGCTGTCCCGGACTTTGGGCTTGGTAATATCTTGTGTTATTACCGTTACGGAATTGAGGTGTTCCTCAACAACAAGAACTCGAAGGTCCAATGGCTGAGTTGTGTCTTGCGGGAGACCATGGCGCCTCCATACAAGACATTCATGGGTAAGACAAAGGAAGGGATAGGAATTGGGTCAACTGAGGAGGAAATCATCGCGGCATTCGGCCAACCAGACAGGCGACTAGGACAGCCTACACGAGGCCATGAGGTCATAGGACTCTGGTATTACAAAAAGGGAATGAGCTTTGACCTGCAGGCGGGCTGGGTAAAGGGGTGGGGCGAGGAAGCGAAAGTCATTTCGATACAAGTACGCGCATGGAAGTAGGCCACAAACGTCGCTTCAATATTGTGAACACCATGGACACGCAACAAAAAGTAGGGGTGCGCAGCGGCCGCGGATGATGCCTGCGGTTGGCCGAAAGATAATGCAGCAGAGCGCTTGCGCTGGGTTGCGATACAGTGTATCTTCAGTCTCACGGATACGTTTCAAAAAAGGATGAGGCCATGAACTTAAGAATACAGATTCACCCGCAGGTCTGCCACGGGAAACCCGTTATTCGCGGCACTCGTGTGCTCGTCTCCACCATTCTGGGCGCGCTTGCCGGAGGGGATTCCATCGAAGAAGTCCTGGAGGATTACCCGAACATCACCCAAGACGATGTCCGTGCCGCGCTGGAATTTGCCGGCGAGCTGTCGCGGTTCGAGGAGACGCCTTACGAAGTGGCCCCCTCATGAAGTTCTTCTTCGACGAGAACTTCCCCAGGGCTGCTGCGGAGCTGCTCGGTGCGCGCGGACACGAGTGGGCAGACATCCGGGGAACTGATCAGGAGGGATCGGAGGACACCACGATCTTCCGCATGGCCCAGGAACAAGGCGCCGTGTTCCTCACTACGGACAGGGATTTCTTCCACACCGTGCCTCACCTTGAAAAGAGCCACCACGGTGTTGTGGTAGTGGCTTTGCGCCAGCCCGACAGACAAAGCATTCTGAGGCGACTGGAGTGGTTTCTGGATCACTTTGGGGATGCCGATCTCGGGAATAAGGTCTTCGAGCTCCGGGATCGTACGTATGTGGTCTTTCCGAGTCCTGCGGTTGGCCCGTCTGACGCTAGCGAGATGAGGCCAACAATCGCATCGAGAATGGGCAGTGAGGCCGGAGAGCCTCCCCAGTGGGACAAAATGGCCACAGGGAAGGCGTCGGTAGCTGATGCTACTCACGGGGACAGAAAGAATGACGCCTAGTTCATCCAACATGGTTTCTGTTCCCCCTTTACTTGCCGTAGAACCAGTCGATGCCGATACGGGCGACGTGGAGGCCGTCGCGCTGATGGTAGACGATTAGCGCCAGGTCGTCCACGAACGTGAGGCCCGGATACCCGTAGTCGTCCTCGGGGTCGCCGGCAATGACACGCTCGTGACTCCATGTTGCCCCGTCATCCGTCGAGACTACCGAGACAAACGGTGTGCGGCGGCTGGGCTGCCCCTTGGGTCCGCTGCTGGCGCGCACCAACAGCAGGTCGCCCGTCGAGGGAATGCGCTTGACATTCAGGGCCGAACTGTTCGGCGGCAGGGGAAGCTCTTTGACCATCTCACCCTGCGACCAGCTTTCGCCTTTGTCCGTCGAGTAAGCGCGGGCCACGCTGCCGCTATAGGTCCGCATCAGCATCAGGATCCGGCCGTCTTTCAGCTCGACAACGTGCGGTTCCTGCGTTTCAACCGGTTGCATATCCACCGTGTTCCTGCTCTCGCGCCAACTGTAGCCGCCGTCGTCGGAGTAGACCGTATAGCTGACGTAACCGCCGTGGTCTCCTTTGAAAAACTGCGTCTCATGTTCGACCGGCGCGAGAATGCGGCCCTCTGAAAGCTGGATGAACTTGTCGTTGTGGATGATGTTGTAGCCGGGATGAGGCGTCACGATAAGCTGGTCTCCCCACGTTTGCGCCTCATCGGTCGAGATCCGGTAGTAGTTGTGCCCGAACAAATGGGGAAACTCGGCAGGCGACGCGTAGATGTACGACAACAGGATGACGCCGTTCTTGAGGCGCAGCAAGCTGGGATGGCAATAGCGGCCGGACCCCTGGGGCTTTGGTGTAGGCACGAGAACAAACTCGTCCCCCCACGTCTTTCCCTTGTCCGTCGAGTACTTCGCTGCTACCGAACCATCGCCGTTGCCGTCAGGCAGGATGCGCGTGTAGGCGAGGAGAAACCGGCCATCTTTGAGTTCCACGATGGTGCCCGGCATCCCGCGATATCCGTATGTCCCTTTCGGCAGAGTGACGGCACGGATGTCCTCGAACACCGGAGGCGCTTGCGCGGCCGCATTTCCGACTAGGCCCAACAAGATCAGTCCAATGCACAAAGCTTTCTTCACAGGATGCTTTCGGGCGCGACACATGGTAAATCCTCCGTCTCGCATCAATGGCCCATGACCAAATCACGCCCGATTCTGATCCCAACCCGCCGGTGAATGCAAGCCCCCGAACCGGCAAGCCCATTAAAGCACCGCTCTCGATAATCTTACTCAAGGGTCTGACCGCGCGAGTTGAATCCGCGGTCATGGTAAGGCGCTTGTCATGACAAGAATCCGTCAATCTGGATGGTGTTCTGACGGTCCAAAGTAGGAGAATCCGGCAGCATCAACTGGTGAATCAAGCACCGCTTGTTGCTACACAATCACCTACGGCGGAAGGCCCGTTCGGCATGAATAATGCGTCCAGCATTTCAAAATTGGGTTGCGTCGTGATACTGAAGAGCCTTTATCTTTCGCGGCCGGGGGCTGGAAAAGTGAGGAGAATTGAGCCATGACAAATCCTAAGCTTCCCCAGCAGACAATGGTGCTAGCAGCACTGATGATGATTTCGGCAGCCGCAGTCGGCAATACGCCAAATCCGACGACTGTCACGATAGTAGGGAGTTTCCAATCCGAATTGGGTTGTACGGACGACTGGGGGCCGGATTGCTCAGCCACTCATCTGACCTATTATGAAGTTGATGATGTGTGGCAGGGGACGTTTATTATTCCTGCGGGATCATGGGAGTATAGGCTGGCCGTCAATAATTCGTGGGACGAAAACTACGGCCTTAATGCCGCGAGCGATGGCGCGAATATCTCCCTTTCGCTTGAGGAAGACGCGTACGTTAAATTCTACTACGACCACAAGACCCATTGGGTAACCGACGATTACAACTCAATTATTGCCACTGCACCCGGCAATTATCTGTCTGGAATGGGCGCTCCGGATTGGCAGCCTAATTGCCTGCGTTCCTGGCTGGAGGACCCCGATGGGGACGGTATCTACACCTTTAGCACCGATTTGATTCAGCCTGGATCTTATGAAGCCAGAGTAGCCTACTATGAAAACTGGGGCATCAACTATGGCGCAGGGGGCGAGGAATATGGCCCTAACTACCAGTTTTCGGTCCTTTCTGAAGGTACGGAAGTGCAGTTCTCTTATGATCCAGTAACGCATATCCTCACAATCTCGTCCGGCGGCGCCGAGAATCTTCCGCCTACTGCCGTGGCCGGCGATGATCAATCCGTTCGCCCAGGTCAGACCGTTGATTTAGACGGAAGCGGCTCGCTTGACGATAACACGCCTTCCGAATCTCTGCTCTATGCATGGAGTTTCGTTTCCGTTCCTCCGGGTAGCGCCGCTACGCTATCGGATGGCGATACATCTACACCCAGCTTCTTGGTCGATTTGGCGGGCACCTACATCGTCTCTCTAACCGTAACCAACGAAGCCGGAGTGACCAGCACGCCGGACGAAGTAGTGGTCGGTACGGACAACCTGGCTCCGACAGCCGTGGCCACGGCTAACCCTGTGCTCGTAGTTCTCGGCAACACCGTGCACTTTGACGGCTCGGCCAGCACGGACCCGGAGGCTGACGCGCTAACCTACGTGTGGACGCTCACGAGTGCGCCTGCAAGCAGTGGTGCAGCACTTGTGGGAGTTGACACAGCGGCGCCGACGCTTACGCCCGATGTAGAGGGTGTTTATGAGGTGAGCCTGGAGGTCAGTGACGAACTTGGGCCCGGCACGCCGGTATCCGTCACGATCACAGCCACAACGGCATCGGATTATGCCGAGAGCAAGGCGGTTGACGCCAGCAACGAAATCGCGGGCCTTGCGTCGGGCGAGGTCTCGACGAAAGGCAATAAGACCGCGCTACAGAACTTCCTCAATCAGGCCGTTGCGGCGCTCCAGGCAGGAAACGTCGCCGGAGCGGTAGACAAACTGCAAAAAGCAATCGAACGAACCGACGGTTGCGCGCTGCGCGGCACTCCTGATGCCAGTGGATCGGGACGCGACTGGGTCACCGACTGTGCTGCTCAGGCGGGGATCTACCAAACGTTACTTGAAGCCCTGAACGCCCTGACAGCATAAGCCAAGTCGAGGTACTTGATGACGCGGGTATGTAGGTCACGATCACGGCATCAAGGTTTGCATGGTACCGAGACCGGCTTGAAAACGTTGTGGTTGTGGGCGATTTCGTTCGTTTTCCCTGTTGGAAAGCCGAACGCGAGTAATGCACTCGGTAAGAGGTCTCATCTCGTCGTCGCGATTGTCTGACCTCCCTTCACCAAGTCCGTCGGCCGAAATTTTCCGGCCTTTTCGCGGCTGTCCTGTTACAAAGAGCTTGATCTTGGGCGCGCAAGGACCCCGTTGACAGGTCGGGGGCTTCCTGGTACAATGTAACTGCGGTAGAGGAAGTTCAGCGGAAAGCTGAGGCAGGGTTAATTCCTTGTTGAGTCGTGAAGCGCGGGCCCGATCTGTGGAGAGCAGCGACAATGCGTGGATCCCCAGCTTATTGTGTCGTCCTTGAGGACGGGCCGTCAGGCAACTGATGAACCGACCGGGAGAATCTGGGCAACTCCCCCGCCCTTTTTGAGTTCTTTCGCGTGCCATCAATAGGCAGTTCAGTATGAGGATTTTGGTCATGAACAAGCGGACTGTGACACGCCGGGCGTTCCTGGGCGCCTCAACATCGGCGGCTGTATTGATGGCGACCGGTTGTCCGCTTATACTGGGGCAAGGGATTGTCGTGTACAAGCGCTCGGGGCGCGGTCTGCACGTCTCGGACGCCGCCAAGAAACACAACGCAAACCATCTCTACGCAAACAGGTTAGCGGCCTCGCTCAATCCGGCACACCCCGGCGACAACTCGAACATCGTGAAGATCACCATCAACCGCGCCATGTACGACCGCCTCTTCCCGTTCGGGAAAACCGTCGCCGATCTCCGCCACGACCTCTAGTCTATCCCCGAAGCAAACTCACGGCGACTCGATGGAGTCGATCCCAACGAGGACCCACTCGGGCCCATAACGCTCGAGAAGGACGTTGTAGCCCATGTTGTTGAAGCTGAACCATGCCTTTGCGGTCTTGTAGTCCTCGTCCACCCAGATCCGGAGATTCCCCGGCGTCCATTCTTGATTCTCCGGACAGTCTGGGAGCGGGATCACGTGGAAGACCATCTGGATCGCCTCCGTGATCTTCGCGGCATGGGTGTATGATTCCTTGCGCGTGGGAGCGCCATGTTTTTGAAACGCGGCGTCGCGCAACTCGACCCATTTCCGGATGGCTTTATCCGAACGTATCGCTCCGAGCGCGATCAGCGCGTCAGCGCTGGTTTCAGAGCTTACGCCGGGAGCGACCGCGACCCGAGGAAGCGCGTCAACGGCTTCATCGCCTCCGAGCGCGCCTATCGATTCGGCCAAGGGTCCTGTGGGCCTGACGGTGGGGGTCGAGATTGAGACAAGACGTGAGTAAGCTTGCACTAGTGCGGGCGCAACGGACTTGAGGTCAAGCTCCTTTGCGACCCCGGCCAAAATGGCCGCTTGGCGCAACTCCCACGAGTCTTTTCCGGGCAGTTCGTTCAGCCGTTGGCTTATCACTTCAGCCATCTTTGCCTTCATGTTTGGGTCGGGAGCGGGAGGCTTTGCTTCGTCTCGCGAAGAAACAGCTTTGCACCAGCGGTCGACTTCGGCCTCGGGGGTATCTCCGGCTAGTTCGCCGAAGCGAAGTGTTCCTTCCACCGTCTGTCCCGGTTCGACGTTCAAACTCACGAACTCGAACACGGCATCGCTAGGTGCTTTCGGAGCATATACCTGGTATGAATACGCTTCGGGCGGCAACAGGTCAAACGTCACGGCGCCAGTGGCGTCCGTTACGGGCAGGCGTCCGGAGTTCACGTAGAAATCCATCCCATGGCCAGGCGGTCCCACAGGAACTCCGGGCACGGGCTGCCCGTCATAGTCCGAAACGTGGATGATGACCTTGCAGGCGGGATGCAGCACGACTTCAACGGGCTTGCCCTCTTCCTGCACCTTGTCTAGTTGAACCAGCACGGCGCCGGTTCCATCCGCTGAGATGAACAGGGCATCGGGGACAATCCCGCCGGAGCGTGTTACGTTGAAGAGGCCATTCGGACTGTCCATGACCTGCTTCGCTCCATCCGGACGTATTAGATCTGGCGCCGTGGGCTTGGTCCACGTGTATGACCCCGCAGGCTGAACGAAAATCCGCGTGACGGGCTTTCCTTCAGCGTCTGTAACCCGAACCGGGCGTGTAACGGGCACGGCGTTTCTGGACTTGGCTCGGCCCGCCTCTTGCGATTGTTCTCGCACTTCCATTTGGGCTAAGTCGCGGTACCTGGCCTCTCTTTCCTTAATGTTTTCGGCGCCGATTTTCCAAAACTCGGGTTTGTCCTTGAGTCCCGTTACTGCGGTGAAGATCGATTCCCCATTCGGGAACGGCCCCTTCTTCATCACGACTCTCGAGTTAAGGTCCCCAATCTTGAGCTGTTTCCCGCACTGGAGCACAACGGCCTGGTAGCCAGGCTTGACGAACTCAACAAGGAAGGGGCTTTCCACTTCCTGTTGGCACTTGAACCATCCGGCATTGTCAGTATGTTCGAACCACCCTGAGACTCGAGCAAGCGGTTCAATCTGAGGCCTAGTCACCGCGGCGCCGGTCTCGTCGATAACCTGGCCGCCCACGGCAAAAGTGGGGATCGGGTCGACAACCACTCGCGCGTCGATGCTCTTGCCTTCTTCGACCGTCACGGACTCGCCCTCAACGAATTTGTATCGTTGCGTGATATACAGGATGTCGCCGTTAGGCCCGACGGGGATATGTTTCTCGCCCCTGAAGCGGTAGACGCCAGCCTTCTGGATGGATGCATTGAACCCTCCAACGGAATTCGTCATCGCCAGCAAGATGTCATCGCCGCACGCGAGCATAAGCGGAACGCCTTCGACGGGCTTGCCGCTTGTATCCACGAGCATGCCACTGATCGTACTAGCCAGCCGCTCGCTCGGAACCCGGATCTCGACGTCATCGAGCAACTGGCCCTTGGCGACCGGACCGATGGTCTTGGACACTCTCTGCTGATTGGGAAGACACACTTCGAGCGTGTAGGGCACGTTGCTCTGCGGCAGATTCGCGATCATGAAATACCCATTTGGCTGGGTGAAAACGGGCGGGCGGTTGTCGTACGGCTTGAGCAGGACTTGCTCGTGGACAGGCTTTCCGTCCGTATCAAGGACGCAGCCGCGAATTGCACAACCTACGTCGACCTTGAACGTCAGATCCTCGACGGGCTTACCTTCCAATACATCCACCACAACGACCCCGTCGACCGGGTACAACGTCGGTTCATACGGGGCAACGGATATAGCACACTTGCCCGGGGGCAGATTCTCAAGTACGAACGTCCCGTCCTCCTTCGTGTGTATCCTATTGTCGGGCGATTCAAACCGTGGATTCGAGTCAAACAACACGCGCGCACGAACGGGTTCCAATGTGTCCGCCATGACAACTCTGCCTGAGACGGACGAGCCGCCCTCGTTCTGAGCGGTAACGCGGATGACGCCGTCTTTGAAATCGTCTTGGGAACAGGCGTTTCCTACCGCAAGGACGACCGTCAGGACTCCAATAAGCGGAGGCCACATTGATCTTTCAGCGGCACGAGAGGATCTCATTGTTTGCCCTCCTTCTCCAGGATTTCGGACATCGGCCGCAAGGCGCGGAGGCGGCCCTCAAGGTCCTTGATTACTTCGTCTAGCCTTGGAGAAAAGCCGCTCGAGAGTTTGCCTTCCGTAACCTGTGTGGCCAACTGTTTCAACACCGACAGCGTCCTGTCACTTGTGATCTCAGCCATCGCCCATACGCACTTGCTTTGTGTCTGGCCCGTCGCGTTCAGCGCGCCGTCGAACAAGAGCTCAGCAAGCTCCTGATTGTTCGCGCGCGCCAGCGAGTGGCAGATGGAACTGAGGTCCTGGCCATGCTCGGACGGATCGGATGCCTTGAGGGCTTCGAAGCACCGTTTCAGCCATGCCACGGCCTCGGGTGCGCCGCTCAACGAAATCAGATACTCAGTATGGCGGCGGAAAGCACTCCAGGCAGGGTCATCATGCAGACGAATCAACACAGGAATGGCCGCGGGTCCCCAATTGCGAAGTTGCTCCCGTGCCTCATCTTCCGTGCCGAAATCTGGGCGAATGATGACAGACTCGATACTCGGCGCGAAGCCCGGCGTTGCATCCTTCTCGATATTGATCGGTGGAGGCGGCATCGCCTCAAATGAGGCGAATCCGAAGGCAGCAGGCAATAACCAGGCAACGAAAAGGCCTAGAACGGTGAAGCAAGCATGGTTCTTCATAGGTCTTGCTCCTGGATGACTGAGGTTACGCTATCCTTTAGACACCGGACACCCCTCGTTGGTTCGACAGTCCGTGATTATAATAGCACCCCGTGCGGAATGGTTCCCCACCGCCACCCGGGAATGGGCTTTCGATCATCCGTCAGTGTTCAGTTCGCGGAGGCGGAGGCGAAGGCGTATGCAGGCATCTAACGCAGCCTGGGCTTCCTCGCGCTCGGCTGACTCGCCAGGATAGCGGAACGTCACGGCAGCACGAGTCAATAACCTGAGATCCTCAGGAGGCCATGTCCATGAGGGATTGGATGTGGAAAGGAGATCATTGAGAGTCGCAAGGTCATGGGTCCTCGGCGGGACATTTCCCAGGTTGATGAGAAGACCTTTCATGAGCTTCTCGATACACTGTTGGGCATGGAAACACACTGCATCGTAATTCGGGCTTGGTTTGGCTGCAAACTCCCGCTGGGCCGTGCCGAAATCGGCTTCGGCCTTCTCAAGCCACTCTTCAGCTACGTCGTTCATACAGAACCTTGCCGTAGTCAATAGCATCGCGGATCAGAGGGTCACCTTGCTGATATCGGCGTTCCGTGTCGTTGGGACGGCGCGCCAGGAGGTCGGTGGGAAAGGCTGGATTCGTCCGGTTCAGAATCTCGAGGGATTTCCAGAAAGGCTTGCCCTCGAACGGAAGGATGACCAACAGGTCAACGTCCGAGTAGATCTGTGCATCACCGCGCGCGTGCGAGCCGAAGAGGATAATGCGATCAGGTTGGAACTCCTCGGCTATCCGACGCGCAAGCTCCTCAATTTCCTGCATTGTCGCCATGTTAGTCCTTTGAGCCGCAGGAGGCGGTGAACAGGATGTACATGCGCATTCGGTGGGTCGAGCTCCTGCTCGACCGGCTGCCTACGTCGGTCGAGCAGGAGCTCGACCCTACCACTGCTACACTTTCTCCGGCACGACGAACGGTTCGCGGCCTTCGAGTTTGACGAAGCGGTTGACAGCGTTTGCGTTGTCGCCGGTGAACCTCTCGGCCTTTGTGTCGTAACTCAGCTTTGGTCCGACGACGAAAGGTTTGGCCTTGAGATCTACCTCATTGCCTTTCAGTTGAACAAGTATGTTGTCGAGCGTGTTGATCGCGTCTTCATTCCGCGCGATGCTCTCGCGAAGCACCTCGACGGGGGCTGCTTTGCCAGCGCGATAGGCGATGTTTGCGAGGTGGCAGAGGACGGTGCTGAGGTGGCCGACCGCGATCTCGCATGCGAGGGAGGCGTTGCTTCCTTTGCGGACGGCATCGATGAAGTTGGCGGCGTGGCCTGCTCCGCCGTCTCCCTTGTACTGCTTGATCTGTTTTCCGTCCTTGTCGAATGCCTTGCCGCCGCCGCGGGCGATGCGGATGAACCCGTTTTCGCACATGATGTAGTTCCCTTCGCGCGCGCCGAGGAATACCGCCCCTTCGTCGCCGCCGTGCCCGGGATCTTTCATGTTGCGGACATCGATCACGACCTTGGTTCCGCGGTGGTCCATCATGCACATGTGCATGTTAGGCGTCTCGCCGTCGTCGTCCCACCAGCGGTTGCCTGCGGCCATCACGTTATCCGGCACGTCGTTCCATCCGAGCAGGTTGCGCAAGTCGTCGAGGTAGTGCACACCCCAGTTGCCCATTTCACCCGTGCCCCAGTTCCACTGCCAGTGCCAGTCGTAATGGAACTGCTTTCGCATGATCGGCGACATGGGTGCGGGCCCGGCCCAGAGATTGTAGTCGACGCCGTCGGGAACCGGCTGAGGCCCGTCGACCTTTCCGATAGGCGCACGCACGCCCAGCTTGCTGCAATGCGCCCACAGGACCTTGCCATATGTGCCGGACTGGATGTCCTTCGCGCATTCCTGGACAGCGGGGCAAGAGCGTTGCTGCGTGCCCGCCTGCACAATCCGGTTGTACTTCCGCGCCGCCTCGACCATTTTCCGGCCTTCCCAGATGCAGTGGCTGACGGGTTTCTCGACATAGGCGTGTTTGCCCGCCTGAAACGCCATGATCGCGGCGAGACAGTGCCAGTGGTCAGGTGCGGAGATCACGACCGCATCGATGTCTTTCATTTCGAGCAGGCGGCGGAAGTCCTGATGCTTGGCCACCTTTTCATCGCCCTTATCCATATGGGTCTTGTCGGCGTCGGAAATGGCGATGATATCGACGTTGGGGATCTTGCTGAAGTCGTCAAAGTGAGCGTGGCCCTTCCCGCCAAGACCGATAATGCCGATGTTCACTCGATCATTAGCGCCGAGCACCCGGCTCGGAAAGAGCGAATAGGCGGCTCCGGCCGCAGCCGTACCCAGGAGGAACCTCCGTCGTGAAATGAGTCGTTTCTTCATGGGACTATCTCCTTGCTCGAACACGCATTGCTGCATCAGGACAATGAACGTTACGCGCTAACGATACCCAATGGACACGTTGCATTGCAAAGCCGCGCCGTCAATTGCGGCTCACCCATTTGAGTCGCGCTTACGGGGCACTGCGGGGCGGGCGGTTGGAGGGATTGGAGAGCGCAACGACGGGGATGGAATACTTACCGAAGCTGCTTCTCAACTTGCTCCAAGGGGATCGTCTCGCGATCTTCCTTGAACTCATCGAGCATGGCCAGGAACGCATGGTTCTGCCGCAGGAGTTCGACCTCCATCGCGAACTCGTCCGCATGGCTGACTACGAAGGAATCCCCCTTGTTCGTCCTCACCAAAAGGGACTCGTCCCGAGCCATTTCGAGCAATTCCGTAACGGAAACGGGCGCCGAGGAAATGTCTACCCTCTTCACACTACCACCTCCTTGACAGGCGCCTTTGCGTCACGCTTTCATGGCTTCGCGCAGGCTCGCGAGAGTTTTCGGCACCGCCGTCATCGCGTCTTCCTTCGCCTCGTACTCGAGGGAGATGTATCCGCGGTAGTTCGCGGCGCGCAGGATGTTCATGATACGCGGAAAATCCGCTGGCTCGGAACCCGAACCGTCCGTCGTGCGCACTTCCGACTTCGTGTGCGTCGTGATCGTCTTCGGCGCGACTAGCTCCATGTTCTTGTAAGGATCGGATATGAAGTTGCCCGTATCGAGGTTCAGGCCGAGCCATTCGTTATTGACCGCTTCGAGGATGGCGAGGACCTCCGGCCCGGTTTCCGTCAGGTATCCGTGATTCTCGAGTGCGAGGAACACGCCGCGCGTTCCGGCGTAGTCGCAACACGGCTTAAGACACTCGACGACCGACGCGAAATCGCTCTTGCGATCCGCGCCAGGGCGTTTATGGCCGGCAAAAACCCTGACGCACGGCGCCCCGAGTTCCACGGAATGATCGACCCACCGCTTGGTGAGATCGATCTGTTTCGAGCGCTCATCACCGGTCGGCAAACAGAAATCGTTGCCCACGGATGTCCCGGAAATGTCGAGCCCCAGCTTGAACGCCTTTGCCTTCAGTTCGTACAAGGCCTGCGGAGCTTCCGATGTGAAGTAGTAGCTCGTCAGTTCCACACCGTCCAAATTCCATGCCGCGGCCAGTTCAAGCCAATCGAGCAGCGAGATCTTTCCCGGCTTGCCGCCTTGCGGGAGGTAATCGCGCAACGAGTATGCCGCGCAACCTAGTTTCAGTTGAGGGCCGATCTCACCCGTTCCCACGCAGGGCGTCCTCGGCGCTACCGCCGCTTCGCTTTTGCAGATTGCCGCAGCGGCCATTGCGGTTAGCCCGGAGCCTAATACGTGTCGTCTCGTCATGCTCATAATGTGTGTATCCTCGTTCCGTGGATGTTTAGGTCCTCCACGCCGATCATGCCGCCCAAGGTCAGGAAAGGATTGTATCCCAAGATCTCGCACGTCAACAACGCCGACAAGCAGGCGCCTTAAGGTTGTTTTCCCTGAGGAGTATCTGAGCTTGACGTCCACATAAGGCCCGTTCCCCGGCGCCACCGCCGCGCGCGGCGGTCGCCTTCAATCAAGCAGGTCAAAGAGACGCTTGGGCTTCGGCAGTTCTTCGTTGCACGGCTCTGTGTTCATCACCGGACGATATAGGATGTGGATGGGCCCGGGCCGGTCGCCATGAAGCCACGCAGCCAACTGCTCAAGGCCCTCCGCGGCCGCCTCGCGCACCGGGAGCCAAAGATGGGCGCACGCTTCCGACAACACAGCGGCATTGTTCACGTACGTCCAAGCTACAATCTCGAAATCTTTTCCCGGAACGCGGCCGGCTCGACGAGCGCCTTCGCGCAGACTTGACCCGTCCTCCGTAGCGCTGCAGTCGATCAGGGCCGTAACCCTTGGATCTCCCATAAGGCGGTGAACCACGTTCGCGATGTTCCGGGCGCCGAAATCCACTGAACGGATGAATCTCTCTTCCGGCTCGATGCCCGCTTCCTGAAGCGCACGGGCGTACCCGCGCAGGCGCTCGACGCCCGGCTGAAACCCTGAGAGGCCCTTGAGCATGGCGATGTTGCGATGGCCTCGGTCCAGAAGGAACTTCGTGCTGAGATAGGCCCCCTCCTCGAAGTCCACCGTCGCCGAGCTGATTTCCGGCATGCTGTCCAGACGGCCAAACGCAAGGTAGGGAACCCCCGAAGTGTGCAGCCGCCCGATGACCCTGTCACCCACGGCCAGCGGCCCCGCAACCAAACATGCTTTGAAGAGCTGCTCCCACACGCCACGCGCGTAGTCCTGATTCTCGGATGCCTCATAAGGGTTCAAGTCAAAACCAAGGTATTCACCGCGAGCCCCAAATATCCCGACGAGTTTTGCGAATAGCCAGATGAAGAACCCTTGGCTGAGCGGGACAACAGCCATCGGCGCCGGAAGGGTCACGCCAATGCAACCCGTGCGCTTGCTCCGGAGAGACCTAGCCCCAATGTGGGCGTGAAAGTTCACTCGTTGCATGATCTCGAGGATGCGGGCGCGCGTTTCCGCGCTTACCCCGGGCTTCTGGTTCAAGACGCGGCTTACCGTTTTCGCCGTAACACCCGCTTCCCGAGCGATATCGTAGATCGTCCACATCTGCGAGGTCTCATTCATAATCGCTCAACTGCTGCCCTTCCAACCCCTGAATCTAGCGAGAAACGAACACTCACATCACATCAGCAGCGCACTCTCGGCCTTTCCGGTAATCGATTACCAGAACTAATGAAAAGTATACCGATGCCGTATTCCTTTGTCAAGCGTTTGGACAAGTGAATAACGTAAGTCACCTTATAAAAAGTAATTATGGCATATGGAGAGGGCTATGCTTATTGTGCGATTTCGTGTTGACAACTCGGAGTATTTCTGTTAACATACTTCGTGGAGGGTAATCGAATACCACAAGTTTGTCCCGGGTGGTGTTCTTTACTCCGCAAATCGTTGAATGGCGCAGAAAGGTATTTTAAGGAAAAAGGAGAATGGATATGAAAGGAAAAGGATTCACACTGATCGAACTGCTGGTTGTGATTGCTATCATTGGCATCCTGGCTGCCATCTTGCTACCCGCTCTCGCGCGTGCGCGCGAATCGGCGCGGCGGGCAAGTTGCGCCAACAACCTCAAGCAAATGGGTCTCGTGTATAAGATGTACGCGAACGAGTCCAAGGGTCAGCAGTACCCCCCGATGGAGTGCGAGTACTATCCCGTGGCGACGCTCGGCGGCCCGTACATCGCCACGGGCCCGATGGTCAACGCGATCTATCCAGAATACTTAACTGATCCCAGCATCCTAATCTGCCCGTCCGACCCGACGAATACGATCGATACTCTGAAAGATCCGGATACGCACGAATGGAATATCCAGGAGCGGCTGAGCGGCGGGCAGGAGGGCGTCAAGGCCGTTGACGCGAGTTATGGATATTTGGGCTGGATGTTTGACAGATGCGGGGACGACATCCCGATGGTCGATATCACGGTTGCCGCGCCGACCTTGGCCCTGTTGCTGGGCGCGACCGGTTTAGGCCCGGCGCAGTTTTTCCAGGTGATCGAAGACCTCCTTCTGGACTTTTACACGGGTGCACCTCCGGACGTCGAGGCGGCCTCGAAGGATCGTACGGTGCCGGCTGGTAATGGAAACGGCGGAGGCGCGAGCACGACTGTGTATCACCTGCGCGAGGGCATTGAGCGTTTCCTGATCACCGACATTAACAACCCGGCGGGTTCGGCCAAGGCGCAGAGTGAGATCTGGATCATGTTCGACGCCCTGTCGACCGAGATTCAGAATTTCAACCACCCGCCTGGCGGCTGTAACGTGCTTTACCTGGACGGCCACGTCGAGTTCATTAAGTATCCAGGAGCGCAGCCTGTCAGCAAGGCGATGGCGATTGCGGTCGGTACGGTATTCTCGTAAGCCGCTTCTGCACTCGTTTCCGAGTCATGAGGGCCTTTCGGTGCTACGTCGGCTCGAAAGGCCCTTCAAGTGAAAGGGCAAGGCAAGATACCTTGCAGCGTGTGAGAATCTCCGTGCAGTTGGGGCCAGTGATGTTGGGCGTTCACCATTACCACTCCAGTTGCGCGGCTCAGGGATACCGGGGAGGAGCACAGGGGTAGTTGCTCCGGGAAGAGGCGCTGTTACGAAGGGCCGCCGACGCAATATCGGCGGCCTCTTCTTCAATATGCGGACGAGGAAGTCGGTTCCGTCACTTCCATGTCCGGACTCGAGCCAGCACCGCGTCGGCTTGAGCGCGATCGCGGACGGTCACGGACATCCACACA
>Ga0315274_10000667_pt1 | contig 53245 bp, 57 predicted proteins | sample YL17G02_20_MG_FD_203700 | JGI IMG/M metagenome (GOLD analysis project Ga0315274, IMG submission 203700) | Sediment microbial communities from Yellowstone Lake, YNP, Wyoming, USA - YL17G02_20 | ecosystem: Environmental > Aquatic > Freshwater > Lake > Sediment | place: USA: Wyoming | collected... | reverse complement strand
ACTTATCTGCACTTGAGAATTGGCTGAAATAAGTCTTTTGACAATGGTTTATTCTGAATCCTTAATTATGAAGCAGATCAGAATAGTCTTTGTCCAATGTCCAATTATTTATCTGAAATCACTTAGCATTATTAAGGGTGGTTATGTTTGTGAATTAATCGAGGCTAAGAATCATACTTTACTTACGAATGAGTTTTGGTCAGAAATTAAGAGGTTCCAAGAGATTGATAAAGGAAGTTCAGGTATCTATCGCTATTTTATTATCGCATCACGAGGAATTCCTTCTGGATTGAGCCCGGTAGTTAATAATCTTCGTCGCATAAGAGGTCCTTATGCGTTTTATGGGCAAGATTCGACTATAAATAAATCTTCTTTCGATAAATTTAAGGATCAAGTTATAAAATTAGGTCGTAGCGAAGATGATGCTAATTTTTTGTTTAATAAGGTCATCATAAAAGATGACTTTGGTCCGATTCAAACACAAGGAGAAGCATTATTTATTCAATCATTGTCTGATAATTTACCTGAATATAGTAACTTCCCGCACGCAATGAAAAAGGCTATTTTTCTGGGAATTAAAGACTTTGTTAATGTTAACTGTAATAGATTTATTGACAGGAAAGAACTTGAAAACTTAATAAGAAGCTGTATTGACCCTGGCAATTTACCCCCACATAGATTTGTGAATATTTTTACTGGTATAACTGATGATGAAATAAATAATAACGGTGCGATAAATCTAAATTGGTCACAGTTTTGGGGAGGAGAGACTCGTGAGTATCCCAACAGTGAAATATGGAATGAGATAATCGTTAAACAACTAAAGAATACAAAAGAACGGATTTCAAAATATCATAACTCAAGAACAATTCAATTATCCGGGGATAGAAGACTGTCATCAGCAATAGCTATTGGGCATGTGTTTTCAGCTGTATCTGGATTCAATATAAATCTTGATTATCGTGGCAAGGTCTGGTCGACGGATGCCCATGCAACGGAGGATACACTAGATTATAATATTGAAGTTAGAACTAACGGTAAAAGCGGCGATGAAGCAATTGTAAGTATTGGAATTATCCACGATATTTCAGATGAGGTCGAAACTTATTTGAGTAGTAAGTCCTTGACTAATTTCCCTTTTTTACATATCAGAGGCGATGGACCCATAATATCACCTAATCAAGCCAATAAAGTGGTACAAGAAGTAAAGAAATTAATTAATGAATTTGTGGCAAAATCTGGTAGTAGAAAAATTCATTTATTCTTTGCGGGCCCTTCATTTTTGGCGTTGTTTCTAGGGCATAGGCTAAATGCAACTGCAGTCGTGCAGTGTTATGAAAAAGTATCTACAAATGTCTATCACCCAACTTGTTTATTGTCTTGTAATTAATAAAATTAAAAAGCAAACCCTTACCTTTAATAACATACTGGAATCATCTGCCCCACCCTACCGCAAGCACGGTTCGGTGCAGAGAGGATGGGAAACATGCTAGAAATGGTAATGCTACAGTTCACGGAATAGGCAGTAGGCATAACATCCATTGCCAAGATTATGGGAGTATCTCGAACGGCGCTTCGCCATTTCATCAGTATGAGAAAACTGGTTTGATATGGTCAGAATCCAAAACAGCTTTTTTCTAACATCGGGATTCATAAAAATGTCCAATATGTTACTTTATAGTGCAAAAGCTGTCAGGTTTAATTGTTGCTGTTGGTGATGAGAAAATAACCATAGCAATAATACAAATTTACACATTTGTAAATTCCGATAGTTAAGTCCTTTAATTGGGATGTTGTCAGTATGAGAACAGTTTTACAGTTCAATACCGTAGCTTTTGATAGTGTAAATCTGCCCCGGGAAATAGCGGCAGGAACAACTTTTACCTTTTTTGTTGATAATTCTAATCTTGATGGAGAAGATGTTTTATCTGAGAGTGAGGAAATACTTGTATCTTGGCTGTTTAGTTTTGACCTGACTAGAAGATTAATTTTTAAGGAGTTAAATATCTCAGAAAACGTATTTTATGGTTTGAAGATAATAGGACCTATTATTAAGGATGTACGTAAAAAACCAGGAGATATCGATGTTCTTATTTGCGAAAATCAGAAACCACATCAAGCAATTGCTCTGGAGTGCAAGCGAGTTAAAGTCAAAGCAATAGACATGGAGAATGACAAAGTGAATAAGATTGAAAAAATTAGAAAAGGTGTTGAACAAGCTAATGCACTGCGAGAATTGGGGTTTCATAAAACATTTCTTACTATATTGGTTCTCGCAGATGGAAGGGAGCGTAAAGAATACAATTTCCTTGCTCGTGATCCAACAACTGAGACATATAAGCAAATCTATGATTTTCCAAGAGACAAATTGCACGATGATGTAGGGGTTATTTTTGTTGAAATAGATCAACCAATAGGTAAACCAATAAATGATGCAGCGGTTGTTGGAATATGCATAGATAAAGAAGCGAAGCAACTAGAGCAACCGATACATTTAACAAATCGTATTAATGAACTAATAAGAATAAAATCACTGGCAAAATAATTGGTCTTTTGTTCTCATTGGATTTCTGGTAGCAAATGGACAATTTCCAACGATCTTAATTTTTGAAATTTGCCCAATACAAAAGATTCTTATCTGATCCTTTCCACTAACTCGAACCTAAATGTTGTATTGTGCCCACTGGTATAGCATATTGTGAGCGCTAGGTAAAGCGGGAACTCAACAACTCACTTAAATAGATTTGAATTTTCTGATAAAATGGAGCATATGAAATTAAACAAAGAAGTGATCTGGGAACAGGTCTTTCCCGAAGATGCTGAATTAAGAATTCAACAGGCTTTTGAAATGCTTTTAGGAGAAGAGTTTGGATTAACTGACGATGTTAATCTTGGGGCAGCTATTGAACGATACCACGCTTTCACTGAACGTAAAGAAGCATTTCCTGCTTTACACCGAGAGAAAAGAACCAGATAGGGCATATAAAGGCAAAACTATTGAAATAAAGTCGTTGCGGGATTTTTATATTCAAGCTAGGGCATCTCGCACTTGACTTAAAAGGCAATATTTCCCATCTTTTCATAGAACCAAAATTTCTTAATATGGAGTTGAAAATAGAAAAATTATTAAAAGGTTTCAGTGTTTAGATTTATGCCGCCATTGGCAGGTTATTTTTAAATGACGGAAAATACAGTAAGTCAGCATTTTCCATGCAGTAGGTTCGAACATCGTCCAAACCTCCCCGGAGATCCTTGCGAAACAGGGGGTTCGTTTGATCCGAGATGGGATTTGAATTTTGAAGATGAGAAAAGATTAAACAATTTCTAATCCGTACGCTCCACAATCCGTGCAAATAAATTTTAAAACCCGCTGGTTTCCCCGGCGGGTTTTTGGATAGAATCAGAAAATTGGATAACTGAAACGGACGTGCTGAATAGCTATTTCTTCTTACTATTACCTTTGTCTTCTGTATCGCCGTATCCTGGTTTAGGGACGCGTTCAACGATATGTGTTCTAGGATGCTTCCGAGCTTCTTCAACGGTAGTGAATTCACCAGTTCCTGCATCACGGCCACGAAGGGTTGTTTTTGATTTATTACTCATATTAGTCTGTTTCCCTCATTTTTATAGTTCTCCGGCTCGACTAGCCTTCGCCGTCACATCAAGAGGTGATACAACGGGAAAATCTTGTGATTTCATTCCTATTTTAATCCTTCAGTGGGGTGTGTCAAGTTTTATGGAGTTATAACACTTACTTGCATTATTTTTAGGATTTACTATAATGTAAACATATGATGCATCCAATTCAAAAAAAGCTCTTAGAGCTTTCAAAAAAGGAAAACCTTGCCAAGCTCAGTTTGCGTGAAATGGCTGGGCGCATTGGCTTGCAAAAAGAGTCGCCACAAAAAATAAAACATCACCTTCTCCAACTTCAGAAGAAAGGATTTTTGAAAATTGACAAAATGAAGGGCATAATGAAACGAACTTCTTCTACTCCTGGGTGGGCAAAAGGCTTACTTAATAAATCTACCCATCTTTTTTCGATTCCTGTTATTGGTACAGCAAATTGTGGTCCCGCAACTGTTTTTGCTGAGCAGAATTTTCAGGGTTTTTTACGTTTATCTAGTAAACTGATTAGGAGACCAAAGCCAAATGGTCTTTTTGCAATTAAGACTAACGGTTCGTCGATGAATAGAGCGAAAATAAATGGAAAGCGCATAGAAGATGGTGATTACGTTATAGTTGACGCAGAGGATAAAGATATAAAGGATAAGGATGTTGTTCTCGTGATTATTGATAATACGGCAACAATCAAACGGTTTACCGATGATCGACAGAATAGTCAGATCGTTCTCAAGGCAGATTCGTCATTTGATTATGAACCAATTTATCTTCATTCAGATGATAATTTTATCATAAATGGAAAAGTCATAGATGTTTTGAAAAATGTAAATACTTAGAATATGCAGAAGACCATCTTTCAAAGATGGTCTTCTGGGTGTTTTAGGGCTGAACTAGCGATCTGATTAACCAGTATTAAAGGTCGATCGCGTCAGCTTTATCTATTATAACAAAACATCTGAGGAGAAAAAAGCATCATGGCATGTTATATAATTTCCTATGATCTTCGAGGCGCAAGAGACTATGAATCATTGTATGATGCCATTAAGTCATATGGTACTTATGCACATATTTTGGAGTCTACTTGGGCGATCAAAACCGATAAATCTGCAGTAGAAGTCAGAGACCATCTGACAGGATTTATGGATAGTGATGATGGAATTTTTGTTGTAAAATCTGCACGTGAGGCTGCATGGAGAAAAGTGATTTGTAAGGACGAATGGCTTAAGGACAATCTATAGGAACTACTGACAGTAATGTTTGGGGTGTCAATCATCTTGACGCCCCAAACAAAAATAATAAAGGATAATTAAAATATGATTTTAACTAAAAAACGTATTAGGAATATTAATGCTTTAAGAGGGGTAATTAAAGAGGGAGATAAATTTACTTGTGGGGTAAAGATCTCAAACAAATTTAATGAAGTTTTGACTAAAATTGGCTTTTCGGAAAGACTAGGGGCAGGAGAGTCTATATTACCGCCGTCAATTTTTGGACCAGTGAGCCTTTATAATGCGGAAGGCAAATTTATAGTCCATAAGGATAAACCAAAGGAAACGGCATATCGCATGGCCGAATGGCATTGGAAAGAATGGCACGGACCCTATGATCGTGTTGAGCAATCAAAAATAGTTGATGTTCCCTATAAGAGGTATCCTCGCACTTTCGTTGATCCACCGAGTGTAGAATTTACAATTTTTTCGACAACCAATGATGAGCGAATTTTAATTGGACCAATTCTTGAATATAATAATGCCAACGAGCAAACAATTATTCATGTTGTAAACCTTTTTTTGGAAATCTTTGGAGAATGCCAGTTCTTTTCAGAAAACTTAGATGAAATAATCAAGCTTCCCATAAAGAGGTTAAATTGGAAAATTCTGCCGCCCGGTCAGCGACCATGACCACAACTTAAAAAAGAAATTGAGCCGATCATAAACAAAGCACCAGAAGGAAATAGAGCTGTTATTGAATATAGATTAGAAAACATAAATAAATACAATCCTAATTTTGCGGCGGTTGGTGAGGGCGGTTTTAGAGGATATATTGTCTTGGGGTTTAAGGAAAAGAATATATATACCCTAGAAAGTTTATATTACGGCAATGCAACTTACATTTTTGATGAAAGATGGGAAGAATTATCAAAGAAGACAAAGGCAGAGATATTAAATGAAAAATTACAGACCGACAGGGTTATTCACCGGAAAAGTTGGGATGATAAAATAAAAGGCTGGCTAAAAAAATAACTATTTTACTTACAACATTTTCTAGTTTAATCAGCGGGCTCAACTTTTGACTAAATGAGCAATATTCCCCTTCTTTTTTGTGGTGATATATTTTTTTAGACTGAGGTATAAAGATATTTAGGGGAAATGCTTATGTATAGAAATTTATCAACCGAAGATAACCTTCAGGAAAGTGTTGCGAATGCTTCTTCAAATGCAGATGAAGATGATACCAGCCAAATGGTGGAAATGGCTGCGGAACAGCTTGCAAACTTGATCTGGGATCATTGGTTATACATTCAGAGTCAGAAGAAGAAGAAACAGTCAAATACGCCAGATTCTTAAGCTGCAACTATGCTATGGCTTACATCAGTTCTACAAAACTGTTTAATAAGACGCAACTGTTCTTTCAAAGACGCCATGTATTCAAAGTCTTCCAGAATGGTTATAATACCTGTCGGGGTGGGGAGCCAGTTACTCACTATTATAACCTTCTGCTCCTTTAGTAGAGCAGTAATAAGCTTGGTAGGGACAGCTTTTATGATCCTTTTGTCCTGAACCAAAAACTTTTCCCAGAACAGCCCTAAATACTGTCGTTTCAGTTCATAAGGCGCTGTTTTGTATGTTTTGTAAATATTGTGTGTTAGCTTAACAACTTCCTGTATAACGTCAACGTCATACTCTCTCTGGCTGTTTAGCTCATCTATCTGGCTCTGGATGCCATCCAACTCAGCCCTGAACTTAGTCCGAAGCCTAGCGAAATCGTCATCAGAAATCACGCCTGCAAGGAGTTTATCTTCTATTTTATCCCGCTTTACCTCTACAGCTTTCTTCTGGTTGTAGAGTCCTTGTACCTTTTGAGATATGGCTTCGTGCTGCTGAAGGTAAAGATCCTTCAATCTTTTTAGCACCAGCTTAATGAACTCCTCGCTAAACTGGATGTTTTTGAATTCCTGCTCTATTTGCCCTTCAAGCTCACTTATCTCCACGTTCTGCCCCTGGTTGCTGTGCTTTCTCATCGTGGCACAGTGATAATAGTCTTTCTTTCCTGAGTGTTTTTCAGCAGTATATCTTTGTCCGCATATATTACAAAAAACAAACCCCCTTAGCAGGAAATTGTGTTTTCTCCTACGGCAGGCATATTTGTTGTGAGAATCCATTATCTGAATGATACGCCTATGCTGGTATACGCTTATCATTGGTGAATGCCTGCCCTTCTTTTCTTGACCGTTCCACCTCATTATCCCTGCGTAAAAGGGGTTCTTTAGTGTGCTGGTCATAATGCTGTGCGAGAGCTTTTTACCAGTCTTTGAGCGAAGTCCTTTTTGATAAAGAGCATCGTTTATATATTCCACAGAATATCTGCCAGTCAGATACATTTTGAAGCCTTCCTTTACGAGATGCCATTTTTGAGTGTCCTTCTTGACGATCTTTTTTCCCCCTTCACCATTTTGATCATGTCCAGAGGCTACATTGACATAACCAAGCGGAGCCCAGCCAGGCCACCATCCTGAATCAAATTTTTGCTGCAATCCCTTCTTAGTTTTTCTACCGTTGATGTCGGACTGGAACTGATTGACGCTGGCTAAGATAGTGTCTATCATATTTCCTTCTGGACTGTCATCAAGCATTGGTTGAGCCACAGAGATCAGTTTGACGCCAGCTTTCTGAAGTATGGCTTTGATGGTTAGATGGTCTTTGGTGTTTCTGGCAAGCCTGTCAGTTTCCTGGACTATCATTGTATCAATGGATTTGTCCTCCTGGCACTTAGCAAGCAAGTCTTTAAGGGCAGGTCTGTCCAGCGTGGTGCCGCTTTTCCCTCCATCACGGTAGACGCCTGCCACTTTACATCCATTATTCTCAGCAAAAGACCGGCACAGCTTTTCCTGCGCATCCAGTGAGTATCCTTTTTCTGCCTGCTCCTCGGTTGAGACACGGCAATATATTAGCGCTTTTTGCATATCTCAATAGCAGACGATGATTTTTATTCTAATCTTTTGATGGCAATCAATGGGGTTAGGGAATTGGATGAATTTCAATCCAGCTAAATTTTTCATGAAGTAGAACAAAGTATAGCAATCATACCCTAATGCCCTGCCCAGATCATTCAGAGAACCATTAACTTCATAGCTTTCCTGATTAGCGATCGCTAGAAGCTTTGCGTGAAGCCTAAAACAATCCGGCAATATTTCAGCAAAGCGATTGATGATTAGCTCAATATGTTCTTTAGGTGATGTATTATTCATATATTTATTTTTTTATTATGATTGACAGATTTTGTTCTTTTGGTAGGATTTAGTATTTATGTCACTAAGCGAAGAAGGAATTCAAGAATTCAAAAAGGCTTATCTCGAGGAATTCAATGAGCAGATTTCTGATGCCGAAGCTAAAGAAATGGGGGAAAACCTAATTGCACTATTTAAGATAATCTGCCGTCCAATTCCTGAAGAAGTTAGGGATAAATATAGGAGTTAGGTTCGAGTCCCAGCCTCCCCGCAGGATGGGATTTTTAAGTAGTAAAGCCTCAAATTTCCTTGTATCTACGACACATTTCTTAGGTTCGAACGTTGCTTTTATCTCTGGAATACCACATGAGATTTTTTCTATCACCGAGAACGGTTTTTTCAAGTCTATACTGAGTTTCTTGTCCTTTAATATTAGGTTCGAGCCAAGCACCCGCAATATTTGGCTTTTTGTCTCAAAATCGCCAATCTCAAACATATATCTTGCGTTGCAAGCAAAGTCAAAGGTCTTTTCCGCAATATCCAGCCACCTCTCAATCCTTCCAGAAGTATCATTTAACATCGCTTCCAGTCGGATTTTTTCTTTTATTAATCCCGCTTTCTGTTTGGCATAATCCTCGTCAGAAAACAAACCACCATCAACGTTCAAAGGAGAGATTTTAAGCTGAAATAAATTATCCAGCTTTTTCAGACAGCCATCATACGCTCTCCTTTGAGAGCTGATGATGACTTCTCTTGAGGATATCTCCTTGTCGTTCTCTTCTCTTAAATATTTCAGTGCCAAATCTTTGAATCTTTTTGAAATCTGTATCTTTGAGAGAACTTCATCAATCTGTTTCTCCATATCTTTGATTTCCACTGAGCCTTGATTGCATTTCCCCTTCTTTTTCGTGCAGTGATAATAGGTATATTGCAATATAGTTGGCTTTTCCATTTGCTCGGTAGCAGTTTTGCACTTTGGACATTCATATTTGTTATTGGAAGAGAATTTGTGTCTGCAATTAGAACAGATGATCTGATTTTTCTGATCAATGGTGATGGTAGCTCCACACTCGCCACACCTTATCAATCCTCTAAAAGCAAAGTTATATTTTTTGGGTCTTGGCTTGCCTTTCCGTCCCAAAAGTACCTGAACCCTATCGTATTCTTCAAGTGTTACCATCGGTTCGTGATTCCCTTTATACCAGTTTCCGCTTCCTTCCGGGAACTCAAACAAACCAGAATAGAAAGAAGAGGTAAACATCCTGTAAATCATGCTTCTGGAAAGTGGTTTGCCACTGCGTGTCTTGAACCCCCATTTATTAACAACTATATCCAGTATCCTGATGGGGTTATAACTCCCGGTGAGCATTAACTCCCACATCTTTTTTACCAGATCATATCTTTCAGGATCTTTAACGATCCTCCCATTGCCTTTCACATTCGTTTCGTTTAGATACCCTAAAGGTGCAAGGTTGGGACGCCAGCCCTTCTCAAGCTTGGCTCTCAATCCCCTTTTGACGTTCTTGCTCAGGTCTAAAATATACTGGTTAGCCATCCCGAACTCAACGCTCATAAGCAATACATTATCTTCAGGATGATAACTTTTTTCAAAAGTCTGGATATGCTTTATAATCCCTTCTTGAAGAAGCCATGCTATCTGTGCAGAATCGATAGGGTTTCTTGCCAAACGATCCAACTTCCAGCAGATAAGCCCATCTGCTACATGCTGACTCATCTTTTTGAGCATTTCATTGAACACAGGCCTGCCCGGAGATTTCGCTGATCGAGATTCCGTTAGCACGTCAATAACTTGCAGATTATTTTTTTCTGCAAGTCTTTTTAGTTCATTGGCCTGTGACTCTATTGATAACACCTGTCTATCCTCTGCCTCAGAGGACTTTCGGCAGTAGATAAAATATCCTTGCATATTTTTAGCGTTTATTTTTGGACCTATTTTAGCTTTAAAAAGAGAATTGTCAAAGCGCCATAAGTAATCTCACATTGTTTTATTCTTTCGCTCATATTTATGTCTAATTTCTTCGGGTATTGGTCGGCAGATTATCCTGAATAATGCAATAAGGTTCTCTCCCATTTCTTTGGCTTGGGCATCCGAAATCTCCTCATTGAACTCGTCAAGATATGCCTGCTTAAACTCTTGGATTGCCTCTATGCTTAACCCCATTTTATAAGGCTAAGCAATATACAAGAACTGAAAAGAAGGGGGTACTTGACTATCGAGGCAATAGAGGGTGTTTGAGCAGTGTCAGGAATAAGCCGTCCCGGTTTTCCGTTTTGTCGCTGCTTGAACGCTTAGAATATAGACTTTATAATATCAAGGTAGAGGATGTTTCAACCACCTTTGCGGGCGGTCTTTTTTTGTGGAAAAGAAACTTCGAAATTGCCGGAAAAGGCAATTTTCCTCCGCTTGTTTGGATCAAACCCTCTGATACTCTGAGATAAAAGATAAGTTCCCATGAAAGTAAAATCAAAGAATATACCAAACTGTCTCAGGCGGCACAGAAAGGCAAGGGGTCTTCGGCAAAAGGATGTTGCGAAAGTGCTAGGGCTAAAATCTGCCAGTATGATATCGCGATGGGAGAAAGGTGTCTGCCTGCCTAATACCATAAACCTATTCAAGTTAGCTGTGCTTTATCGAACCATGTCTGATGCTCTCTTCATTGACCTGATAAGAGAGCTGAGAAGCGAAATACAAAAAAGGGAGGAGAAGGTCTTAAAGCACAGGTAATCTGAATATCATTTATCCATAAAAGCTATCTATGTCAAACGAACACACATTCGAGATCAGGGATCTGAGGAACGGTGATTGGTATTGGATACACAAGGCAGTCATAAACGAGTATACCCCAAAGGTAGGCGCCACCGGCGTCATCGTTTATAGTTTCCTCGCTTCACTGGCTAACAATAGGCAGAGCTGTTTTCCTTCACAAAAATACATCGCAGGTAAGCTTGGCTATTCCAGAGCCACAATAAATAGAGCATTACAACGCCTGGAGGAGAACGAACTCATCAGGATAGAAAAGCGAAGCAGATACCACTGCATATATCATTTACTGAAGATCAGGTGTAACACCAGTGAAACTCAGATGTCGCACAGGGGAAACTCAGGTGTAATATATTTTGACACTAACAATAATAAACGAACAAGAAATATTAATAATATCGTTACGGAAAATAATCTTATGAATTCGAAACCCAATACTTCAGATGGGTTCACACCGAGGACAAGGCAGGAGCTCCTGGCTCTTGACCTAGCGGAAGCCCTAAATGATACGAAATCCCTGTCCGTATACCTGTCCTATGCCAGAAGGTATCCAGAATCCATTTTAAGAAGGGTACTGGGCGATGTGATGGAGATACCCGCTGATGAGATAAAGAAAAGTCGGGCAGCGTTATTCAGCTACCTCATAAAGAAATATGCACAAGAAAATTAAGGTCGTAGGACTCAACCCCGGCACCAGATACATGGGCATTGCAGTGTTCTACGGGTCAGAACTCAGGGATTGGCAGGTTAGGAATATCGAGGGTAGGTGGTCATACGACAAGATGGCAAAGGTCATTATGATCCTATCTAGTCTGATCGACTGTTATAAGCCGGATGTCCTAGCGATAAAAAAGCTGCATCCGTCGAGAAGCTCCCCAAACCTGAACAGATTAGTGGGCAGGATAAACGGACTTTCCAAAAGAAAGGGATTAAGGGTATGCCCGTATACCATAGACGAATTGAAGAGGCATTTCCAGTCGAAAACGAGAATAACCAGGAGGGAACTTGCGGAGATGGTCGCCTCGGAATATCCGATCCTGTTTCACGAATTGAGCAAAGAGCAAGCCAACATAAACCCATATTACATCAGGATGTTTGAGGCAGTCGCTCTTGGTTCGGTCTGTTTCCATCAGCTCGATAGGGACAGACGGATTAGGGGTATATAAAACTATGTCAAAACACAATACAAAGATACTCGCCATTGACCCGGGGACAAAGGAGATGGGCGTAGCCTTTATGGAGGGCGGGAAGCTCGTTTACCACGGAGTCAAGGTGATCCCTAGCGAAAAATCCCCCAATGAGAAACTAAAGGAAGGCAGAGAGATAATACTCAGACTGATCAGAGACTACAAACCGAATGTCCTTGTCGTCGAGAGATCGTTCTTCGCTAATAACAGAACAGCCTCGCTATTGCACGTCTTTATAAACGAGATCAGAGCCATAGGAAAGAGAAAGGGCATCAAAGTAGTGAGCTACGCCCCTAGCACTGTCAGGAAATTCATCACTGGAAATGGCAGGACAAGCAAGAAGGAGTTGAGTGTGGTTATCGTGTCAAAGTATCCAGAGCTTAAAGTCTATCTATCACAAGATAGGGCTTGGAAGGATCAGTATCACCAGAATATGTTTGACGCTGTTGGGTTGGGACTGATGGCATTTATGAAAGTGCGGCAAGGAGAAAGGTAAACATGTTACGTTTCAAACCATTTATACAGAGAGCATTTTTAGCCCTTCTATTCTATCGTAATGTTTGCGGTTATTCGTGCATAGAGTGATCTTGTAGTAAAGGGCGGTTGAAGCAATGATAAGGTCGAAGTCGCCTATCAATAAACCTTTCTTTCTGAGTTTCCCTCTTAAATCCCCGAAAATTCTGCATATTCCTTCATCAATCCCTATGACGCTAACCCCGCTCATAAATCCGAGCAGCTTTCTTTCTGATGATTCCGGGTCTCTAGAATTGAGTATGCCTTCATAGAGTTCTGCCAGAGATATGATACTTATGTCCATACCTTCATTTCTTAGCTCTTCAATTTTAGAGGAAGTTGGTTCCCTGTCGTTGAAATAATCGATCGCCCAGTCTGTATCCAAGAGATAGGTAACTTTCACAACTTCACCTCTGGTCTAGTTTGAATAGAGCGGCTCTCGTAAATATCCTTTTTCAGTTTCTCGCAGTCTATAAGCCCTTTCCAGCCTCCCCTGCTCTCTTTAAAGGCATCTTGCCCTTCTCTAATTTCCGTTTGCCTTACTATGGTCAGGACGATCTCTTCTCCATCCTTTAGTTCCACGTTTTCAAGTGGCTCTATAATTCCGTTTTTGAACCTTGCCCTTATTGTTGCGGGTTTGGATGCCACAACGATCACCTCCCGGGGATCACGATTTTATTATCCCCTTAAACCGATTTTCTGTTCCATTGCTACAAAACACCAAAGTAATAAACAGCATGATTAAAGTTCTCCGACATCCCTTAATATTTCGTCATATTCATCGCCTATATAAAATCTCACTGAACGAAGAGCATCCAGTATGGGTTTTAGGGCAGGGATTAAATCCTTTTCCTTAGCCTGTCGGAGAATAGCAAGCGTTCCGATAACATTAAGCCCTTTCATGATAGCAGTTTGTCTGGCAGTATCGTCATCCAAGATTATTAGATCGGCGCCAATCTCCAATGCAAGCTCAATAGCCTCGGCTTCTCCCTGATGGATTATGGATATAAATTCATCCAGAGCGTCTGTGTCTTTCACATCAAACACTTGGATCCATTCTGCGTCAGCTACATCTTTGGACCCGGGTTTGCCTGCACCTTTCACAACAACATCAGCGTATACAGCTTGAGGGATTATCAATTCATTGAATAGTTTTTCCAACAGCCACAGATGCCCGATACGAGATAAAGCAATGAGAATAGTCGAATTACTGACAATTTGCAATTATGCACTCGCTTTCTTGTCGAATCTGCGTAAGGTAGCCATGTCTTGTTCCATCTGCTTTTTGCTGTAGTCAAACCATGGAATCTTATACTCAGAGAGAAACGCTGGCATTTCCCAAAGGTCTATTCCGAGCAAATCTGCTGCTTTGGATCTAGAAATCCTTCCTCTGCGGACCAAATCCAGCACAAGAGATTGTTTAGCCTCTTTTGCAGCTTCATTTTCCGATCCCAGAAGTTCCAACAGTTCATCAGGTATTTCCATGTATATGCTTTTAGACATAAGTGCGCCTCCTTGTAAAAAAAGATTACTCAATAATTATACAGCTATCAGTCAAGTATGGGCAAGGATTTTCTAAAGAGCATTTCTGGATTGAAATCTGGACACCTTGAATTCGTGGCCTCTCATTATCTGAATGAGTATCCGCTTAGAAAGGCGTCCAGTTATCAGTCTGGAAGAAAATACCAGTATTCTGGACTGAATGGGGGTAGTAGTATTTGGACAAAAAACAACGATCTTCGTCAGGTCGTTAGGGTGTATGGTTACAGTAAACGGCTTTATACTCGTATGAGCGTTTTATCGCAGCGTCAGTTCTGTTATTCCATACAACAGCACAAAAACCATCAAGTCATTTATCTGATGGCTTTTTCTTTTCACCCAATCCAGCAAAGGTTATGAAAACTTCCACTAATGGTGTTATAAAGCCTCTCATCGGATGTCCAGAATTCACATTCCAATATTTCAGCCACAGCTAGATAATGTGCATCATAGGCGGTGGGAAGGTTAAAACGGAAAGCTATATCATAAGCGCGAATGGAAAGTTCAGGTTGGTCAAAAAACTCAATATCTAGAGATGAAACCGCTTCCAGAGAACGTCTTGCATCTTCGTATGACATTATTCCGCGTACAACTTTCCTACGTAATGCAGAAGTTACCTCATAACTAAGCAATGAAGGGGCTACCACATGTATATCTTCTTGCATCCACTTAGTCCAAAGATTCAATGCTTTCTGGCTTTGGGCTTCTGAGGTAACAAGGGAGATGATAATGCTGGCATCAACGCAGACCAGTGATCTCTGCATCGCGTTCCTCCCTCATATCTTGAATTTCCTCAGCGCAATGTGGCATCTCACCATATTTTTCCCTCAATTCTTTCTGAATTGCCTGAAGCTGTTTTATACTCTCCAGCCTTTGACGTCTTCGTATCTCACGCTTTGTGGCTTCAACGATAAACCCGGAGCGATCACCTGATGGAACAATTCGTTTAACCTCTTCCCAGGATTCTTTTGGGAAAACTAGAGTGACTCGTATTGTATTAGTCATACATACCTCCTGTAAATACTCAAGATACATATATAATTTTAACACTGTTATCGGGTTTTGTCAAACAGAATCAATTAGTATGTATCGTCACAAATTATGAATATTAACTGACATGTTGGGCAGAATTGTGAACCTTGATGTGAAAAAAACGGGGGATCACTAATCTATCTAACTTGCTTGAAAAGGCAATTTCCCATTGCTTGTTTAGTCTATCCCCTCGATATACCCTGATATAAAGATAAGTTCTTCTTGGTTTTATTGGCACACCGCAGGATTAGACGCCACATAATGTGTGTAATGCAGAGCAGACCACTATACCCGCCAATACTGCAAACCCAATAGAATCAATAGTTCTTTACATTTCAGCACTTTAACAAAAAAACATACAAAAGGTTATGCCGAAAATTTGCAGTTTTGCACGTTTTTCTGGCATAGCGTAACTCAAAACACGCCCATTTTCTGATAAAAATGGCACAAAAAAAGGAGTGATTTCAATAACAAAACCGACGGAGGAAAATGGCAAAATTAATAGCACCCAGTGAAAATCAGCTAGAGTTGAAATTCTAAAGGAGGACAAAATGAACAGAGAGCTTTTAGAGAAACCATTTGATAAGGAACAGATCAAACAGCGCAAAGGCAACTTCGGGGATATGATCGACTACGTGGAGACGCACACAGTCATACAGAGGCTGAATGATGCCTTTGATGGGCAGTGGAGCTTCGAGATCCTGTCCCAGGAGTCCACAGCTGGCGAAGTGATAGTCCTGGGCAAACTCACCGCAGACGGCGTTTCAAAGACACAGTTTGGCTCTAATAAGATAACTACCTCTAAACAGGGCGAGGTTATCTCGATGGGAGACGACTGGAAAGCTGCGGGGTCGGATGCCCTGAAAAAGTCGGCTTCCCTATTCGGAATCGGGCTTCACCTTTACGGAGCCGGCAAAGAAGAGCAGAGATCAGAACAGCAAGAGCAAAAGGGGAAAGGAATGTCTGAAAAATCCAAACCTAAGGGCGGGACCGCCATCACCAAAGAGCAGTTGGCGCAGATCAAGAAGCTGAGGACAGGCCTCGGCTGGACACCCGAAAAGGTGCAGGAACAGTCCAGGACGATGTTCGGCACTGATAAGGTGGAAGCCCTTAACCCGACTATGGCAACTGCTCTGATCGCATACCTGCAGAACCAGGGAAATGGCAAAGGAGCTGATTATTGATGAGGATACCGAACGAGGATAAACCACATTTCTCCGCTTCACAGCTCATCTGCTACCTACAGTGCCCATTGCAATACCATTTCCAGTATGAGCTAGGGATCGCCTGGGAGAAGACACCGTCAGCAGTATTGTTCGGCGGCGCTGTCCATAAAGGCGTTGAAGCGATAAACAGGGGATTGATGAACGGTGGGATTGATATTGCCTTAGCAAAGACAGAGTTTGCAGCCACGTGGAAAGACGGGACATCGAAAGAGGAGATCGCATGGAAAGAGGACCCATCTGAACTCTACGAAAAAGGTGGACAGTTACTGGAGCTTTACGCCAACGAAATGAAAGGACAGAAGCCAACGGAAGTAGAACTGCCGTTCAGACTGCCGATAATTGACCCTAAGACAGGACTGTTTATATCCCATAGGGATTTCGTGGGGAAGCTTGATGCCATATTCACGGATGACACCATCGTGGAGATCAAGACAGTGGGCAGAAGCCCTGTCCAACAGGAAGTAGACCAGAACATACAGATAACCCTTTATTCTTGGGCATACCGTATGCTCTATGGGAAACCGGAAAAAGCTATCAAGGTCGTCAATCTGGTCAAGACCAAGGATCCCAAGATAGCTGTAGTTGAGACTCAGAGGACTGAACGGGATCATTCATGGCTGTTAGGCTCCACCTTCCAGGTGATAAGGGCGATTGAGGGCAAGCTGTTCTATCCCAACCCCATAGGCGGGTTCGGGTGCTTCAACTGCCAGTATCAGGGGCACTGCAAGGACGATAATGATGCGAACTATATCTTAAATGCTGGACAACCTGAGCTGATGTATGCAGGAAATCCGCAAGGAGGGTAGTATGCTCATTATCACTGCTGCAGAAGGCGGTCTGCAAATATCCGACCCTGACTGCGACGCAAAGACAGGCAGATGGTGTACCGCACCTCTAATACCTGATAGATGCGATAAATGCTTTGGCCCAGAAACACTTGCTCACTATCCAGCGGAAGGATACAGAGAGGAAAAGGCGCCGGATGGCACAGTATGGAGGTTTGGCACCTGTCATAGATGCCAGAAGGAAAAGTAATGTATAGTCCGAAAATCAAAGAGGACCTAATTCCTATTCTATACAAGATAGCCAAAGAACAGGAAATCCCGATGACAGAACTGGTTGACCGAATGATCAGGGAAGAGGTAAATAAGTATGAACATAACTTTTTACGACAGCACAGAGGAGATGCTGGACAGCCTGAACCAGGCTATGCAGGCAGCCGATGAGAGAGTGAAGCAGTGGCAGGCAAAGATAAAGAAGGGCCACTGCTTCTGGCAGGAAACTGAGTATGGGTTCAATATTTACGGTGAGGTTTTAAAAAACGCCTATCGTGAAAAACATCTAAGGAATTACCGTTTCTGCAGGTGCTATTCTGAAGCGTGTCCAGAAGGGGAACTCGGAGATGTTCACGTCTGCGTGATCGGCGGACTTCTAACGAGAGAGGAGTTTGAGGAGAAAATAAAGGCACTTTAATAACCATAAAGGGGGATAGTATGAATTACTATCCCTCGTATACTTCAAAAGACGAAAAAGGTGATGCGTGACACGTAACGCGTGACGAGTAAAGGAGAAAACAAATGGCAACACTAAACAAGGTGTTCCTTATAGGGAACTTAACGAGAGACCCGGAACTGAAATATATCGCCAATGGGACAGGGATAGCCAAATTTGGTCTGGCAGTCAATAGGGTATACAATTCACCGGACGGTGAAAAGAAGGAGGACACCTGCTTCGTGGATGTAACCGCATGGGACAAGCTGGCTGAGGTATGCTCTGAGCATCTCAGCAAAGGACGGCTGGTTCTCATCGAGGGACGGCTGCAATACCAGTCGTGGAAGGATGATGACGGCGCAAAGCGAAGCAAGATAGAGGTGGTCGCTCAGAACGTCCAGTTCCTCGGCAATAAGCAGGAAGGTGACGAAACGGGAGAAAATACAAGCGATTCGGACATACCATTTTAGCAGGAGGTAGAAGGTGAATAGCAGTCAGTTACAGAAAATAGCGGAATCCGTCCAGAATGGGACGTTATGGAAACTCGGTCCCGATGACAGTTTCAGGTTTGGATGTAAGCAGTGCGGGAGATGCTGTGTGAATAACGCCATAATTGTGAACACGTATGACGTCATCCGCATGAGGCACACACTGAAAATGACTACTGGAAACATGATAGCCAATGACCTGTTGAGCTTCAACGTAGGTCCAAACAGCGGGATGCCAATAGCGACCATCAGGTTCAGGCGGATAAATGACGACCTCAGCATATGCCCATTCCTTGCGCCGGTGTATCAGGCAGCATCATTAGATGATCTCAAGAGCAGGATAAGAAAGGGCAGTATTAATACGGAAGGTTTGACGAGTGCAAAAAATAGCTGTGGCGAGGACATATTCCTGTGCGGTATCCACCCGGATAAGCCATTCAGGTGCCGTGCATACCCGCTGGGCAGGATATTCGAAAATCCAGAAGGCGCGTTAGATATTACAAACTCTGAGAGCTATTGGTTTCACGTGGATCTGCCCGATCACTGCAATGGATCGGACACAAATTACACAGTGCGGGAATGGATCGAATCTCAAGGTATGAAAGAATATCTTGATACGTCCACCAGATGCACATCCATGCTGGAAAAGATAGCCAAAGCGAACGTTCTTAATAATGAGGACGTATCAGCTTTAGCTTTCACTGTTCTTTATAACTTCGACAGTATCTTGAAAAAAGAAATGTCGGATGCAGATATGCTGAATCTCGTGGAGAAATCCGTTGATATGTTCATAGAGATAGCATCGGAAAAATCCGAAAATATATTAGTTCTTTCACAAAACTGATCAGGGGCAGGACGTCTATGGTTTTTTATCATAACGTCCTGCCATATTTTTGTAATAAAAAAATTCTGGGTTTGCATCTGCCTGTCAATAAATGATGGATAGATGCCAGTCCGGAACAATATCGGCTCTTTAACAAGATTGGCAAACAATTCTTTAGTTTCAAAACATTTTATAATCTACACACCTCTGGACTGGGTTTGCCAAACATAACAGGAGGAAACGTAAGATGAAAGGTAATGGAGACAACGGAAGGATAAATAATACCCAAAGGAAGGTGTTATCGGCGCTTGCAGTGGAATTGCTCGATAAAAAGATACAGCGTGCGAGGGATGAATCCGGCGATCTGGTGGCACAGATCAGGGCTAAGGTGAAAGAGGAACTGGGTGTAGCTGCAATGGATATCGAGATAGCGGACATGGAGAAGAAGATAGCAGCACTGCAAAAGAAGAGGGAGGAGATCGGCTTCAGCAAGTATAACAACGACACTCTGATCCACGGGTCAAAGGCGAAGATGCTGGTTGACCAAAGGGCTTCTGTTGCTAACGAGAAGGTCAAGTCTCTTGAAGACAAAAAGACTGATATGGTCAGTAAGATATGGACCTCCACCACAATGTCTGAAGCCTTGTCACTCCTCGACGAAGTGAAAGGGGAATAAATGTCACATTTTACGAACGTGCAGGTACAAATCAAATCAGCCAAAGATATCATGGAATGTCTCACCGAGATGGGCTATCAGGTTACCAATGTAAAGACGGTGACAGGATATGGGAAGACGAAGGAGATGGTGGACTTTGCCGTGAAGACACAAGGTTACAGCATTGGCTTTAGGCGCAATAACGAAGGTGTATTCGAAATCGTCGCAGACTGGTGGGGAGTGCAAGGTGTAACAGAGAAGGAATTCGTATCCAATCTGTGCGTCGCTTACGCTGAAAAGAAAGTACGGAAATTCGCACAGCGCAAAGGATTCAGGCTCGTTGAGGAATCCGCACAGTCTGGAAAGCAGTTTCTGCTCGTGAAAAGGAGTTACGGATGAAAACGATAGACACACTGATAAGGGCGGCGTATCCACTAATCTACATAGTCACCTACGAGGAGAAGCGTGTTGAAGCGTGTATCAAGGATGCGGCAACAGAGCGTAACAGGCAGTTCTTCACGTGGTCATGTATCGATGGTATGGTACGGAATAATACAAGCAATGAGTCCACAAAAGACCCATTAGCCGCACTTGATTATGTCAGTGGATTCAGGGAACCAGCAGTATTCGCATTCATGGACATTCACCCGTTTATGGACGATCCCATGATAGTGAGAAAACTGAGGGAGCTTGCTGATACGCTCAAACCACAGAGCAAAACGTTGATCATCGTATCACCGATACTAAAACTCCCCTTTGAACTGGAGAAGCAAGTGACTGTCATAGACTGGTCACTGCCGGATAAGGATGACATATCCCGCCTTCTTGATGACGTGATAGAGAAAATGAAGCCTAGACTGAAAATAAACCTATCGTCAGAAGAACGAGAGGGTACAATCAAGAGTAGCATGGGACTTACATTGGATGAGATAGACAACGTGTTTGCCAGATCTCTCGTGAAGCACAGGAATATATTACAGGAAGAGATAGTGTCAGAGAAGGAACAGATCATCCGTAAAAGCGGGATACTGGAATTCTTTCCAGTCAGCGAAAGTTTTACTGATGTCGGCGGCATGGACAACCTTAAGCGATGGCTGACAAAACGGGGTCATGCCTTTTCAGATAAAGCTAGGGAGTTCGGACTGCCACAGCCAAAGGGCATACTCCTTCTCGGTGTGCAGGGGTGCGGCAAATCATTGATATGCAAGGCTTCCGCATCTCTCTGGAAGATGCCATTATTACGATTTGACGTAGGCAAGGTGTTCTCTGGAATAGTCGGCAGTTCAGAGGAGAATATACGCAAGGCGATAAAGACAGCAGAAGCCATAAGCCCATGTATCCTCTGGATAGACGAACTCGAAAAGGGGTTATCTGGAATACAGTCAAGCTCTTTCTCTGATGCTGGGACCACAGCCAGGGTGTTCGGCACGTTCCTGACGTGGCAGCAAGAGAAGTCCGTGCCTGTGTTCACCGTAGCCACGTGCAATTCGGTGGAGAACCTGCCACCCGAACTGCTCAGGAAGGGGAGATTTGACGAGATTTTCTTCGTTGATCTCCCATCCGATGCTGAGAGAAGGGAGATATTCTCTATCCACATATCAAAGCGGAACAGAGATGCAAATGCCTTTGACCTCGATACGCTGTCAAAGGTATCATCCGGGTTCAGCGGCGCTGAAATAGAGCAAGCTGTGATTTCAGGGATGTTTGACGCTTTTGACGAAAGTACAGAGCTTCAGACTGAGCATATACTGAAAGCCATCTATGGCACAGTTCCGTTATCCGTGACCATGAAGGAAGGCATTGAGCATCTCAGGAAATGGGCGTCTACGAGAGCGATCCCCGCTTCTGAATCCGTTGCAGTTACTAATGAAAATGTAAGAAATGTGGAGATATAACAAATATACAATCGCTAAAAAGGAGTGATGGGTATGGCGATACAGAATGAACTGGCATTCGAATTGGGGCTGGAACAACAGCTATTAACGCCGATAGATGAGAACTGGGTATTGAAGCTCATGCAGAAGGGAGTATTAGTAGCACTTCATATAGGCTACTGGAGGCCGTATTCCAGATTGAGCGAGAGCGAACTGGGCATCTCTGAGGATGGGTCGGTTAAGGAATACCTTCAACTTGGCAGGAAGAAGCTACTGCCACCTGAGATGGTGGCAAGGCTTGAGAACATAGAGAAGCGTGCGAGATGCGCACTGGAGGAGAACAGCTTCAAGTGTTTCTGGGGAAGATTTGTCCCTGTGACAGCATGGAATAGATGGCGTGACGAAAATGATGAGATCAAAGGTCAATTCTACTCAATAAGGGATGAGGTGATCTCGAATCTGCCACAGAGCATCGGTCAGTTAAGGGATATATATGCACAGATGGCAATGGAAGCATATAAAAGGTCAAAGTATGACTCCGAAGCACAGGTTCCAGAACACTATATCGAGACGTTTATATCTAAATGCCTTGAACAGATCCCATCGCCGGATGATATGCGAAAGCTTTTCAAATATGAGGAAGTGTATACATACATCCCCCTGCCAAATCAGCTTGGACAATCACAACAGAGTGGGTCACCGGAAGATATGGTGCGCCGTCAGGTAGCACAGGAGATGAACCAGCATAAACAGGAGATGGTAGCTGACTTCCTCGCTGAGATAAACACCAGCCTGAGAAGCATGATAGTTGACGCATGTATAAACGTAAGGGATAGCATAAGGAGAAACGACAGGCTTGTGCCGAGGTCAGTGATGGGTCTGAGAAACCTTCTATCAAAGCTGGAGCGTCTGAACTTCCATGATGACGATCAACTTTCAAAGATGATAGATGATATACGTAGTGAGATAGACAAGCCAGCAGACAAGAGGGATATACCCAATCTCGATGCAGTGCTGAACGAAGTCTTAGCTTCGTGCAGAGAGCAGATACAGGAGATAGAGTCGTGGAGGCCATCAAGGTACGAGGCATTGGAACTCGTTGATGTTCTCAGCTCCGCTGAGTCGGGGGAAGCACTTCACGTTCCGCCGTGCAACGGAAGAGCAGAGAGATGACAGCGGATGAGTTGGCTTCAAGGCAGAGGAGAGCTATGTCCTTGAGTGTGACTGTGGTTGGAGATGGATATTCTGTGCCATCATCAGACGGCGGGGAGTATCTGGTTTCTTATTCAGATGATGGAAGGCTTGTCTGCAAATGCGTGGATTTCATTATACACAAAGCAGACCAAGATTGGTGTTGTAAACACGTCCTTGCTGTCATGCTCTTCCTACAAAAAAATATATCCCGTCCATCACCTACCAGACAGATCAAAAGGACAAGGTACGATGCAATTGACCTGAGTTGAATATATGTGAGGTGATGAAAGATTGAGAGAGGAGAAGATAAGGATAATCATTATGCCAGACGGCAGCAGTACTGTTGAAGTGCTCGGCGTTAAAGGCAAACGGTGCCTCAAGATAACAGAGGAACTGGAAGGGGAGTTAGGAAATGTCACAGAGAGGAAAGCGAAAGCGGAAATGCAGGAAAAAGAAAACACTGTCATTACCAATCAGCACCAGAATATTTATAGACGATAATGGCAATGTGACTATCACATCACTTTTTGGCGATCTCCTTCCTCTTGTGAAAAACCTTGGTTGCATAAAAAATGAAAGCGAGGTGAGAAAGAATGGAACTAACGTTTAGAAAAGAAGATATAGTAAACCAAATGAAGATTGTGAACATGGCAGTGGGCAATACAATACCAATACTATCCAATCTGCTTATATCCACAACTCATGACCCGCTTGCAGGTCTACTTGGCTCAAACACAGATGGTAAGATATACCTTGCTGCGACAGACCTTGAGATCGGGATAAGGGTTTCAGTAGATGGCCAGGTGACTGATGGCGGCTCTATCACAATACCAGCGAAGAAATTTGCTGCAATGGTGAAGGAAATGCCGGATTCTGAGATACACCTGGTGACAATGCCTTCGGGTCTCGGAGCGAGCGAAGCGAGGGCTGAGATGATAAGCATTACCTGTGGTTTAGCGAGGTTCAAAATAGCGGGGTTGCCAGCAGATGAGTTTCCGCCACTGATAGATGAAAAAGATAATGATAAAAAGCGATCTTTTGTCTCTATGGATGCCAATGCGTTACTGATGATGATCCAGCAGACGTCCTATGCCGCTTCGAGAGAGGAAACACGATATTTCCTTAATGGCGTTCACATAAGCCTGAAAGAAAAGCAGGCGAAGATGGCAGCGACTGATGGCAAGCGATTGGCTGTCGCTACTGCAAACTTGGACGATGCGACTACGGAAGAGAAACAGGGGATAATCCCCACCAAGGCAGTGGAGCGACTCAGGGATATGCTCATCAGCAGCAGTATCGTGAGGATATGTCTGGACGATAACAGGATCATCTTCGATGCTGGTGATATTACTCTTGTGTCAAGGCTTATCGAGGGGGAGTATCCCGATTACGAAAAAGTGATCCCATCAGAGAACGGCATAAGGCTGACGATGGAGACACAGCGTCTGCTCTCCATAGTTAAGCGAATTGGGACGATGGCTAACCCTAAGACGCCGGGGTTGACGATTGAAACAACCGGTGATGTCCTGAAGGTGAAAGCATCAACACCGGAGTTTGGCGAGGGATACGAAGAAACGCAAATAAAGAAGGAAGGGAATGATATAGCGATTGGTCTCAATGCGAATTTTCTGATGGACATACTGAAGGCCTCTGATAGAGATGAAGTAACATTGAGCATGAGTGATCCACTCAAGCCAATCCTTATGAAACCGGTAGGGAATGATGGCTATGTCTGTGTGATTATGCCGATGAGGTTATAGCCCTTTGATATAGCTCATTAACAAAATATATGAAGGCTTTAATATAAAAGCCTTTTAACATGGTGATTTATATAGCGTCAATGACCATAAAGGTTGTTGACGCTTTTTTCTTGTATTGCAGTCGGAGAACTACCGAAAAACAAAAACCGCCAGTTCGTGCTTGATATTTGACCTGGCGGCTTAGTTTTAAGATAAACCATTAAATTTTCCCTGTCAATATCCTAAAAAACTCTTTTTTTCTGGTCGTAATTACGCCGAACCTACAGACAAGCTGATGGAAAAGCCATTTCACTTCGCTCAATGTAGTTAGGGTTATGGAAAACTCAAAAAAGGAAAAATTAAAATGTGAGCAATGCGGGGGCCTATTTCACAAAGAGGAGTTGATAAGCTTTGATGATGAGCTCTGGTGCGCTGAATGCCTCGGTGAATACACGACTGTTTGCGATGACTGCGGCGAGAGGATTTACACGGATGACGCAAGCTACGTCAATGACGACTATCCCATTTGCGATAGGTGTTATGATGATAATTACTTCTACTGCGACAGGTGCGAGAGGATATATAACAACGAACACAGGGCTGGTGATCTGTGCGCGTGGTGCTGTGAGGACGAAGAATCGCCAGAGGCAACACCGAACAACAAGCGATACTATTTCAAGAGCCGGCGGGATTTGCCAGTAGGTGTGGAAATAGAGGCGGAAGACGGGGATTACATTGATGTATATGATGAGCTAACGCCAAAGGGGTTTGGGGTTGCCAAAGACGGCAGTTTGCAAAACGGCATAGAGGTCCAGGTCCCTGCCTCTAATGGCGGAAACACGGAAAGGTTGATAAAACAGGCGTGTGGTAGTTTGAAAAGAAATGGGTTCAAGATTTCAAACCGGTGCGGTCTGCACATTCACATTGAGTTTCCGAGCCGAAAGAAAACAATCAAGCGGTTAATGCTGATGGCTTATGCCTGTGAGCCGATACTTTACGCTGTTAATCCAAAGAGCCGAAGGAACAACAGCTTCTGCAAGCCGCTCACTTCCGCATTTAAGATCTACGAGATCCTAACTGCCGAGCAAGAGCAAATTGACCAGCTCTTTTACTCCAAAGGGAACGGGTACACGACCAAACGGGATATTAAGTCCTACAAAACGAGCAAATGGAACGCGTGCAGGTATTTTGGGTTCAACATACACTCGCTTTTTTACAGAAACACAGTGGAGTTCAGATACCATGCTGGAACAATAGAACCGCAAAAGATAATCTCTTGGGTGAAACTTTTAAGGTCAATTTTGCTCTATGTACGTTATACCTACGACAAGTTTGAGGTCCTGGGGCTTATTGAACAACCAACGACCCTGGGCAAGTTAAAGTATCTGAGCAATATGCTCAAGCTCAACGAATCGCTTACCTCTTATTTTCTTAACCGGTATATCAAGTTTAAAATTCTATGTGCGGCATAATCTACGCTAAAAATCTTGCTGGCAAAGAGCCAGTTAATAACTTGGTCAAAATCCTCTATGAAAACCAAAAAGAGAGAGGACAGCAGGGATTTGGCTTTGTAGGAATGAACTCAAAGAGCATAGATACCTATCGGGCCACTGGTGAAAGGAGCATTTTGAATTACTTAAACGAACACCAATACAATGAGGTTATCTTTCATCACCGCTACCCTACATCAACACAAAACACCCTCAAAAGCACCCACCCGTTCGTTATAGAGATAGGAGAAAAAAGATATTACTTCATGCACAACGGCATTATTCAGAATGCGGATGAGCTAAAAGAAAAACACACAAGAAGGGGTATTGCCTATTCAAGCCAGGAGGGAGCAGATTTTAACGACAGCGAAGCTCTGTCCTGGGATTTCTGCTTGTGGTTGACCAATCAGCAAGAAAGTATGGAAGCTGTGGGCTCAGTGGCTCTTGCATGTCTTGAGGTTAGCAGAAAATCCAATCAAGCTGAAAAACTTTACTTTTACCGAAATGCCAGTGCGCCACTGAGAATCTACAAAGATAAGACCCTGTTTCTGTTAGCTTCTGAAGGCAATTATGCTTTAATAAAAGAGAACTGGCTCTATTTTTGGGATTATCAAGGAAGACAAATCAGGAAACACAAGTTTTTGGATATTCAGCGGCCGGACTTCCCTGGTTCCAATGAATACGATTACAGTTGTGTTGACGAGGAGTTAGAGATTGAAGCCATTATCGTTTCTCTGGAACAGGAGCGAGATTATCTTGTAAGCGTTGGTGAATATGACGAGGCAGAGACCATAGAGGAAGAGATAGAGGACCTGGAAGACAGGTTAAAAGAGTCCAAAAGGCAACGGCAGATTTGGACACCTTGACATCTTTTAAGGGAGAATTAGAATAAAGACAGACGCTTCTTTCGTGCTTGGGCGTCATAACTTTGTCGCAAGAAATACAGGCACGCTTGCGGCTTTTTCTTTAGAGTCGCTCAATGGCTTTTCCATCAGCTTGTCTGTAGCTTCGGCGTAATTACGACCGGAAAAAAGGGTTTTTAGGATATTGACAGGGAAAATCATGGACTCCGTCAAAATGAACTATGATCTGCATTATCCAATAAAATCAGCTAACATTTATATTTGACTGGTGTTTATAATCTCGCTAAAAACTTTCCGCAATTTTTCTGTTGATTTCCGAAATGAAAATAGATTACTATTTAGTGGTAGGATATATGGTAATGGCAATGTTTTAATAGGTAATCATCTTTATAATAACTAGGAATGAGTGTTTGCTATGGAAGAATGGATAACAGTTAAAGAAGCAGCAAAAATAAAGAAATGTACGGAAAGAAATGTTATTGAGTTAATTAGGAAAGGTGCGATTGAAGCTAAGAAGGACGGCAGAAAATGGCTTGTCTTAATTGAGACTTCGGAAATGACTGCCGAACTTTCTCCGCAAATTTCCGAAATAATTTCCGTACTTAAAGTACAACTTGAAGAGAAAGATAAACAGCTCCAAGCCCTTCAAGAACAACTTTCAGATGCCAGTCAAAGACACGACACCATTGTTATGCAACTCACCCGCCAGCTTGGTGATGCACAAAAGGCTCTAGAATATCACAAGGAGCCCTGGTGGAGACGGCTGGGGTTAGGTAAAGGGAAGGACGAGAACAAAGGTTGAATGAATCTGTGGATGCTGGGTACGCATCAGAAAACGCGGTATCTGGATGGTTAAGTAAGAATCGCCAGTATCTCTGGGGTTTGAAATTCTATAAACAATATCCTAATGGAGTAAAAATCCACAACTTGGGCAGTTAAACTATAGACATTCAGATAATGTTTTTTAAAACATAAATTGTAGAAGCTTACAAACACATGCTTTTACTTTATCGGTTTTAAAATTCTTTTTCTGAAGAGATATAAAATGAATACCCGGTATTCATGGGCTTTCATAGAATTTCAATAAATCCTAAAATGAGCATGGGGGTTTTCTATCCAAAATTTATACGATTTCAATCCCCAAAACTGCAACCCAGGTGGGCGCATAGTCCATACTTTATCAATTAAAAGTTTATAAAACTTGAAAAAATGACGAGAGAAAATATTGACACAAGAGAAAAAGTGGTGTATAGTGTATTTAATAGGGAACGAATTATAGTCAAGAAGTCCTTTGCGCGGAAGGACTTTTTAGTTTAACAAAGGAGAATAAAAAATGAGCAAGTTTTTGGAATTTTTATTAACTACCCCCAAACAAACTGTCAAGATCAATGGCAAAGAATATCTAACCAAAGAGCAATATGAATACGATTGGAAAAAAGCGGAAAAGAAAAGGAAAAAAGAATGGGACAGGAAGTTAAAGAAATGGGGTCCAAGAGGTGGGCCTAATATAAACCCCGATGATGGCATCTAATAATCCGAAGTTTTGTGAAAATACCAATCCGTAGTTTCAGGAAAATGGTTTCCGAAGTATTGTGAAAATAATCCGTAGTTTCAGGAAAGTTATCCGTAGTTCTTGGAAAAAAGTCCGTAGTTTTAGGAAAATAATCCGTAGTTTTGAGAAAATTTCAAGGGCTTAAAATCGTGCAGAGTGGCGTCATTTCTTGATTTACAAAATTTAATTTTTCTGCGCTACTTCTTACTACTTCTTACTACAATAGGGGTTTTACAGTGATTTTTGATTTTATTAAACGATTTTTTCAGAAAAAACAAACCAATACTGAACCTATTATACAGTCACCAGAAGAAGCAAAGACCCCTATTCCACTTCAAGAAGCTGTAAAACCATTAGAATCTCTAAAAAAAGAATCAACTCCCCTTATCGTTAGAAGCGAACTAAACCTCGAACAGAACTGCGTCTTTAGTTTAGCTGATAGCAGGAAAAGCAGAACAACAACCTATCAGGACATTTTACCTGATGGAACAAAAACAATCAGAACAGTATCCATTGGGAAGACAATTGACGGCATAGAAGTCGGCATTCTAACAGCCCATCACTTCAGGATATACCTCTCGTTACTCGACCTTTGGGAAAAACAGGGAAGACCTACTGATAGACCTATACACTTTAGCGTCTTAAAGATTATTAAGAAGCTGGGTTTAGCTGACGCTGGACCAAACTATGACCTTTTGAAAAAACACCTCGTTCATTTAAGACAAATTCCTATCACTTTTGAACAGTCCTTTTACGATGGCGATGACGGTTTTGTTTCGTTGAGACCATTTTCTGTTCTCAAACACCTTGATATCTACGAGCGCAAATACAGAAGCAAGACAGGACAGAAAACCAGAGGATACGGCGAGTTCGAGTTTGCCAACCCCATTATGGAAAGCCTGATCACCAATTACAGCCACCCACTGAGGTTAGATGTCATCGCCGGGTTCAGACACTACAAGGACATGGCAACCCTTTTATACGCCTACTTAGATCGAAATTTAGCTAACCAGTCGTTCTACGAAATAACCCTTGAAAAACTTTTTACTCATTTGGATTTAAACGACGACAAGGTAGAATATCCCTCCCAAAGGAAAAAACGCATTGACCCAGTTATCCCGGAGCTCGTTGGAAAACCCATTTCCACAGGAGTTTTGGCATCTCTTGAAATCCAAAAAACAAAGGACAGAAGCGATTATAAGCTAATATGCCAAAAGAAAGGGGTAAAGGTGTCTCTAAAAACACTCATAGAACGCCCTTCAGAAGCGCGCAAGACCAAAACAGCCATTCAAATGCCTGAAACTTCAAGCGAGGAATTTAAAAACGAAACTTCGCAAAAAAAGGAAGCTATGAATTCAGAGGAACGGAAAAACTTACGTGAACTTGCAATAGCACGCACCAAAGAAAAAGGCATCAAAGATGAGTTTCTCAACGAGCCAACTATTGAAGCTTTTGAGAATGAGATCTTAAAGGAGAAGCAAAACGTTTTGGAAAAAGAAAAAGAGAGCAGATATCAATGAAATATTAAATGACATTCCAATAAAAAACCAGAGAAAATCGAACAAAAAGAAGAGGTATTTGATAAACCTTCCATTGATATAGAAAAGCCAAACCAAAGAGAGAAAAGAAAGTTTAAATAAAGAGGCAAGGGAAGAATTAAGGCAAAGGGCTCTGGAAGTATTGAAAGCTAAATATCCAGAGGAGCTTATCACTAATGTTTTGATAGATATAACCGAGAACGAATTATTGGAGGAAGACGCTATCTCCAAAGGAGAAACAAAATGAAATTTCATTTTACTACTCTTGGGTATATTAAAGACATTGTTCAGAGCCAAAGAGCCAAAAAAGCAACAGGGGACATTCCGGAAGAACTAAAAGAGATTCCTTGCGTGTATGCAGACGCTCTAAAGGACAATTCCTTTTCTTCTTTTAGTTCCGGGTATGACGCCTACCTATTGGACACCTATGCTGGCGGAGGATGGCTCCCAAAATATAACTACCCTGTCAGGCCACTACCATATCCTTTTAACCTTGAAAAGTTTATAACTCCCACAGGAGCAAAAGAGATATTTGATGATGAATTTGTCGGGGGATTTCTATCCGAGTTAATCTCTTCGCAATCCCAGCTAAACAAGTTTCAGAAAGCATCATTACAGGTAAACTATACTCTTTTTAACCAATGGAAAGAGAAGAAGTATGCCTATCTCTTGTCCCTTAGTGATTATTTAAGATTTTCCATCTTGCCTGACAAAGAGGATGTTACCCCAAGGCAGATGGAAGCTTTTTGGGGTTCACTAAAACTAATTCGAAATCCAGTGATTTTTGAAATTGTTGCTGATGGTAGAATAGACAAAATAATCTATCAGTTTCTTTGCCACGAGGACGATAAAACATTGGTGCTAAATTCACTCTCCCAATTGTTTCCGCACATCAACCGAAACGGAGATGATGACGATTATCTCAGAAACCGCATAGATACATTAGAAGAATGGCCGGAAAATTACAACAGCACTGGCGTTCATCTTGGATTAAGAGGACATTATTCATTCCCCTTAAAAACTTTCACAAATTTTGATCCAGACCCCTTGAACACGATAGTCGGTTTAATTGCCTCGGTATTAGACAACGAACCAAAAGAGAATTACGGAGCTGTCATTCAAATGATTGTTCAGCCATCTAGAGATATTTGGGAAAACCATTTGCACACGATAGAATTGGTGGGAGACGAAAAACTATGCGCTGATCTAAGGTACCGTGATTTTGATGATAAATTGAAGTATCCCTTGTTTGGAGTGGTATTAAGAATTTTGCTTTTTGTAGGAGGAGATGTCGAAGAAGAGGAATTACAAAAAGTCAGCGATCATTCGTTTATCCCCACAGGAAGATCATTTTCAATATTTGAAAACCCGCAGGAAAAAAATTATCCGAGTATTTCTTGTTTTTTTAGTCAAGACAAAGGAAAACCAAAAATATTCAATGATATCGATGGTAATCTAGACCCGTTAGAAATGTTCTCAGTTATTGCTGGAAATACCTATCGTATGGGTTTCATTGTCAATAGCCAAGAGTTAGCTGGATTGGCGCATTTCCCGACCAAAGCATTCAATCACCCAAAGCTTATGAGGTATGAAGAGCCAGAAGAAATAATTGAAGTGCCAGAGGAATTCCAGCAAGGTGAGGTACTCATAGGAGAACACGAAAATGGAACAAAAGCGTATATCCCAGCAGAATGGCGGCGTTCCCATACATACGTAGTTGGCTATACCGGTATGGGAAAGACAACGCTTTTGCAGAATATGATAAAACAAGATATGGATGCCGGCAGAGGGGTAGGGGTCGTTGACGTCAAAGGCAGCGGGCAGTTTATAGAAAGAGTGCTGTCTATAGTGCCTGAACACCGGGTTGACGGTGTCATCCTGTTTGACCTAACAGACACGGACTATCCCATTGGGTTTAACTTGCTAGACGTTCAAGACCCGCAGGAAAAGAAACAGATAAAACAGCGCTTGATGTTTATTCTGCAAAGGGCCAATCCAAGAACGACCTGGACCGACCAGATGGAGACCTTGTTTTTACAATCCATTGACGCTTTGGTAAACGATGACGAAACTCATAGCTTGCAGGAAATCAGAACCCTTATTTACAACGATGCTTTCAGGTATAAGATAACGAATAGAATAAAAGACCCGTATAATCAGGAATACTGGAAAAATGAATTTGAAAAGACGACCGAAAGCACAAAAACGGCTATTTCCAGAAGGTTAGAGGATATCCTCTCTGATGTTGACAGCAGAGCTGTGTTATGCCAGAAAAGAATGGCTTTTAATTTCAAAGACATCGTGAATAACAATAAAATCTTTTTGGCTAAGATACCCAGAGGTAATTTTCCGATCACCTATAGGTTCTTTTCAAGAGCTTTGATGGCGCAATTTGAAATATCGGTATTGTCCAGAAAAGAGAGAACGCCATTTTATCTTTACGTTGACGAATTCCAGCATTTTGCCGATGATACCATTGAGGAAATCATCAACGAGGCCAGAGAAGCAGGATTGTGTTTGACCATCAGCCATCAAAATACAGACCAGATCAGCGATAAAATTCTATCCGCTTGCATGTCTACAGGCACGACCATTGTCTTTCAAGTGCAGCCGTCTGACGCCAGAAGGTTGAAGCCATTTTTCAAGCGATATTCTGATGATGATATTTTGGATTTGGGCAAGTTCTATACCCTCACCAGAATAGGCAAAGTCAGTGATGCTTTCAAGATGAAAACCTTGCCGCCGACCACTCAAAAGCAGGATTTTTCTGAGATCATAAAGCAGAAAACAAGAGAGAAATACTGCCAGAAAGTCGAACCAATAGCAGAGGAAACAGAACCTGGCAAACCGACAGAATCAAAAGAGGAAGTTGAGTCTGATGGACCGAGAGAATCAGAAAGAAAACCAAAAGACGAGGAGCTCTTCTAGAATTGAGCTTTGGGATAGAGATTACGAACTATTAAAAACTCTGTGCTCTTATCGGTTGCTTTCCACCTCACAGATAGCGAAACTGCATTTTCCGAGCTTGAAGACCGCTCAAAGAAGGATAGGGCAGCTCACCAATGCTGGGCTAATTGAAACCAGAGAACAATTGGTCAAGAGAGGAGAAAACAAAGAGCGACTGCACTACTTATCATCAGCAGGAATCATGGTGCTCGGTCTGTCGTCTGAAGAACAAAAGAAAGCCAGAGCCAACCGAGTGAAAGCTATAAAGATGAGCGACTTTTTCCTTGACCACTTTTTAGCAGTTAACTCGTTTAGGATAAGCTTGGCATTGGCTTGTCAGGAAAAAGGATTTACTTTTGATTGGTATTATGAGAACGAGACCAAAATGAAAGACGTGTCTGGCAGATTGAAGGGCGAAAGAGTAAAAGATCCAGAAACGGGCTACCAGATAATCGTAGTGCCCGATGCCTACTTTGTTCTGGATAACCCCGTGAGGAAAGCTAACTACTTTTTGGAAGTGGAAACCAATGACTATGCTTCGGAGTTTTACAAAAAAGCTACCGGATACGCCAGATACAGGTTAGAAGGACATTATCAAAGGCACTGGAAAGACGAAAGGTTCGCGGTGCTGACAATCGTTGATGAAAAGTATATCCTCAAATATCTGGACTACTGCGGGAAAATAAAGAATAAGGAATTGTTGGGAATGTTCCTTTTTACGGATATGGAATGGATTGAAAAATACGGATTATTCAGTGAAATATGGATAGACGGCGAGAAGCAAAAAAGAGGTTTGCTACCGCGAGAAGTAGAGATGAAAACAATGTCGCAAGTAAAACTGGAAGTAGCGAAGGATAATGCTGTAAGAGTGAAAGCAAAAGATAATGTGATAAGACCCGCGGAAAACAGGCCCCATCAGAAATAAACTTTTGGATATGATAAAAAACGCTTAGGGGTAGTAGTGGAGCATCCGAATGTGTTAAAAAAAATCGCTTTTGTGTGTATAGCTGATCGCCAAATAATACAGTCCTAACGCAAGGTCAGGACAGTTCGGCGGGTTCGTCAGTGTTCGTCACTTGGATATTTGTCCGAGCTAAAGCTCAGACAAATATCCTTCGTTCCGCCCACTTCCGCCCCCGCCGAAAGTTGTAGCGCAGTATGTAGAAAAACTCGGTAATCCCTGCGGGAACAGGCTAAAGAACACCCTGACCGCCTGTAAAGTCAGGTAGAGCATACGCTCTGAGAAAATAAAAAATAAAATCGAAAAACAAAACTCTTTTTATTTTTTGTGGAACGGAGTGTAACAAAAAATAGATAGTAAATATAGCAGCTTAATAGAACACTTTAACAGGTCATACCGTTCAGATTTTGACGTGGAATTTCTAAGTTAATACTGTCTGTCAAGAGGCAATGATATATATGGTATCATATCATCCTCAAAATACAGCTCTTTCCGAAAATTTAGCTTTCCGTCTATTATGGCATCAAAAAGTGCCGATCTTGCAACCTATGTAATTCGAGGGTATACAATCACCTTGACAGGGAATTTCTTGGTACTCATATTCTCTATGTCCTTTTCTAATCCACTAGCATTCTTTAGACGGCTATCAGGATCGTAAACAAAACAAACCAGAGTTTTGCAGTAGGGATGTTTTTGATAACGGACTATGTCAACCATTAGATTCTCTCCTATCTTCTTATCCGTGAGGCTTTCGCGAGTCATTTTCGTTTCTAACACGATTCCATAAGGTTGGATCAAGAAATCCATGCGTGCTGATCCTCCACCATAGGATGGTGTCCATTCTTCGTCGCGCACATCATCAAATTCTAGAAAAAGCATTCCCCGAAACAACCATTGGACATCATACTCATCTGTGATGGGTCCTATTTTCTTACCATGATACTCATATCCGAGACGATTTGCCGTCCAATGAAATCTATCGCAGAGCTGTTGGACGCGGGACATAGCCCAATCAATGTTTTTAGCTGGCTCCGCAGAAGACGCTCTATCATATGCGTCCTTTAGAGTTTCATATAGAGTTAATGATTCATGTGCAATCTCTATTAACTTTGTTTTCTCTGGTAATGAAAGAGAATGCGTGGTACCTCTAGCACGCTTTGGAACGGCCTCTATGGGCATCAAATTCCGGCACGCGCCTTTATTGTGTGCTTTCTGTAATAAATCGTTATAGCACCATAGATACCTTTCATAGCCGATCCAGGACTCATTCTTTAACTCTTGTGAGATAAGTCGGAATAGCTCTCTTGCTTCATATAATAGTGTTTGGGAAATCCGCTGTAGCATTAGATCCCCTACAAGCTAAAGTTAAGATTGTAGAACCGATGCAAATTTTAAGATCGGGTAATTCCAACTGTGTTTTCTAACCACAAATCACCCTCTGGCATTGGATATATGACCCCATAACCTTCAACCGGCGACATATGAAATATATTGCCCATCGCAGGATGCATGCAATACAGAAATCTGTCCGCAAGAGGAATTTCCCCTTGTATTAAATATTCGAAATTGGCCTTGCAATACAATTCTTTCCTATCAAGAGATTTTTTATCCTCAACTACCGTACCCACAACTCCACAATCTAAAAGAAGGTTAAGGAAAATTTCTGGGCCGATATGCTCTAATGGATAAATGTTATATAGTTCATGTGCAAATCTTTTGAGCTCACGTCCGTTCATAATTATTGGTCTTTGGTAAAATATTGACCTTGCACTAGCGATTAGACTTCCAGACAAGCATCCTTCATAGGGGATAAGGGCATCTGCGATAATTTGCAGTAAGGACATATCGTTGTGGACACCGGAGATAACGCGGTCTTGTGATATATAGGGAAATTCTTCTCGGAACCGTGCTTCGTTGATGATACTTTGCATTTGTGTTATTACATCTCTAGGACGCCGTTGGGTATGGCGAAACATATAAGCAAAACAGTCCTCACTTGCACTTAATCGATTTGTTATATTTCTGGGGAGAAATCCTGTTTTATACCAAAATTCTTCTCTTAGATATCGATCATCTTTTGATTCATATGCTTTATCTACAAGATCCGTTAGTTTTCCAATGTCTTTTTCAGAAATTGCCTCTGTCCGAATCAGGATTCGCAAGAATCGCCGAGAAAGCATCGAGATAAGATCCATTATACGCCAAGTTAGAAATACGGCTCTGGATTGAACTTTCCCCGGGAAACCGGCAAAGATTTCACTATATACTTCCGCAGGAATAAAAAACTTTAAGAAAATGCCTTCCATTCGTCTATCGGCAAGGAAAGCGATTATTGCCTCCAGAATTCCCCGAAGGCTTTCGACCATATAGGGTTGAAAAACTCTGTAAGACTCGAGTGTATCAAAGACGAGTAGCACTTGTTTAGACTTAGTCGTTTCGCTTAAAGCAGCCAAGGCAACGAGGAATTCCTGCGAGCCCGTTAGGTTTACCAGGTACGTATTGAACATTGCTACTCCATCATTTCCAAGTATACTGAGAGCGTGGTTAAATATGTTACTAAGCAAATCTCCTATCCTCGAATTCTGATGAAGAGGTTCAGGCAAAGAGGTAAAATAAGCCTGCATAGCTTTGAGATCATTATCAAAGGATTGTCCTCTTTTTCCGGTTTCCTCTAGAACTGTTTGCATAGCCTTTACAGGTAAGACCCATAGCCAGAGGCGGCGTATTGCATTTCTAATGTCAATATCTATACCCTCGTCACGTTTCCCACTGAGTATTCTGACAATGTCCATGTATGCACCATATTCTTCTATTTCTCCTTGAATCGCTTCTTTGTATTCACAAGATGAACTCACCTCCAACATCAGCGCAATAGCGGATTTGCCTGAACCACGTCTGCCACACAAGAACACCTTGTCTGGTTCCGAGACCCGAAAGAAAGGTTCTATAGGTAAGAAATTGGAACTCAAGCTGTTACGCTCTCGGGGTTCCCATGCTTCAGGAGCACCTATGCTAAAATCTATATCTGCTAGACTGTCTTTCATAATAAATTCACCAAATTTAATGCTTACACATAATGATCCCAACTTCATCCCTATTTCTCGGTTTGTTTTGAGGATCAATCACGCGCCAAGTGTACCAAACATACTAATTAACAGCAAAATTACAGTAATTTTTTACTGCTACACAGAAACGTGTTCGAAACATAACGAACAAATTTGAAACTACAACTCAACCCCATCGCTAGATATTGTAAATCTATGTTCTCTACAAAGTCAACAAAAAAAGCGTCAGCGAAAAAAGCTGGCTGGTAAAAGTGTATGGACAAGAGCTTGGTTGGTTGGATGAAATTTACCTCCCGTTTCAGGAAAAAGCAACGGATTTAGGAAAGAAGACTGGAAAGGTCTGGAAGCGGAATAGGCAACGGATTTTGGAAGGATTTTGAATGGAAGGAAAACCGAAAAAGTGCCTTCATACAGTGCTTTAGAGCGATTGATATGAGAGATAAAAAAGAGATGGTGTCAACAAAAAAGCATCGGATTTTGGAAGGATGTGGTGTTAGTGAGGTTTAGGGGGTTGGTTAGATGGGGTTTAGAGGTGTTGGTTGGTGGGCGGTTAAGGGTTTGATAAATTCTTCCACAATGATTCTTTAACTGTTATCCATTCCTGTATGTCTATTAATGTCTATCAAATGATTGATATTAATAAGGATAAAATCATTATTATTAGATCTATTACAATCATTAATGTTAAACTTTTATAAATTCCAAAAAATAATAGTGTAACCATAACCCCGACGATAATTATCATTAATGTTATTCTCTTTAAAAGCTCCCTCCTTGCAGCTGCAATAATTACCTTTTGTCCCGAATATTCCTCTACTTCATCGGAATTGGGAATTATAACACTCTTTGGTTGGTATTTTTCTCGTTTCTTCTTACGTTTATAAATAATTATGTATGGGATAATACCAACCAATAGGGTAGCTCCGAACCCGCCGAAAATTAGACCTATCCAATCCCACATATTTTTATCCTTCATATGTTCACCCCGCTAAATGATAATCCATTTTCATTTCGGAAATCAACAGAAAAATTGCGGAAGTTCAAAAGAAACTTCTTAATTACTGGGTTTGCAGTTGCGGTAGGATGGGGTTTGTTGGCTTTGCGTGCAAAAGTTGTCATTTACACACTAGGTGAACTTTTGCAGATGATAGTGCGAGGGCAATCTGAGCAGACAAAAAAAGGAATTGACGCGTTTGTAGTAAAAGCGTTATACTACTGCGTGGTTAAGCCTTATTGTCCCCAATGAGAGGTGGTCAGCCATGTTCGATTCGATCATGGAGCATATAAAATGGATTTTCAGCGGTGTTGGAGTGTTGGCTTGTGGCTCTATCATTACCTGGTTTCTTACACGCAAACGTAAAAAGAGATCAGAACATGAAGTGGCTAGAGAATTCATAACATACCTCGAGGATAAACGGGTTCTATATGTGCCATATTCTGTAGAGCAAGAACGCTATGTCACTCTCTCAATTATGGATATGAGAAAACAACTTACGAAAGAACTGCAAAAACTTAGGCGCTCTTCTCAATTAAGAGAGATATTAAGAGAAATGAGGAAGTCCTGCAGAGAGTTCCTCACCAGAACCAATAGTCTCCCACCTTTGCATTTATACTTATATTCTAAAAAGCCAGCAGATCCGATTAACTATTTCTACTGGTCTTTGGGAGAATTCCGCAAAGCTGTCGGCATTCTCATTGGTCGAATATCCGATATGTATAAAATTCATTTAGAAGATGAACTTAAGTCGATGGTTCTGGATGCTTCTGACGTTCGGATGGCTGATGATAATTCTGAAGAAGCATTGACTTGGCGACCATCATTCATACATATGATAATGTACAATAAGCGATTGCATCTCTATATAGTAGCAGCTATAATCGTTTATACAATAGTCTTATTAGTCTTGCTCAAAGTGGGGATAGTTCATTTTCCATTTTAATTTGGGTAGCACTTTTTGAAACACTTAAAACCCCCCTTTCCCCCTTTAGCAAAGGGATTTAAAAACGTTAAGGATTGAATTTGTTACTATAATTGTGAACCATCCCTCAAAGTGTTTAGGTAGCTGTGTGTACGCTGCGTATCTCCCTGTGCTATTCTTATATTCCTCTCCCTTTGTGCTAACCAGAAGCCATTCCTGCTCACAACCCCCTTTGAAAACTGAATCAGCAAAGGATTTTGGAAAGATTTTGAGCGGGAGGAAAACCGAAAAAGGGCCTTCGTATAATGCTTTAGAGTAAAAGATACGGGAGATAAAGAAGAAATGGTGGCAATGAAAAAGCGTTGAATTCTGGAAAGGTATATGGCAGGTTTAGGCGTCAGATTCTGGAAGCGTGTCGGGTTAGTTTGCGTTAGTTCGGTTGAAAAAGCGACGGATTTTGGAAGGAAGTCCGGCGGGCTTATAAACTTACAAAATTTAATGCTGAGTTTGCAATTGAAGCCGAAGTTGCTCTTGCAAAAGCTGGATAAGCTGACTAATAAGGATGATAAGCTTTTGCTGAATAACAATAATTTGGGCTTTGATTTGCTGGATTTGAGCTTGCTTGGCTTGGTTTGTTTGAGATGATGGCGTGGATGGTGGCTTTAAAGTAGCGATTGTGGACGTGGCAGAAGTCGTGGTTGCACTGGTAGTGTTTTGCGTGGTAGTAGCAAGAGTAGTGGTGGAAACCGTGGTAGTAGTTTGCGGTGGAATAGTCGGGGTTCCCCCTCCACCAACCTCACTGATAAACCAAACTCCAGCTAAGGTGGTGGTTGCGGTTTCAACGCCATCACCGTTGCGGTATTTAACACCGTAAGTGTAAGCTTGTCCCTCAACCGTATTAGCGCCATGCCACTGATTGGTTTTAATCCAGCCAGAGTTGTAGCTAGAATTATCTGTTCGCCAGAATAAATAACCAGAAGAGCCAGAGCTACTATTTGGAAAGCCATCAACATATATTTCAAGAGAGCGTGGGTGTCGCATAAAATTAAAACCAGTGGGAGTGTCAACTAATGTGTAGGTTGAGGTTGCCGATGACGAAGCGCTCTCACCATAGCTGTTGTAGGCTTTGATATACCTTGTGTATTGAGTGTTTTCGGATAAACCTGTCTCGTCAAGATAGGTTAGATTGGCTGTGGCACTACTGGTGGCTAAAACATCAGCGTTTGTATAGACACGGAAGCCGGTTTCATCATCAGCATTATCGGTAAAATTCCAACGAATAGCGGTTGATGATAAAGGTGTTGAAGTGCCCATGGTTGGAGCGGCAGGCCGAGTCGATTCGCTGCCAAGAGTATAAAACGTGCTGGGACTATTTTGGTTATTATAACTTGTGGAGATATATGCCGCAGAACGTGCCATATTGGAAACTCGGACCTCGTCTATGTAACCGATAAAATCTTTATCAGAATACGCTTTTCCTATACCATTGATTTGCAGGCTTGTAACCGCGCTTTTGGAAGTTTTGTTATTTCCATCAATGTATAATGTCGCTTTGGTGCCGTCAGCTGTTAAAGCATAATAATGCCAATTAGTATCTTCCCAGCTGCTGGTTATTCCGGGCCAATCGTAAGAAGTACCGGCTGAATTCCTGTATCTGACAAGAGAACACCCAGTACTGGTTGAATAAGCGCATAGCCAAAAAAAGTCATTATTGTTTGAAATATTACCCAAAATCATTCCCTGCTGCGAAGTGGTTAAATTAGTAAGTTTTGCCCAGGCCTCTATTGTAAAGCTCTGTCCTGCGGAAAACATAGTCGTGGCTTGAAGACCAATATACTGGCTTCCATTAAAGTTTATCGCCTGTCCTATTTTACCAGTGTCTCCTCCGGTCACTCCTCCGCTTCCAGCTCCGCTATTATTAGCCGTAGAATCATGAACTTCTCCGCTCGTGCCGTTCAAACCGCTCTGATTAAGATGTTGCACCATCGCGAAATTTGAATCCCAGGTAGAAGTAGCGCTCTGTTCATTAATAACCGAGCTATTGCCGTAATACATGTAGATATCGGTGTTGGTACTGGAAGAAACGGACGGGACGTTTACCCAGGCGACCAAGGCGCCGGTGGAACTGCTGTAACTCTCAATCTCGTGGGGCAGTTTGTCGTTTTCCGTGCCGGTATTCCAGCTAATTGTTGAACTGGTAAACAAAATATCGTTGCCATTCGCCTGAGCGTGAGCCTCCAAATCCGCGTCAGAGGAAAGGTTAATTAAGACCGGAAAATTGGATAAGGCGCCGCTGACTGAGGAACTGCTAATAGTTATCTTTTTTACATATTGCCAACTGATCAAATTTTGTATAACATGCTGCATAACCCAGTAGTCTGTGCCAGCACTCCAACTCCCCTCATTTCCTTCATCATCCCAAAATCGCCAACGCTGATAATATGTAGCCCCAGTAAGAGGCAAACTGCTACCGCCATATTCAACATCCTGTCTTGATCCTTCCGAAATATTTGTAGCTGTTTTTCCACTATCCCACAAGGGTGAAGCCCAACTTCCATCACTTTTAATTACTTGGACTTGGTAGTATAACGCTGTATCTCCTGCGTTTGGATCATCATATTCCGCAGATAAAATGGGGGTGGTGCTGGCGACATCGGAAGGATTAGTTGCTGAATTTGTTTTTATGTTTGAAGGGGCGATTGGAGCGTTATTTTGCATAACCCAGTAATCCGAGCCATCACTATAAGGACCGACGTGACCCGAAACGCTATCCCAAAATCTCCAGCGTTGGTAATATGTGGCTCCGCTAAGCGTTAAAGGAGTTCCGCCGTAGGTCGCTGTTTGTCTGTCGCCTTCGGCAACATTAGTCGCTGTTTGACCGCTATCCCACAAAGGAGAAGACCAGCTGCCGCCACTTGCTATAACCTGAACCTCATAGTAGGCAGCAGGGTCAGAAACGTTTGCATTGTCATATTCCGCGGATAAAGCAGGGGTAGTGCTGGCGACATCGGAAGGATTGGTTGCTGAATTTGTTTGTAGGTTTGAGGGAGGGCTTGGAAGATTATCTATTGCGTCTGCGATCGCCTGGGCTATCTGTGTGTGCCCCGCCTGATTAAAATGAACTCCGCCCAGATTGTAAGCCGGTTGAATATCCCATAAATTCCCCGCGTCTCCGCCAGCTCTGAATTGTCCGACATAGCTGCTAGTATCAACTACGATTGCTTTTGAATAACCCGCCGCTAACGTGGCCAGGTCGTTATTCCAAATATCTCTTTCCTGCAGTTGAGCGTTGGTGCCGTTGGTCCACGGCAAAATTTTCAAAACAATGACATTTTGGATAGCATTGCTCGCTTGGGCGGCAGCTAACATGCTTGTCCAATCCGCGAGAAAAGCGCTTTCGTTTCCTCCACTTATATTATTGACCCCTCCTTCTATAACGGCTACTCTCGGGTATAAATTAACGACGTCGCTAGTAAACCTACTGGCTATGGCAGTAGTGGTTTGAGAACCGTAGCCCACATTCTGATAAGTGTAGGACGTCAGCTGGCTGAATTGATATTCAATGGTAGAGGTAATATTGGTTGTATCAGTGGATTCTATAAAGGTGTAATGCGTAGGGTGTCCCGCCATAATGGAATCGCCAATAAAAACAAACTGGGGAGCTTGCATGTAAAGTTCAATCGGAACAATAGCGGCGATGTTAGACTGACCTGCCCAGTTATAACCAGTGCTTGATGGCGTGGTGGAAGTGCTGGTATCGGTTTGATAATAACTGCTTGCCCCGGTAGCGGCTTTAGAATAAAAAAGATATTGACTGCTAGTTGAATTTTCGAGACGATAGCCGTAAAAATCTCCTTCTTGCACTCCGGTGATGGGCGAGGATAAGTCAATGGTATTAAAGGTGCTGGTGGCAATTTTGGTGATCAAGTTTTCGCTGGTTCCGACCAGATCATAAGTGCTGCTGGCGTTCTTTCTCCAAATTTTAAGGTAAAGACCAGACATGCCGGTCAGGTTCGTGGCGGTGATATATACACGGATTCTGGTGATGGTGCCGTTCTGCCTGATGCGATATTGATGCCCGACTGTTAGAAATTCGCGCTCACCGCCATAAAGATATCCCCAGTTTCCAGAGCCCGAGGTAGCGGTATCATAGGGACCCACGATAGCTGGAGTTGAAGTGGCGGTATACGGCGGGTAAGCAGCAATGGCTTCTTTTGGAGTCAATAAAAAAATTGCAACAACAAACAAAAAGAAGGTTAGAAACAAGGAGAGTGTTTTTGAGATTGTGGAGGGGGTTGTTTTCATAACTTAAATTGAGACCTTGCTCAATTGAAAGTTAATTTATTCTTTTAGTATAGCTCGGTAGGTAAAAAAGGCAAGCTGTGGAAAACAAAAAAGCCCCTACCTTTTTAAGTAGGATTCTTTGTTTGTATTTATTGAGGGGTCGGTTGGCGTAAAGGGGTCAAGCTTTGCTAGTAGATTTTTGTTGACATTTCACAGAACATAGATTTACAATATTCCACAAGATACCGTATGTGTTTCTTCTACCCAGGCTTGTTGATTCGAAAATGCCACTAGGCTAACCGAGGAGGTCTAAAGTGCAAGCTATAAGAGACTATAGGAGAAAACAACTACTTAGATCGCTTACCGAATCTTTCATTGGCGTAGATTTTGTTTGGGCAGATCTGACTCCTCCTATATATATAATAGGACCTAGTGTTATGGTCCATCGGTATAACATAGGAGACAAGGAATTAGGCGGGCTCTTTAACAGGCTACTTCAACATGGAGCAGTAGAATTTTTTGCTGATATGAGTGCTTGCACAACTATAAGAACAGTATTATCACTCTACTATGGGTTCGGAGATGTTAATTACTATGCTGCAGATAATTTACAAGATATGACTACTCCCGAGAAACTAAATATACTTAAACACGATATTGTGCTTATAGGTGGGCCCTTCGCCAATCCAATTCATACAGAAATACTTAGAGACAAAAGCGAGTATAAAGAAATACAAGAAGCCTTTGCTAGGATAGACGACGATCAAGACATAATTGATGTCTTAGAAACTGGAATCATCAATCATAGATGGCTGTTAGATCCTATTTTTCTACCAAAAGGCAGATATAAGATTATGAGATCTGTTAATATAGAGGGTAGAAAGTTCTGTACCATAACAGGAACCGAAAATGATGTAGAAATATATCAAGACCATGGACTTTTTCTCAAGCGAACTAATCCTTTTGATTATAGGAAACATATATTCCTTATTGCGGGATCTCGTTCCGCCGGAACTCAAGCTGCTGCAGTGAGTTCCGTCTCACGCGCAATGGATATTCTATATGAGCCTGGACACGAATCGCCAGACGACCTGACCGTTGTTGCCAGAATTCGCGGCTCAAAATCAAATCCGGAGATTAGACCACGTTATAAGAATCTTGTAAAAATTGTCCATCCATTGCCGAGTGAAGAATACGATAACACTGATTGTATAACACTCGTTGCTGATCACATATTGGGCAGTATGATTTCTCCCGCACATAGTGTAGAGTCTAGGTATATGGCCCATTATGACAAGGATATTAAGGACGAATCTATTGCGCATCCACTAAGTGATCGAATGGATCCACAACATGAAATAGATATTGTTACTCGGGTCATAGAAAACTTCCATAATTCTGCTAGAGAACTGGGGCAAAGGAGAAAAGGGAAACCAATAGTCAGTATCGAGGATGAATACGACCTACAGGACCTTTTATACGTGGTTCTGAAGGCATATGTGGCTGATTTAAGGAAAGAGGAATATACGCCTATGCACGCAGGAAGAAGTAAGAGAATAGATTTGATTAGCAAAGAACTTCATACTGTGATCGAGCTAAAATGCATAAGGGATGAGGCACACGCCAAGAATATAGGGGATGAGCTGAAGATTGATATCCAGAGCTATCCTTTTCATCCATATTGTGGAACAATTATCTTTTACATCTATGATCCGCAAGGCAAAATCAAGGACCCGAAAATGCTGATAAGGGACCTTTCTGGAAAGCATACCATCAAGGGCAGAGATATCAAGGTTAAGCTATTCGTTAAACCTGAATAGTATATTGAAATCGATAAGGTATTCAGATGAGAATGGACGAACCTATGAAGATAATATCTCATATGCGCAGGGGGCGTTACAGGACTACAAAGTCGCCCTTTGCGCTCAAGGGATGATTGTCCTTTGGAGGGATTGGGCGCGCCCTGTCGAACCTTCGTCAAAATACGACCTCTATATCCGCACATCCCATGGCGTATATTCCGAGAGCACTGCCATTTCTAACGCTATTGATCCCCACGATGTTGAGCGCATAAAGGTTTATGTCGGAGCCGACAAGTCCGCCGATGTCCGCGTGCGGGTGATAGTACACTATGACGATAACAAATGCCTTACCTCAAGTCCTGTTGATCTGCACATCGATAATCCAAGGAAGTTCAGCTTTTTATTTCGAGAATATGAAGGAACTGAGCTTTTTCCAGAAGAAGACCAGCGACCGCGAGACAAAGTAATGCAAGTGCTGAGAGACAGCGAAGCGAAACAGATATTCTATTTCGAGTTCTAGTGCTCTGTTAAATAGATCCTGATATGAGCCTAATATTCTATCTTGGTTCTGGCAACTTGACTTCTAAGATAGAATATTACAAGGTTATTGGATCTTGGATTTGGTGCAGTCAGCTACGTGGTATTATCTGCAAGAGAAGGATTTGATGTGTATGGTATTGAAGAGTCCAGCAGTGGAGTTAATCACTGTTGGGAATGGTTAAACTTTGAGAATCTTCAAGTCTCAATCGGCCAAGGGGATATGGCTACAATTCCTTATCCTGATGGTTTTTTTGGCTTTGTCCTGTCTAGCCCGATATTTTTTCGGAATCCGCCGCCTGATTTGTCAGACCTTTCCAAAATTCGGCGCTTTTTTTGTTGACTTTATAGATGACATAGATTTACAATATCCCACGATGAGATTGTGTTATGGTGGTTGATAGTTTTCTAATCGCATCAATTATGGCACTTATTTTTTACAGCGCCACAAATCATAAAGGGGAAGGAAGATGAAAGCATTTCTCTGTGCAATGTTACTTACAATCACTTTTAGCATAGTTGCGTACGCTTCTTTACCTGATGACATCGTTCTCTATTTTAGCTTCAGCGATGGGAGCGGCAATAAAGTCAGAGATCTTTCAAAGTACGGTAATAATGGAGAAATAACAGGCACGCCCAAATGGGTAAAAGGGCAAAATGACGGCGCTCTTGATCTTGATGGTAAAACAACAGTTATCCTCGTTCCAATTTCTGACTCATTGGGTAAGCTCAAAGCCCCTATGACTGTAGGAGCCATCCTTAACGTTGTAGAATATCCTGTTGAGTGGCAGTGTTTGGCTTCTATGAATGCTACGGCGGCGGCGACTAATCAAGATAATGGCTGGAAGTGCGGATTCCACAATCAAAACCCAACCCTCACAAGATACAATGACGCAGACTACCATGCTACAAATATAACTCTCAAAGAGGGAGAGTGGCACTACCTCGTATACGTGTTTGATGCGCAAGATGCTAAATACTATTTAGATGGGGAATTGGCACAAAACATGCCTGCACCAACCCTGGAAGGCATCGATGTAGCCAAGTCTCCGCATCTGGACATTGGTGCGGAATTAGGAAGGCCCGCAAACTATTACTCACATCTGATTTTAGATGAACTCTGGATATCTAACAAAGGGACAGACATAGATGAGATTAAAAGCTTATCAAAACCAGCGTCAATTTTGAGCGTTAATTCAGGGGATAAAGCGACAACAACCTGGGGCAAGCTTAAAGGCGAACAGTAATCAAGAATCACTAAGACACACTATTTCTTTACTTAAAACTTTCTCAACCTCAAAAAGGCATCATCTTGACGCCTTTCTTTATTTTTGTTGACTTTCCATACTAAAGCCCTTATAATCCTCATAGACAAGGTAGTGATTTTGTCGTGTTTGACAAGGGCTTGGTTTCAGGTTAGCGTAAAGGGAAGGATGTTAAACGAGTGAAGCCATAGTATAAAAGTCAAAAAATTGTTTTTGACAAATGAATGATTTATGATAAAATAGATTTTGGGGATATTAAGTGAGTTTAGAAAATGATCTTAAAGAAATTATTTTGATAAACTATATCTTGTTAAATTTGCGCAGCATGGTAAATAAAGATATTTCTCTTAGATAGCGTTGGGTTGTAACTTTTCTTTGGAATTCTTGAGAAATCATTATGTCTATATCTACTAAACAATCTTTTAGGGATATGAGTGCTTCGGTTGGACTCAAGAGGCAGTGTCAGGATGCTTTGGTGTGTGCCGTAGACTATCTGGTAAAAAATCTTTGTCCATTGAGAGGATGGTCTGACTTTCCGACAAATCAGTCCGGAGAAAGTACCAGCTGGGTTACAGCACATGTCCTAGGGCAAACTGGGGTTATTCTTCCACACAGAGTCTTACAAACCAGCCTTCAAGCATTATTGTCCCAGCAGCAAGATCCTGGCACCTGGGGCTTCTCTCACTCCACTCCTCCAGACTGTGATTCTACGCTTCATGTTCTTAATGCAATATTTAGGCTCGGAGTTAAAAAAATAAACATAGCGGAGCCGATAAGATTTGTATTGTTGCATCAATCTAAACAAGGTAGGTTTAGAACCTATAGAGATAAAATCTTACTTGCAGGTTATAGGGGAACAAGCAACGATCTTAATTACAATGGATGGATGCAGCCTCATGTTTGCGTTACAGCTGTAGCTCTGGAAACTTTGATGCACTTCCCAGATTTTGTTCCCAACCATGTTCTAACTAATATAGCCGATTTTCTTCTGGAAACCCAGACTCCAGAAGGCTATTGGGAATCTTACTGGTGGAGGAGTAAATATTTTGCTACTACTCGAATTATTCAGCAATTCGATTCTATAAATAACGCCCGATTAAAAGAAGGGATCCTTAAAGCACTTGATTGGCTTATCCAGTCAGCGAATATTGATGGATATTGGGATAACGGTTATGATACTGGCAAGGCTTGCCCTCTATCAACGGCTAATTGTATTAAAGCACTTCTCGCAACTGAGGCCCAACCGAAGGAGCTCATAATGAAAGGTGTTTCATGGCTCTTACAACAACAGAACAACGATGGTTCTTGGAAAGGTATACCTGCTTTGCAAATTCCTCCTCCTCATGTAAAAAATCCATCAGATATAGCTGTTTGGAAGGTGGGGGCTCGAGGAGTTGGATCTTGTTGTTTGGATGAGAAACGAATTTATACTACTGCTACAGTTGCAAGTGCCTTTCATAGATTTATTCTGGAAAGGAGTATCACAGGATAAATGGAATTCTTATCGTTTTGTGTTGCGCTATTTTTTATTATTTTTGGGGTCTTATATTCTATAATAAGACTTGCGAGAGGGGGACCACTGTTTTCTCGCGATGAGCGTATAGTGATATATATTTTACATTTTGTAATTTATACTGCTTTAATTACTCCGGTGATCGCTTTATTGGCGCATTGTGTTGTAGAATTAATCATAAATGATAGCACGTCTATGGTATGTCGAAATGTAGACTCATTCCGAGTTATTTATGAGACTAGAAGCATCTCTGGTTCTGCTGAAACAGTTACTGTAGCCTCCATTGCTATATTAATACCATTTCTGGTAGCACTTTGGAACGACGCTAAGCAAACCATTTTAAGAGACTTAGATAGACTAAGGTCCTTACGAAATGAAGTTGAGCAAAGAGCTCTGCAAGAAACTTTTCAGTTGATTAAAAAGAAATTGATACTCATGGATAATATAGGTAAAGAGTTAACAGTTCCCTTTTGGTTTATTGTATTGTTTACTGTTTTGTATTTGTCGTCCCTAGCATGTTCAAATTTGATATCTGTGTCTATAATTCCATCTGTATCTTACCTTTTAGTGATTACCCAGAAAGCTTTCGCAATTCTTTTATTACTTTTATTTCTTACTCTTTTATCCATGTTTTTTACCTTAGTACAGCCATTGACTCGTAAATCTGAGTACTTTGCTTTATATGAGAAAAGTGTTTGCGAGCCGCAAGCTAATCCATAACAATATTGCTACTGCTTGCGGCCGAAAGGTAAACCCACTCAAGTTCCTTTATGACACTTGTCTAATACAGGTGTAACGATGTCACCTGCTGTTATGGCATTAAGAATGTTACCCTAATCTGGTTTGCGGTCGGCACGTTCATTTAAGGAGACTACTATGTTAGGTTTGGAACAATGGACTCGCAAAAAATTCTTCTTGACAGCGATCTTTGCGGCAGCGACTTTTGCTGCTTCTTTTGCTTTAGGTAATGCAATTACTATTGCTTTGGGCCCAGGCACATCGGGTATTGTAACCATCATTATAACAACTATCCTTGTAGTAATATGCGCAAAATTAGTAGAAACGCCCGGGGTTTTCACGTTGGTTGTGTGTCTTTTCACCATTTTTGCAATACCGACTAACATGTTTGGGCCGCCAGGTCCACATAAGATTATTATTGGGATAACCACAGGATTTGCCTATGATTTTTTATGGAATATAACGGGTAGGAAAAAATTTATTTCTCTACCTACAGCGGCGGGTATCGCGACTGGGCTTTCAATTGTTCTCATCTTTTGCCTTATGGTATACCTTGATTATCCAAAGAAAGATTACTTACAATCAATATTAAAATACATTATTCCTCTGTATGTTATTCTTGGTGCAATTGGTGGATTGATAGGCGAATGGATATATGAGCGGAGCCTTTCTCGTTTGTCTATCGTGAAACAATTAAAGTAGTAATATGCTGTTAGCAGAAAAAGTGACATATAAATATGCTGGTGCAGAGAAACCATCAATTGTTAATGCCAATGCGTTTTTCTCAAAAGGAACAATAAACCTTCTTTGGGGGGATAACGGTTCCGGGAAGACAACACTAGCTATGATCCTTTGTGGGGCAATCCCTCATCTCATTAATGGAGAATTCTCAGGGAATGTATCATGGGATGACACCCCTATTTCTTCAGAACTTATTTCACATCTTTCGTCATTCGTATTTCAAAATCCATACATTTATTTTCAAGGTTACACAATTCAAGACGAAATAAGCTTAATAGCAAACACAGATAGCAAGCTTATTCAAATTGCGAAGCCCTTGCTACCAAATATCCCTCTTGAAACTCCCCTTCACAAACTGTCGCATGGTCAACAACAAAGAGTGGCTTTATACTCCGCTATTCTGCAACCAGATCCGTTAATTTTCCTCGACGAACCTTTTGAATTTTTAGATGATTCCGGAGTTAAACAGGCTACCGAATTAATTACCAATGCTGCAAAGGATGATAGAATTATAATTGTTATTCAGAGACCTCAAAGAGAGATTTCTATAGACTTTAGTAAGGGGTACCAAGTATTAGATGGAAGAGTATGTGAAGCATTTCCGGAGAAGCCTAATGTTTTGCCTACTATCACAAATTTGTCCTCTAATTCTCCTAACTTCATTATTGATGATGTTTCATTTAATTACTCCCGAGACAGTGCCTTTTCGATCAGGAAAGCAAGCCTATCAATCTTAGAAGGAGAGTCGGTAGGCTTGATTGGCCCAAACGGCTGTGGGAAAACAACGTTATTTCTGGTCGCTTGTGGACTTTTAAATCCCAAGCATGGAAATATCCTTGTAAAGCATAAGCAATTAAATGGCAAGGCTCTTCGTCGGGAAGTCAAATGTTCTTTCCAAAATCCAGAAAATCAACTTTTTGGAAGCACTGTGAAAGAAGAATTAGAATTTGGTCTGCGTAATTTAAACCTCGACCACCTTGAGATTGGGAAGAGAGTGGAACAAATATCAGATTGTCTTCCTTTCGGACTTTCAACAGACCCATTCCAATTAAGCTATGGTCAGAAAAAAATACTCGGTATAATAGCTACATTTCTCATGAAGCCTCAAGTTGTACTTCTTGATGAACCAATGGCTGGACTGGATTTCAAAAGTATTATGACATTTTATAAACTTGCTGAAGCATTCCTTAAGCGAGGTGGCTCACTTTTAATATCATCTCATAGTATGTCTGAGGTAAAAACCTTATGTCATCGTGTACTCGTAATGAGAGATGGCGAAATCATTGATGAACTTTCACTCCGATAAGTTAAGAAAAACTGAAAAACCATGAAATCACTAGAAAGATATTTAGTAAGAACCCACCCCGTTACTAAGATACTCTTGTATCTCCAATTACTGAGCGTAGCGATTTGGGGACCATTAATTAGTTCTGTTGTGGTAACCATTACTTGTTTTATATTCCTAGTATTCTACCCGGGTGAAAAAGGAATTATAGCAAACCCATTCTACGCTATGTTATTTTGTACCATTGCAGTGCTTATTGTAATACCAACAGGTTCGAAAGACGAGATCATTTACGCTTCTGAATTATCCGCTCGAATTTTTAATATTATGCTCATTTCTGCAATATTAGGTCTTGTGATAAAGCCATATGATATATTAATAATGGGTAGGCTTCTTCACACACCGGGCAACCTCGTTACAGTAATTATTACAACCGCCTTATTTTTCCCAATTGCTATGCAGAATATTTATTCTGTGATCTTTGCTCAACGTTCTCGCGGTTTAGAACTTAGTTTTTCTTCACTGTTTCGTCTTATGACATATCGTGCTATAACCATACCTTACGTTGTTTGTATTTTGCGAAGTGCTTTGGCTATGTGGATTTCTATAAACTTACGACCCTGGTCGAAGTATAAACTAGCTAAGGCTAAGGTCGATACTCTTGGCTTAATCCTATTTTTGGCTAGCTTCGCATTATGGCTAGATTATAGTACTTTGTTTGCTCTACAATAATCTTGCACTGAGCGAATCATCCGTTTTTTTATAGAACTTAGGGAAAGAGCAAAAAGAACAGTTCAGGGATATCCTGTAATACTACAAATATTGTCACCCTCTGTGAGGTTGCTCTAGCAAATATCGATGAAATGGTGGCGAAATTCCATTTCGCTATAATTGAAAACCCGTATTTTTCCTGCCTAATCAAAGAAGGCGTCATCTTGACGCCTTTTTTCTTTCTAGCGTTTATCACTCACACCCACGCCCGGCTTACGCCTGCCTTACTCCAAATCCCCCCGACTCCAACCATCTCAACACATTTCCAAAATCCAATGCTTCCTTACCTCTGTCATTCTTCCCCATTTTACTCTCATTTTCCGCTCCGATGCCTTGCATCAAGCCCATTTCAATCCTTCAGCCAAATCTCACACCATTTCCAGAATCCGACACCTACGCCGTTTCCAGTCCTCTCCAAGCAACCCTCAATCATTTCCCAAATCCATCGCTTACTCTGGAAACAAAATCAGAAGCCAGAAGCCAAAACCTTCACCAAGCCCTCACTCAAACGCTCCTGAACCTCAAAATTCTCCAAACTTCACCTTCGCCTCAACAGGAACTCGTGATAGGTCTCCTCGTCAAACCATCTTCTATACATTTTTACCAGCCAGTCTTTTTCGCTGTCGTTTTTTGTTGACTTTTCAACAAGCAATGATTTACACTATGTTTGATACGGGTTGGTTTTCATTGATAGAAAAACCTTGGGAGCGGTGTGTTTTTTATCATTGTGTAAGCAGTGAAGCAACAGGGATTATAGATATGGAAAAACAATTAGATTCTTTTATTAGGCATGGCTCTATTGATAGGTTAGAATGTGTCAATATTCTTGATATTCAGCGGGCTATTTTACGCCGACAGGATGTTGATATTGAATATGCTATAATCAAGGGGGACTTAAACATAATAGAGTTTGCTATGGGCAGTATGGTACGTACTAAAGGATATATAAAAATTATATACAGCAATGTTTTTATTGTGCATGGGACTCTCGCTGATAGAGTGAAGGTTGATGCCCAAGCTATCTTATATGCCATAGCAAAAGGATTGGATATTGATATTGAACTTGCTGATATATCAGGAGATTTAGATACAGAAACAATTAAAAGAGAGCTTGGTATAGACAATTTGCATGATCGTAAGTATAAGGGGTACATTATCGAAGGAAAAATAAATATTCACGGTAGTGTTATTCATGAGCATGTTATATTTCGTGACATTACTTTTAATAAGATAGTAACCTTTGGTGCTAGTTTAATAAAGTCATGAGATCATGTAAACTTATGTTGATAAATAATAACATTAACATAAGGAGATAATCCCATGACTATGAATACAGTAGATTTTATCACAGAATTGTTCTG